>Ga0335395_10000022_pt1 | contig 164612 bp, 145 predicted proteins | sample MAT02_FD_205744 | JGI IMG/M metagenome (GOLD analysis project Ga0335395, IMG submission 205744) | Freshwater microbial communities from Lake Fryxell liftoff mats and glacier meltwater in Antarctica - MAT-02 (spades assembly) (version 2) ...
TAACGGTAATATTGCCACAAGCTAAAAAGCAAGATTTGGTTTTACAAGTGTTTAATGTATTAGGAAAACTGGTTGCAAAGCAAACGTTTACAAAAAACCAAAAATTAGAAATAAATGTATCGACATTGGTAAAAGGATTTTACACGATAAAATTAATCAACGCTAAAAGCAATAATTTAATTTCAATTAAAAAGTTTATTAAAGAGTAGGAGGGCAGCGGGCTTCGAGCTTTCTAGTAATGGGCAGAGTTGGTTGTAATTTTCAACTGGCTTTGCCCTTTACTATTTTACCTAATCCGCACTCCCCATTCCCAACCACTACCTTTCGTTAATAAACCCGGGTGAAGCGGCAGCTCCCGATTTTTCATCGGGACTATAGCGTAAAACGGAGCTAGCTTATGTTAATTGCACCTTACTAAATTTTCCAAAAAAAAATCTTATTTGGAAAATGTAGGTAATTATTGGTTAAAATGTACTTTAATTGTATGAAATAGGTATAGGCAAAATAATATTCTAATTGCACTATTTGAGCGGATAATGTTTGGCTTAGCTTAATAATTTTTACCTTTGCTTTATGTGGAATAACAATATTTTGGAAACCATAGGTAATACGCCATTGGTAAAACTAAATAAAATTACTAAAGATGTAAAGGGTACAATTTTAGCCAAAATTGAAACTACCAATCCGGGTAATTCTATAAAAGATAGGATGGCTTTGATGATGATTGAAGAAGCAGAACGTAACGGAAAGTTAAAACCCGGCGGTACAATTATTGAAGGTACATCGGGAAATACAGGAATGGGCTTAGCCATAGCTGCGGTTATAAAGGGCTACAAATGTATTTTTACCACTACTGATAAACAGTCGAAAGAAAAAGTGGATGCCTTAAAAGCATTTGGTGCCGAGGTAATTGTATGCCCTACCGATGTTGAACCTAGCGACCCTCGCTCGTATTATTCGGTTTCATCGAGGCTTGAAAAAGAAGTTCCTAATTCGTGGAAACCTAATCAGTATGATAACTTGGCCAATACGCAGGCACATTACGAGCAAACTGGCCCCGAAATATGGGTACAAACCGAAGGGAAAATTACACATTTGGTAGTTGGAGTGGGTACGGGTGGCACTATATCGGGCACAGGAAAATATTTAAAAGAACAAAATCCCAACATAAAAATTTGGGGAATTGATACTTATGGTTCGGTATTTAAAAAATATAAAGAAACGGGTATTTTTGACGAGAAAGAAATTTACCCTTATATAACCGAGGGTATAGGTGAAGATTTTTTGCCAAAAAACGTAGATTTTAGCATTATTGATAGGTTTGAAAAAGTAACCGATAAAGATGCTGCTTTAATGACTCGTGATATTGCCCGTAAAGAAGGTATTTTTGCAGGTAATTCGGCTGGTGCAGCGGTTGCGGGATTGTTGCAACTAAAAGATGAATTAAAGGACGATGATGTTGTGGTAATTATTTTTCATGACCACGGCACTCGCTATTTAGGTAAAATGTATAATGAGGATTGGTTGCGTGAGCGTGGTTTTTTACAGGATGAAAAACTTACGGCAAAATCTATTTTGGCTAAAAGAGAGCCACAAGAAATGATTACCATTGATAATAATAAAACGGTATTGGAAGCTATAAATACCATGAAAATGTTAAATATATCGCAAATACCTGTAATGCAATTGGGTATGGTAATTGGTAAACTAACAGAGAGCGATATTTTAACAGCATTATTAGAAAAGCCTTCGATACAATCGGCAAAAGTGGCATCTATTCAAACAGCATCATTTCCTTTTGTAGATTTAAACACATCGATTGATAGAATTTCGGGCCTAATTAATAAAGAAAACTCGGCGGTATTGGTGGAAGATGAAAGTGGTAAAATTGAAATTATTACGCAGTACGATATTATAAACGCTATTTCGGGATAGGGTTACGGGCAGCGAGTTACGGGCAGCGGGCTTAGGGCTAGGGCTAGGGTAATAGTCAACTTTAATGATAACTATCGGGAATTAGGGTACAGAATTAAAGTGTAGTTAATTTAAAATAATTATTCAAAATGTTTACTGATGAGTTGCTGGAGTTCGGCAGTAACTTTGCCATTTGTTGCAACAATATCACAAGTTTGTAGGGCATTATCTCCTCCATCGAAATCAAAAACTTGTCCGCCTGCTTGTTTCACTATTAAAATACCAGCAGCAATATCCCAAGGTTTTAAGTTGTACTCAAAATAGGCATCAAATCTGCCACAAGCAGTGTAGGCTAAATCAACAGCGGCAGCACCAATGCGGCGTAGGCCATGGCATTTTTGCATAACTTCGGTAAACAAGGCCATGTAATTTTGTTGGCGTTTAAAATCATAATACGGAAAACCAGTTGCTAGAAGCGAGTTTTCTAAAGTTGGGTTATCCGAAACATGAATTTCTTTTCCATTCAAATAAGCCTTGCTGCCCTGCCAAGCATAAAAACATTCGTTGCGTTCTATTTCGTATACCACGCCAACTACCAATTCGTTATTCATTTTTAAAGCTATACTTATCGCATAGGTGGGTATGCCGTGTATAAAATTGGTAGTACCATCTAGTGGGTCGATAATCCAATTAAAAGTTTCGGCAATTTTATTGTTGGTATTTTCTTCGCCAATAAAGCCAGCTTCGGGTATAATATCGGCAAGTGCGGTAATAATAAGTTGTTCGGCAGTTTTATCAACATACGAAACCATATCATTTTTACCTTTATACTCTATTTTTTCAGCTGAAAAATTTTGTGCTTCGGTGCGTATAAAATCACCCGTTTTTTTGGCTATTTCGGTTACTTTTAGGCAAATGTATTCGTAGTTCATATATTAGTTTAGGCTAATAAGTTAAATTTTTATTTTTTTTTGAATCAGTATAAGACCAAATAACGCCTATACATCCCATTAAAACTAAAATAAATGATATTAATTCGGCTTGTGTAAATGATATACTACCTATATGGTATTTTGAATTTACTCTAATAAGTTCGATTGAAAAACGCTCTAATCCATTCAATATTAAATAAATAGAAAATAATAAGCCAGGTATTTTAATGTGTTTACGTAAGCTCCATAAAAATAGAAAAAGCAAAATGCAGATTATACTTTCATATAAAGGTGTAGGATAAACAGCTATTGGTAATTGGTAACAAAATTTACCCTCGCAGCCAGGAATTAAAATACCTTCGTTTATAACATTGTGTGGGTATTTAAAAGCCCAAGCCCAATCGGGCATCCACGAAAGCCAGTTGGGTTTTAAGGCTGTGTTATTTATTCCCCAATCACCATCGCCCGATAAGTGGCAACCCATACGCCCAATACCATACGCAAGCATCAAACCTGGAGCAGCAATATCGGCCATATGTACTTTTTTAATACCATTTTTGCTAGAAATGTAAAATACAGTTACAGCACCAAATATTAAACCACCATAATAAGTTAAACCACTAAAACTTAAAAGACCTTGTATGGGATCTTGTATAAACCTGTCCCAGTTTTCTAAGTTATCAAAAAGTTTAGCTCCTAAAATTCCCCAAATAGCAGCCCAAGTGATTAAGCTTCCCATTAATTGGTAGGGGTGAACGGTAATTTTTACAGTTTTAGGTTGTGCTAATTTAGTCTTGTTTTTTTCGGCGTGAGCCCAATAAATAAATATGATGGCGAGGACTATACCTGCTAATATATTACCACTTGTAGATAATATAAATTCTTGTGGATTATTTACAAATTCGGTATAATTTAAAAGGCCATAAACTAATTTATAACCTATTAAAAAACCAAATAAACCGTTTAATATTAATTCCTCAATACTTGCTGGCTTACCAATTATAATTGTTTTGTGAAAAGGAAGAACCTGACCTAAGGCTTCTTTACGAATAAATTCTTGCGTTAAAGCCCAATAAGCCGCTATAAAAGCCAAGGCCACAAAAAAACCAAATGTTTGGATTGGCAATGGGATGTAAACACCTGTAAAATATTGTATAAGGTAGGATAGGGTAGGAAACATTGTATAAAATTAATAAATAAAATATTGTGTGTTAATGTATCAATAATTCGTTTAATTCTGTAGCCATCATTTCGCCGTTGGGCATAATAGTATCAAGGGTTACCATTTTTAATTCGTTAATTAACAATGGGTCGTAAGGCAATTTTACTTTTACGTAATTGCTGGTAAAGCCATGCATAAAACCTTCTTTATGGTCGGCTTCAAAAAGTACTTGAGCAGTAGTATTAAGTTGTGTTTCGTAAAACGCTCTTCGTTTTTTATCGGATAAAATATGTAACATTTTACTTCTTTCGGCTCTTTTACTCACGCTTACGGGTTCAGCCATGCTTGCCGCTATCGTATTTTCTCGTTCCGAGTAGGTAAAAACATGTAAATATGAGATATTTAATTCGTTTAAATAATTATAGGTTTCTAAAAAATCGACATCGCTTTCGCCAGGAAATCCAACAATAACATCAACACCTATGCAACAATTAGGCATAAGTTGTTTTATATAGTTTACGCGTTCGGTATATAATTCTTGCTTATACCTGCGACGCATTAATGCCAATATTTTGGGAGATCCCGATTGTAAGGGGATATGAAAATGAGGAACAAATTTTTTAGATTGGGTTACAAAATCTATAATTTCGTTGGTTAATAAATTTGGTTCTATAGATGAGATTCTAAATCTTTCAATCCCTTGGGTATTTTCTAACTCTTTTACCAAATCAAAAAAATTATTTTCTCTTTCGCTATTGCGGATGCCAAAATCGCCTAAATTTACACCTGTAAGTACAATTTCTTTTACTCCCGACGCAGCAATTTGTGCTACCTGTACTACAACACTTTCAATGGTATCGCTTCGGCTAGCACCACGAGCAAGTGGTATAGTACAAAATGTGCATGAATAATTACAACCATCTTGCACTTTTAAAAATGTTCGAGTTCTATCGCCAATGGAATAAGATGGAATAAATTGGTTGGTGTTTGAAATATCTTGTTGGTAAACTATTGCCTTAGGTTGTTTAGTAAAATTGCTTATATAATTTATAATATCAAACTTTTCGGCAGCTCCTAATACCATGTCTACGCCAGGTATTTTAGTAATTTCCTCTGGTTTTAATTGTGCATAGCAACCAACAATAGTAATATAAGCATTGGGTGAATGCTTTAAAGCTTCTTTTACAACTTTTCTGCATTTTTTATCTGCATTTTCGGTAACCGAACAGGTGTTAATAATATATATATCTACATGATCGGTAAACTTTGCTATGGTATAACCTGCGCCAGTAAATTGTTTAGCAATACCCGAAGTTTCGGAATAATTTAACTTGCAACCAAGCGTGTAAAATGCAACTTTTTTGTTCATATTAATTGTGCAAATATAAGAAATTGGATGAGTTGGGCACACAGGTATTTAAGTAAAAAAACAAATCTAAATTTGAAATTAAATTTAGATTTAAGTAAATTTTGAAATTAAATTTAGATTTAAGTAAATTTTAAAATGTATGAGCTAATTATACTTAAATTTACTTTTACCGTTATAATTTGGTTTTAAAATGTAAAATTGTAAGATGAAAAAGAGTTTAATAAATAAAATACGCATAATTTTTTTAATTATATCAATATTTTCGGGTACTTATGTTGATGCTCAAAATTTAGATATTAGATTATTAAGAGAGCTTATTATTAACCGAAATAAAGCACTAGACCCTACTTTTAAATTAATTAGTAATGGTACTGCGCCTATTAGTATCGCTGCACCTGCAATTGTTTATGTTATTGGTTTTATAAAAAAAGATAGTTCGTTAAAGCAAAAAGGAATTTTTATAGGAACAACATTTTTAGTTTCAGCGTTTATATCAACAGCATCAAAACTTGCATTTAAAAGAGAAAGACCATTTATAACCTATCCCGAAATAGAGAAAGAAACTTCGGGGGATAGTTATTCTATGCCATCAAGGCATACTTCGAGTGCATTTGCAACAGCTACATCTTTAAGCATTGCTTTTCCTAGATGGTATGTGGTTGCGCCTTCATTTGCATGGGCGGGTGCAGTAGGTTATTCTCGATTACACCTTGGGGTACACTATCCTAGTGATGTTTTTGCTGGTGCTCTAGTTGGCTGTGGATCAGGATATATTACCCATAAAATAAATAAGTGGTTAAACAAAAAAAGATATGGCAACAAACAAAACAAATAGGTTTTCAATTTTTCATAGAATAACAAGTTTTAAGTTTGCAATTAATGGCTTAAAAATATTTTTTAAATTTGAACATAATGCCCGCTTACATGTTTTTTTTGCTATTTTAACATGCATATTTGGATTTCTTTTTAATGTAACAAATACCGAATGGCTAACCATAATAGTTGTAATTGGATTAGTATTTACACTAGAAATTATTAATACAGCCATTGAACACCTCGCTGATTTTATCTCACCTGAAAAAAACCCAAAAATTAAAATTATAAAAGATTTAGCCGCCGCCGCTGTTTTAATTGCCTCATTTACAGCACTATTAGCAGGTATAATAATATTTTTACCAAAAATTTTAGATTTAATATTTTAAAAAAATAAAAAAATTTATAGACAATTGCCAAAAAAACAAAGACAAGTTGTATATTTGTTTTGATATAAAAATTTTATTTTTCAATCTATCATAATGCCTAAAAAATTAAAATATAAAACCACACAAAATACTGCTTTTGATTTACTTAAAGAACCAATGGTAATTTATAACGCCTTGGATAGCAATAATGTATTGATGCTTATAGATCAAGTAAGAAAGGGTATTAACTATAAAAAATTTATAAATTTTGCAAATAGTGGCCCATTTAACTTATTAGAGTGGGCTGGGTTTTTACATTTATCAGAGCGTACCATGTTAAGATATAAACAAGAAGAAAAAACCTTTGATACCCTACAATCAGAGAAAATAATTGAAATAGCATTGTTACAAAATAAAGGTGCCGAAGTATTTGGTAGTTCTACACAATTTAACTTATGGCTAAATACCCAAAATTTTGCTTTGGGTAAAATTAAACCCAAAGAAATGCTTGATAATTCGTTTGGTATAAACTTTTTAAAAGATGAATTAACAAAAATAGAGCATGGTGTTTTAGCATGATAGTTTTTAGGTTAAGTAAAGCTGAATTTGCCAACGATTTATCGGGTAAAGGTGCCGAAAAAAGTGGGGGAAGATGGAATAGCAAAGGTATAGCATTAGTATATACCAGCGACTCGAGAGCTTTATGTACAACCGAAATTGCCGCTCACACCCCATTAGGTATTTTACCTACTAATTATAAAATTGTAAGTATTGAAATACCCGAAATCGTATTAATACAAAAGGTTGATAACAAACAATTACCCCTGAATTGGCGTAGTTTCCCACATTCATATTCGACCCAGCAAATTGGAAATAGTTTTGTTAAGGATGGCAAATTCTTAGTTTTAAAAATACCTTCGGCGATTGTTGAGGGTGAGTTTAATTATTTGATTAATCCTAAGCATAAAGATTTTATGAAAATAAAAATATTATTAACCCTTTCGTTTAATTTTGATGAACGTTTATTTTTGAAATAAGTATGGTGAAAAATATTTTTGAAGAAGCAATAACAGCTGAACTTATATAACGTATCCAACAATTAAATAATACAAAACTACAACTTTGGGGTAAAATGAATGTTGCTAAAATGTTAGCACACTGCAACATAACGTACGAAATGGTGTATGATAACAAACATCCAAAACCTAGCTTTTGGATGCGCTTGATATTTAAAACTTTTGTAAAAAATATGGTGTTAAACGAAAAACCATATAAACATAACGCCCAAACTGCTCCAGTTTTTATCATTTCTGAAACAAAAAACTTTGAAGAACAAAAAATTCGTTTGATTGAACATTTAACTAAAACTCATAAATTGGGCGAAAATTTTTTTAATAGAAAAGAGTCACATTCATTCGGGGTGCTTGCCAAAACAGAGTGGAACAATATGTTTTACAAACATTTAGACCATCACTTGAAGCAATTTGGTGTTTAAACAAATGATTTTTTTATACTAGTGCATTTAATTTACCTACTAGGAATTTGCTAGTTTCGTAAAAGTAGCGCTTGCGATTAAAGCCCATTACCCATTGTATGCCTAAGGTTGCATTAGTTAAAAATACCTCATCGGCTTGGTTTAATATTTCAGGATTAATTTGCGCTTCAATAACTTCGAACCCATTGTTAAGTGCTAAATCTATTATTACTTTTCGCATAACTCCACTAATACAGCCTTCACTTAGGGCTGGTGTGTAAATTATTTTTTCGTAAACTATAAATAAGTTGGCACTGATACTTTCGCACAAAAATCCATTCTGATTAAGTATAAATGCTTCATCTAATTTTTGTTGTTGTTTAAATATACCTGCTAATACATATAATAAAGCATTGCAAGTTTTGTAATTTGATAATTGATTAATGGCTTTTGGTATATCGGGATAAATATCCATTATTAAACCTTTAATATTTAAAACATATAATGGTGAGTTTAGCGAAAATGTATCTAATACATAAGCATATTTATTTTCGGTTGGCGTATATAGGCCAGCACCGTCCCGGTAAACGGTAAGTCTTAACCGGGCATTTTGAGGAGTTTTATTCCGACGGCAAATTTCTTCAGCTTTATCTTGTAAAAAATATGAATCAATTTGTGAATATCCGTCCATTTTTAATGCTTTCATACCTGCTTGTAAACGTCCGACATGCAAATCGACAAACTTAATTTTGCCGTTACTTAGTCGCATCGATTCGAACAACCCATCTGCATATTTAAAGCCTCGGTTGCTTGCCGAAAGTATTTTATCATCAAAATTATAAAAAGTACCGTTATAATTTATTACCTGTTTAATCATCAAAAATAATATAAAAAATTAACTAACAGCATCGTTATAAGCCATATAATTTCGCCACTTATCTATCACGGCTAAAAAATCGCTAGGTAAATTTGTTTCAAAATAAATACTTTCTTTACTGGTGGGATGGATAAAGCCTAAAGATTTTGCATGTAAAGCTTGCCTAGGCATTAAGCTGAAACAGTTATCTACAAAGGATTTATATTTTGCGTACACTGTACCTTTTCTAATTTTATCGCCACCATAAGTAGCATCGCAAAATAATGGATGACCAATGTGCTTTAAATGGGCTCTAATTTGGTGGGTACGGCCAGTTTCTAGTTTACAAGATATTAAAGTAACATAATTAAAACGCTCTAAAACAGTGTAATGCGTAACACTCCACTTGCCTTTTTCTTCATCGTCATATACATCCATTACCCGTCTATCTTTTACACTTCTACCAATATACCCGCTTACGGTACCATCTGTTTGAACATCTCCCCATACCAATGCGATATAGTTTCGGGCAATGGTATGGTTGTAAAACTGATTGGCTAAAAAAGTCATTGCTTTTTCGTTTTTGCTTATTAACAACAAGCCAGATGTATCTTTATCAATACGATGTACTAATCCTGGGCGGTTACTATTACCTGGTAGTTGCGGCAAATTTCCATGTATGTGGTATGCTAAAGCATTTACAAGTGTACCACTCCAATTACCAAAACCAGGGTGAACTACCATGCCAGCAATTTTATTTACAAGCAATACATCGTCATCTTCGTAAATAATATTTAAAGGAATATTTTCGGGATGTACGGTAACATCTCTAGGTGGCTGGGGTAGTACAATACTTATTTCGTCGGCAGGTTTAACACGGTAACTGGCTTTAATAATTTTGCTATTTACCAATACATTACCAGCATCAATGGCGTTTTGTATGCGGTTACGAGAGGCATGCTCGACCCTTAAAATTAAAAACTTATCAATACGCAACAGCCCCTGCCCTTTATCTACTTTTATGTTATAATGTTCAAAAAGATCCGACTCCTCTTGCTCGTCTATTAAATCGGTTTCGGTCATAATTTATGAGATAAATTCTAAAATGGATAATCGCATTATAATTTTTAAAATAAAAATCGGGTTTAAAATCGTGTAGAAATGCGATATAATTGGCTAAGTTAATTAATAGTTTAAGCGTCGTTTTTCTGCAAAAGTTTTAGCAATACACCAAAATCTTTGGGATAGTCGGCAATAAAAGTTTTAGTTTCGCTTTCCGAGATTTTAAAAGTTACTTGTCGTGAGTGCAGTGCAAAACGTTTCATAATCGGTTGCTCCTCATCTTGTTTACTTAAAATATATTTTCTTTTAATTTTAGATAAAAAAACCGGTTTTCCGCCATACATGATATCGCCAGCTATGGATGCCTTTTGTGTAGCCAAGTGAATACGTATTTGGTGCATACGGCCGGTTACAGGTTGCGCTTCAATTAATGTATAATGTTTAAAATAAGTAAGCGAATTAAAGTGAGTTTCGGCTCTTTTACCATCCAATCGGCTAATAGTAACGTTTCCTTTGCCTACATTTAAGATTGGTAAGTCAACTAATAATTCGTTAAATACATGAGTTCCATCTACTATAGCGTGGTAAATTTTTTTTACTTCGCGGTGTTCAAACTGCATTGAAACAAATCTATAAGTTTCGGGGTTTTTAGCAATTATCATTGCTCCAGAGGTTTCTTTATCAAGTCGATGGCAAATTTGCGCATCAGCATAATACATTTTTGCCATTCGCAATATATTTATCTCACCGCCTTCACGTTCATCAAGTGAGCTAATAAATGGTGGTTTATTGATAACCAAAATATCGTTATTTTCAAACAGAATAAGGCTTTGAAATGTAGGATTTTTCATGAGCCTACAAATTTACTATTTTATTTTAACCCTAGTAATAAAATTCAAAAGTAAAAATTCAAAAATCTTTGTAGATATATAAATTTAAAAAAGCCGTATTGTAAATCAATTTCAAAAGTAAAAATTCAAAAATATGTTCCCATTCCTTATAACTCTAATTATAAAAAAAAACAAACTATTTTTTCATTTATCCGACCCTTAACTTCACAAAACAAAAAAAATCACTCACCATATTTTGTAATTCCAATAAAAAACCGTCTTTTTAACTTTCCAATTTTTTAAAATTAATATTTATGTTATTTAATCCTAAAAAAAGTATTTTTTCGCTTTTGCTGATGCTAGTTTTAACTACTGCAATGGCACAAAACACCTCATTAGCTCCAACTTATAATTATCCGCTATGGCTTAATCAAGCATCTTTTTACCAAATATATCCACAGAGTTTTAAAGATAGCGATGGAGATGGTATTGGTGATATTAAAGGAATGATAGAAAAATTACCTTATGTAAAATCGATAGGCGTAAATACCATATGGCTTAATCCTGTTTTTGCTTCTTCGTTTAAAGATGCAGGTTACGATGTAGATGATTTTTACAAAGTAGATCCTCGCTACGGTACAAATGAAGATTTAAAAAACTATATAGAACAAGCACATGCTTTGGGCTTGCGTGTATGTTTAGATTTGGTGGCTGGCCATACCTCGAAAAACAATAAATGGTTTAAAGAATCGGCTAAAAGTATCCCCAACGATTTTAGCGACAGATATATATGGACAACATCAAAATCTATTAAGCCCAAAGATTTTGTTATGAATTTTGATAGCAGAGATGGAAACTATTTAAAAAACTTTTTCGATTCGCAACCTGCCTTAAATTACGGTTATGCCAACCCCGACCCACTAAAACCTTGGGAACAATTACCAACTGCTGCTGGCCCAATGGCTACACGCGAGGCTTTAAAAGATATTATTACCTATTGGATGGATATGGGTGCCGATGGATTTAGGGTTGATATGGCTTCCTCATTAATAAAAAATGACCCGCAATTTATAGAAACTAATAAATTGTGGGGTAACATTCGTAATTGGTTTTCAGCAAAATATCCAAATGGTGTTTTACTAGCAGAGTGGAGCAACCCCGAGCAAGCAATGAATGCAGGTTTTATGATGGATTTTATGATTCATTTTAACGCAAAAGGTTATCCATCATTGTTTTTTGAAGATAAAAATGTAGTGTTAAAAGGAAATCAAACTCCTTTCTTTTCTAAACAAGGTGGCAGTATTACCGAGTTTTTAACCAGTTATTTATATCAAAAAAAACAAGTGGGCACTAAAGGTTTAATCGCTTTACCCACTGCCAACCATGATTTTCAACGTTTAAATAGCGGTACGCGTAACTCGACCGACCAATTAAAAGTAGCCTTAGCATTTTTATTAACTTGGCCAGGTGTACCTTACATTTATTACGGCGACGAAATAGGTATGAAGTACATAAGTACCCTATTGCCCGATAAGGAAGGTAGTGTTATACCTTATAATTTTGTACCCTATTATGCTAACCGAGCAGGTTCACGTACACCCATGCAATGGGATGCTAGTAAAAATGCAGGTTTTTCGGATGCCGAAATATCTAAACTCTATTTACCGCAAGACCCTGATTTATTAAACCGACCAACAGTTGCTAATAACGAAAAAGATACTACCTCGTTACTTCACTTTACTCGAAAATTATTAAAACTCCGCCAATCAAACAATGCGCTAAATAACACGGGTGATGTTCAAATATTAATGGGGTTAAATAAAATTTATCCGTTAATATATAAACGTACCAATGGTGTCGATAGCTATGTAATAATTATTAATCCAAAAAACAATGCTGTACATGTTCAGTTAAAAGAACGACTGATTTTAAGCCCTATTATGGAGCAAGGTATTAGTTTAGATAGCAAAGTAAAAACACGACAAATATTCATGGAAGGCGTAAGTTTTGGAATTTATAAGGTTATACCCGATAAAAAATGATGTTAATTAATGTTTTGTTAAACTAACATTGTTTTGTTAAAATAGCATGAACTAATTATTGATTGTTTCTTTTATTGATATGTAAATGAATATATTATTGGCAAATATAAAGTCAATTGTTTTGTTTTTTACTTGAATATAAGCATTAATAAACTTTGCAAATATTTAATAAGCTTAAATAAAAGAAAGTTATAGCATTATAAATCATTTAAATATTAAATTATAATATTAAGAACATAGAATTTTCAAAACCTATAATTTTATAAACTGTTAAAATTAAAATATCCTATTTTAATTTTTCTTATTTTGCAACAATGCAAACTTTCGAGCTTAACAAATCCGACATCCTCAAAATAAATCAAGCCTTGGTTGGTGATGAAATAGCATTAATGGAAATTTTGCAAGATTACCACGCATCGCAAATTGCCATACTTTTCGAAAGTTTACCTATTCAATCGCAAACACGTATTATTAATTTGCTTCCAGCTGATATAGCTTCGGATGTAATTTCAGAAATGGATGCCGAATCGCATCCTGAAGATTTATTAATAAACTTGCACCCCGATAAGCGGCAAGAAATTATAGAAGAACTTGATTACGATGATGCTACAGATATTATTTCGTTACTTAACGAAGAAGAACAACAAGAAATTCTTGAAGATTTAGATAGTGAAGATGCCAGCGAAATTCGCAACCTTTTAACGTATAACCAAGAAACCGCTGGTGGTATAATGAACACCGAGGTGATTAAGGTTAATTTAATGATGTCGAAAAAACAAGCTATCGACCAAATAATTATCCAAAGCGAAGAGATTGAAGAATTTTATACTATTTACGTTGTCGACGATGAAGATACGCTTCAAGGCATTGTCTCTTTAAAAGATATTATAAAATCAAATGCTAAAGCAAGGGTAGGAGATTTAATAAACCACGAATTTGTTTATGTAACTGCCGATACCGATCAAGAAGAAGTTGCCGATTTAATATCGCAATATAATCTTACCAGCATACCCGTAGTTAATAACAAAATGAAATTGCTAGGTCGGGTAACATTTGATGATGTTATTGATGTTATGGAAGAGGAAAATACCGAGGACATGCTAAAAATAGCCGGTGTTTCGGAAAATGAAGAGCTAAGCGGTAACTGGAAAGATGCCGTAAAATCTCGTTTACCTTGGTTAATAATAAATTTAGGTACAGCATTTTTAGCCTCATCGGTTATTAGGCATTTTAGTGAAATTTTAGCCTCATTACCCGTTATTGCAGGTTATATGACTATTATTGCTGGCATGGGTGGTAATGCTGCCACGCAAGCCTTAACCGTAACCGTTAGGCGTATAACCCTAAGCGATTTAACCGATAACCAAGCGTATAGGGCTGTTTTTAAGGAATTTACAGTAGGTTTAATAAATGGCTCGTTAACCGGTTTTGCAATATTTTTAGTGGCTTTATTTTACGATGCACAACCCCTTTTAGGTTTAGTGGTTTTCTTAGCCATGACGGGCAATTTAGTTATAGCTGGTGCAACAGGGGCGGGTATTCCGCTTATTTTAAAAAGAATAGGCATAGACCCAGCTGTTGCCTCCTCCATAATCATTACTACATTTACCGATATTTTTGGCTTTTTACTTTTATTGGGTTTAGCCTCGAAATTATTACTATAAAATTGGCCTAAGCCTAAAATATATTCATTTTTACAAAAATTATTCAAATGCTCACAAAACACAACTGGACAAACCAAGAAATATTAAATATATATAATACTCCTTTTTTAGATTTGGTTTATCAAGCGGCAAGCGTACATAGAGAAAATAAAGACTATGCCGAAGTACAAATAAGTTCTTTAATATCTATTAAAACAGGTGGTTGCCCCGAAGATTGTTCGTATTGCCCACAAGCTGCCCGTTATCATACCGATATTGAAGTACAAAGTATGATGAAGCTTAAAGACGTAATAGATACGGCACAAAAAGCAAAAGATGGGGGCGCATCTCGCCTTTGTATGGGTGCAGCTTGGCGTGAAGTACGCGATAACCGCGATTTTGATAAAGTTATAGATATGGTAAAAGCGGTAAACGAAATGGATATGGAAGTTTGCTGCACACTAGGGATGTTAAATGCCCACCAAGCACAGCGCCTTGCCGATGCCGGATTATACGCTTACAACCATAATTTAGATACCTCCGAAGAAGATTACAGTCGTATTATAAGTACCCGAACTTACGATGATAGGTTAAAAACCATAGATAATGTGCGCAATGCCAACCTTACTGTTTGCAGTGGAGGAATTATTGGTTTAGGTGAAACCGTTGCTGATAGGGTTTCGATGTTACGGGTTTTGGCTAATATGACGCAACATCCCGAGTCGGTTCCTGTAAACGCATTGGTTCCCATAAAAGGAACGCCATTAGAAAACCAACCGATTGTACCAATATGGGATATGGTGCGTATGATAGCAACAGCCCGTATTATTATGCCAAAAACTGCGGTTCGTTTATCGGCAGGGCGTAACAAAATGAGTGTGGTTGATCAAGCTTTTTGCTTTATGGCTGGCGCAAATTCTATTTTTGCTGGAGATAAATTACTTACCACGCCCAATCCTAACTTCGAAGACGATATGGCCATGTTTGAACTTTTAGGCTTAAGCACTCGCAAAGCTTTTAAAAACGGACGACCAAATTCGGTGGAAACAATTGCATAAGGTCAATTAATAATAATATTTTATGTTAATTTTTAAAATTTTAAAATAATGGGGCGTGTTATTCCATTGATTATTACAACTATTTTATTACTTGCATTTGATGTGTATATTTATAATGCGATCACATCAATTTACCCAAAATGGGCACAAAAAAAGAAACTTACTTTTACTTGGCTTTGGTGGGGTTACAGTATTTTACTCATTTTAGGTGCTTTTGTAAGTATTTATGTAAATATTAGATTAGGTATTAGAACATTACTTTTGGTTGCTTTTTTTATAACTTTTGTAAGTAAATTTTTCTTTATCCCCATTTTATTGGTTGATGATTTAAGAAGGTTACTGATTTACATTAAAAGAAAAATAGTTAAAAAACAAACACTAACCACATTGCCCGACAATGCCATAAGTAGGTCGCAATTTTTAGTTAAAAGTGGGATGACTGTAGCTGTAATACCTTTTGCTACTTTAAGTTACGGAATTGTTTCGGGAGCTTACGATTACAGAATTAAACGACAAACTTTGTACTTACCGAATTTACCAAAAGCTTTCGATGGAATAAAACTTGGGCAATTATCCGACATACATTCTGGTTCGTTTTACAATAAAAAAGCAGTTGAAGGTGGCATTAATTTATTGATGAATGAAAAACCCGATTTTATTTTTTTTACTGGCGATTTGGTAAATAATCGAGCAGATGAAATGCGAGATTACCAAGATATTTTTTCAAAAGTTAAAGCCCCATTAGGTGTTTTTTCGGTTTTAGGTAACCACGATTACGGTATGTACGAAAAATGGGCAACCGAACAAAAACGTTTAAAAAACTTTGCCGATTTAGTTAAAACACATGAACTAATGGGCTGGAATTTATTGATGAACCAAAACCGAAGCCTTAAAGTTGATGGTGAAGAAATTGGTGTTATAGGTATCGAAAACTGGGGCGGCGGACGTTTTCCCAAATTTGGCAAAATGAGTGAAGCCATTAAAAATACCGATAATTATCCTGTAAAGTTATTGCTATCTCACGACCCATCGCACTGGCAGGCACAAGTTATACCGCATTATCCACAAATAGATGTAGCATTTGCAGGCCATACCCACGGGGCACAATTTGGTGTCGAATTAAATAATTTCAAATGGAGCCCAGTGCAATATATTTATAACGAATGGGATGGCTTGTACCAGCAAGGCAAGCAGCAATTGTATGTAAACGTTGGTTTCGGTTTTATAGGTTATCCTGGAAGGGTAGGTATATTGCCCGAAATTACCATTTTCGAGCTTAAAGCATCCGAAAAACCAGCTTAAACTTATATTTAATTATGAGGTAGTGATAAAAAAAATAATCTATAAAGTTTTAAATTTTACCCTTTATAGTCATATTTTTGTGGCTTTATGCGGCGTTGCCCAAGTTCTGCTAACTTGTACAATGTTTAATTTAGCACCCTCTTTTAAGCTTTGTACTTTTTTATTTTTAGCTACTATTTGTCAGTATAATTGCAGCATAATATTTAGCCATCCTATTAATTTTAAAACATCAATACATAAAAGGGTTCGTTGGTTTTTTACTAATCGCAAATTAAATACAGGCATTACCATTGCAGCTAGTTTGGCCATTTTACCCTTGTATTTAGGGCTAACTTTGAATACCCAAATAGTAATTTTTATATCGGCTTTACTTTCATTGGCTTATATAATTCCAGTATATAAGGTACAAAATAAGTTTATCTCGTTACGCAATGTTGCAGGTTTAAAAACATTTTTAATTGCTATTGTGTGGGCTAACAGCGTTGTTTTATTGCCAGTTATGCAAAGCCAAATAAGCATCCCCGAAAGGGAAATTATTTATTTATGGCTACAGCAGTTCACACTTTTTTTTACCATAGCATTGCAATTTGATGTTAGAGATATGTTTAACGACGAAATTTATAAACTTAAAACTCTACCAACTATTTTCGGCACTAAAAATACAAATATATTATCTGTAATTTTATTGATAATTAATATTTTTATACTTAGTGTATTGAATAATAAGGGGTTCGGAAATTATTTTTTTGCTTCGTTGCTTAGTATTTTAGTTACAGGATGGATTATATTTAATACCAGTTTTAAAAAATCTCCTTATTACTATTTTTTATTTTTAGATGGGATTTTAATATTTCAGTATTTACTGCTTGTAATTTTTAATGGTTTATTAAGTTGATGGTTTATACTATTCCCATTTGTTGTAAAGTGCTATAAAGTTTTTCGGTAGGTAAACCCATTACGTTAGTGTACGACCCTACAATTTTTTCTATTGCTACCAAACCCATCCATTCTTGAACGCCGTAAGCACCCGCTTTATCAAATGGTTTATAGGTATTTACATAATGTGAAATTTGTTGGTCGCTCAGAGTTTTAAAATATACATCGGTAGTATCGGAGTATGTTGTAATTTTATTTTTATAGGCAATGCTAAAGGCGGTTATTACTTGGTGCATTTTTCCACTAAGTTTTTTTAGCATTTCAATCGCTTGTTGGTTGTTTATGGGTTTCCCCAAAATTTCTCCATCAATAATTACCACTGTGTCGGCGGTTAAAATTAGGCCATCGGGTTGCATATCAAATGCTTTAGCTTTAACGGCAGAAATATATGCAGCTACTTCTGTAAGTGTTAAATTTTCGGGATAAGATTCATCAACTTCTTTTAAAAGTAAATTGTAAGTTAAACCCATAAGGTTTAGTAATTCTTGCCTACGAGGCGATTTTGAGGCTAGGTAAATTTTTGTCATTTAATGTGGTATTAAATTATACTTTACCACCATCGCTAGCATCGGGGTTGGTAACTAACCATTTACCTTGTATTTTTAAAACCTTTTCTATAATATCGCGGGCTACACCAGCACCACCGTTATATGGTGAAATATAATGTGAAATTTCTTTTATATCGTTGGCAGCATTTGCCGGACAAGCAGCTAAGCCTACTAGTTTCATGGTCGGTATATCAGGCATATCATCACCAATAAATATAATTTCTTTGGGGTGTAAATTATTGTTTTTTACATAATTACTATAAACAGATAGTTTATGTTGTACCCCTAAATAAACATCAACTATACCTAAACCGTTCATTCGTTTTAATATTCCTAGTGAACTACCTCCGCTAATAATACATAGATTAAAACCCATTTTTACAGCTAGTTGTAATGCATATCCATCTTTGGTATTAAAGGTGCGTAATTGTTCGCCAGTCTCGGTTACCAATACATTGCCATCGGTTAAAACTCCATCAACATCAAAAATAAAAGTGGTTATTTGTTTTAGTTTATCCAGCATATATGAATGGGTTATTGGTTATCTCTCCATTCGTACACCCATGCCGATTGTATTTGCTCCAAGTGGCCTTCGTTACTTTCTTCTTTGGTACCTTTAAAATTGGGAAGTGTTAAAATCCATTGCAACATATCGGTAAAGCGTACCCTATAAATTTTAGATTCGTTATAATCATTACCAAATTTTTCGTACAAGCCCATAGCTATGTCTTCGTGGTCGGCCCAGTGTATGGGCAATTCAAATTTTTCGTTCATTTTTATTTTTTAATGGCCCAAAAATTGTGATTGGTCGGGTATGGTAACTTCTATATCGCCATCAATCATAATACATTGACAGGCTAAGCGGGAATTTATGCGTGGGCTTATGGCTCTATCAATAAAGTCTTCTTCCTTATCTGAAATTTCTTGAACATTATTTTCGCCTTTATTGATATAAACGTGGCAAGTACTACAACCACATACGCCGCCACAGTTGTGTTGTAAATTAATACCGTTATCAAGGCAAACATCTAAAACGTTTTCTCCAACGGCAATGGCAAACTCTTCTTTCTGCTTACCTTTATTTTCAAAGTTAATAGTAATTTTATGTAAACTCATTATATTGCAAATAAACGGTTTTTATTATGCTATGGCAAAAGGTTATTGTTTTTTTTACACTTACATATTTTTTCTGATGAATGTTAACCTTTTAGCCCTAGTTAAACCATAAATTATATAGCTTGGTGTATTAATTGGAGTGGTTAGTAACGGTTTGTATATATAAGATTTCAATTAAATCCATTAAGCAACAAAAAAGCCCGGCTAATTTGTAGCCGGGCTTAAAACTAATTATGAAAACTTATTTTTTTTCTTCGTCTTTCACTTCCTCAAATTCTACGTCGGTAACACTATCTGCATTACTATCGGCAGCTGCTTGGTTAGTTTCGGTATTTCCACCTTCGGCTTCTCCACCTGTGGCTTTATACATCTCTTCAGATGCTACTGCCCATGCTGCATTTAAAGTTTCGGATGCAGCATCAATATCAGCAAAGTTGCGGCTAGTGTAAGCATCTCTTAACTTGGTTAAGGCTTCTTCGATAGGAGCTTTTTTGTCTGCTGGTATTTTATCGCCGTATTCTTTTAATTGCTTTTCGGTCGAAAATATTAAAGCATCAGCACTGTTAATTTTATCGGCCTCTTCTTTAGCCGTTTTGTCCGATTCAGCATTTTGCTCGGCTTCTTCTTTCATTTTCTTAATATCGGCATCCGATAAACCCGATGAAGCTTCAATTCTTATTTTTTGTTCTTTACCTGTTGCTTTGTCCTTAGCACCAACGTGTAAAATACCGTTCGCATCAATATCAAAAGTAACCTCTATTTGCGGTACACCACGCGGTGCAGGTGGTAATCCATCTAAATGGAAACGGCCGATAGTACGGTTATCCTTTGCCATTGGGCGTTCGCCTTGTAAAATATGTATTTCTACTGATGGTTGGCTATCAGATGCTGTTGAAAAAGTTTCTGATTTTTTAGTTGGTATGGTCGTATTGCTTTCAATTAATTTTGTCATTACACCACCCATAGTTTCTATACCTAAACTTAAAGGAGTTACATCTAACAACAACACATCTTTAACCTCACCCGTTAATACACCACCTTGTATGGCAGCACCAATGGCAACAACTTCATCAGGGTTTACACCTTTTGATGGGGCTTTACCAAAGAATTTTTCAACCGCTTCTTGTATAGCTGGTATGCGGGTACTACCACCTACCAATATAATTTCGTCGATATCGGAAGTTGATAAACCTGCATTTTTTAACGCCGATTTACAAGGTGCAATAGTACGATTAATTAAATCGGCAGCTAATGCCTCAAACTTTGCTTTTGATAAATTACGTACCAAATGTTTTGGCCCGCTAGCATCGGCAGTAATGTAAGGTAAGTTAATTTCGGTTGTTGTAGCGTTCGAAAGTTCGATTTTAGCTTTTTCAGCAGCTTCTTTTAAACGTTGCAATGCCATTGGATCTTTTACTAAATCCATACCAAACTCAGTTTTAAATTCAGTAGCTAACCAGTCGATAATAACTTGGTCAAAATCATCACCACCTAAATGCGTATCGCCGTCGGTAGCTTTAACTTCAAATACACCGTCGCCTAATTCTAAAACCGAAACATCATGCGTACCACCACCACAATCAAAAACAACAATTTTCATGTCTCTTGATGTTTTATCTAAGCCATAAGCTAGTGCAGCAGCAGTAGGTTCGTTTATAATTCTACGAACTTTTAAACCAGCAATTTCGCCAGCTTCTTTGGTTGCTTGGCGTTGTGCATCGTTAAAATAAGCAGGAACGGTTATTACAGCTTCGTATACTTCGTGGCCTAAAAAATCTTCAGCAGTTTTCTTCATTTTTTGAAGTATCATGGCCGATAATTCTTGAGGAGTATATTTTCTGTCGTCAATTTCTACCCTTGGAGTATTATTGTCGCCTTTTACAACTTTGTAAGGCACACGGCTAATTTCTTTAGCTACCTCATCAAAGTTGTTTCCCATAAATCTTTTTATAGAATAAATGGTTTTTGTAGGGTTAGTAATAGCTTGGCGTTTTGCAGGGTCACCTACTTTACGTTCGCCACCTTCAACAAAAGCAACTATAGATGGCGTTGTACGTTTTCCCTCGCTGTTAGCTATAACCACAGGCTCGTTGCCTTCCATAACCGAAACACAAGAGTTGGTTGTTCCTAAATCGATACCAATAATTTTTGACATAATGTATATATTTAATTAATATTATATTCGTTAACCTAGCTTAACAAGGCTTATGCCAACAATAACTTGTCAGCATTATTTTAAGGTATGGCAGCATATTCAATCTGTAGATGTATTTTTTATGGTTTTAACAATGACAGGATGGCAGAAAAGTATTTTTTTTAACCTTCCTACACATGTACGGCTTAAGTTTTACCAATAAGTTTTTAATTTTACTAGGTATATTTTAATAGTATTTTATTTTTGGTAGGATGATAAAAATCTTGATAACAGGTAGTAATGGATTACTAGGGCAAAAATTAAGTGGCCTTATTTTAGAAACTAAAAATATTAAATTAATAGCCACATCAAAAGGCGAAAATAAACAGGCTATAAAAAAAGGTTATACCTATGCCGCAATGGATATTACGCAAGCACTTGAAGTAGCTAATATTATAAACTATTACAAACCCGATGTAGTTATAAATACTGCTGCTATAACCAATGTAGATACTTGCCATACCAACCATGAATTATGTTGGGATGTAAATGTGAATGCAGTTACAAACTTAATTGATGCTTGCCGCAAAACCAAAAGCAAATTAATTCATATATCAACTGATTTTATTTTTGATGGTTTAGATGGACCATATTTGGAAACTGCCATACCTAATCCGATATCGTATTATGGAAAAAGTAAATGGGCAGCCGAGCAGCTTATAATTCAATCGGATATCAAATGGGCTATTTTACGTACAATATTGGTATATGGAGTGGTTAAAAATTTAAGCCGTTCTAATATTGTATTATGGGCAAAAAATGCACTACAAAAAGGTGAAACCATTAAAGTAGTAAACGACCAATGGCGAACGCCAACACTTGCCGAAGATTTGGCGACAATTTGTATTCTGGCAGCACAAAAAAACGTACAAGGAATTTACAATGCTTCGGGAAAAGATAGGTTAAGTATTTTAGAATTGGTGCAGGCTGTGGCCGATTTTTATAGTTTAGATAAAAGTTTAATAATTCCTATCTCATCAGCCAGCTTAAACCAAGCTGCCAAGCGGCCAGCAAAAACAGGTTTTATATTAGATAAGGCTGTGGCCGATTTAGGCTATTCACCACATTCTTTTATCGATGGTTTAAAAATTATGGATAAACAATTGCATCTTTTGAATGATAATGTATAATTTTGGAGAAATTAAATATACTACTATGTTATTAAAAATTGAAGATCAAGCACCCGAGTTTACTTTGTTTAACTCTGAATTAAAAGAAGTTAGTTTAAGCGATTATACAGGCAAAAAAGTAATTATCCACTTTTTCCCTATGGCATTTACAGGCGTATGCACCACGCAATTATGTACCATGAGAGATAATTTCAGTTATTACGAAGATTTAAATGCCATTGTATTAGGTATTTCGGTTGATTCGCCTTTTACATTAGCTAAATTTAAAGAAGATAATAATTATCAATTTACTTTACTTTCGGATTTTAACAAAACAGTTTCACAAGCTTATGGAGCTTTTTATGATGAGTTTGTTTTTAATTTAAAAGGAGTAGCCAAAAGAGCAGCCTTTGTTATTGACGAACAACATAAAATTATTTATGCCGAAGTATTAGAATCGGCTGGCGATTTACCTAATTTTACAGCTATTGATGCTATAGTAAAGCAGTAATATTTAAACTTTAAAAATATAAACACAAAATTTTAACAATAAAAATTTGTGGTTGTGAGGTGAAAAGGATACTTTTGCATTCTTAATAAAATAAAATTTTATTGGACCTGTGGCTCAACTGGATAGAGCACTTGACTACGGATCAGGAGGTTAGGGGTTCGAATCCCTTCAGGTTCACTTATTAATTCGAAGCCTTTTTGTATTTGTACAAAAAGGCTTTTTAAATTTAATTTCACGCTTATGCTAAATTTAGTACTTTTTGGCCCTCCAGGTGCAGGTAAAGGCACACAATCTCAAAACTTAATAGCTAATTACGGTTTACTACATTTATCAACTGGCGATATTTTAAGAAACGAAATAAATAATGGTACTAGTTTAGGTATTGAAGCCAAAAAACTTATGGATGAAGGTTTACTCGTACCCGATGAAGTAGTAATTGGGATGATAAGCAATAAACTAGATGCCAACAAAGAAGCCAAAGGTTTTATTTTTGATGGTTTTCCACGCACTGTTGCACAAGCCGAAGCATTGGATAATTTATTGAAATCAAAAAATTCGGGCATCGCTGCGATGATAGCTTTAGATGTGGATAGGGTTGAACTTGAAAAAAGATTGCTTTTAAGAGGTAAAGATTCGGGAAGGGTGGATGACCAAAACGCTGATATTATAAAAAAACGCATCGAAGAATATATATCTAAAACAGAAGTTGTAGCCAGTTTTTATGCTAACCAACAAAAGTTTTATAGTGTAAATGGTATTGGCAGTATTGAAACTATTTTTGTTGATATTCAAAAAATAGTTTCAAGTTTAAATTCATAATACAAAAGGTTATTAATATTGGTTTAAATTTTAGTAAATATTTAAAATTTTAAGTGTACTAATAAGCAGATTTTATAAGCCATTATACTTTTGTAAATTTTCCAAAAAATATTTAATAGCTTAAAATTTAATCATAAACCTAGATTTTAATTTAACAAACCATTTATTTAATATATTAAAATTTACATCTAACCATTCCCGATAGCTATCGGGATCACTAACCACTTTCCCCAATGTCCCAATCAGGTAATTTTGTTGATTATGTAAAAATTTGTTGCCGTTCGGGCAATGGTGGTGCCGGTTCGGCTTATTTACACCGCGATAAAAAAACCAGTATGGGTGGCCCAGCAGGTGGCGATGGTGCTCGAGGAGGACATATAATTGTGAAAGGAAATGCACAATTATGGACATTATTACACCTGAAATTTAGAAAACATATAACAGGCGGAAATGGTGGTGCTGGTGGTGCTACCATGAAATCGGGTAAAATGGGCGATGACCAAATATTGGAAGTCCCGCTAGGCACAATTTTAAAAAATGCCGAAACTGGAGAAACTATTTTTGAAATTACACACGATGAGGAAGAAAAAATATTGGTTTCGGGCGGCAGGGGAGGGCTGGGCAATTGGCATTTTAAATCGGCCACAAACCAAACACCTCGTTATGCACAACCTGGCGAACCAGGAAAAGAAGAATGGAAAATTTTAGAGCTTAAAGTATTGGCTGATGTAGGCTTAGTAGGCTTTCCGAATGCAGGAAAATCGACGCTATTGTCAGTAATTACTGCTGCCAAGCCCGAAATAGCCGATTATCCTTTTACCACCATTGTACCTAACTTGGGTATAGTAGCTTACCGAGGTAATAAATCGTTTGTAATGGCCGATATACCCGGTATTATCGAAGGCGCATCAAAAGGTAAAGGTTTAGGGTTTAGATTTTTAAGGCACATTGAACGTAATGCTGTTTTACTTTTTATGATACCTGCCGATACCAATAGAACTATAAAAGAAGAATACCGAATTTTACTAAACGAATTAGAAGTTTATAACCCTGAATTAGCACAAAAACCTAGAATATTGGCCATTACCAAAGCCGACTTGCTTGATGCCGAGCTTCAAAAAGAAATACAAAAAGAATTACCTGTAGGCTTGCCTACAATATTTATATCGTCGGTAATGCAAAAAGGTTTACAAGAATTAAAAGATTTGTTGTGGAAAGAGATTGTATAAAATATTGTGAAGTTGTATAATAGATATAAACATTAAATCCGATTAAACAAAAAATCAACCACCAAATTCCATTAAATAAGCTTTTAAAAACTCGTTCAATTCGCCATCTAAAACTGCTTGGGCGTTCGATGTTTCGTAATTAGTTCGTAAATCTTTCACTAATTTATAAGGGTGTAAAACATAATTACGTATTTGCGAACCCCATTCTATTTTCTTCTTATTACCCTCAACAGCTGCAGATGCTTCCATTCGTTTACGAATTTCTATTTCATAAAGTTGTGATTTTAAAAGTCTTATTGCGTTTTCTTTGTTTTGCAACTGCGACCGCGATTCTTGATTTTTTATCACAATGCCGCTAGGTTTATGGTACAAACGAACGGCAGTTTCTACCTTATTTACGTTTTGCCCACCAGCACCTCCCGATCTAAAAGTTTCAAATTCTATTTCGGATGGGTTTACTTCAATTTCAATCGTATCATCAACTAATGGATAAACATATACCGATGCAAATGAAGTATGACGTTTGGCATTGGCATCGAAAGGTGAGATGCGAACAAGCCTGTGAACGCCGTTTTCACCTTTTAAGTAACCGTAAGCAAAAGCACCTTCAAACTGTATGGTAACTGTTTTTATTCCTGTTACATCACCTTCTTGCGAATCTTGTTCGGTAACTTTGCAGCCATTTTTTTCGCCCCACATAATGTACATTCGCATTAACATGGCTGCCCAGTCGCAACTTTCAGTACCTCCCGCCCCAGCGGTAATTTGCAAAACAGCATTTAATTGATCTTCTTCGGCCGAAAGCATGTTTTTAAACTCAAGCTCTTCTAAAATCTGTATAGCATCGGCATAAGCCATATCAACTTCTAAATCCGAGGCATCGCCCGATTGGTAAAATTCGAGCATAATACCCGCATCATCAATTGATGAAACAGTTTTTTGATAGCCATCAGTCCATATCTTTTTGGTATTTATGGCATGAAGTACCTTTTCGGCTTCTTTAGGGTTATCCCAAAAACTAGGCTGTAGGGTTAAATCTTGTTCGCGGTGTAGTTGTTCTAATTTGGTATCGAGGTCAAAGATGCCTCCTCAGAGAAGTTATTCTATCTCTTAAATCCTGCAAGTTTTCTTTTGTCATAAGCTTGCAAATGTAATATTTCAATCTGTATTTGTTAGTGTGGAGGAATAATTTTTATTTGAATAAAATGGTTTTAACTAAAATTTAGCGAAGCATAACCACTAAAAATTTGGCTTTAAACTGTATTTTTCATAAAATCTAAAAATGTGTTCAGTGGCTTCTTCGGCAGTATCTACCAATCTAAAAAGGTTTAAATCTTCGGGATTTATATTTTTTTCTTTAGCAAGCATGGTTTCGGTTATCCAATTTATTAGTCCGCCCCAATATTCGGTACCTACCAATATGATGGGGAAACGAGCAATTTTACCTGTTTGTATCAATGTCATGGCTTCAAAAAGTTCGTCCATAGTACCAAAACCACCTGGCAATACGATATAGCCTTGCGAGTATTTCATAAACATTACTTTACGGATAAAGAAGTAATCAAATTCAAGCAGTTTATTTTGTTCGATGTATTTATTGTGAAATTGCTCAAAAGGGAGTTCTATATTTAAACCTACCGATTTTCCACCAGCTTCAAAAGCACCTTTATTACCCGCTTCCATAATACCAGGCCCGCCACCAGTAATTACGCCATAGCCACGTTCGGTAAGTAAGCGACCAGTTTCTACTGCTATTTCATAATATTTATTATCTGAAAGCGTTCGGGCCGATCCAAATATGGAAACACAAGGCCCTATTTTTGCTAGTTTCTCAAATCCTTCAACAAATTCGGCCATTATTTTAAAAATTTGCCAGGAATCTGTAACCTTAATTTCTTGCCATGTTTTGTTTTCTAAGGCACTTCTTATTTTTTCGTCAATAGATAAATCACTCATAAATTATAATTGTTTGTTTATTTGAGATTTTGAAATTAGCATTAATCCTGCAAAAGTAATCATTCCGTTTACCAATATTAATTCGTTATCAAATACATAACCTCCCAATAATGTGTTCGAGTATTTGTTTAGCATTAAGCATGTAAGTGGTGATATAACGCAAATTATGGGAACAAGTTTATCATTAACACCTCTATTTTTTAATAATAAACCAAACGCATACAATCCTAATAAAGGACCATAGGTGTATGATGCTACTTTAAATATGGCTGTTACTACTGCCTTATCGTTAATGCTATTAAAAATAATAACCACTATTGCCATTAATACCGAAAAACTTATATGTACATAATGCCTGTGGCGAATGTGTATGGCATCGTTTACATTTTGTTTTTTATCGAAATTTAAAAAATCGACACAAAATGAGGTGGTTAAAGCGGTTAAAGCCGAATCAGTTGTTGCAAAAGTAGCGGCGGTTAATCCTAACATAAAAACTATTCCAGGTATTAAAGTTAAATGATTTAAGGCTATTTCGGGAAATAAAAAATCGGTTTTAGGAATTCCTGAAGCATCTAAAGGAATGGCAATCCCGTTTTTAGAAGCATATATGTACAATAATGCGCCTACACTTAAAAAAAACAAATTAATTACAACAAATATCCCTGTAAAGGTGAACATGTTTTTTTGTGCTTCTTTAATATTTTTACAACTCAGGTTTTTTTGCATTAAATCCTGATCGAGCCCTATCATGGCAATGGTAACAAATATGCCACCTACTATTTGTTTTACAAAGTGAAATTTACTGGTTGCAAAATTATCGAAGAAGAATATTTTAGAATAAGCACTATTTTTAACTGTTTCAAAAGCTTGTATAAAGTTTAGGTTTAAGCTGTCGCAGATGAAGTAAATAGTTAATAAAACCGATGAAACCAAAAATATTGTTTGTAGCGAATCGGTAATAATAATGGTTTTTAAGCCTCCTTTAAATGTATAAAGCCATATAAGTAATAATGAAAAAGCTACTGTAAAAGCAAATGGAACGCCATAAGCATCGAATATAAAACGTTGTAATACAATAACTACTAAATATAAGCGAAACGCAGAACCAATGGTGCGGCTTAATAAAAAAATGGCTGCCGCAGTTTTGTAGCTTACTGTTCCTAACCTTTTTTCGATATAGCTATAAATTGAAGTAAGATTTAAGCGGTAATATAACGGCAATAAAACGGTAGCAACTATAATAAAACCTATGGCATTGCCCAGTACAAACTGAAAGTACTGAAACTGATTGCCATCAGCTGCACCAACTTGCCCAGGTACCGAAATAAATGTTACACCGCTTAATGCAGTGCCAATCATACCAAAAGCTACTAAATACCATTTTGAATTTCGGTTGGCGATAAAAAAAGTTGAATTATCGGATGATTGCTTTGAGGTAAAATGAGCAATAATAATTAACACCAAAAAATAAACTATAATGAATGTAAGTAAAATGATTGGTGACATAAATATTTTTTTAAATAATTTTACAAAGTAGTAAAACGCTATTTAACATTAAATTTTTAATTTAGCAAAATGAATTTTTCCTCTAAATTATTAGAGCAAGCTGTAAACGAGTTTTCTGGATTGCCTGGCATAGGACAAAAAACAGCTTTAAGGTTGGTTTTACATTTATTAAAGCAGGAAAGTGCCGAAGTTGATAAGTTTACTTTTGCATTGTTAAATCTTAAAAATAATATTAAATATTGCCAACAATGCCACAATATAGCCGACCAAGCTGTTTGTGAAATATGTTTAAGCCATAAACGCAACCGTACTTTGGTATGTGTAGTAGAAGATACACGCGATGTAATGGCTATTGAAAATACGAACCAATACCATGGATTATACCATGTGCTGGGAGGTTTAATTTCGCCTATGGATGGTATTGGTCCTTCGGATTTAGCCATCGAATCGCTTTTAGAACGTTTAAAATTAGATGAAATTAAAGAAATAATTTTTGCTATAAGTGCAACTATGGAAGGCGATACTACTATTTTTTACTTACATAAAAAGTTAAAAAACTATGATTTAAAAATTAGTACCATTGCCCGTGGTATTTCGTTTGGTGGCGAAATTGAATATGCCGATGAATTAACCCTAGGCCGATCTATCACTACCAGAGTGCCTTACGAAAATTCGATTATGAGGTAAATAAATGAATTTTTAAACTAAAAATAAAAGTTATGCAATTTGCCGAAGAGTTTTTACATTATATATGGCAGCACAGGCTTTTTGCGCAAAATTGTTTAAAAGATAGTAATCAACAAACTTTAGAAATTACCAAAACTGGCACACATAATTTTAACGCTGGCCCCGATTTTAACAACGCAAAAATACAAATTGGCGATACCTTGTGGGCGGGTAATGTAGAAATACACATTAACGCTTCGGACTGGAAAAAGCATAATCACCACCTAAACGAAGCTTATGATAGTGTTATTTTACATGTAGTATGGCAAAATGATGTAGATATTTACCGAACTAATGGCACATTAATTCCCACATTGGAACTTAAAAATTTAGTTTCGCCAACACTTATAGCTCAGTACGAATATTTAAAAGAAAACACCAACTGGATACCCTGCCAACATCAGATAAAAAACGTAGATTCTTTTGTAATTAAACAATGGTTAAACCGGGTTTTAATAGAACGGTTAGAAGTTAAATCTGAAACGATTATAAAATTGCTTACACAATTAAAGGGTAATTGGGAACAAACTTTTTATATTACGTTGGCACAAAGTTTTGGTTTTAAAGTAAATGCTTTACCTTTTGCCATGTTGGCACAAGCATTGCCACAACAAATTTTTGCCAAGCATAAACACAATTCGTTGCAAATAGAGGCTTTAATTTTTGGTCAGGCCGGATTTTTAACCGATAATTTTATTGATGAATATCCTTTAATGTTAAAAAAAGAATTTTCATTTTTAAGCCAAAAATATCAACTTATACCTATGGATAAATCGGTTTGGAAGTTTTCGAAACTTAGGCCACGAAATTTTCCTACCATTAGGCTGGCACAATTTGCGGCTACGGTAATAGCATCGAACCATTTGTTTTCTAAAATTTTAGAAACTGATAGTTTACAAGAGCTTAAAAAATTTTTTAAAAAAGGAGAAATCAATTCTTACTGGGATAATCATTTTAAATTTGATACAGCTGGCGATTATTGCACAAAAGCATTGGGCGAAAAATCTCTTGACAGTATTATTATTAATGCAATTGCGGTAATTGTATTTTGTTACGGAAAACAAATAGATAACCAAGCCTATGTAAACAAAGCTTTTAACTTTATCGAAAAAATTGATTCCGAGACAAATACCATTATAACTGGATTTAAAAATTTGGGTGTTAACGCCTTAAATGCCTTTGATTCTCAAGCATTATTGCAATTAAAAAATAATTATTGCAATCAAAAAAAATGTTTACATTGTGGTATCGGAAACAAAATATTAATAGGCAGATAATGTTTCAAAAAATACTTACTTTTTTAGAGCGTTACTCATTTGGGGTATGTACTTATATTGGCGAAAAACTTAGTATTTCTATTTCAAAAATCAGGTTATTTTTTATTTATTCGTCTTTTTTGGCTGTAGGCTTTCCAATTATTATTTATTTAATGGCTGCCTTTGTATTAGATATAAGAGGGTATGTTAAAAAAATAAGAAGGCAAATTTGGGATTATTAAACAGCCAAAATTTCGGCAATATCTGTATACCCTTTTTCTAAAGCTAAATCACAGGGAAATTTCCCGCCTTCCATCATTGCTTTTACGTTAGCTCCTTTTTCAAGTAATAAAATTATAATTTCAATATTTCCGTTTTCGGCGGCTAAGTGCAATGGGGTTATTCCAGCTTTTTGGGCATTGTTTATTATTGCATTATTTTCTATTAACATTTTGGCTATTTCGGTAAAATTTCCACCAATGGCCGATTGTAAAGGCGAAATGTAAAAACCATTGCTACTTACTAAATTTACATCGGCACCTTTTAATACCAAATATCTTGCTATTTCGTAGTTTCCAAAATAGGCTGCTAAGCCCAATGGCGTAAAACCATCATTTGAATAATTGTTTATAATTTCAGGATTTTTAAATATTTGATGTGCTACTACATCGAACCTATCTGCCGCTGAGGCTTCAAAAATGCTTATTTGCGCTGCAAACTTTACTAATATGGCTGTTATTTGTGGTTTTTTATAATAACATGAAAGCATTATAGGCGAAACCCCAAAACTGGTTTGTACTGCTAATAATTTTTCATCCTCATTTAACAAACGTGTTATTTCGGCTTCGTTGCTTTCTATTATTAAGTTTTCTAGTAAATTTTGCAAATTTTTATTGATTTGAGATGCTAATTTAAAAACAAAATTTATGTTTTTTTAAAAACGGTTTAAAAAATGAACTTGAAAATATAATTAGCGTTTATATTAGAACCCAAAACAGTTAAAATATCGATTTTTTTAACATCAAATAATATGATAAGTTGTTTTATGGTTATTTTAAATGTTAATAAACTTTATCAGTAGTTTAATGTAACACCCACACCAAAGCCCATATCGCTATCATAATGTGTCGATAAGGATAAATTTCTTTTTGCAATGTACCGCAAACCTGCCATATATTCTTTGTCGGTATTAGCCATAAACATACCTCTTATTCGTTTCGAAATTGGAATATCTTCTCGCATTAGTTGTAATCTTACATTACCATCGTGGTAAACTTCGGTTTGTAAAATTACAAGCATTGGTAGAGTATAGGCAACTCCCAAACTAAATTGTTGCCGGTTATTTTTAGTATTGGTTTGTCCAAAAAGATTTTTTTCGCCTTCCACCATACCCAAGGTATTCGTTTTCAATTTTCTATATCGCCAATCAAAACCGATAAAAGGCATTAGCCATTGCATTTTGCCAATGTAACGACCAATATGTGTTTCGGTTTCTTGTCCGTGATGCGCAGTGTAACCCAGTCGCCACTCGGTACCTATGGTCCAACGGGTGTTTTGTAGCATTGCCATACCATCGTTTCCGTTGGTGGCAAAATCGTTCTCTGCCATAAAATGAAATCTTCTATCGTCGGCAAATAGTTTGCGTTGTGCTAATTTTGGGTTCGGTATTTCGGGGTTTGGTGCTTGGTTTTCGTAACTAAAAACTCTGCCCATGCCACTCATCATGTGGTACAAAACATGGCAATGAAAAAACCAATCGCCCTCAACATTGGCGTTAAATTCTAATGTATCGGTTTCCATGGGCATAATATCAACAATGTTTTTTAGCGGAGCATAATCGCCTTGCCCATTTAATAATCTAAAATCGTGTCCGTGTAAATGCATTGGGTGTCGCATCATAGAATTGTTATAGAGTATGATGCGAACATTTTCACCTTTTTTTACCAAAATTTTATCGGCTTCGGAAACTACTTTATTGTTTAAACTCCAAACGTAACGGTTCATATTACCTGTAAGTTCAAATCGCAATTCTTTAGAACTCCCCAACTCCTCTTTCCTCCCCAACCCCTTTTTCCTCCCCAACCCCTCCAAAGGAGGGGCTTTAGCAGCGGGAATTGGCAAGGTTGTTTTTGTAGGAGACTTTAGCATTGCATAATTTAGGGTAACAATATCGGATAGTTTATTGCTGTTGTATTGGTCTTCCGACATTTTCATATCGCCCATTTTGTCCTCACCTCCCGACCTCTCCAAAGTAGAGGAAGGCATTTTCATCCCGTCCATTTTATCCCCACCCTCCGCCCTTCCCGAAGGTGAGGCAACTCCTGTAATTTCGGGATACATTACTACATTCATATCCATTTGATTTAAACTCATTTGCATACCCATATCGTCTAAATCGCCATTCATTTTCATCATCCCGTTCATCATTTTCATTCCCTCAAAATATTTTAATTTTGGAAGTGGTGAGGTTAATTGTTTGATGCCGTCGCCTAAATATATTGATGCCGATTTTGTGCGGTCTTCGGAAGTTACTAAAAATTCGTAAGCTGTTTTATTATTAGGAATAGATACTACAACATCGTAAGTTTCAGATACGGCAATCAATAATCTATCTACTTCTACAGGTTCTACATCGTTACCATCGTTGGCAACAACAGTAATTTTTCCTCCTGCATAAGTAAGCCAAAAATAGGTTGATGCGCCGGCGTTTGAAATGCGAAGACGGACTTTATCACCCTTAAAAGTCGGGGCTATAGATTCGTTTTTTCCGTTGATTAAGAATTTGTTGTAATAAACATCGCTTACATCCATCGCATTCATTCGCTTCCATTCGTTGGTAACTTTAGTTTTAAAATGACCTGCTTTTATAGCTTCGGCATAACTTTGTGTGGTGCCTTTTTGTATAGCGAACCAATCTGATGCGTTGTGCAATAAACGATGTACGTTTTCGGGATTCATATCTGTCCATTCGCTTAAAATGATAGGTAGGGTTGGCAAATCGTCAATTCCCTTCCTAAAATCCTTACCCCCCGCCCTCTCCAAAGGAGAGGGAGCTTTTTTTAGCATAATAAAAGAACCGTACATCCCAATTTGTTCTTGCAAACCTGTATGGCTGTGGTACCAATGGGTGCCGTTTTGAATAATTGGGAAGGTATATAAATGCGTTGAGTGTGGTTTTATGGGCATTTGCGTTAAATTAGGAACGCCATCGTATTTGTTGGGTAACATTAAACCATGCCAATGTAAAGAGGTTTCTTCGTTGAGTTCGTTGTGCACATAAATTTCTGCAATGTCGCCTTCGGTAAAGGTTAATGTTGGCATGGGTATTTGTCCGTTTACAGCAATGGCTCGTTTAGGTTTCTCACCAAAAGTTACAATTGTATCCTTAACATAAAGGTCGTAACGAACTACCTTTTGGGCAAATAAAGTATGAGTTGCCAATAGCAATATAGCTATTGGCAACACTTTTTTATAAACAGTTTTTCGAATATCCATTTTATGAGTTTTATTATTTTAATGTACATTGAAAAAGTTATACTCGAGCCTTAGCAACAAACCGCTTGGTGCGGTACGCTGCATGTTGGCATATAATTGTTGGCGATAGGCTAAATCTAAACGCATCTTACTTAAAAAAATAAATTGTAAGGAGGGCGCAACATCTACATAAATTTTACCATTTGGCAATAAAGATTGCCCCAAAAACTCACACATTAAATTAACATTGGTTTGATTATAGCTGGTGTATTTTTTTGGCAGCATTAATTTACCAAAAGACAAAGTGTAGTTTAAAGCATTAGCAGATTGGGAAGTAGGGAATTGATATTTACTGCCGTTGTTCATAGCTTCCACAAAACTAAGTCCACCATTAATAGCTACTTTATGTAACAGTTGAGTTGCTATTACACCAAACTCATATCCTGAATTTTGCCCAATAAGATTAATTTCTTCTTGATGAATGTCTGAATTATTGAAACTATAGCGGGCAAAAGTGGCCATTCGGAAATGGCTTTTTACATCATCAATATTTAAAAACTTATATTTAGCGTATAACGAAAACCCTTCGGTGGCTAAAGTGTTGTTTCTATTGCTTAAAAATACACTTGTATGTGCCATCAATTTATTTGAAATGCCATACATAATTTCGGGCATAAAATGCGCATTATATCCGTTTCCAACGGTTTGTTTCATAAAACTATTCATTAACCTAATACCTAAATTACCCTTAGCCATATTACTTGCTGGTTCGGTAAAAACAAACAGCTCTTGCGATTTAACACAAAAAGGACACCAAAATATCGTAACAACAACAATTAATTTTGTATATTTTAATATCATTTAGTGTGAATTAAATTATATACATTTTCTCCTCCCTTAACTTTATTTTTATACTTTTTGAAGTTTTTGTCAGATATAAAGCCATCATCAACTACTTGAAATTCTTGATTAAATCCTGCAGCATCCAATTTTCCTTCAATCATGTTATAAGTAATTTCCTTATATTTAAACTGATTATTAGAATTTGAGATTACATTTTTAGGATTTATAGTAAACACAAGTTTAGCGACCGAAAACCCTGCATTTGTAACTGCATTTTTAATGTCTCTAAAATTTACAACTGCGTTTTCTTTAAACTTTAGCTCGTAAGTTGCAGTTTCAATATCTGGGTTAACGCTTTCAATAAATGGTAATTTATCTAAACTTTTTTTGATAGATAAATTACACATACTGCAAGTTAAACCGCTTGCTTGCAAACTTAATTGTGTTATTTGTGCATTTGTGGTAATTGTTATTACAAGTAGTAAAAACATTAGAAAATATTTTTTCATTTTATTGATTTTAAATTATTCGTTAATTAAAATTATTCCAATTGGAAAGTCATATTAAATTTTATTTGATATAACTTTTGGTAAAAATTTAGTATTGCTATTGCCTAAGTTTATTAAAGTTTTAAACTTCGCAGTCTTAATGCATTTACAATTACCGATACAGAGCTAAAACTCATTGCTAAAGCGGCAATCATCGGCGAAAGCAATATTCCAAAAAACGGATATAAAACGCCTGCAGCTATTGGAATGCCAAGAACGTTGTAAAAAAAGGCAAAAAACAAATTCTGTTTAATGTTTCTCATAACCGCGTGGCTTAAATTTTTAGCTTTAACAATGCCCTGTAAATCGCCTTTTACTAAAGTTATTTTAGCACTTTCTATGGCAACATCTGTCCCGGTTCCCATAGCTATTCCAATATCAGCTTGTGCTAAAGCTGGCGCATCATTAATACCATCGCCAGCCATGGCAACTATTTTACCTTCGGCTTGTAATCTTTTTATTTCGTTAAGCTTATCTTCGGGCAAATAGCTGGCTTTATAAGTGCCCAAATTTAATTCTTGAGCCACCGCTTTTGCCGTGTTTTCATTATCGCCCGTAAGCATAATTACTTCAACACCTTGATTTATTAATTCTTTAATTGCGGCTATACTGGTTGCTTTTATAGCATCCGATATTGAAACATAGCCAACCGCAATACCATCAACAGCAATATAAGAAACCGTTTTTCCTAATTTTTGCTCGGTAATAATTTTGGTTTCTAAATCATCGGCAACTTTTGCACTCACTTGCTCCATTAGTTTTTTGTTTCCTAATGCCACTTTCTTATTGGAAACTGTACCCGTAACCCCCTTGCCGGTAACGGCTTCAAAATCTTTAACCTCAATTAATTTGATGTCTTTGCTTTTAGCATAATTTACAACTGCTTGTGCCAATGGGTGTTCGCTATATTGGTTTAATGATGCGATGGATTGTAATAAATCATTTTCCTCATTCTGTGTTGAAAATACTTTCTCAACAGATGGTTTTCCTTCGGTAATTGTCCCAGTTTTATCAGTTATTAAAACATTTACCTTATTCATTTTTTCTAAAGCTTCTGTGTTTTTTATGAGAACGCCCGATTGTGCGCCTTTCCCAACTCCTACCATTACCGACATGGGTGTGGCTAAACCTAACGCACACGGACAGGCAATAATTAATACCGCAATGGCATTAATAAAGCCGTAAACTAAAGCAGGTTCGGGGCCAAATTTTGCCCAAACAAAAAAGGTGATTACTGAAATAACAACTACAATAGGCACAAAATATTTAGCAATACTATCGGCTAATTTTTGGATGGGTGCTTTAGAGCGACTGGCATCATTAACCATTTTAACAATTTGAGAAAGTAAGGTTTCGGAACCTACTTTTTGGGCAACCATTACAAATGATTTATTTCCGTTGATAGTCCCCGCAATCACATTGTCATCTACTTTTTTATCAACCGGAATGGGTTCGCCAGTAATCATGGCTTCATCAATACTGCTTTCGCCATCTGTAATTTTCCCATCTACCGGAATTTTTTCGCCAGGTTTTACTCGCAACAAGTCTCCTTTTTTAATATCGTGAATGGAGATAACTTTATCAGCACCATCAATTACCAAAGTGGCTTCTGTTGGTGCTAATTTTAATAATTCTTTTATAGCACCGCTGGTTTGGCTATGCGCTTTTGCCTCCATAAATTGCCCTAATAAAACTAAAGTTAGAATTACGGTTGTGGCTTCAAAATAAAGAAAAACCGTACCTTGCACTGTTTTAAATTCGTTCGGGAAAATATCAGGAAAAAATATCCCCATTAAACTTAATAAAAAAGCTACCCCAGTTCCAATACCTATAAGTGTGAACATATTTAAGTTCCATGTAATTATTGATTTATAGGCTCTTACAAAAAACATCCAACAGGCATAAAAAACTACAGGCAGCGATAAAATAAGCTGCACCCAATTCCAATAAACTATTGGCATTAATTTTACTAAGGGGTTGTTAGCCATCATTTCTATCATGGCAATGGCAAAAACAGGAACTGTAAAAGCTACAGCTATTTTCATTTTAAATAGTAGGTCGTTGTAAGTTTTGTTTTCATCGCTATCCGTGGGTTCCATGGGCACTAAATCCATTCCGCAAATGGGGCAATTACCGGGTTCATCTTTTACAACTTCGGGATGCATGGGGCAGGTGTACATTTTTGTGCGTAAATTTAGTTCAGGTACTTTTTCTAAATTCATACCGCAAACTGGGCAACTTCCTTGTTTATCGTAAATTTTATCGCCTTCGCAATGCATTGGACAATAATATTTACCATTGGCATTGTTGGGTAAAGTAACTGTTTGCTTAGCGGGAGGTTTAGGCGAACCGCAACACGATTTTGCTTCCGAATTTCCAGTATTTAATAACTCATCTGCGTCACTTTCTGCTGTAATGGTATATTTTCCAGCAACTGTTAAAGCTTTTTGTAATTCAGCCGTAGGTATATGTTTGTCCATATTAATTATCGCTCGGGGCGGATTTAGGGAAACCTCAGCTTTAATTCCAGAAACAGCATTTAATGTTTTCTCTACGTTTGCTACACAGCCGCCACAACTCATTCCAGTAATTTTATAAGTGTAATTCATATTGTTTAAGTTTAAAACTATGCTACAAAGGTCGTTATGCTCGTAGGTTTTATGTTATACAATTAAAGATTACTTAGGTACTTTTTATAGATTATCGATTGATAAACGGTTGTGAACTTTGAGTTTTTTAAAATCAGTAGGTGTTATCCCGGTAGCTTTTTTAAATTGCTTACTTAAATGTGAAGTACTACTGTAATTTAATTCAAGTGCGATTTCGCTTAATGATAATTCATCATAAGCTATCAATTCTTTTACACGCTCAATTTTTTGAAGAATATAATAGTGTTCTATTGTTATGCTTTCCTGTTGAGAAAAAAGGCTGCTGATATAACTATAATCTTGCCCAATACTTGTTATTATATATTCGGATAAGTTGAATTTTAGATGATTGTTTTTTGAATGAACTAAATCAATAATTATATTTTTAACTTTTTCTATAACACGACCTTTTTTATCCTCAATTATTTCGAAACCTAATGCAAGTAATTTTTTGTTGAGTTGCTGTTCTACTTCTTTATTCAAATTTCCGGTAATCTCTACTTGGCCAAGCTCAACTGTAATTGGGTAAAGGCCGAGTTTTTCTAACTCGGCCTTCACTACCATTTTACAACGATTGCAAACCATATTTTTGATATATAGTTTCAAAACTTTTACTTTATTGTTTCTACAGTTTTACCGCAGCTCAACATTTGAGTACCGTAATAAGGGTTTTTGATGACACTTTCTTTACTCAACCAATTTGCACCTTTCCCATCATTTGCCATTGGGCAAAATTGGTAGTAAGTTGGTGTTTCAGTTTTCGAAATTTTCATCAACTGATACATATTTTTTGATAAGCTCATAAAATGTTTGCGTTGATTTTTTGTGTCTTTGGTATCAGCAATATGCTTCGCATTTTCTTTTAAATCATCCCAAACTTTCATCCAAACCAAATGAACATCCATTTTTAACTTATCCATTTTTACAGCGTTAATTGATGCAACTAATTCGTTGGCTTTTGTAGATGCTATATTTCCGTTAGTACCTACCAAAGCATCTTTAATGGCAAAATAATTGTCGAAAACTGGTTTAAGTTGATTTGTTTCTTGAACCTCGACTTTTGGTTTTTCGTTGGAATTGTTGTTTTCTGAAGTGTTTTCTGATTTTACAGCCACTTTTGCAACTCTATTATATTGGCAACAACCTGGTAAATTGTTGTACACATCAACCGGAGCAAGAAATTTATCGCTATCGTAACCAGCCAACGCTACACGTTTTAAAATTTCATCTTGATTAGTTTTTGTTACATCATACGTTATGGATGCCAATTTGGTGTCTTCTTTCCAATTTACGGCAGCAATATTTTTAATTGTTCCTGCTTTTTCAATCGTCTTTTTACACATTTCACAATTACCGTATATTTTTACGGTTTCGGTTTTAGTATTTTTTATTTGAGCGTAACTAGTTGTAAACGCTGCAAATGCAATGCTAAGCATTATGGTTATTTTATTAATAAGTTTCATTTTTTTTAGAATTTGATTGTTAAATTTTTTTTAAAAACTGTAGCCGATGAACTTTAAAGTTTCGGCGGATTTTAGTTTCAAAAAATAAATCAAATTCTAAATACTTGATTCAGTATATAAAGCGGTAGAATTGCTTTATTTGGTGGGTGATAAAAATTATGTTTGAAAACAACTAAAGAAAAGTTTAGTTGTTCGAATTTAAAAGAAATTGGGTTAAGTGCTTTTATACCAAGCGATTTATTAATTGAAATAACACAATTTTGTGTTTTTATTTGGTTATCATCAACTTGAAATGTAAAGTTTTTATCAATGCAACAGCTTCTTGTTGTTTTTTTAATACCACATACACATTGGTTGGTAGCCGATGAGCCTAACGAAACCGACGCAATTTTGCCAAAACAATAATGCACAGTTACATTGAGACCAAAAGTTGGCATCAAGTATAAAATAAGCAATATTGTGGCTAAAATCTTTTTCATTTATTTTTAAAGGTAGGCTAAATTTTTTGTTATTTTTTTTTTAAAATTTTAATAATAAATTTTATGTGCATTTAATAAAGCATATTTTTTAGAAATTAGGGTCGGTAATTTTTCTAATTCAATCCAACATCTCAATTCTAAAATCCCTCTCTTTCTTTAATGAAATTATACAGTGCCGAAATCGGTTTTTCTAAAAAACTGCCAACTTTAACATCGTATTTTTTACACACAAGCAACATCTCTTCTTTAAAATTATAGGCTACTGAACCTACAAAATGTGTATTCACGTTTTTGTAATTATTAAAAGGAACAATGTTGTTTACTATATAATTTTCGAATCCTATTTTTAGTATATTATTAATGTAGGGGTGATTTTGATGGTGTCGCATGAATGGTGCATAACTAGCCAAGTAATAGTTGGGAAGAGGTTTTTGATAAATATTTTTAGTAATTATTTCTTTATTAATCTTATACTCTTTGTAAAAAAATAAAGCTAATTCGGGAGGCATTTTGTTATATAAAAAATCGGTTAATAGTTTTTTTCCAAACAATGTTCCCGAACCTTCATCGTCTAAAATATAACCAAAACCGCTATTAATTTCCTCAATTAATTTACCATCGAAATATGAAATATTAGATTCGGTACCTATCACACAATTTAAGCCTTCATTTTGGCCACAGGTAGCATACGCTGCGCCTAGTAAATTCGAATCTACATTAATAAATGCGTTGGGAAACATAATCGATAGTACATTTGAAACCAATTCTCGCCTATCGGGCGTTGTACAGCCAGCACCAAAAAAGTATATTTCTTTAACTAATGCTGCAAACGATAAAAATTGCTGGTTGAATGATAAAACTCGATGAATATCTTTTTCGGTCGAAAATATAGGATTAATTCCAGCAGTTTGTAAATTTTGAGAGCCACCATCGGGCAACATTATTTCCCAATCGGTTTTGGATGATCCACTATCAGCAACTAAAAGCATTTTAACATTAAATTTTATTTTATATGGACTTAATATTATCGATTGTTTTAATAATTATATTTAATTACGCATTAAACATACAAATAGTATATAAATTTCAACATTATCATATTTAACCACTTAATTAAATTTAAAAAATTGTTACGTTTACATTATAATTTTCTATGCTTTATTTAATGCTTTTACCTACAATTAATTCAATAAAAATCATGAAATTTTTATCACTATCAATCATATTATTATTTTTTATAATGCTAAACAATGCTCAAGCTCAAAATGCTATCAATTTTAAACTTTCATTTAGCCAACCACAAGCCCATTATGTAGATGTTGAAATGACTATCGAAAACATTAAAGCCAAAGCTACAAGAATTAAAATGCCAGTTTGGGCACCAGGCTCATATTTGGTAAGAGAGTTTTCTAAAAACGTAGAATCATTTAAAGTAAATAATGCCAATGGAAAACCAGTTTCGTTTACACAAATTTCCAAAAATAGTTGGGAAATTAATACATTAAATATTAATAAAATTATAATTACCTACAAAGTATATGCTTTTGAAGTTTCGGTGCGTACTAGTTTTGTTGATGCCGACCGAGCTTTTTTATCATCGCCCGATATTTTTATGTATGTTAATAATCAGTTAGCGCAACCTACCACAGTAAAAATTATCCCTTTTGCAGGATGGAAAAAAATATCGACGGCATTAGAAACCATCCCACAAAAACCCAATACTTTTTACGCTAAAAATTTCGACGAATTATACGATAGTCCTATAGAAATTGGAAATCAAGATATTTTTTATTTTGATGCTGCTGGGGTAAATCACGAAGTTGCCATGGTAAAAGGAGGAAATTACGATGCCAACAAATTAATGAAAGATATGGCTAAAATTGTTGAAGTGGCTACTCATATTTTTGGCGAAAATCCTAACAAACGGTATGTATTTATCATTCATAATTACGCCTCGGGGGGCGGAGGATTAGAGCATAAAAACTCCACTGTTTTAGGTGCTACACGCTTAGCCTACAACGATGAAGATAGTTATAAAGGCTTTTTAAGCTTAGTTGCCCACGAATATTTTCATTTATGGAATGTTAAAAGATTACGCCCCATTGCACTAGGTCCATTTAATTACGATAAAGAAAATTATACCACTAATTTATGGATTGCCGAAGGTTTTACAGCTTACTACGAAGATAAAATTTGTTTAAAATCAGGTATTATTAACCAAAAAGAATTTTTACAAAAACTCGAAAAAGATATAAATGCCATAGCTAATCAGCCGGGTAATAAAGTACAAACTGTAAGCGAGGCCAGTTTTAACGCTTGGATAAAATATTACCGCCCAAATGAAAATTCGACCAATTCAAGCATATCCTATTACAATAAAGGAGCATTACTAGCAGCTGTTTTAGATTTAACAATTATACACAATACCGAAGGTAAACTTAGTTTAGACGATGCCATGAGTTATGCCTATAATCAATATTACACTAAACTTAAACGTGGTTATACCGATGCCGAATTTAAAGCTGTTTTAGAAAAATTTACAGGTAAATCTTTGGATTTTATATATGATAATTATATAAACGGAACTGAAGATATAGATTTTATGACTTACCTGGGTTTTGCAGGTTTTGGTATTGTGGATAGCAATGCAGGAAATAAAATAGCTTATTTGGGAGCTAATGCAGCTTTACTAAACAATAATTTAACCATAAGAAATGTAGCTAAAAATAGTGCAGCTTACGCAGATGGACTTAACGTAAACGATATTGTTATTACAGTAGATGGTTTAAAGGTAGAAAACTTTGCAAAACTAATGGAAGATAAAAAAGTTGGCGATGTATTAAGTTTTTTAATCGACAGAGATGGTTTAGAAAAAACGATTTCGGTAACTTTAAAAGCAAATCCCAACAAAAAATACAGCATTAAAAAATTAGATTCGGTAAACGATAACCAAACAAAAGTGTTGGGTAAATGGTTAAAAACTAATAATTAGCAATAATTTTAATATTTTTTGACTTAGTTTTTTATTACTTTAATGAAAAAATTTTTAACGGCCAAATGGGAAAACCTAATAATGGCCAACTACGAAATTAATCCCTCGTATTTATTGCCATATTTACCAAAAGGTGTCGAATTAGATTATTATAAAGGTAAAACTTATATTAGTTTGGTAGGATTTTTGTTTAAAAACACTTCAATTTTTAATGTCCCAATACCATTTTATGGAACATTTGAAGAAGTTAATTTACGTTTTTATGTGGTACGAAAAGTTGGTAACGAAGTAAAGCGAGGTGTGGTTTTTATAAACGAAACTGTACCCAATAAATTAGTAGCTTGGGTTGCAAATAAGTTATATAAAGAACATTATAAAGCCATACCTACAAGCTATAATTGGAACATTACTAATGAAAGTAAATTTATTAGATACCAGTGGAAAGTGAACCAAAAATGGAATAGCTTATTAGTAAACGCCTCGGCAATTTCAAAAAAAATGAAAGCCAATAGTATGCAAGCTTTTATTTTTGAGCATTATTATGGTTACACCGATGTAAATAAATTGTATAGCATCGAATATAAAATTAACCATCCTAGCTGGCAAATTAATACCGTTTTCGAATACCATATCGATTGCGATTTTGGTGCTTTTTATGGCAAAGATTTCGAAATATTAAATCATACAAAACCACATTCTGTAATGTTAGCCGAGGGTTCTAAAATTAGTGTTGATTGGAAAAGAAATAAGTTTTAAAAATTTATTTATACCATAATCAATGTATATAAGTCATCAAAAGGTTTGTACTTTTGAAAATTAAAATTTCGAATATTATCAAATGATTAAAAGAACCAAAATAAAAAATTTATTAACTGATACTGAATTCGGTAAAAAAGTTACCGTAATGGGCTGGGTAAAAACTTTTAGAAATAACCGTTTTATTGCTTTAAGCGATGGCAGCTGCATGCAAAATATTCAGATAGTTTTAGATTACGAAAACTTACCCGAAACGTTATTAAAAAGAATAACTACAGGCAGCAGCATAGCCGTTACTGGCTCACTCGTACAATCAATAGGAAAGGGGCAAAGTGTAGAAATAAATGCAGAAACCATAGAAATATTGGGCGATTGCGATGCCGATAAATTTCCTTTACAACCCAAAAAACACAGCCTAGAGTTTTTACGCGAAATAGCACATTTACGTTTTAGAACCAATACTTTTAATGCCGTATTTAAAATAAGGCATGTGTTGGCGTTTGCGGTACACGATTTTTTTAACAAACGTGGTTTTGTATATATGCACACACCTATTGTTACCGCTTCGGATGCCGAAGGTGCTGGCGAAATGTTTAAGGTAACTACTTTAGATTTTGATAATACACCCCGTACCGATACTGGAGAAGTAAATTTTAAGGAAGATTTTTTTGGTCGAGCTGCCAATCTTACTGTATCTGGACAGCTTGAAGCCGAACTAGGCGCCATGGCTTTAGGCGAAGTTTATACTTTCGGGCCAACTTTTAGGGCCGAAAATTCGAATACTACTCGTCACCTAGCCGAGTTTTGGATGATAGAACCCGAGGTGGCTTTCGCCGATTTAGAAGATAACATGAACTTGGCTGAGGACTTACTAAAATATGTAATTGACTATGCTATTACACATTGTGCCGATGAAATTGATTTCTTAAAAAACCGATTGCTTGATGAAGAAAAAAATAAACCTCAAGCCGAACGTAGTGAGCTAGATTTATTACAAAAATTACAATTTTGTTTAAATAACGATTTCGAAAGGCTAACTTATACCGAAGCCATTGATATTTTAAAAGCATCAAAACCTAACCAAAAAAAGCAATTCAAATACGTTATTGATGGCTGGGGCGCCGATTTACAAAGCGAACACGAACGGTTTTTAGTCGAAAAACATTTTAAAAAACCGGTTATCCTTACCGATTATCCCAAAGAAATAAAATCATTTTATATGCGCCAAAATGAGGATGGCAAAACTGTAAGAGCAATGGATATTTTATTTCCGGGCATAGGTGAAATAATTGGTGGTTCGCAGCGAGAAGAACGATTGGACAAACTTATAAACCGAATGGAAGAAATGGATATACCGCAAGACGAATTATACTGGTACCTCGATTTGCGTAAATTTGGTACTGCACCACATGCTGGTTTTGGCTTAGGTTTCGAAAGATTGGTATTATTTGTAACCGGTATGACGAATATTAGAGATGTAATTCCGTTTCCAAGGTTTCCAAAAAATGCTGAATTTTAATTGCTTAAATGTTGTTTTTGGTGTTGATTGAAAGAGTTTTAAACATATTATAGATGTTTTTTAAATCGTTTATAAAAACACAAACTCCAATTTAATTGTAAAAGCTAAAAATATTATTCTTTATTTGCGTAAAATTCAACTCGATGGCAAAAAACTTATTAATCGTAGAATCTCCGGCGAAAGCCAAAACAATTGAAGGATACTTAGGCAAAGATTTTTTGGTAAAATCGAGCTTTGGGCACATTCGCGATTTAAAAAAAGACGATAGCGCCATTGAAACAGAAAATAATTTTAAGCAGCATTACGAAATTCCTGCCGATAAAAAAGCGTTGGTTTCGGAGCTTAAAAAATTAGCAAAAGAAGCCGAAATGGTTTGGCTAGCATCAGACGAGGACAGAGAAGGGGAGGCCATTTCGTGGCATTTATTTGAATCCTTAGATTTAAAAGAAGCCAAAACCAAGCGCATTGTTTTTCACGAAATTACGCAGCCCGCCATTTTAAAGGCCATACAAAACCCCCGAACCATTGATTATAATTTAGTGCATGCACAACAAGCCCGTAGGGTTTTAGATAGGTTGGTAGGATTTGAGCTTTCTCCAGTTTTATGGCGAAAAATTAAACCATCATTATCTGCAGGCAGGGTACAATCGGTAGCTGTAAGGTTAATTGTAGATAGAGAACGTGAAGTAAACAAATTTGATAGTGAAGCGGCTTACCGCATTGTGGCCATATTTTCCAACGATAAAAATCAAACTTTTAAAGCCGAATTATCCCAACGATACGAGAAACAAGCCGATGCCGAAAAGTTTTTAAATGATTGTATAAGTGCTAATTTTAAAGTTAATAGTTTAGAAGTAAAACCTTTAAAACGTAACCCAGCTGCGCCATTTACTACATCAACCTTGCAACAAGAAGCCAGTAGAAAATTAGGCTTTTCGGTATCACGCACCATGCAAGTAGCACAAAAACTATACGAAACGGGTAAAATAACTTATATGCGTACCGATTCGGTAAACTTATCGGATACTGCATTAGATGCTGCTGCAAAAGAAATAAAAACGGCTTACGGCAACCAATATCACTTTTTAAGAAAATTTAAAACTAAAACTGCTGGTGCGCAAGAAGCCCACGAAGCTATACGGCCAACCGATTTTAGCGTACATTCTATTTCAGATATGGATGCTTCCGAAAAACGCTTGTACGAATTAATTTGGAAAAGAGCTATTGCTTCGCAAATGAGCGAAGCTCAAATAGAAAAAACCATCGCCAAAATTGGCATAAGCACTCGTAAAGAAGAATTAACTGCTAGCGGTGAAGTATTAAAATTCGATGGTTTTTTAAAAGTTTATCTAGAAAGCGACGATGAGGAATCGGATGCACACTTAGATGATAGCAAAACCGATAACGCCATTTTGCCGCCTTTAACTACTGGACAAGCCGTAAACCTAAACGAGATGAATGCTACCGAACGGTTTTCTCGTCCGCCATCGCGATACACCGAAGCATCCTTAGTAAAAAAACTGGAAGAGTTAGGCATTGGTCGCCCTTCTACTTATGCGCCAACTATTTCTACCGTACAAAACCGTGGCTATGTAGTAAAAGAAGATAGAGAAGGCAAGCAACGTAATTATAAAACCATACTTTTAAAAGATAAAAAAATTACCAACAATACATTAAGCGAAGTAACAGGAACCGAGAAATCGAAACTTTTCCCAACCGATATTGGTGCTGTTGTCAATGATTTTTTGGTCGAACATTTTAAAGATATTGTTGATTTTAACTTTACAGCCAATGTTGAAAAAGAGTTTGATGAGATAGCAAACGGGTTAAAAGAATGGACAGATATGTTGCACTCTTTTTATAAGCCATTTCATATTGATGTGGATAATACCATGAAAAATGCCGAGCGGGCTAATGGCGAACGTTATTTAGGAGAACATCCCGAAAACGGTAAAAAAATTACGGTACGCATTGGTAAGTTTGGTCCTTTTGTGCAAATAGGAGAGGCTGTAGCCGAAGGTGAAGAGGGCGAAAAACCAATTTATGCAAGCTTGCGCAATGGTTTAATGATAGAAAGCATAACTTTAGAGGAAGCATTAGAACTTTTTAAACTACCAAAATTGGTAGGCGAGTTCGAAGGAAGCGAGGTAAAAGCAAATATTGGCCGTTTTGGTCCTTATGTTTTACACGATAAAAAATTTATTTCGATACCAAAAGACATAGATCCTATTGATATTACTTTAGAAAAAGCGATTGAGTTAATTACCGAAAAACGCCAAAAAGATATTGATAAATTAATAAAAACCTTTACCGAAAACCCCGAAGCTTCTATTGAAAACGGACGTTGGGGGCCATTTATAAGGTTTGGTAAACTCAATATTAAAATCCCGAAAGGTAAAGAAGTAGAAACAATTACCTACGATGATGTGTTAGAACTGGCAGCTGAAGCAGATAAAGCACCCAAAAAAGGCGGTAAGAAATTTACTAAGAAAAAGTAAATATCAATTTTATTAATTTTCAGTTATTAATTTTACTGCTTCCCCCTCATAATTACTTCTACTTGACGGAAAAGCCTGAATTTTAATAACTAATACTTTAACTTTGTAATTTTACAAATTAAAATATGAGTAAACACGGTAGAATTTTAGTAGCAATGAGTGGCGGAGTAGATAGTTCGGTTGCCGCTGTTATGCTACACGAGCAAGGCTACGAAGTTATTGGGCTTACCATGAAAACCTGGGATTACGCTTCGTCGGGAATTAATAGCAAAGAAACTGGTTGCTGTAGTTTAGATTCGATAAATGACGCCCGTTCTTTAGCCGTAAATTACGGATTTCCACATTATATTTTAGATATTAGAGATGAGTTTGGCGATTTCGTAATAGATAATTTTGTAGATGAATATGTGGCTGGGCGAACGCCAAACCCTTGTGTATTATGCAATACGCACATAAAATGGAACGCACTTTTAAAAAGAGCCAATAAACTGGATTGCGAATTTATTGCTACTGGGCATTATGCCAATATTCGCAAACACGATAACAATAGGTTTGTAATATCGAAAGGTAAAGACGAAAATAAAGACCAATCGTATGTATTATGGGGCGTTAGCCAAGAAAATTTAGCCCGAACAAAGTTCCCACTTGGTTCGTTTGCTAAGCAAGAAATAAGGCAAATGGCTTTGGACATGGGACAAGCCGAACTGGCCAATAAAAGCGAGAGTTACGAAATATGTTTTGTGCCTGATAACGATTATCGAGCGTTTTTAAAACACCGTTTGCCCGATTTAGAAACCGCAGTGCAAGGTGGAGATTTTGTACTTACTGATGGTACAAAAGTGGGTACACACCAAGGTTATCCATTTTACACCATTGGCCAACGCCGAGGATTAAATATTGCATTAGGACACCCCATGTTTGTTACGCAAATATTGCCCGAAAGTAATACAGTAGTTTTAGGCACTCAAAACGAATTGCAAAAAATGACCGCCAAAGTTCGTGGGCTTAACTTAATAAAATATGCTAGCATAACCGAACCATTAGAAGTAACCACAAAAATACGATATAAGGATGCTGGAGCGTTAAGTTATATTTATCAAGAAAATGATTTGATGAATGTAAATTTCCACCATTCGGTTTCGGGTATTGCTCCAGGGCAATCGGCGGTTTTTTATGAAGGTAACGACCTTTTAGGTGGCGGATTTTTAATATAGTTTTTTTATGAGTAAAGCAATTATTATATTAGGATGTATTTTGACTTTAACTGTTTTATCGTGTAATAAAGACAGCCCCGCTATTGATTTTAAGTATAACTTTTACCCATTGGCTTTACAAAAAGTTTTAATTTACGATGTTGATTCAACAGCAATTAGCAGCTTTACAAATACTACAAGAAACTTTAAATTTCAAATTAAAGACTCTGTTGCTAATACTTTTATTGATGCAACTAACCGCACCGCGTTTCGTATAGAAAGGTATAAAAAGTTACAAAACGAAACAGTATGGAAGTTTCAAAAAACTATTTCCCGATTGCTTAATACCCGTAGTGCTCAAGAAAATATCGGTAACAATACATTTATTCGTTTGGTTTTTCCTCCCGAATTAGGTACTAGTTGGAATGGTAATTCAAAAAATAGCTCACTACAAAAAGAATTCTCGATTACTAAAATATTCGATTCTTTTTCGTCAAATAATTTATCATTTAGCAAAACAATAATTACACATTTTGAAGAAGTAAACCTAATTAGAGAAGATATAGAAACCTACACTTATGCACAAGATGTAGGCTTAATAGCTTCGGATGTTAGAGCAGTAGATGTTAATATCAGCAACCAAAGAATTACCAACGGTTTTTTTTATACCATGAAATTGGTTGCTTTTAGGTAATTATATATTTACCGAATTTTACATTTTAGTTTAATTTAATTTAATTATAATTTTTAAATCAATTTATTTCTATTAATAATTTGTAAAATTAACAGAACGACTGTCTCCCAAAAAAATAAAACCTTAGCTTCGCCAAAACGTTATTTTTTAAACAAAATATAAAATCAATGGCCAGAAACGGACTAAACAGCAGTTCAGCACAAACACAAGAATTATCAAAAGCTAAAATAAATAAAGAAAACCTTCAAAAAATTTCCGGTTTATTAAAATATCTTTCTCCTTACCGCACAAAATTTGGAATAGGTATGGTATTTTTGTTGTTATCCAGTTTAACGGGTTTGGCTTTTCCGTTTTTGATAAAAATGATGGTTGAAACCGCACAGGGTAATTTTGCAGGTTATGGCTTCCCGCAAACCGTTAATGGCATAGGTTATTTAGCTTTCGCAATTTTGTTTTTACAATCCTTTGTTTCGTTTTTTAGGATACGCCTTTTTGTGGAAGTTGCCGAAAAAGCATTGGCCGATATTAGGCGAGATACCTATTTTAAAATGATTACACTGCCCATGAATTTTTTTGCCAATAGGCGTGTGGGCGAATTAAATAGCCGCATATCGGCCGATTTATCGCAAATTCAAGATACATTAACCACAACCTTGGCCGAAATGATACGACAAATTATTTTGTTGATTGGTGGCATTACACTTTTAATAATCGTATCGGGGAAACTTACACTTTTTAACTTATCTATACTGCCTTTAATTGTGGTTGCTGGAGTATTTTTTGGTAAAGCTATTCGTAAAATATCACGCAGTGCACAAGATAAATTGGCCGAATCTAATACAGTTGTTGAAGAAACTTTGCAAGGTATAGCCAATGTAAAAGCTTTTGTAAACGAAGCTTACGAAGCCAACCGATATGATAAAACCTTGCGTGAGGTTGTAAAAATTGCCGTTCGTGGAGCTAACTATCGTGGAGCTTTCGCTTCGTTTATAATATTTTGTTTGTTTGGGGCAATTGTAGGTGTAATATGGTACGGCAGTTTATTGGTGGAAGCTGGCAGCTTATCGGTAGGCGATTTGTTGGCTTATGTATTGTATTCGGTATTTGTAGGTGCGGCAATGGGTAGTTTTCCAGAGTTGTATGCTAATGTACAAAAAGCCATTGGTGCATCGGAACGGGTATTAGAAATTTTAGATGAAGTGAACGAACCCATTTCCATCCGTGAAAACGACAATAAAATTAATACAATTATTAAAGGCGATATAGCGTTTAAAAATATAGTTTTTTCGTACCCTAGTCGTAAAGAAATTACCGTTTTAAACAATGTAAGTTTCCAAGCAAAAATGGGACAAAAAGTGGCTATTGTTGGGCCATCTGGAGCCGGAAAATCAACCATTGCAGGTTTAATTTTAAAATTTTACGATGCCCAAGAAGGTGAAATATGGTTCGATAATAAACCATCTTCACAATTTTCGCTTACCGATATACGCAACCAAGTAGCTATCGTACCGCAAGATGTTATTTTATTTGGAGGCACAATTTTAGAAAACATCGCCTACGGTAAACTCGGCGCAAGCCAACAAGAAATTATTGATGCTGCCCAAAAAGCTAATGCACACCAGTTTATAACCGCATTTCCCGAGCAATACGAAACCGTAGTGGGCGAACGTGGCGTAAAACTATCGGGCGGACAACGCCAACGCATTGCCATTGCAAGGGCATTATTAAAAAACCCTGCCATTTTAATATTAGACGAAGCTACCTCATCACTCGATTCCGAATCGGAACGTTTGGTGCAAGAAGCCTTAGAAATTTTAATGAAAAACCGTACATCTATAATTATTGCTCACCGTTTATCAACTATTAGAGATGCTGATAAAATTATAGTATTAGACCATGGAACCATCGTAGAAAGTGGCACACACCAAGAGTTGGTAAACATAGAAAACGGATTGTACAAGCATTTAAGTGGGTTGCAGTTTGAGGTTTAACTGACTCATAGTTTTCCTAGAAAGTTTTTTAAATAAAAAATGAATGAAAATAAACTGAAAAAAAATACAATATATTAGAATATACAAGTAAGATCAACATACAACTTCATAAGATTTAGGATTGAATACATGAAATTAACCATTTGGGGTGCTGCACAGCAAGTTACTGGTAGTATGCACCTTTTAGAAATAGAGGATTATAAAATTTTAATTGATTGCGGTTTAAATTACGAAAACGGCGTTGAGCTTCAAGAAAACGAGAACTTCCCTTTTTTACCTTCGGATATTGATTTATTGGTGCTTACCCATGCACATATTGACCATTCGGGCAACATACCAACACTGGTAAAAGCTGGTTTCGAAGGGCAAATTTTATGTACAGCTCCCACTGCCGATTTAATGCAATTGTTACTTACCGATTCGGTTTCTATATTTCTGCGAAAGCAAAACAAAAAACCACCACGCCGTGGCCGTGTACGCAGCCATAAGTTTGTACACCAGCAACCACTTTACCTACAAAAGCATGTTTTAGATACTGCCGAGCGCATTGTTACACTTCCTTTTAATTCGGCTTTTAAGGTAAATCAAAATATAGAAATTACCTTTGTACCTACTGGGCATTTGCTAGGTGCGGCAGCAGCCTATTTTAAAGTTATTGATGCTGGTATTGAAAAAACCATTGCCTTTTCGGGCGATGTTGGGCGTAAAAATTACCCGGTTTTAAACAACCCCGAGTATTTGCCAACGGTAGATTATTTGGTTTGCGAAGCCACTTACGGAGGCCGTTTACATAGTACAGATAAAAATATTGAGGATACTTTGGTGGAAGTTATTAACGATGCTTGCATAAAACAACCCGGTCGTTTAATAATACCCGCTTTTAGTGTAGGCCGTACACAAGCTTTGGTTTTTTCGCTTAACCAATTGTTTGTAAAAGGTTTACTTCCACGCATACCCGTTTTTGTGGATAGCCCAATGGCTACACAAGCTACCCAACTTTTTAGAAAACATCACCGTTTTGTTAGCCACGAAGCACAAAGTTTTTACAGCCAAAATGGCGACGAATTTGAATTTGATAACTTGCAATACGTTAAAGAATTATCAGAAAGTAAAGAGATTTCTAATTATTTTGAACCTTGTATTATTATTTCCTCGGCAGGGATGCTTGAAGGGGGTCGCATACAAGACCATTTATTTTTTAATATCCAAAATTTTTATGCCACCATTTTTTTTATTGGCTTTTGCGCCAAAGGTACATTGGGCAGTCGCTTATTACGAGGCGATTCGGTTGTTAAAGTTAAAGGAAGAGATTTATCGGTGTTTGCCACGATAAAAAAAACCGACTTGTTTAGTGGCCATGCCGACCATGCCGATTTAATGGCCTACATTACCCACACACCTGCTCTAAAATTAAAAACTGTATTTTTAGTTCACGGCGAACCCGAAAGTATGGAAGCTTTACAAACCGATTTACAGACACAAAGTTATGAGGTTAAAATCCCCCGAAAGGGAGAAATTTTTGACTTGTAAAAATATACTAATTATAAAATTAATGGGTTATATATTTAACTTTTCGAAAATTTTAATAAATGTAAAAAAAAATAGCTGCTAAATTTGGAACGATTTTTGTGGTTATTAATTACCTTAAATTCGTTAAATAATTTTTCTTAAATCCCAACATTTTCAATTAATTAACGATTAAATTCTACAATTTTTCTTAACTTTGCACACTTTTAGTACGAGATTTAAACTTACATGAGACAACTCAAAATAACCCAATCCATTACCAATCGCGAATCGCAATCATTAGATAAATATTTACATGAGATAGGTAAGGTTGATTTAATTACTGCTGAAGAAGAGGTAATATTAGCTCAAAAAATACGTGAAGGCGACCAAGCTGCTTTAGAGCGTTTAACAAAAACAAACTTACGTTTTGTGGTTTCGGTGGCTAAGCAATACCAAAACCAGGGTTTAACCTTAGGCGATTTAATTAACGAAGGTAATTTAGGCTTGATTAAAGCCGCCAAGCGTTTTGATGAAACCAAAGGTTTTAAATTTATATCGTATGCGGTGTGGTGGATTCGTCAATCGATATTACAAGCCATTGCCGAACAATCGCGTATTGTACGTTTACCCTTAAACCAAGTAGGTTCGTTAAGTAAAATAAGTAAAGCTTTTTCGAAACTTGAGCAAGAGTACGAGCGTGAACCATCTCCTGAAGAGTTGGCTGTAATGTTAGAAACTACGGTCGATAAAATTTCAGATACTTTAAGTAATTCTGGTCGCCACGTTTCTATGGATGCACCTTTTGTACAAGGCGAGGAAAACACGCTTTTAGACGTACTTGAAAATGATAATCCCAATACCGATAGTAATTTAATTGACGAGTCGCTATCAGAAGAAATAAAACGCTCGCTATCAACACTTACCGAGCGTGAACGTGAAATTATTATCTTATTTTTCGGGCTTAGCACTAATCATCCGCTATCGTTAGAAGAAATAGGCGAAAAATTTAATTTAACCCGCGAAAGAGTACGACAAATTAAAGATAAAGCCTTGCAAAGGTTAAGACATACTTCGAGAAGTAAAATTTTAAAATCTTATTTAGGTTAAAAATATCTTTTTTAATCATATTTATAAAGGCAGTTTCAATTATATTGAAGCTGTTTTTTTTGTTTTACAACTTTAATCTTTTAAAATCTAAATCCTGAAAATCGAAGCTAAAATCGGTTAACGGTGAAATAGCCTCAAGCTTAAAACCTTTAGCTTTTCCTGTTTTATCACTTTGCCATCTTTAATTATAGCATCGACAATACCAGGTACATTAAAAGTGCTGAGCGTTTTTTCGGTTAAACTATCTATCTGTTGCGAACTTAAAATTTGAGCACTAATTTTATTACATATAAGTAGGGATATTAATGCAATGGAAAGGTTTTTTAGTAGCATTATTTTAAAATGTTATCAGGGCAATGTACAATAAATTTAAAAGCGTATTTAAATCAAATAAAAATACATAGTGAAGATGAGTTTATGTCATTCTTAATAAGCATCCGCCCAAAGGCGAAAATAACTAATTATAAATTTTAGGGCCTACATTTAAAAACTAATCTATATATTTTTGTACATTTAAACATCATAAATTAGCATGGCATTAAAAATAGTAATTATAGGCAACGGCATTACTGGCATAACAGCCGCAAGAAATATCAGAAAATTAAGCGATGCCCATATTACTGTAATATCCGATGAAGGCGAATATTTTTTTTCGCGAACTGCATTAATGTATGTTTACATGGGGCATTTAAAATTCGAACATACCCAACCCTACGAAAACTGGTTTTGGAAAAAAAATAAAATTAATTTGCTTAAACAAAGGGTTGTAAATGTTGATTTTTCACACAAAAAAGTGAATTTAAGTAATGATGATTATTTAAATTACGATAAATTAATAATTGCAACAGGCTCTAAACCAAAAATACTTGATGTACCTGGCAAACATTTAAAAGGCGTACAAAATTTATACAGTAAGCAAGATGTTGAATTAATGGAAATTAATACGGTTGGAGTACGTAAAGCGGTAGTAGTGGGTGGCGGCTTAACTGGGATAGAAATGGCCGAAATGCTACACTCGAGGAATATAAAAGTAGATTTATTAATACGTGAGCAAAATTACTGGGCTAGTGTGTTACCTTTAACCGAAGCTAAAATGATAAGCGATCATATTCGTAGTTACCATATAAATTTATACCCATTAACAGAAATTAAAGAAATAATTGGAGACGAAAACGGAACGGTTAAAAGTATTATTACCTCAAATGATGAAGAGATAAATTGTCAGTTTGTAGGTATAACTGTTGGGGTACAACCCAATGTGAGTTTTTTAAAAAACAGCGAAATTAATATCGATAAAGGTATTTTAGTTAATGAATTTTTAGAAACTAATATAAAAGATGTGTATGCAGCTGGCGATTGTGCCCAATTTTCGAATCCTAAATATAAGCACCCAGCTATTGAACAATTATGGTACACGGGCAAAATGCAAGGTGAGGCTTTGGCGCAAACAATATGTGGACAAAAAACAGTTTACAACCGAGGAGTATGGTTTAATTCGGCAAAGTTTTTAGCTATTGAATATCAAACGTATGGTAATATGTTTAACCAACCTGCCGATGATGAAAATACTTTTTATTGGCAACACGAAAAAAATAATATTGCTATGCGGGTAAATTTTAACGCATCTAATTTTACGCTAGTTGGATTTAATTTTTTAGGCATACGGTTTAAACAAGTTATAGCCGAAGACTGGATTTTACAGCAAAAAAATATTTGGGAAGTTATGGAAAATTTGCAGGTAGGATTTTTTGATCCCGAATTTTTTAAAAATCCCCATAAGGAAATATTAAAACAATTTTTACACCAATATCCTAAAGCATCATCATGACAAATAAAGATATTTCAATGGCTTTTACCGATAATTCGGAAGTAAGCATTTTACAAAAAATTGGTTTAATTATTTTTGCTTTAGGGATAATATCGACAATTATTGCTGCCGGTGGTGCAGGTACATCGCAGCCAATGCTATTTTTGTTTTTAGCATTAGGTTTTATCATTATAGGTGGTTCAATTTATGCATATAGCTATTTTAAAAACCCAGCTGGAATACAAAATAATGGAATTTATCACCGTGGTATAAGCAACCGTGGCGCTATTGCTTGGTTAGTTGGCTTAGTGTTTACGGGTTTTTTCATCATTTTATATTGGTTTCCCGAATATTTAGAGGGTTTAATTGGAATGATGAATCCATTAAGCTGGTATTTACGCAATCAACCTGCCGACCATTGGTTTTTGTATGGGGCTATTTATACCATTGCTATTTTGGTAATGGGCATTAGGTTTATAGGTAAATATAGACATAGTAGGTATCAAGTAATTAGAACTTTCTCGGTAATGTTTTTCCAATTAGGTTTTGCATTTTTACTCCCAGCCATATTATTGCGGTTAAACCAACCCGAATTTTACTTTTCCTATTTTTGGCCATTAAAGTATAATTACCTTTTTCCTAACGATGTAAATTACTTCTTAAAATCGGGAGCTATTGGCTATTTTATGGTTTTTTGGGGAGTTATAATGACTTTTATTGCCACCCCATTACTTACCTATAAATATGGTAAAAGATGGTATTGTTCGTTCGTTTGTGGCTGTGGCGGATTGGCCGAAACACTGGGCGATCCGTTTAGGCAAAACTCTGATAAAAGTTTAAAATCTTGGCAAATAGAACGTTATACGGTACACTTGGTATTAGTTTTTGTATGTTTTACCACTATTTTACTTTGGGTAAATTCTGCATATAATGGACGAATAATTGGAGAATATTCTGATATTTTTGCTAAAAGTTATGGTTTTTTTATTGGTTCGATATTTTCGGGAGTAATAGGCACAGGCTTTTATCCTATTTTTGGTAACCGAGTTTGGTGCCGATTTGGATGCCCAATGGCGGCAATTTTAGGAATATTCCAACGCTTTAAATCCAAATTTCGCATTACAACCAATGGTGGCCAATGTATTTCGTGTGGCAACTGCTCTACTTATTGCGAAATGGGAATTGATGTGCGAGCTTATGCACAAAAAGGGGAAAATATTATTAGAGCCAGCTGTGTAGGTTGTGGTATATGTGCAGAAGTATGCCCTCGAGGTGTACTAAAATTAGAAAACTTAGACGAAAAAGGTAGATTTGAAGGCTATAAAAAACCTTTATTGTAATTATTATATGCTAAAACAAAATATTTACGTAATTATACCCGCTTATAACGAAGCGCAATCAATACCAAAAGTAATAGCCCAAATACCCAAAAATATAATTACCGAAATTATTGTTTGCAATAATAACTCGACCGATAATACTGCCGAAGTAGCCAACAATGCTGGTGCTACTGTGGTTTTTGCACCCGAACAAGGTTATGGTAACGCTTGCTTAAAAGGAATTTCTTATTTAAAGAATATAGCTAATGATGATGATATTGTGGTATTTATGGATGCCGATTTTTCGGATTATCCTGAAGACTTACCTAAAATAATATTACCATTACAAAATAACACTGCCAACTTAGTAATAGGATCACGTAGCTTAGGTGTAAGGGAACGAGGCGCTATGACTATACCACAAATATTTGGAAACTGGCTAGCTACACATCTTATTTATTTATTTTATAAAGTGAAGTTTACCGACCTTGGTCCTTTTAGGGCAATAAAATGGCTAGATTTAACTTCATTAAATATGCAAGATAAAACTTACGGCTGGACGGTAGAAATGCAAGTAAAAGCAGCAAAACAAAAGATGATTTGTATAGAAGTGCCTGTAAATTACCGAAAACGAATAGGAGCAAGTAAAATCTCGGGTACTGTTAAAGGCGTATTTATGGCGGGCTATAAAATAATATTTACCATATTTAAAAATATTTAGTTTAACGATTGTATGATGTGGCAATATTTGGTTTTAATTATTTACACATTAACGCTTTCGCTGATTTTAATTTTTAGCATTGGCCAATCTTTTTTAATTTTCTCTTATCTCAAAAAAAAACCTAAAAATGTAGTATTAGAAAAATTAAATCCTACAAAACTGCCAATAGTTACCGTACAACTTCCTTTGTATAACGAAATATATGTAGTTGAACAATTAATAAATTCGGTTTGCGAGCTCAATTATCCCAAAGAAAAACTAGAAATACAAGTTTTAGATGATTCGGATGATGAATGTTATGCTTTAGTACAAAAAATAATTAAACAAAAACAATCACAAGGATTTGATATACATCACATAAACCGAAAAATTAATATTGGCTTTAAAGCTGGCGCTTTGCAATACGGTTTAAAATTCGCAAAAGGAGAATTTATAGCCATTTTTGATGCCGATTTTATTCCCGAAAAAGAATTTTTAAACCAACTTTTGCCCTATTTTAAACAAAATGTAGGCATGGTGCAAAGCAAATGGGGACATATGAACGAAAATTACTCGTTGCTTACAAAAGTACAAGCGTTTGCTTTGGATGGGCATTTTACCATCGAGCAAAGCGGTAGAAATAATGCAAACTTGTTCATAAATTTTAACGGTACTGCTGGTATTTGGCGCAAAAGCTGCATTATTGACGCTGGTGGTTGGCAACATGATACATTAACAGAAGACCTTGATTTAAGCTACAGGGCACAGCTAAAAAGTTGGAAGTTCGAGTATGTTGAAACCGTAAACACGCCTGCACAACTGCCTATTGAATTAAACGCCTTTCGTTCGCAACAGCACCGCTGGACTAAAGGGGCCATCGAAACATCCAAAAAAATGCTTAACCCTATTTGGCAAAATAAACATCAAACTTTTAAAACTAAAATTTTTGCCACTTTACATTTATGTAATTCTTATAATTTTTTGTTGGCTTTTATAAGTATAGTTTTAAGTTTACCCGTGTTATATATCAAAAATCAACACCTTGTCAATCATTTATATTTTCAAGTTATCTCTATTTTTTGGTTGGGGTTTTTGGCTTTATTTTTATTTTATTTCGTATCATTTTTTTCGTATCAAAAAGGAATTAAAAATTTTGTTGCTTTATTTATTGCATTTGTATCAATAACAATGGCTATGAGTTTCCATAACTCGTTAGCGGTAGTAGAAGGTATTTTTGGTAAAAAGTCGTCATTTATACGAACGCCAAAATTTACTTCAAATTCTATTAAAAATAATAAATACATAAACCATCGTATCCCTTTTATTTTTTATATCGAATTTATTTTAGGCATATATTTTTCTTTAGCAATTTATTTAGGTTTTTATTACCATGATTTTGGTTTAATCCTTTTTCATATAATGCTTTGTTTTGGTTTTTTCACTTTAGTTTTTTATAGCTTAAAAATAAAGTTTACTAATTAAGGTTGATTATGTCCAAGCAGGGTCTCTTTTGTCCAAGCAGGATATCTTATGTCCAAGCAGGGTCTCTCGAAGAGGAGCCTGCGTTTATGTCCAAGCAGGGTCTCTCGCAGAGGACCCTGCGTTTTAATTACCTTTATTGATTGTTATAATCACGAGGAATATAATATTATGTCCAAGCAGGGTCTCTCGCAGAGGACCCTGCGTTTAATAAGTTTTTCCACATTTTTAACACTAATTGTGGTATAATCCATGTATTTAGTTAGAATTAAAGTAAAAGCATATTTATTTAAAAGCAAAGAAAACAAAAGAAATTATACAACAGCTAATTGATTATAAATAGGGGAGTGGTTTTAAATAATTCCCCCTTTTTTTTGGGAGCTATTTCCCGCTTTTCGTTACAATAATTTTGCAACAAAATTTGTGATAATAAGAAAATGTAAGCAATGCAAAATTGATTTTCACTGCAATCGGGGCTAGGAAAAAACTCAGTTTTTTAAATTTACAAATCTTTAGTTTAAGCAGGGTCTTTTGCTGTTGACCCTGCTTTTTAAATCGTTAGTAACTTTTTTTATTAAACTTAACAATAATTTAATGCAACACCCTTATTTTTGAAATTTAATATCATTTATTATGCCTATGAAAAAGATGTTTAACGGAAGGGTTCATACCACAAATGTATTTACTTTTCTTTGTTTCTGCGTATTATTGTGCAGTTTTGAAGCTAACGCACAAACCCAAATAGCTTTTATTTACGATGTTGCTGGCAACCAAATAGAAAGAAAAATTATATGCGTAAACTGTACTACATCGGCAAAAGTTGAAGAAAAACTGAGCAATATTTTTTTAAAAGACTCAACAGTTGCTGCAAATAAATTTCAAGCTTACCCTAATCCATTAATAGAAACATTGCATGTATCGTGGAAAACGGTTGACCAATCTTATATAAAAACTATTGATGTTTATTCAGCAAATGGTACACTTGTTTACCACAAAACTTGCCATAAAGATCAAAATCAAATAAGTATATCTTTTTTTAATTTAACAACAGGAATGTACTTATTAAAAGCAACCTATTCAAACCAAAAACAAGAAATTTTAAAAATAATGAAACAATAGTATTAAAAACATTTACCAATCTACTATATATGAAAAAAATCAACTACTTATTTTTTTTAGTTTTTATTTTTGCTTTTAATACAAAAGCGCAAGAAAGTAAAACAAATTTAATTAAAAATATATCCAAAAATGATACTATTGAAGTAAGCAAATTAATTTACATGCCTAACAGTATACCTGATATAACCATTGATAGCCTAAAACTTACTGACCCTTTAGAAGAAATTAGTGGAGGTAATTTAAAAAATATTGCCAATTCAACCGATTTAAGCCGACTAATACCGCCCGAACCTGTAGATGCAGGGCGTACAGCAGGTATTATTGATGTATCGGCAAGTGGTTCAGCCACATATACTATTCCAATTGCAGTACCGCCTGGTATTAATGGTGTAGTACCACAAATTGCACTCAGTTACAACAGTCAAGCAGGGCCAGGCATGGCTGGCTACGGTTGGAATATATCGGGTATTTCCACTATTTCTCGCATACCTGCTACACTATTTCATGATGGATTTGTGGGAGGTGTAAATTTTGATGTGAAAGATAGGTATGCTTTAGACGGACAAAGATTGATATTAAAAAGTGGTGTTTACGGTGCAGATGGAGCCGAGTATCAAACTGAAAGTTTTTCTAATATTAAAATATTTTCTAGAGGTACAGCTATTGTGGGCCTCCCAAATTTAACTGGTCCTGCATCTTTTGAAGTTTTATATCCTGATGGGTCGAAAGCATTTTTTAACACGGTAACCCCTAATAGTTACGCCATTACCTATTCACAAAACCCGTTAGGAATTAAAATATTTTATGAATATACACAAGAGTATAATACTTTATTACCCTATAGAATTAGGTATGGTGGTACAACCGAAGCTACTTGTAACATTGCAATAATTTGCATTTATAAACCACGTTTTCGTAACGAACAATATTTTACAGGTGGTAATTTTTATTACAACAATAAAATATTAAGTGAAATAAATGTTTTTGCTTTGGGAAATCAGTACCGAAATTATGTACTGACCCATAATCAAGTTCAACTACTTAACTACGATCGTTTAGTTAGCGTACAGGAGTTTAGCGCAAATAAATCTAATAAATTCGAGCCAATAACTTTTAATTACGATGTAAGTCTCAATACCGCATTACATCGTACAGTAAGTAATTTAGATGTTTCACGTTACAGTTCAGCCAATTCACAAATACTCACAAGCGATTTTACAGGTGATGGTAAAATGGACTTTATAACTTATCCAAATGAAAAGAATAAAATAAGATTATATCGTGGAGAAGAACTTTTTCCCGGTAATCCTTTAGCCATGAGTCATCAGGTAAATACTATTTTTGAAGATATATTCCCAACTTCTTTTTTATTGCATAACAATCAAATGACTACTGCACAAGGAGTATTATTAGTAGAGTTAGAAGGCTTAAACTTTAAATTTGAAGTTTTAAACACGGCTGGTGCATACCCACTAACTTTACAATATGCAAAAACTTGGAATAATATACCTACAACACCATCTTATTTTTCTAATTGTAACAATGCAAATATAGCAGGTATATCTATACCTAAAAAGTTTCTATCAGGCGATTTTAATGGAGATGGATTAACAGATATTGTAGCTATAAATAAAGCATATAGAGTAATTGATTCGGATTATGAAGAATTAGTTATTGAAGATAGCCAAATTAGCTATATGGCATGCCGAGATGAAAGCCATATTGAATACACATCAAAAGTAAATTTTATAAATCTAGACCGAAGGTTATCAGGAAATTTTACAAATGAAGCAGGACAGTTACAAGTTTATTACGATGATAATGATAAGTTATCTACGGGCGATTTTGATGGGGATGGTAAAACCGATATTTTTCATCTAAAACAAGGAAAAATATTTGTTTACACGCTTGATGCCCAAAACAATTTAAAGTTACTTTGTACGCAAAATGATTCTCGCATTAATTTAGCATATCAGCCTCTATTTGGCGATTACAATGGCGATGGTAAAACTGATTTGATGTTTCCTATGGGCAATCCAAATGTATTATTTGCCACTTGTATGTCAACTGGTGTAGCATTTAATATAAGAGAAAGAAATATGGTTTTTTCTACTACTACTACTAATTGGAACCCTCAAACAGGTGTTTTATCAACAAGTAATTTAGTGGCAAATGATATTGATGGCGATGGTAAAACGGATATATTAAAATATTTTACCACCACACAAAATGGCCAAAGTACGGGCAACTTAAGTATTTATATATACCATAATATGGGCATGAGTTTAGATATAAACGCACCATTTTTTTCAAATGGTGCATTTATACATAGAACAGTTAACCTTCGACACTATCCAATCCCATTATTTTTAAGTAACGATAAAATAAATACCAGTTTAGAGTTTGGTATATTAAGCGACAATTCGGTACAATTATTTAACTTTACAAAAGATATTAAAAAAGAATCCCAACTTAACAACATTATACAAGATGGTGTTACCTACGAGATTGAATATAAAAATTTGGTTCAAAGTTTTATGAATCCCGACTTGCCCATATATCAACTTGGATATGGGCAAATTTACCCTTTTATAGATATAGAAGTTGCACCTAGTTTTAAAGTGGTTAGCAAACTAAAACGCATTTTTAACAACCAGCAATTACAACAAGTTTTTGGCTACGAAGCTGCCGTAAGCCATGTAACTGGTTTGGGCTTTTTAGGTTTTGGTAAAACCATTAAAAGTAATTGGCATTTAAACGCCAGCGACCCAATTAAACTATTTAATATTAATATAAATAATCCGCAATTACGAGGTACAATGGTACAATCGTTTTCAGCCAAAAGTAGTTACCTTAACCCAAGTGTAGTAAATAGTTTTTCATCGGGTACAATGGCCGATTATATTAATCGTACCGCTTATAGTTATAACTATAACCTATTACCTAACGGTGTATTTAATTTACAAGCTGATACTGTTAAAAGTAAAGATTTACTAAATGGTACACATACCACCATAAATTACACCTACGATAGTTACCGTAACATAATAAAAGAAGAAAGCAATTTCTCGGGCATTGGCATTAAAACTACCGAGATTACTTATGCTAATAGCCCCACCGGAACATATTTTATAGGTCGACCCCTTACTAAAAAAACTACTTTAAATAATTTTAGTGATATATTTACCACCGAAGAACAATACACTTATACTGATTTTTTACCCACCACTATTAAAAAGAAAGGACATAATACTACCTTTATGACTGATAATATTACCTACGATGTTTTTGGTAATGTAACACAAAAAACTACCTTAGCACCAAATGGCGCTAGCCGCACTGTTACTATGGCTTATGACCCTGCGGGCAGGTTTATGACTAAAAGTACTGATGTAGAAGGTTTAGAAACCAATTACCAATACAACACCACTACCGGTAATGTTATTAAAAAAACATTTTTTAATAACCAATTTACCACCTTTCAATACGATATTTGGGGTAGATTACAATATACTACAGATCCATTAAATAATGTATCGGGTTCAGAATTAAATAAAATTGGAAGTAATCTTGAAATTGAAGAATTTACAGCATCCAGTTATGAAAAACGTACTCTAGTAAATGCTTTAGGTCAAACAGTACAAGTTAAAGAAATAGACATGTTTGACAATTGGAAATTTAAAGCATACCAATACGATATTTACGACCGCATAATTAAAGAAAGTGAACCTTCGCTTGATAGTACCAACTACAGCCAATGGAATCATACCCAATACGATAACTTTGGACGCATTAAAAAAATAATTTCTTATACAGGTAAAACTACCGATATATCTTACAATGGCCTTAGCACCACCGTAAACGATGGAAGTAAAACCACAACTACCAACAAAAATGCTTTAGGGAACATTACCAGCACCCAAGATCCTGGTGGCACTATAAATAATACCTATTTTGCAAATGGTAATCTTAAATCAACTACTTACGAAAACTCAGTTCAAACCATCGAGCAAGATGGCTGGGGGCGTAAAACAAAACTAACCGACCCATCTGCAGGTATTTATCGGTACCGATATACTCAATTTGGCGAAACTTGGCAAGAGTTTACGCCCAAAGGTCGTACTATTTACATATACTCACCTATTGGTAAATTAACTCATAAACACATACAAGGTGATTTAAGTAAACTTACTAATACCTATATGTATGATGCATTTAATAAACAATTAATTACTTTAAATTTTACAGATCACACAAACCCTAGCAATAGTAGCACTACTACCTACACTTACAACACCCTTTTACAACTAACCGCCACTCAGGAAGATAACAGCTCTGCCCGCTTTACAAAAGCATTTACTTACGATAACTTTGGCCGAGTATTAACCCATACCACTACTGCACTTAGCAAACAACATAACAAAACGGCCACCAAAAGTTTGCGCAACAATTACCTATATAACGATTTATTGAGTATTACCGACCTTAGCAACAACACCACAATTTGGCAAGTAGGCAGCCTAAACAACCGCAACCAAGTAACCACCACATTATTGGGAAACAACTTAAAAGAAACCAATACTTTTGATACTTTTGGCTTACCCCTGCTAAGCAAAACCGAGCGAATAAACAACAACCCTGCCCAGTTGATGGCATTAGGCTACAATTTTGACGCCCAAAGAGGCAATCTAATAAGCCGTACCAATAGTGTATTTGCCACCAACGAAGTTTTTACTTACGATAATTTAGATAGGTTGTTACAAATAACCAACAACAACCAAAACACTTTAACCCAAACTTACGATAACCGTGGTCGCATAAGCCAAAACAACAATTTGGGCACCTATACGTATACAGGTGCCAGCTACCAACAAAATGGTTTAAGCAACCTTAGCCCCAGCGCATTAGCCTATTACCAAGGCCGCAGCAGTTTGGTGGTTACCTACAATGCCTTTAAAAGCCCAGTAGAAATTACTGAACCGGGTAAAGATAAATATAACTTTACCTACAATGCAAGCTTACAGAGAAGCAGTATGTATTACGGTGGCGAACAAACCGACCCTTTGCAACGCCGTTACCGCCGCCACTACAGCCAAACTGGCGATGTGGAATTTACCGTTGATAGAGAGTGGGGTATAACCAGTTTTATATTTTATTTAGGTGGCGATGCCTATACTGCACCAGCGATATGGAGAGAGCAACACCATAATTTTAGCGGCGCTAACAATAAAAACCTATTTTACCTACACCGCGATTACCAAGGCACAATTTTACAAATAACCAACGCCTTAGGCCAAGTACAAGAGAACCGCCTATTTGATGCTTGGGGAAGTATTGTTAAAATTACCGATGGCTCTGGCAATATTTTAACCACGCTAACCATTTCCGACCGTGGGTACACAGGGCATGAGCATCTGCTAAGCATAGGTATTATACACATGAATGGGCGGCTTTACGACCCACTGTTACACCGTTTCCTCTCGCCCGATAATTATGTGCAAGACCCTAGCAATACCCAAAACTTTAATAGGTATGGTTATGTGTTGAATAATCCGTTGAGCCATATTGACCCGAGTGGGGAGTTCATATTTACAATATTAGCTGCGATTTTCTGCCCTGTTTTATTGCCTATTGCAATAGCAGCGGATATTGGCGGTGGCGCAAATTTAGCAGTTAAAGCTTTACAAGGTAAAATTACTAGCTTTCAAGATGGCTTAGCCGCTTATGGTATTGGTGCTGCTGCAGGTGCGGCTGGTGCTGCTATCGGTGGTGCAGCTTTAACAGCGGCTGGTCTCAAAGCAGCATCGGTTGCTGGTGGTGCTTTGGCAGGTGCAGTGGGTGCAGGCGTAGCAAGCCCAATCCAGGGATTAGGTAATATGGCTTATTTTGGTGACCAATATTCGTTAAAGTCATGGGGAAAAGATATTTTATTTGGTGGTGTAGCTGGTGGTGTTATTGGGGGAGGTATAGCTTATTTTAAGGGTAAAAATGTTTTGATGGGTGGTAATATTGCAAATGGGCGTAGTGCATTTAGTTTTAATAATTCTAACAAATTTAATATAATTGCCGGCCAACCTGAGATGACGCAATTTGGTACTCGAGCTTTAACGGGTAACAAAATTGGTAATAGGTCAAATGATGAATGGTCAGAATTGTTTGAATGGGGAAGAAACCCTGATGGTGCATTAACTAAATTATCCAATGTGTCATCGACAGATGTACTAAGACTAAAAAATGCAGGGGTAAGTGTAGATCATATTCTACAATGGAAAGATTTATATAATGGAGCAATAAACAAAGTAATAAGTCAAAGTAATATCACAGCAAAATACCGCATGGATTTAATGCAAAAACTAATACAACTATGGTAAAAAGCAAGTACACTAAAATAATATTTAAAAATAAATTAAAAAAAGCAATTGAAATATGGATTGAGCCAGAAGCCGAATCCATTGATTTAATGCAAAATAAAAGTGCCCATATACTTATAGATAGCTATGAAAATGAGCCATTAGTAATAGATTTTCACGAAGACGCTGTTGTAATATTTAATAATTCAAAGACTCAGTTAGAAATTTTAATAGATGATCATTTGGTTTTTTCAAATAGCTTAGGTTAAATTAGTAACTCATTGTCCATAGACTGACGGGAGGACAAAAAGGCATAGCCCCCAGTTTGGCGCAAGAATGAAGGGTGAGGTAACGAGTAAAGGCTTCTTGTTCCATAATTGAAATATTAAAATAAATATTACTAACCCATGAGCAGGAAATACAAATTTCATGATAGCAATAAGCTCTACTTTGTAAGTTTTGCTGTAGTTTATTGGATAGATTTGTTTAATTAAGAGAAGAATACAAAAATATTGTGTTGGACAGCTGGATATACTGTATTAAAAATAAAGGAATGGAACTATATGGCTGGTGTATAATGTCGAGTGATATACATATGATAATAGGATCACATGGAGAAAAGTTGGAGAATATTATGCGAGATATGAAAAGACATACCTCGGTACAATTAAAGGAGGCAATATCAAGACATCCGCATGAAAGCAGGTGAGAATGGCTACTATGGATGATGGAAAGAGCAGGAAGAAAGAACTGCAATAACGCAAATTTTCAGTTATGGCGTCAAGACAGCCAGCCTATTGAGTTAGATAGTTTAAAGAAACAGCATGATAGTTTGGATTATATACATAACAATCCAGTTGAAGCAGGTATAGTAGAGAAAGCTGAAGATTATTTATACAGCAGTGCAAGAAATTACCTAGATATAAAGGGTAAAATTGAAATTAGTAAAATAGATGCAATGTTATGTTAGTGTAAATGAAAAGCACAAGTATCCAACACCAAGGCTCAGGCTGCATACTTGCGCCAAACGGGGGCTTAAGACATTACGGTTCAGATATGTTACAGTTAAACATTGGCCGCGAATTTGTACATTCGTCTCATAGAATGAAATTTGGCTATGCTTATAATTCTTCAAACTCAGAGTATGCCGCCTATCAATATTCAATTAATTTTGCTAGAAGCCATATTCTTTCGGTTGTTGGTTTTTATATTAAAGAACAAGCTAAATTTGAATATAATTCAGCCTACAAATAACATAAACTTCTTATAATTAAAATTTATACATAACCAAATGAAAAATTTAACTCTAACATTCATTTTTTGTTTTGCATTTAGCATAACAAAATCATCAAAAATTAAAAATAAAGTTTCTTTTACTTACTATAGTTTTAAGGTAGCGATAAACACACCAGACAATACTTATTTAAACTTTACTATTAGAAATAATACAAAAGATACGGTTTACTTATCTGAAATTAATATCAAAATTAAAGTATTCAAAAATAAGCTTACTTTGTTAGAACAAGGGGCACACCCATTTCCACCCTATTATGGTTCTGAAAAAATGTACGATTGTATATGTTCGAAAGAGATAGTTAATCAAGTCAAAATGGATATAATTAAAAAAAAATTCGCTACAAAATTGTACAGCAAAAATTTTAATACAGATAAAAACAATAAAATAGATAGAAAAGGTTTTATCGAAGACATAGCCAGCCATTGCATAGTATTACTACCTAAGCAAACTATAAATTACAACACTTTTTTTAACAATAAAAATTTTGATAAATCTTGCGTAGTTACCGCACAATATATTGATAATGGGATATTTATGACATACAACGACAGTAATGATAAAGTAAGTTATATTAGATATTGAGGTTTTTTGATTTAAAATGTGGAGTAGGTGCCCCCGCTCTCGGAAGGTGTGTCGTGAATCTCTAGATGTGAATCAATTGCATGTTGTATAAAAGATGATTTAGGTCTATCGTAATTGCTGTGTAAGCGAGGGTTACAAACCACCTCTCGGTGCTGCTAGAGTAATTTAACTGTGTTAAACGGAAAGAGGAAAAGGCTAAAAGATTAGTCAGGTGGGAATAAGAGAGATGAATGCAAATGAACCACTCTTCCACATATTTCCAAATTAAACGCTATTAGAGGTTTATATCGTAGGATTTGTAATTCGAAAACAAAGCATTATTTATTGTACCGCAATAAAGCATAGCTTGTTGTATTATTAGTAAATTAAATTTATCAATTTTATTGAAGTGCCAAGTATTTTAATAAATTTTGGCTAATTACTTTCCGATACAAAACTTGCTAAATATCGTTTCTAATAAATCGTCGGTTGTAATTTCACCTGTAATTTCGCCAATAAAATAAAGGGCTTGTTTTATATCGGTTACTAAAAAATCGGAAGTAACTGGGTTGTCAATGCCGTATAAAACATTATTTAATGCGGTGTGGGCTTTTTCTAATGCTTCTAAATGGCGAATGTTGCTTACCATTACCTCGTCGGGTTTTATGGTATTAAAACTCGCAGCTGTTAAAATAGCATCTTGTAAAACATCGATATTTATTTTTTCTTTGGCCGATATATATATAAAATCATTAATTGTAGAATATTGATTTAAACTTTCTTTCACGGTTTTATCGTCGGCTTTGTTTACCACCAAAATTAGTTTGCAATTATTGGGATTGGTGCTTTTGAGGTCACTAATAATTTGTAAAAGTTCGGATTCATTGGTTTCCCTGGGGTCTAACAAATATAAAACAATAGATGCTTGCTTTATTTTTTCGAAAGTTCGTTCTACCCCTTTAGCTTCGATGGCATCGGTAGTTTTACGAATGCCTGCAGTATCAATAAATCTAAAATGTATTCCGTTTAATGTAATTTCATCTTCAATGGTATCGCGGGTGGTACCAGCAATTTCCGAAACTATTGCCCTTTCTTCGTTTAAAAGAGCGTTTAATAATGTAGATTTTCCCACATTAGGTTTACCTACAATGGCAACGGGAACACCATTTTTAATAACATTTCCCATTTCGAATGATTGTATTAAACGAGAAATAGCTTTAGAAATAACTAAAATTAAATTTTTTAATTGGTCTCTGTTTGCAAATTCAACATCCTCTTCACCAAAATCTAATTCTAATTCTATCATTGAAGCGAAATAAACCAACTGCTCTCTAAGTTTTTTTAATTCGCTCGAAAATCCACCCCGCATTTGTTGTAATGCGATTTGATGGGATGATTTTGAGTCGGAAGCAATTAAATCGGCAACGGCTTCGGCTTGCGATAAATCTAAACTCCCGTTAAGGAAAGCTCGCAAAGTAAACTCACCTGCCTTAGCAGCAGTTGCACCATTTTTAATGCAAAGTTTTATAATTGTTTCAATTATATACGGCGAACCATGGCAACTAATTTCAACTGTATTTTCTTTGGTGTAAGATTGTGGCGCAACAAATAGAGCAACCAATACTTCATCAATAACAATATCACCATCTTTAATAAAACCAAAATGAAGTGTGTGTGATGGTAAGTTTTCAAGGTTTTTGCTCGAAAAAATTTTATTAGTTATATGTATAGCATCGGTTCCCGATAGGCGAATAACTGCAATAGCACCTAAGCCTGTGGCGGTGGCTAAAGCTACAATAGTTGGGTTGGTTTGTTGTTGCATTTTTACAAATGTAAGCAAATGATAGTTTACCTTTAAAACAAGTATTTTATTTTATCTTGATAAATTTTATCATTTTATATTCATAATGTGGCTAATATTTCATCCCACCATAAACAAATTAAAAATTTATAAGTAAGCCCGTTGCCCGAAGCCCGAAGCCCGTTGTCCGAAACCCGAAACCCGTTGCCCGTTGCCCGTTGCCCGATGCCCGTTTTACATCCCACCATATTAATTAAACCCATTTTTATAAAGCTTTAAAACTTTTCCATCAAAAGCATTTTCATTTTTATAAATTTGCGAAGCCAAAAAATAAATCCAATGCAATTAAACAAAGAAATGAAAAGAATAACCACGCACACTTTACAAGAAATGAAAAACCGTGGCGAAAAAATTGCTATGCTTACGGCTTACGATTTTTCTATGGCAACGGTGGTAGATAGTGGCGGTATTGATGTTATTTTAGTGGGCGACTCGGCATCGATGGTAATGGCTGGTTACGAAACAACTTTGCCTATTACTTTAGACCAAATGATTTACCATGCAAATTCGGTAATAAAAGGAACCAAAAGGGCTTTGGTAGTGGTAGATTTACCATTTGGGTCGTATCAAGGAAACGCCAAAGTAGCTTTAAATTCGGCCATTCGTATAATGAAAGAATCGGGTGCACATGCTGTAAAACTTGAGGGTGGAAAGGAAATAGCGGCATCGGTTGAACGTATTGTGGCTGCTGGAATACCTGTTATGGGGCATTTGGGTTTAACTCCACAATCTATTTATAAATTCGGCACTTACACCGTTAGAGCAAGGGAAAATGCTGAAGCCGAAAAATTAAAAGAAGATATTAAAATTTTAGAAGCTGCAGGATGTTTTGCTGTGGTACTCGAAAAAATACCCGCTTCATTGGCTGCTGATGCAACATTATCTGTACGCATACCTACTATTGGAATAGGTGCTGGCAACCATTGCGACGGACAAGTGCTTGTAATTAATGATATGATAGGTTTAACCAAAGGATTTACTCCACGATTTTTGCGCCAATACCTAAACATGTACGAGCAAATTAATAATGCAGTAGGAGAATATGTGAAAGATGTAAAAGCAGGAAGTTTTCCTAACGAAAAAGAACAATATTAATAAACTAAACTTAGTAAGTAATTGAAAATTTGCAACCATTGACAGCTAATATTAGCAAACATTTTTTTATTTAAATACTTAACTTTTATTAAAATTTATAATGATTTAAAATTAAGCCAATAACTATTTACTACTCCATACTTCCCACTTCCCACTAACCTCTCTCTACTTAAAACCCGCTATAAAATGCCCGATATAAACTTTTATAAAATTACCGATGCCGATGTGTTATATGAAGATAATCACCTAATTGCGATTTTTAAAAAAGCTGGCTGGATTGTTCAAGAGGATGAAACTGGCGATATGCCCATGGACGAAATGGTAAAGGAATATATTGCACAAAAATATAATAAACCCAATGGTGCGTTTTTGGGAGTTGTGCATAGGATAGATAGGCCAGTAAGTGGGGTAATATTGTTTGCTAAAACATCGAAGGCTTTAGAGCGAATAAACAAAATGTTTAAGGAACGCGAAATGCACAAAACTTACTGGGCTGTTGTTAGGCAACAACCTAAATTAATGCAGGGTAATTTAAAACACTGGCTTATAAAAAATCCTCAAAAAAATGTTACCACAGCCTATAATACAGAAATGGCAGGTAGTCAATTTGCAGAACTTAATTTTAAAGTTTTAGGATTTTTAGAGGGTTATTATTTGATAGAAGTAGATCCGATTACTGGCCGTCCGCACCAAATAAGGGTACAATTAGCTACTTTAGGTAGCCCCATTGTGGGTGATAATAAATACGGTTATCCTAGAGGTAGTAAAAAAGGAAGCATTGCTTTACACGCTAGGCAGCTACAATTTATACATCCTATAAAAAAAGAACTTATTACAATTTTTGCACCATTGCCTGATGATGGTTTTTGGAATAAATTTTCGGTGTATAATTAGGTTGAAATTATTAAAGACTTAGTTTTTTTATTTGTTCTTATTACTTAATATTTTTTATCGCGAAGCCTCGCAAAGGATGTTTTGCAAAAGAAAAAACTAAAACAATATTAATGTCCTTTGCGCTAAAACGATGTTAATTTCCCAAAAAATTATAAATTACATTTCATCGTTATCTTTTGTATATCCTTCATAATAATAAGATTTTTCGATTCCTTTAAAAATAATTTCTCTATTATTTATTTCATCAGTTAAATTATTAAATAATAAGGTTTTTAATTCCAAATCGTTAATTGGGCTTCTTTCCATAGCTTGTAAATAAAGTGATTTATCTACAAATTCCCAATTTACCATTTTTTTAATTTTATTTTTTAGTAGCATATCCAACCATATTCGAATTGTTCTACCATTACCTTCCATAAATGGATGAGCTATATTCATTTCAACATATTTAGCAATAATTTCTTCGAAATTATTTTCAGGCATTTGTTCAATTTTAATTAATATCTCGTTTAAATACAAAGTATTAGCAAATCTAAAACTGCCTTTCGATATGTTTTTTTCACGTATTTTACCTGTAAAATCATATAATTTGTTAAATAAATAGTTATGAATTTGTTTCAATCCTTTAGTATTACCTATTTCAATTTTATCAATGTTATTTGATTCAAATAAATGATACGCTTTCTCCAAACTTTCTTTATCAATGTTTTTCATAAAATTTGGATTATTATGCTTTAAATTTCAGTGGAAGTGATATTTTAAAATAGTTTTAGACTAAAAATTAAAAAATTACATTTCTTAATTTTTAGTCTTATTAACTCAATTATTTATTGCCAATCACAGTAAAATATTTATTTATTGCCAAACCATTTATTTTTAAATCTCTTTATCGTCCTTATTTATTCTTGTAAATATTTTTTCCATTTTATCTACATATTCATTGGTGTCGTCCATATAAAACTCTAACTGAGGTACACTACGCACTTGGTCTTTAATACGTTTGCCCAAATTGTATCTAATTTCGCTGTTATGGGCATTAATGGTGTTAATAGCCAAAGCGTAATCGGTAGTATTAAAAAAACTTAAAAAAACCCGCACAATCCCTAAATCGGGTGTTGCCCTTACTTTGGTAATAGTTATCATCGAATTAGGAAGTAGCGAATTTGTATCGCGTTGAAAAATCTCACTTAACTCTTTCTGTATTAATCTTGCGTATTTTTGTTGTCTTTTCGATTCCATATTTTTTAAATATTAGCGTATTAGGGTTTATAATAACTTAATTTATAAGAAGGTAATTATAATTTTCCATCTTAATTTTAAAGGGTTCTTAATTATGTTATTGCGGATTATAATAAAAGATTAATTTGTTTAAGTATAAATTTGTTGAAAAATTTGAACGTTTTGCAACAAATTCTGATATTGCAATCAGCGTTTAGCCGTTCGTTTTATCTTTTTTTATACTTTTAATTAAACTAAATTCATTTATTTTTAACGAATTCTCATTTTCAATATCAAAATCATTTTGAATTCCTAACCAAAATTTAGCTGAATTTCCAAAATACAAACTTAATCTCAAAGCCGTGTCAGCCGTAATTCTTCTGTTTCCTTTTACGATTTCGGCCACTCTTGTAGCAGGAATATGCAAATCTTTTGATAATCTATATTGAGTAATTTCTAATGGAATCAAAAATTCTTCAAGTAATATTTTTCCTGGAGTTGTGTTTTTTAAATTTTCCATTTTTTTTATGTTATTGATAGTCAATGATTTTAACTTTCGAGCAATTGCTTGCTTCCCAAATAAATATTATTCTGTATTTATTATTTATTCTTATGCTGTAAAATTCAATTAAATCTCCTTGTAGTTTTTCTAATCTATTTGCTGGAGGAATTCTTACATCATTTATATCTTGCGCATTGTTCAACATTCTTAATTTACGTCTTGCAACATTTTAAATTTCGAAAGGTAATTTATTTGAAACATTTCCAAGCCAAATTTTTTCTGTTTCATTGTCTCCAAAATTTACAATCATAGTCTTTCACGTTAATAACGCTAAAAGTAATTAATGTTTTTTGATATTTTTATTTTTTTGCTTTCTTTAAAAATGATACCTATATATTGGTGGTTCAAATAAATATTTTTTTGGTAAGATAAAAAAAACCTAAACAATTAACATTACACAACAATTAGATTTTAGAATTGGTTTAAGTATTATATTTGCATGATTATGGGACTAATAAAATTTTTAATTTTTGCCATTTTAATTTTATACGTGGTTAAAATGTTGGCTAAAATTTTTTTACCTTTTTTATTTAAAAAAGTTGTAAATAAAATGCAAAATAATATGGACAATCAAAGTAGCAACCAAGCTCGTAAACCCGAAGGAACAATTAGTGTTGATTATGTTCCACCAGTTGTTAAAAAACAGCCTAAGGAAAAAGGTAATGATGATTTTATACCTTACGAAGAAGTAAAATAGTTAATTATAGCATTTAATGAAATTAATAATACATGGTGGTTTTTTTAGCGAATCGAATACCAATATCGAAATAAAAATAGCAAAGCAAGCTTCGTTAAAAAATATTGCCAGCGAAGCATATAAGTTTTTACTAAATAATACTGCATTAGATACCGTAATATTTGCCACCCGCTTGCTCGAAAACGACCCACTTTTTAATGCAGGTACAGGTTCGCAAATACAAAGCGATGGCAAAATAAGATTAAGCGCAAGTTTGATGGAGGGTAATACAAGTAAATTTTCAGGCTTAATTAACATTCAAGATATTAAAAATCCAATTGTTTTATGCAAAACTTTATTAGCCACAGACGACCGTGTGTTAAGTGGCGATGAAGCTTTAAATTTTGCAAAACTAAATAATATTCCTTATTACAATCCCGAAATACCGCAACGAAGAGCCGAATACGAAGCCAAACTTTTACAATCGAAGGGTTTAGGTACAGTAGGTTGTGTAGCTTTAGATGCACACAAAAATTTAGCAGCAGCAACATCTACAGGTGGTAAGGGTTTTGAAATACCGGGTAGAGTAAGCGATTCGGCAACGGTGGCAGGTAATTATGCGAATAAATTCGCAGGCATTTCGTGTACTGGTGTAGGTGAAGATATTGTGAGTGCTGCTTTAGCTTGTAAAATTGTTACGCGTGTAAGCGATGGTTTTTCTTTAAAGGAAGCTAGTGAAAAATCATTTGTTGAATTAAAAGAATTTGATGGTTTTGCTGGAATAATCGGTATTAGTGTTAACGGCGAAATGTATCATTGCGATTCGCATCCATACATGGTGTGGGCGGCACACGATGGGGAAATGCTAAGTTGCTTTAGTTGAGTTATTTATAATACACAATTATTGTTTATTTTAATTCAAAGCAATTTTAAACTAGCTATTGTTACATCTTACCGAACCCGCGTACTTAAACCCGACAGTAGCGGATACCGGCCTTGTGAGTAAGGCCTTGTGGCGTATGAGCGAATGGCGGGGCTAGCTATTTTTATTAAATACTAGCCTAAGTTTTCCAAAAAAAATTAAAAAATTAATCGAGGCTGTGGTGTAATATCTTGACCCACAAAATCGTGGTTTAGGTATTTATAATGCCCAGCAATGGCTATCATGGCGGCATTATCGGTACAATACTCGAAATCGGGAATGTATGTAGTCCAATTATTTTTTTGTGCTTCGGATAAAAGTTCTTTTCTTAAACCTGAATTTGCAGAAACACCACCTGCAATGGCAATATGCTTAATTTGATATTGCTGCGCTGCTTTTTTAAGTTTGTTTAGTAAAATGGTAACAATTCGCCACTGAACCGATGCGCAAATATTATTCATATTTTGAGCCAAAAAATCGGGGTTTTGCTTTACATTATCTCTAACAAAATAAAGTATGGCAGTTTTTAGGCCGCTAAAACTAAAGTTTAAATCGGCTATTTTGGGCTCGGTAAATGTATAAATGGGTTGTCCTAGTTGGGCATATTTATCAATTAATGGGCCACCAGGATAGGGCAATCCTAAAATTTTAGCAGTTTTATCAAAAGCTTCTCCTGCGGCATCATCTAAGGTTTGGCCTATAATTTCCATATCGAAATAGTTTTTTACCAATACAATTTGCGTATGCCCGCCCGATACGGTAAGGCATAAAAATGGAAATGTGGGTGGGCTATAATTTTCTGAATTTTTGGGCGCAATAAAATGAGCCAGCACATGTGCCTGCATGTGGTTTACTTGTATTAGTGGGATATTTAACGCTAGTGCGAAAGCTTTGGCAAATGATACGCCCACCAATAACGAACCTAATAAACCTGGGCCACGTGTAAAAGCTACTGCATGTAACTGATTTTTGTTTATTTTTGCATCGCTAATGGCTTGATGTATGGTTGGGATAATGTTTTGTTGGTGTACGCGTGAAGCAAGTTCGGGTACTACGCCACCATAATTTTGATGAATGGTTTGGTTGGCAATAATATTTGACACAATTTTACCGTCTATACTTACAGATGCGGAGGTTTCGTCGCATGATGATTCGATACCTAGAATGATAATTGCCATAATAAATTTTATATTTTAAATTGTAAACGTATTAAAAAAGTATTAAAAATAGGCCTTTGGTTGTTGTTGTTTTTACTTATTGTGGTAACAGCAATTATGTTTTTGGCCCAGCTACCACCTGTACAAACTTGGGCTGCTAAAAAAGCAGCTTCTTATTTATCTAACGAACTTAAAACTAAGGTTGAAGTTAAAAGTTTATACTTAAAGCCTTTTAAATCATTGGTATTAGAGGGTTTGTATGTGCAAGATTTGCAAAATGATACACTGCTTTCGGTACCTAAACTGGTGGTAGATATAAGCGTATTTTCGCCGTTTAAAAACAGAAAAATAGCAATAAATTATATTGAATTACAGGATGCTAAGTTTAATTTAAAAAAATTTAAAGATAGTTCAAGCAATTTAAGTTTTATCATAAATTACTTCGATTCGGGTAAGTCCGATACTACCAAAGCAAGGCCTTTTGACTTAACATTTAATAAAGTAAGTATTAAAAATCTAGATTTTAGGTATAAAAATTATTTATTTAAAAATATTTTTAGCCACCAAGTTAATTATGAAGATGTACATCTTATGCAATTAAATGTTGGATTGGTTGGGCTAGATATTAAAAATCATTTATTTAAAGCGCAAATAAATAAGTTAAGTTTTAAAGAAAAATGTGGTTTTGTTTTAAACGATTTAAGCACCCTAGCAGTTATAGATAGCAACAAAATAGTGTTAAATGGGTTACAATTAATTACGCCAAAATCTAACTTGCATAATTTTTTTAGTATGCAGTTTAAAAGTTTTGATGACTTTGACAATTTCGAAAACAAGGTTACCATGGAAGGTAATTTTAAAGATGCTACAATTGCTTCTACTGATGTTGCTTACTTTTCATCTGCATTAAGTAAAATGAATGTATCTATAAAAGTTGATGGTAAAATAAAAGGGAAGGTAAAAAACTTGAAAGCCAAAGACTTGCAAATAATGGCAGGAAAAGCTACATACCTTAAAGGAGATTTTAATGTTAAAGGATTGCCCGAATTAAAAAATACTTTTTTAGAATTAAAATTTAATCAAGTCGCCACCAATAAAACCGATTTAGATGCCATTATAGCAAGCGTTACGGGTCAAAAAAAATCGATATTACCTAGCCTAATTGGCAAGCTAGGTAATGTAAACTATAAAGGTGATTTTATTGGTTTTACAAATAATTTTAAAGTTATTGGCGATTTTAAAACTAAGTTAGGCAAGTTAAAATCGGATGTAAGAATAAGTTTTGATAAATCGGAGATACCTAGTTATGTAGGAAATATACAAACCCTTGATTTTGATATTGGTCAATTACTAGACCAAAAAACCTTGGGTAAAACAAGTTTCAAGGCCGATATAAATGGACGTGGTATTGAGGTAAAAAAATTATCGGAAACTGTATCAGCAAACATAGAATATTTTGATTTTAATAATTATCGTTACCGTAATATTAAGCTTAAAGGACAGTTTGAACAACAAATTTTTAACGGTAAAATAACCGTAAATGATGAAAATTTAAAATTAAATTTTAACGGTAATTTTAATTTAAACCCACAATTACCTGAGTTTAAATTTTATGCCAATATTGAAAACGCCAACCTTCGGATATTAAATTTTACAAAAGATACCATAAACGTAGCTACCGAATTTAATACAACTTTTAGTGGCACTGGTTTAGATAATGTACAAGGAAATGTTTTTTTAAATAAAATTAAACTTTCTACTGCCGATAAATCATTTATTATAGATTCGGTTTCTGTAAATGCTAATGGATTGGGCGCTAATAGGTTGTTGGCACTTACATCGGATATTGGGGATGCAAGCATACGTGGGCAATATGATTTGAATACATTGCCTTCGGCATTTAAAATTATTGTTAAAAAATATATTCCCTCGATAAATACGGTTATTGTAAAAGCTAACAAGCAAAATTTTCAGTTTAATTTCGATTTAAAAAATTTAGATGCCCTTACATCCTTTTTTTTACCTACGCTAAGTATTCCCGAACGAGGTAATTTTAATGGAAAGTTTAATTCCGATTCGGGATTGGTATCGCTAACAGGTTTTGTTAAAACAATTAAATACGATAAAATAGTATATCATAATTTAATTATCGACCAAAATACTCTACCTAATAGTTTAGAAGCAATTATATCTTTAGATATGGTAAATATTACCGATAGTGTAATTGTTCAAAACGTTATAATTCAAAATACGTTAAAAAACGATAGCCTTTCTTTTAACGTAAAGCTATCAAACAAAAATGCTGTTAATCAGCTTGATTTGTACGGTTTAATTGAGTTTAATAAAGATGTTACGGCTAAGCTAAGCATATTACCTTCCGATATTGTTATAGATAATCAAGTATGGAAAGTTCAAGATAAAGCCCGCATAAAATTTGAGGATACCAAAACCATTATCGAAGGTTTTAATTTAATAAATAACCAGCAATTGGTAGCAGTAAATGGCATAATCTCTTCGAATCCAGATGATTTACTGGCCATAGTATTGGAGAATGTAAGTATGAAATCATTTAGTACCCTATCTAAAGGGTCGGGTATAAACATATCAGGGATTATAAATGGTAATATAAATTTAGCTTCTGTACTGGGTATTCCCGATATTAAATCGGATTTAAAAATAGATTCGTTGCAATACAACACAACATTTATTGGTGATTTATTATTATCCTCCCAATTTAATAACGACACAAAAAAAATTGATATTAAAGCCGTTGTTGATAACCGTGGTTTAAAAACTATGGATATTAATGGAAGTATTAACATAAAAAGTGAAACAAACAATTTAGACTTAAATGTAATACTTGATAAAACCGAGATTATAATTTTCGATCCATTCGTGAAGGATTTAGTTTCTAAACTATCGGGGCAAATATCATCTAATTTAAAAGTAACTGGTCAATTTAAAAATCCTAAAATAAACGGAACAGCAGGATTAATAAACGCTGGTTTAACAGTAAATTATTTGAATACTGCCTATACCATTAACGATAACGTTGATGTAGAAAATAGCGTAATAAAAATAAACAACCTAGGTATAAAAGATACCCGTAATAATATTGCTCGTGTAAACGGTACCGTTGACTTAAATAATTTGGACAACCCCGATATAGAAATTAACGTAAATGCCAGCAATTTTATGGCGTTAAATACCACTGTTAAAAATGGACAACCCTATTATGGTACTGCTTACACTACAGGCGATTTTAACTTTAATGGACCTACAGATGCTATGCGTATTGTAATAAATGCAAAAACCGAAAAAGGTACAACTTTTACCATTCCACTTAATGCTGCTTCAACCATAGGTACTAATGATTTTATATTTTATGTTTCAAAAGATACTTTGCGCAATAAAAGAGGTGATGAAAACTTTTTTAAAGGTTTAGTAATGGAATTTGAACTTCGTGTTGATGAAGAATCGCAAGTAAATATACTTACCGAAGTAGGTAACTTAATAGGGGCAGGCAACGGCGATTTTAGGCTTTTAATTACATCATTAGGCGATTTTGAAATGTATGGCGATTATGTAATTGATAACGGGAAATTTGATTTTACGGCCAATAATGTGATAAATAAAACTTTTGAAATTCAAAAAGGCGGAGATATTAGATGGACAGGCGACCCATCAAATGCGAATATAAATTTAAATGCAATATACGCTACCCGAACACCTTTAGCGCCACTTTATTTGGCTGCTGGGCAAACCCAAACTGATGATAGAAGAAACGAAACCGTATTAGCACATGCAGTTATGTTTTTAAGTGGGTCGTTGCTAACGCCCGAAATTAAATTCAAATTAGACTTTCCTAATAATACAGACATAAAAACCCGATTGGGCGGTTACCTTAATAACCAAGATAATGAAAACCAGCAAGTTATTAACTTGGTGGTACGAAACAGTTTTAGCGGTAACGCAAGTGGTGGTATTGGTTTTCAAAACAGCGACTTAATAAGTTCGGCATCGGAACTTGCTTTTAGCAAACTTAACAACATAATTTCACAGTCGCTAAAAGTAAAAAATTTAGATTTTAATATACGATCGGGTAACGAATTTGGAGGTACTTACAGGTTTTTAAACGATAGATTTACGGTAAGAGGAAATTTTTCGAACAATAGGTATAGTGCAATAAACAATAATAATGTTATAAATAATAATTTATTTAACACGCCTTTGACGGATGTTACCCGCGATTTAGAATTTAATTATAACCTTAAAAAAGACGCGACTTTTGTAGCAAAAGGTTTTCAACGACCAGCAAATCGCGATTTTTTTAACCTTAACCGCGATATTTACATCAATGGTTTAGGCTTAGTTTATATGCAAGAATATGATACTTTTGCCGAGTTTTTGCAAAACACTTTTAAAAGGAAAAGTAAAGCAATTGATAAAAATAAAAGCTCAGTAAAAAAAGAAAATATTAAAAAACCCTAGTTTTTTTAATGGTGTTAAAATTAGTTTATTTTTAAAACGCTTTTAAATCACTTTTAAAAAATTATTTTTATATTAAAATACCCAATAAATCTTCTACCTCATTAGCCTTTTGATTTAATCCTGATTTTTGGTACGATGAAATTAAATTTCGTAATACTCTTTTTATAATTTCTACATTATTGCATGGCTCATAAAAATTAGCACTGGTTTCAATATTTAATTGACGTAAAAAACTGTCAATATCTCTTTTACCAAATGTATAGCCTTTGTTAAAAGAATTAATATAAAATAATACTTTGGAATCTTTTTTAGTACTATTTACTTCATCAACATAAGCTAAAATAAAATGTTGTGGTAAGTTAACGCCATAAATAGGAATATCGAGTTTTTGGGCTATTACCGAGTAAATAATTGCCAAACTTATTTGGTTGCCTTTTTTACTTTCTAAAACTTGACTAATGTACGAGTTTTGAGGATCTTGGTGGTTAAGTGTATTGCCCGAAAAACGGTATTGATTATAAATTACATTGTTTATTATTTTAACCGTTTCCACGGGATTAGTTTCGTACATTAATTGTAACCATATTTCTCTTTTTATAGTTTCAATTTGGTTAATAATTTTTTGCTCATCAAGGTCGGGATATTGATATTTATTAACTATCAATATTCCTCTTAATAAATCGAAATTACCGCTATGATGCCATAAAGCTAAATCTTCCTTAACGTTATTAAATTGGATCTTATGTACTAAATTTTCAATTCGTTTTTGTATCAAAGCATCAAATGATTGTGCCCAAGCATCTTCAAGATAGCCTATTACTGGGTTACCGTACGATAATATTTTATCTTCTATTTGCTTGTAAATATACTCATCAGGGTCGTCCAATAATTTAATAACTGCCGAAATTTCTTTTTCGTTTAACATGGTAAATTGTGTAAAATGATAAAATTTATGTTTAAATAAATTAATTTTGATTTTTTTGGTAAAACTTAAATCTTACAAAATATATTTTTAAACCAGTTATTTTTTTTATTTTTTTATAATTCGGTTATATAACATTGCTATTTATCTCATCAAATAAATTTTTCCAATATCTTTCTTAAACAGCGTATCTCCTTCGGTTTTTCGGCGTCCTATTTGCGCATCATCATAATTTTTTAGGGTTACTCTATAAAAATAAACGCCATTAGCCAACCTATCGCCATATTGATCGGTACCATCCCAGGTAAAATCCGAAATATTATTTCCTATTCTAATATTTCCCAATTCGTTTTTAAATACCTCACGTATTACCTTTCCTGTTGCGGTAAATAGGGTAATTTTTATATCGTCGGGTATTTTCATCCCCGTAAGAGTAAACACAAAACGCATACTGGTAGTAAACGGATTAGGGTAAGGGTAAAAGTTAGATATTTCCGATTTGTTAATACACTCAAATTCTATGGTGTAATCGTTGGCTGTATTATAATTACCGCTTGCATCTTTGCTGCGTACTTTTAAACTATAAATTCCGTCTTCAAAGGGTGTATTGGTAATATATTGTACATTCAATTTATTTACGCCCGAGCTTGTTGAGGGTTTAATTTTGAGTTCGTTTGTACTATAATACAATCGAATAAATTTATTTTCATCTTGTTTTTTGATATAAACATCTGTTAATATAGTATCAAGGTCACTAAATAATAAAAATTTATTTTCATCAATGGTTGTAATACTAATAATGGGTTGTGGTGAAACAATTTCGCCATTAATAATATTTTTACCATCAAATACCACATCTACCAATGGTTCTTTAAAATCTTTATTTACTAAATATTCCTTTGGCAGGATATTATTAAAAGGGTATAATTCTAATTCATTACGGGTTTGAAATTGTAATTTCAAATTATTTTTTCCGCCCATTCCTTTTGTAGCATCTTTAAAATTAATAGTGGTGCTTGTACGAGGGGCAATTTTAGGTAAGTTTATTACAGGTTTAGTTACTGTATTTTTGTCTGCTTTTAATATGGTAGCGCTTATATTCATAGCATCCGATTCGTAATCCGAAAGGTTGGTAATGCCAATTTCCCAAAGTACGCTATCACCTTCTTGAACCGTTGATGATTTAAAAATATCTTTAAACTCTGGATTAAAGGTTAATTCGGCCACGGGTTGGTACAAGATGCGCCAATATTTTATATCGGGCACATCAAAATCTACATTGTCTAAAATAGATGACCTAATTTTTAAATAAGGATATGTAACAGTACTTATGGTTGATATATCAACTTCGTTAGTAGTAATATTTTGTAAAATTGTAGTTTCTTGTCCGTTAGCACCAACACCAATAATGCTGTAAGTTACTATATCTGCTCCTTTTTTGTTAAAATCAAATTGTGCGGTTTTCCATGTTTTTGCAGGACCTATTTTTTCGGTTACAATATTACCGTTGTTAGCGTTATAAGTATAAGCTTTGGCAAACGATATTAATTGTGAGCGAGCTGGTATAGCAGAAGTATAATCGGCGGTAATTTCGGTGGCCGAACCTGGCGAACTTCCTTTTTGACCCCAAAAAGCATAAGGTTCTCCTAGGTTTATTAAATTAAAATTGGCTAAACCAATATTGCTGAGTTCGTTTTTAACAACTGTAGGTAGTAGATTAATAGCTGCATTGTACCCATTAAGTCCTATAACGTAGTGCCCTGTTGGTATTTGCCTTAGGTAGCTTAAAAGCGAATCTACTTCTACTGGATTGGTAATATCCCAAAAGTACTGACCCGAATAGCCATTTATTAAATTTGGACCAGCTTGAAAATTATAAGGACTTGGATAACTAAAAATTTGTCCAAAATTTTTAGGATGCAAACTTACCAAAGATATACCGTTAAACTCGGGTCTAAAAGCTATTTGACTGTTTGGGTTTACCCTCAGTCTTCTTTCACTTGCGGTTGATAAATCATCGCCCCGGGTTTGTATATTGGTAAGATACAAGCTAGTCGAAAAACTAAATTTGCCAGTTATATTATCGAAAACAATATTATTTAAGCTTAAATTTTGTAATTGCGAGGTTTGCGAAATACTAATCCCATCAGCAGTATTCGGCAAGTATGTAAACGATGCTGTCGACCATGCGCCACCTTTATCAAGTGGTGCATTTATTCTAGCTCTCCAATAATATACTTTACCTGTTTCAAATGTAAAATTTGGAATCCATTTAGGTAATAAACCAGCAGCTATTATCGGCGATTTTTTGACGAAGTTGCTGTTAAACGTTATCAAAGTATCTATTTCAAAATAATATTCTGCATTTTTAGTATATAAATCATCCGGTTGGGCTTCTAGCGAAACCGTACTTTTTGATACAATACCTTTATTTATTGGGTATAATAAATTAATACCATTACCTGGCAAAAATATATCTAGTGTAGCTTGGTTATTGTTTTCGTTAAGTTCATTAATATTATTATTGGGATCTAGTATTACCGTTATTTTATTATTTCCTGAGGCTATTATTCCTTCATTACTTAAATTTATTGAAATAGTATCCGTATTATAAACTGGTTTTATTTTAAAATCGGGAATTTGTATTATTGAATTATCTGCTAAAGTTCGGGTAACTTTTACAACCACACTATCGGATAAAGCCTTACCTGGATTTTCGATTTTTAGCTTTAATGATAAGGTGGGTAAGCTAGAGTTTTGATTGTTTACAGTAGCATATAAAAAAGAGTTTTTAGTTTCATAATCGGCTTTTGTAGGGCTGTAAAAAGTTATTGCTGGGTCGCCTATAAAAATATATTGGCGGGTATGTGCTACATTAAGTGGTCTATTAGGATTTTGGTAAGTTTTAAGCCCTTTTTTAAATCCCGAACTTATAGATTCGCCATACGATTCTTTAAACCAATTTCTATAAAAAGCCATAGTAGCCGAATACAATTCACTACCAACCCCTTCACTAGTATTGGCAATCCATGCTACGCCGCCATAATCTTTTTGCATTATAAATTGTTCGGCTTGGGAAATTGAGAAATTAAAAATATTGCCAGTGCTACAACCGTTTACAATATATATGGTTGGCTTATTTTTATTGTCGTAATTTTTAGCTTCACCAAACGATATTTCGGTTGCAGTAGTAGAACCATGGCCAAAATAAGAAATCAAACCTAAACCATTATTTGTTTCGCGTATCACTCTTTCGGTTTGGTTCTCGGTTATGGGTGTGTTTATATTTTTTTTGATATTTGATACCTTTCCTCCAAAACTTTCTTTTTTAGCATTTTCAAAAAAATTCTGATGGTAAAAAACAAAACTTTCATTTTCGTTTACTGTTTTACCTCCAGATATGTGTAAAAAATTTTTGCGCCATAGCGAATCAGGAAGTTGATTATATATTTTTAATTTGCTTAAATAATTTTCAATATCTTGATTATTAATAGCAGGTACCCTGCCTGTAATTATCCCTGGTTCCAGTAGCGAACCATTTAAGCCTGAGGTTAGCATATTATCGGACGGTGGAAAACCTATTGTTGGCACAAAATCTATTGCCATATTTGTTTTTGTAAACTCGGCACCATTTCCTAATAATAACATATACTTTGGTTTAGCATCTCCGTTTACCAATAATCCCCATGAAACGAAATTTTTAATAGCTAATGGATGGTGGTAACCGTAATAAAACTCATTGTACAAATCGTCAGTATAAGTTAGCATAGTGGGTAAATTACGCGTTTCGTTATACGTTTTATAAGCCTCCGCCCCAGCGATAAAATTTTTATTAGTTATTATTAAATAAGGTTTTACATCGTTAGTGGTATAGTTTTTAAATGTAACCGGTTCGGTTATTACGGGGCTTGTAGTATCCAAATCGGCTAAATAATAGGTAACATTAGGTTTTGCTTCAATCACAAACTCTGCATTTCCACTACTTTTAATTTCAGTATATAAGGTATTGGTGCTATTGTCTAAAATAATTGCGTTTCCAATATTGCTGTTGGCAAATCTTAAATAACTATTAATATTGGTAGTATTAAGGTTAAATTTTAAATTATTTAAACCACTTAAATTAACCAAACGTGGGTAGTTAATTTCAATATATGATGGTGCTTGAAAATCTGTAAAGTTTACATTGGTTGTTAAATCATCAACCGACGAAAAATTAATTATACTAACTGCGGGTAAATTTCCTAAAGCAATTTTTTTTTGTTGCCTAATTACATTATAATTAAAAAAAGTAGTGTCGGCGACGGTTATATTATTTGCAGTAACTTTTAAATGATGGTTTCCTCTACGGTTTCCCGAATTGGAAGCCGAACGCCCAGCAACATAAAAAGATGCAGTTGTCTCAAAATTAGTGCTAGGGGCAAAACTTGGGGTATTCAAATTGTAAGTTGCCGTTTGCCCTCGGCCGTAGGTTGCACCCAAGTAACCTTCACCAGCAATATATTCCGAATAGGTTATTACATCAAAAATATATGCACCAGGATAATAATTGCTCGATAAATTTAACCTGCTATTTGCAACGATATAGCTCTCGGGAGTTAAGCCATTGTTGCTAATAGTTTTATTTTGATACCTTAATCCGTTTACGGTTTCACTGTAAGTTAAAAAATAATAGTTGGCATCTTCATATAAGCTAACTTCGTTGTTAGGTAAATCGGTAGCGTTTTGGTATAATATTTTATCTAGGCTAGCATCATTAGTTTGGCCATAAAAACGCACATTGTCGGTTGTTTCAAATGTATTTTGATTGCCAGATATTATTAAAGGTACTTGTTTCCCTTTGGTAAATAACTGAAATTTTTTAGGGTCGATGCTATTGCTTGTAAAACCAGCTTGCACAATTTGGTTGTAAGTGACGCTATACAATCCTTCGGCACTAATTTTAATTTTCACATATTTTTGTGAGCGATTAATCCATTCGTTACCAAACTGTGCGTGGGCACTGTAATGCGTAAAAATTATTAAAAAAAACAACAGTGCTAAGCACTTTTTAAATGTAAGATGCGTCATTATTAAAATATATACAACAAGTTTATAATTGATTTTCACAAACCCGACCTAATTTATACCTTTATCGTTTATTATCAAATATACTAATAGCATTGGAAACTCAAACCCTTACCACCCTACAAACTGCAAAAGATTTAGGTTTACTTGAAATTGAATACGTTAAAATTAAAGAAATATTGGGCAGAGTACCAAATTTTACCGAACTATCTATATTTTCGGTAATGTGGAGCGAGCATTGTTCGTACAAAAACTCAATAGTGTGGCTAAAAACTTTGCCAAAAGATGGGCCACGAATGTTAGCCAAAGCGGGTGAAGAAAATGCCGGAATGGTAGATTTAGGCGATGGCATTGGCTGTGTTTTTAAAATAGAATCGCACAATCATCCATCGGCTTTAGAGCCTTACCAAGGTGCTGCCACTGGGGTGGGAGGAATAAATAGAGATATATTTACGATGGGAGCAAGGCCAATTGCACAACTAAATTCGTTGCGTTTTGGCAATCCTAACCACCCAAAAACACAATGGTTAATTAAAGGCGTGGTAAAAGGCATTGGCGATTATGGTAATGCTTTTGGCATACCAACCGTGGGTGGCGAAGTTTTTTTTGACGATTGTTACCACGTAAACCCACTAGTAAACGCCATGTCGGCAGGTATTGTTAAAGTTGGTGAAACCGTTTCGGCAACATCGTACGGTGTGGGTAATCCAGTATATATTGTAGGCTCGGCAACGGGTAAAGATGGCATACATGGTGCAGCTTTTGCATCAAAAAACATAACCGCCGATAGCATTAACGATTTGCCGGCGGTACAAGTGGGCGACCCTTTTCAAGAAAAATTATTGTTAGAAGCCACTTTAGAAGTTATAAAAACTGGTGCCGTAATTGGTATGCAAGATATGGGAGCGGCAGGTATAATTTGTTCAAACTCCGAAATGTCGGCCAAAGGCGAACACGGTATGCGTATATATTTAGATAAAGTGCCTACCCGCCAAGCCAATATGCAACCTTTCGAAATACTATTATCCGAGTCGCAAGAGCGGATGCTTATTGTGGTTGAAAAAGGACGAGAAAAAGAAGTAGAAGCCGTTTTTGAGAAATGGGATTTGAATTGTGCCATTATTGGCGAAGTTACCGATACCAAACGCTTAGAGTATTTTGTGGATGATGTTTTGGTAGCTGATGTGCCTGCTTACGATTTAGTTTTAGGAGGCGGCGCACCAGTTTATCACCGCGAATATAAAGAGCCGGCTTACTTTCAAGAATTTAAAAAGTTTAAAATTGAAGATGTAGCGGAGCCCGAAGATTTAATTTTAGTAGCGCAACACTTAACATCACACCCAAATATAGCTTCAAAAAATTGGGTTACCAGCCAGTACGATTCTATGGTGGGTACCGCAACCGTTACCACCAATAAACCTAGCGATGCAGCTATTGTTGCAATAAAAGACAGTGAAAAAGCCATTGTTTTAACCGTTGATTGTAACTCACGCTATGTAAACGCCGACCCCGAAACAGGTTGTGCCATTGCCGTTGCCGAAGCTGCCCGCAACATTACCTGTGCCGGTGGCGAACCTGTGGCCATTACTAATTGCCTAAATTTTGGTAACCCCAATGTACCCGAAGTTTTTTGGCAGTTCGTAAGTGCTATTAAAGGAATGAGCACCGCTTGTACCAAATTTGAAACTCCAGTAACTGGTGGTAACGTGTCTTTTTACAACCAATCGTCTGATGAAGGCCCAGTTTTCCCTACTCCAACTATTGGTATGTTAGGCGTTATGGATAGTTTAGAAAATATGATGACTTTGGATTTTAAGGCCGAAGGAGATTTAATTTATTTGGTAGGAGAATCTGTAAACTGCATAGCTTCATCTCAATACTTAGCATCGTATCATAAAATTACAAAATCGCCAGCACCGTATTTTAATTTAGATGATGAGTACGCTATGCACCAAGTTATTAAGCAGTTAATACAACAAAAAATTATTCAATCGGCACACGATGTAGCTGATGGTGGTTTATATATTGCACTTTTAGAATCGGCTATGCCAAATAATTTAGGTTTTACGGTTGTAACCGACGACGAAATTCGTAAAGATGCTTTCCTGTTTGGAGAAGCACAGGGTAGGGTAGTGGTAAGTATAAAACCAGCTAACCAAGAAACCTTTGTGGAGCTTATGGCAACATCAAACACCGATTTTAGCCTATTAGGAACCGTAACTGCTGGCGACTTATTAGTTGATGAGCAAAGTTTTGGTAGTGTTGCAGAAAGTATAGTTATATACGAAAACGTGTTAGGCAATATTTTAAATAATTAAAATTAAAATGAGTGTACGTGTGCGAAATTAATTTAGAATTATGATTTTAAACAACTTGTAATTTAGTTATAATCAGTTTGTTTTTTTAATTTGTTGCCACATGGATATAAATTAATAAATATCGTTAAATAAATTTTACTTAAACATCATCCATGCAGACTTTAAACGATGTTCACCAACAATTTGCTGCATTTTTTGAAAGTAAAACTTTGCAACCTTTTGCGTATTGGGTTTATAAAAAACTAACCGAAGGCCATATTTGTTTTGATGTTGATGAGCTTGAAACCGAGAAAGAAAACCTTCCCAATTATTATAAAAATACAGTTTTTAGCAGTCAAAGTTTAGCTAACGAGCCACTGGTAAGCCGTAAAAATTTACCAAAACAGCCTTTTGTTTTGCACAATAACAAACTGTATTTGCAACGCTATTTTAATTACGAAAGTGAAATTTTAGGTAAGATTATTGAAATAGTTAGTGGGGAGTGGGGAGTTGGGAGTGAGGAGTTGGGAGTGGCGAGTGGGGGAATAGAAAAAATTAAAATACTTAGGCCTTTCATTAATAAACTTTTCGAATCTGATAATACAAATGATAGTACAAATTGGCAATTGGTGGCTACCTTGGTGGGAGTTTTAAATAACTTTATTATAATTACAGGTGGCCCCGGTACGGGTAAAACCACTACAGTAGCAAAAATTTTAGCTATTTTATTTCAAATAAACCCCAACTTAAAGGTGACTTTGGCTGCACCAACAGGAAAAGCCGCTGCCCGCATGGCCGAAAGTTTAAAAGCCACAACCTCATCTTCAAGCTCAAATATTCCAGTTGATATTGCAGCAAAATTTGAATTTTTGCAGCCTGCTACCTTACACAGATTGTTAGGATTTATACCCAATTCGCCATATTTTAAACACAACCAAAATAATCCACTTAATTACGATGTGGTAATTGTTGATGAAGCATCAATGATTGATGTGGCACTTTTTGCCAAATTATTAAATGCTATAAGTCCTCAAACTCGGCTTATATTATTGGGCGATAAAAACCAGTTGGCTTCTGTGGAAGCAGGTAGTTTATTTGGCGATTTATGCCAAGCCCAACCAAGCCTGAATTTATTTAACGAAAAAACAGCGGCTTTTATAAATGAGTTTACAAACAACGAAAAACAAATTATTGGCAAAGCTAATATTATCGATAATTATTTAAACCACCCTTTATACCAGCATATTGTAGAATTAAAATTTAGCCACCGATTTAAAAATAGTGAAGGTATAGGGCAGTTTAGTAAGTCAATTATTGAAAACAATCAAACCCAAATAACCAAATTTATTTTGGCTAATGCCGATGCGCAAGTTAGTATTGATACGCATTACAATAATAAGTTTTTAGAAGATTTTATAGTAGGGTATGAAGAATATATCCATGAAAATGATATAAAAATAGCTTTACAAAAGTTTAATAAGTTGCGTATTTTATGTGCCATCCGCGAAAGCGACCAAGGATTATTCGTATTAAATAAAACTGTTGAAAAATACCTTAGCCGCAAAAATTTAATTGATACCCGCATCGAATTTTACGAACACAGACCCATAATTATTACGAGCAATAACTACGCTTTAAAGTTGTTTAACGGCGATATTGGCATTGTAAGAAAAGATGAAAATGGCGAATTAAAAGTTTGGTTCGAGGGCGAAAATAATCAACTTGTTGCCATATTGCCTGATTTAATTAACAAAGCCGAAACCGTTTACGCCATGACGATTCATAAAAGCCAAGGTAGCGAGTTTGAACAGGTTATGGTTGTTTTGCCTAAACAACAAAACATAGCCATTTTAACTCGTGAGTTATTGTACACTGGCCTAACTAGGGCAAAAAACAAAGTTTTTTTGCAAGGTAGCCAAGCAGTAATTTTACAAGCTGCACAAGCACAAGTTAAGCGCACATCGGGTATTGCACAACGGTTTTTAGAAAGCCAAAATTAAATTTTTATGATAGTTTACCCACAATGGCTATAAATTTACAAGTTTCAAATTCATTAATTCAGCTAGCTAAAAGCTTGTGTATAAATTTACAGCAAGAAAATAAATCGGTTTTTACGCCTCATTTTTTAGTTACCCAAACCGACGGAATGAACAGTTGGTTAAAGCTGCAAATGGCGCAAAACATGGGCATTGCGTCCAATTATAAATTTTTAAAACCCAACGATTTAATACAAAAGGTTTATAATTTATTCTCAACATATAACGATAGTAAACCTTTATCGGCCGATAACCAAACATGGCTTTTGTATAAACTGATGGCCGAACCCGAGTTTATAAATCGTTTTAAAACGGTAGCAAATTATTACCACAATGTTGGGCCAGATGATGGAATAAAACGATTGGCACTGGCACAAAAAGTTGCCGATTTGTTCGATCAATACCAAATTTACAGACCGCAGATTATAAAAGATTGGAATAACGAAAGCCTAGCAGATGCAAATACTAATAACTGGCAAAAATACCTTTGGCTTAAAACTAAACAATTACTAAACAAACAATTATTAGATAAAACTATACTTGCCGATTTTATTTTTGAAGCTTTAAAAGATCCACAAAATCAGCGAAAGCTAAACCAATTTATGCCTTCAGTTCATCTTTTTGGTTTATCTATAACTACCGATTATCATTTAGAGTTGTTTTATAAAATTGGCGAATATATAAATGTTTGGTTTCACATTATAAATCCCGCCCCAGCGGTATATTGGTTTGAGGATAGAAGCGAAAAACAGCTAGCAAAATTTAAAAATAAAAGCTTTACACACGATATACAAAACCAAGGAAATGCACTTTTAACTAATTGGGGAGGTATAATTAAAGATACTTTTGGCTTGCTTTTTAAAAATGATGCTTTGCTAAATGCGTATGAAACCATTGAAATAGAAGAACCCATAGCCGATACTTTATTACACTGCATACAGCAAGATATTTTTAACAATGCGGTTTTAGAATATAGAAATAAATTAAATATTTCAACAATTTTAGACGGTAGCATAACCATAAATAGTTGTTTTACACCTGTACGCGAGGTTGAAGTTTTGTACAATTATTTGGTTGGTTTAGTTGATAAACAGCAGGATGAAAAATTATCGGCCCGAGAAATAGTAGTGATGGTGAGCGATATTGATGCGTATGCACCTTACATAAAAGCGATTTTTAATAATGCTCCCTATAATTTTCCGTTTACCATTGCCGATGAAAGTATTGCCAGTGATATTACCCTTTCGGGAGCTTTAAAAGCTATTTTAACTTTAAATAGCGAAAATTTTAAGGTTGAGAATGTTTTACAACTCCTTGATAATAATTATATAAAAAATAGGTTTGGCATTGCCAATGTAAACTTAATAAGAAATGTTGTTGGCAAAGCAAATATTAGGTTTGGCATAACAGGAAACTTGGCTAACGAAAGTATTTTTTTTAGTTGGCAATATGGCCTAAAACGTATTATTTACGGTATTTGCATAAGTGGCGATGAAGAATATTTATGTACCGAACCCAGTATTTTCACTTTAGATGCGGCAGAAGGTTCGGATGCAAAAACTATTATTACTTTTTGCCATTTCGTGGAGGTTTTAATAAGCAGCATAACCGAGCGAAATAAAAATCGTGATTTAGCTAACTGGGTTTTGTATATTCAAAATGTACTGCAAAATTTAGTTTTCGAGCCTACCGAAGAAAGTGACGAAGATTATGATATTTTAATTAATCAATTAGTAAAATACGGCGAGTTAGAAGATATATTAACCGAAAAAATTAGCTACGAAGTTTTTACACATAACTTTTTAAAAGGTTTAGGTACTGCAACCCGAACTAGTACTTTTGTGGCAGGTGGAATTACATTTTGCTCGTTAATTCCTATGCGTAGCATTCCTTTTAAAGTTGTGGCATTGTTGGGTTTAAATTATGATAAGTTTCCTAGGAAAGAAAAACCTATTAGCTTTAATTTAATGGATAAAAAACAAGCTGGCGACCGTAATGTAAAAGATAACGATAAGCATTTATTTTTAGAAACCTTATTGTCGGCTCAGCAATATTTATATATAAGTTATGTAGGGCAAAGCGTAAAAGACAATACAATTATACCGCCATCTGTATTGATTGATGAATTGCTTGATTATATACAAACAGGAGGTTTAAATAAAGAAGACGTTGCTAAACAATTAGTTACCAAACATCCTTTACATAGTTATAATAAAAAATATAACGACCCTAATTCGGGTTTAATAAACTATTTAGACGATAAAAAAACTATTTTAAATACGGTAAAAAATTATAAAATAGAAATTAAAGCTTTTGATTTTACCAGCATTGATTTGGATAAAATGATAGCTTTTTTTAAAAATCCGTTTAAAGGCTTTTATAATAATGTATTAAATATTTATTACCAAAATAACGATGTTTTGCTACCCGAAACCGAATTATTTACGTTAGATAATTTACAGCTATGGAACTTTAAAAATTTATTGTTAGAGATGGATGATGCGCAAATTACAGCCGCTCAAAACAAATGGATAAAAACCGGAAAATTGCCATTAAAAAATATGGCATTGTTAAATTTAACTAACATAAAAAATGAAGTTTTACCTGTCAAAAAACTGTTTATAGATTGTGTGGCTAATGCCGAAGAACATAACCAACATATAGAAATTAAAATTAATGAAACTACAATTAAAACCCATTTAAAAGGTATTTATGCAGATAAACTATTACAAATATGTTGGAGTAAACACGAAGAAAAATATTTATTAGATGCCTACATAAAATATTTAGTTGCTACTGCAGCGGGCTTATATTTGGAACTAAATTTTATAAGTGCCAACCAAAATGAAGTATTTAAAGGTAAAAAAATAACGAAAATTGAAGCTGAAAAAAGGTTAGTACAACTTATAGATTTATATAAAAAAGGACATAACGAAATACTAGTTTACTATCCTGCTTTTAATATTAAGCCGAACGAAGTAGAGGGATTAGATGATGCGAAGTTTGTTAAAAAAGTTACTGATAAGTTAGATAACTATAAATTTCCTTGCGATGATAAATATATAATGAACGAATATGAAAAAGGTTTTTTTAATGGTGATGATGTTCTTGAACTGTATAAACAAAATGCCGAGCTATTGTTAATGCCGTTGGCAGAGGTTTTTGAGGGGTATTATTGATTGCCGATTGAAAGGATTAACAGATATAACAGGATTTCAATTTTGAGTTATTGAAATTGTCTGTACACGATTAAATGATTTACAGGATTTGAATTACAATAAAAACAAATACAAAATTATGTTAAGAAAAATTATAAAAATCCTTTTATTACCACTAATTGCAATTCTGGTTAGTCTTGAAAACTCAAATGCCCAAACCGCCGATAAAATTATAGGCAAATATTGGTCGCCAAAAAAGGATGGTAAAATAGAGATTTATAAAACTGGAAATAATTATTTTGGCAAAATAATTTCGGGGGAAAAACCTGTTAAAGATGTAAACAACCCAAAGCCAGAGCTACGAAACAGAGATGTGATAGGAATGGTTTTTTTAACAAATTTTATATATGCAGATAAGCAATACCAAGATGGCGAAATATACGACCCCACAAGTGGTAAAACTTACAGTTGCAAAATGTGGATGGAGAACCAAAATTTAAAAGTGAGAGGTTTTTTAGGATTTTCGCTTTTAGGGCGAACAGAAACTTTTGATAGAATAAATTAATCTTTAATAAGCATTGAAACCTATTCAACAAATGGCCATAACCTTTAAACCTTTTAATGCTAAAACCGTTCCGCTTGCAGGTATAAACCTAATAGAAGCAAGTGCAGGTACAGGCAAAACATATTCAATTGCGCTGTTGGTTTTGCGTTTAATAATAGAAATAGAAATTCCTATTCAAAAAATTTTAATGGTAACTTTTACCAAAGCCGCTGTTGCCGAACTGGAAAACCGTATTCGAATATTCGTAAGGGAAGCACACCATCAAGCACAAAATAATACGTTTAAAAGCGATGATATTGGTAAACTTTTATCATCGTCAATTAAACAAACATCCCACCAAAACGTAACTGACTTACTAAAAAACGCAGTACTTTTTTTAGACGAAACATCGGTATTAACCATACATAGTTTTTGCCAGCTCACCCTTACCGAGTTTGCTTTTGAAACTCAGCAACTTTTTGGTGCCGAATTATTGCAAGATACTAGCACTATTTTACAAGACGAAGTAAACCAATTTTGGCGCAACAATGTAACAGGAATAAATACCGAATTATTGGCTTACTTATTACCACACGATTTATCAAGAGAAAATATTTGTAACGCAGTTAAAGAACACATTAACGGTAAAAGGTTTTTTTTGTATGATGGTAAGGAAGATTATAGTTTTAATGATGAAGAAATTTTAAATGAAATTGAACTTTCAAAAATCGAGGAAGAAAGATTAAAGGCTAAATTCTATCAATTTATTGAAGATAATACGGAACGTTTAAATAGTATAAGTCAAGTACCTCACGCTAAAAAATCAATTCTGAAATTAAACGAAAGTATTGATAGTTGGTTAAATGCAATTCAAAAAAGCGTTGCTTCTTATGTTAATGAACTTTATCCTGATATTTTAGAAATGTTAGTCATTCGTAAACTTGAAAAACAAGTGTTAGAAAAACTCATTAAAAAAATCATTCATAATATAACTTGTAATGCCATAAAACAAGTAAGCCTGGGTATTTATAATTACAAGTTGCACAATAATCAACTAAGTTTCGACGATTTAATTAACAACCTTAATGCAGCTATTTTAAAAACCGATAATACCAAACTTATTGAAGGTTTACAAAATAAATACAGTGCTGTATTTATTGATGAGTTTCAGGATACGGACCGTAAACAATACCAAATTTTTGATACTTCATTTAATACCAATACCATCGTTTTTTATATTGGCGACCCTAAACAATCTATTTATGCCTGGCGCAAAGCCGATATTTTTACCTATTTCGAAGCACAAAAAGCAGCTGATAATTGCTATAGCATGAACCATAATTATAGGTCGGCAACGGTATATATTGATGCGATGAATAAGTTTTTTACCCCAGAAGAAAATTTTGACGCTTTCCATTTTAAAGGCAGCGAACAGACGATAGATTATATAAAAGTAGAAGCACCAAACCCTAATACCAAAGGGAATTTACTAAACGGAAATGTAGTAGAAGTACCTATAACGATAAGCTATTTAAACAGTAAACCAGTGATAGAATTGGCGGTTGCCAATAAAGTTTACGATTTATTAAAACCTGATTCTCCTTTTGCTATTATGAGCGGCTCTGCCATTCTGAGCGAAGCGAAGAATCTCCTCGAAGCTAACAATATCCTTGCCCGCCCCATAAAACCATCAGATATTGGTATTTTAGTACGTAGTAAAAAAGATGGTGTAAAAATTAAAAACCAACTAAGCAAATTGGGCATACCATCGGTTGCAGTTATCGAAGCTAAAATTTTACAATCGGCCGAAGCCACTTATATGCTTTATTTTTTATTGGCTGTTGCCGATATTAGTCGCTCAAAAATAAACACAGCTTTATTATCTCCTTTTACAGGATACAGTAAAACCGAAATTTTGACCTTAGATATTCAACATACCACCCAATTATTTCGAAAATATAAAACCCTTTGGGATGGTGATGGTGTTTTTGCAGCCATTAAAACATTTATGGCCGATTACCAAACCGTAGAAAAATTAAACCAACAAAACGCTTCACAATCTTTAACTAACTTTTATCAGCTTACCGAACTTTTACACAAAACCCAAACCAGCAAAAAACTAAACGATATAAATTTAATAAGTTGGTTAAACAGAGGTATTAACGGCCAAGCTAACGAAGGCGACGAATACGAACAGCGAATAGAAAGCGATGAAGAAGCTGTAAAAATATCAACTATACATGCAAGTAAAGGTTTAGAGTATAACATAGTTTTTGCACCTTATTTAGATATTGTGGCAAGTACGAAACATAAATTTTGCAGTTTTAGAGAGCCAGAAACTGGCCAATATATAACCATAGCCAAAGCTGATTTAAACGACGAACAAGCCGAAATTTTAGCAAAGCAAGAAGCACAAGAAAATAGCAGATTAATTTATGTAACCGTTACCCGAGCTATTTATAAATGCTTTATTTATAGAAGCAAAACAAGTAAATCGGCATTAACACATTTTACAAATTTAATAAATGATGAAAACCCACAGTTAATATCCCAAATTTCTGAGTACCCACCTACAAAACCTAACTTGCCACTTACTACTTCCTACCCGCAAATTTATACTCCCGATAGCTATCAAAATCACTTGCCACTTTCTATCCGCCAAACCCCAGTAAATTTTCAGCTATTGCAAAAAAATTGGTACAAATTAAGTTACTCATTTTTAAAAGCTCCTTACCAATATCATCCCACCATAAAAAGCAACCAAAAACTAAATGCGTACGATAATTTTATTTTTAACGATTTAGCAAAAGGAGCAAAAACTGGTAATATGCTGCATTACATATTTGAAAATGTACAATTTGATACGCCAAATAATTGGCCAAGAACGATAATCAATGCCATTAAAAACTTTGCTACAACCCAAACCGAAGATTTTAAAGCTAAATTATTAGAACTTTTAAATCATAGCTTAAATACAAACATTAATATCCGTGGCGAAAATTTCAAATTATCGGATATAAACGCACAAAATTGTATTAATGAATTGGAGTTTGATTTTGTAGTTTCCCCGTTCAAAATCCCACAATTAAAAACTTTAGAAGATGATAATATTGAAATTAATCTAAATGCAGGCAATAATTTAGAAGGTGTAATGAATGGTAAAATCGATTTATTTTTTGAATACCAAGGCAAGTATTATGTGTTAGATTGGAAATCGAATTATTTAGGCGATAGCCTCGAAAATTACCAACCTGAAGCTTTAAATCAAGCTATGAACCAAAGTAACTATCATTTACAGTATTTAATATACACGCTTGCCAGTAAAAAATATTTAGAAAGCCGTATGTTAAATTTTAATTATGAAACCCAATTTGGTGGTGTTATATATTTGTTTTTGCGTGGGATGCGGGAAGGTTTAAATAGCGGCATATTTATTAACAAACCATCGTTGCAAAAAATAGATTTATTAAATGAAATATTATCGAATTAAATTTTTAGGAAAAAAACATAAAATATGAAGATTAGCCAACTAACATCTTACCTAAAAAACACCAATTTAAAGCTGGCAATACTTAAAACCACCGTTAATAAATATCTTACTGTGTTTACAGCAAACTTACGACTCCCAAAAAAAGCACCTGTGGCACCGCCAATTACTGCAGCTGTAAACCAAATATAAAGTGTGGTTGATAAATTGTTAAAATTTGGCATATTACCTACCAACCCCGCCATTGAATTTAGCACAATAAATAATGCCGACGATGCAGCAGCATGTTTACTATTGGCCCAAGCCATTAAAATAATTACTGGGCTTAAAAAAATACCGCCACCAATGTTTAACATACCCGACAAAAAACCAATTATTGCACCAAAAATTAAAGCATAAGCAAAATTTAATGATTTGTAAATCCTATCAGGCATCGGCGTAAAGCCTATTAATTTTAAAATTGGGAACAATAAAGCTAAACCTAACAATAGATTGTAATGTTCTTTAACGAGATGTATTTGTGCGCCTAAAAATGCAAAAGGTATAGAAGTAATTAAAAATGGCCAGGTTAAATCCCATTTAAAATAACCTGTTTTATAGTATTGCGAAAAGCTTAAACCTGCTACAACTATGTTTAAAACTAATATAAATGGTCGATAATCTGTTACCGGGATGCTAAATATTGCTAACACTGCTAAATATCCGCTTGCTCCACCATGCCCAACCGATGCGTATAAAAAGCCAGCAATAAGTAAAGACAGCGCAATTATTAAATCGATACTCACAGGTAAGCTACTTTGGGCATTTCTATTGCTACAAAATCTTGTTTTGGAGCATCGCAAGTGGGGCAAATGTAGCTTTCTAAACTTTCGAAAGGTGTATTTGGGGCAATATTTTGAGCTAAATCGCCAAATCGTTCATCATAAATGGTAAAACAGTTTTTACACTGGTGTACATTTATAAAAGTTTCGGCCGGTTTTGCTTTTGGTTTAATTTCTACTTCGGGGCTTTCGCCAACGTGTAAATCGTAAAAATAATCGCAAAGAGCAATCAGGCTTTCGCCGAGTTGTTGGCGGCTTACGCTCATTGCAAATGTTACGTATTCTTTAGCGTTTGGGTTAAAATTATGGGTATGCAAAACCTCAAACAAAGCTTCGCCAAATTTAGAAACGGCGTTGCGTTTACGTATAATTACCGAACCAAATAAACCTGTATTGGCCTTAGTTTTTATGGCAAAACAAAGCGGATAGGTGCGTAAATCGGCCTCCTCAAAATGTTTAACCAACTCTAGTTTTATATCAATTGCTTCTTGGCAAATGTCCTCAAGCTGCCAGTTTAATTCGTTTGCAGCGTGACGAACATTAATGCGATATTTATTTAACAAAGTGCTCCAGTATTTTCTATCCTCAAGGTTAATGCTTTTTACCACCAACGATTTCCACGCGGTGGTGTATAATTGCCCAATACGGGTGTTTAAACAAAGGGTGCAAATTTCTTTTAAAAAGGGTATAGAAAAAGTTTCGTTACGGCGGTAAATACCTAACCACAGCTTATTGTTTCCATATTTATTAAAACCTTCGTAATAGGGCAATTGAAAGCCAGTGTGTACTAATGGGTTTTCGTAAGGTTGGTGTAAAAACTGGTTAGCGGCATCTATTTTCTCGAACAATAAAATACCATCTATATTTTGTTGGTTGTAAAAAGTATCTTTTTCGGTTAAAATAATTTTTTCTAATGCTTTACTTATCAACGGTATATCTTCGGAGTAAACCAAAGATGGCCAACAATACATACTATTTGTTTTTGGGAATCGGATGTATAGATACCAAAAATTACTTTTCTCGGAGGATATAAAGTTGAAGTTTCCTGTAAAAAACGGGATAAGGTTTTGGTAATAATCTACCAAGTTAATTTTAAGTTCGGGCTTGTAGGTAAAACCGTTTAAAATATCTTTATAAACGCCCTCTCGCAACCAATTAGAGGTGTACAAAACCTCTTCAGTAACATAAGAGCTTACAATGTTTGCGTATCTATCTTCATCTAATTCGTAATCAACATCGGCCACTAAAAAGCTGTCTTGTAAATCTTCTAACTGGCTTTTATCAACAGTAAAAAGTAATTGTTGGCGGTTGCCAAAACGTACGGTGCTAACGTGGTGTTTTTGGGCAATGGTTAATATTTCGTTTAAATCGCCCGGCGAAACTATACCGCCAGGGAGGTTTATTTTTATAATATGTTGTTGGTTTTCCATTGTTATTTTGTTAGAAATTTAACAAATTATAGTCTCTATTTATTTGAACTTTGCAATTAGGTTTTTAGATATCATTTACAACCCTTCTTATCCCATCTTTTAACAAAACGGTTTTAAAATTCATTAATAACCCTAATTTAAAATTGCCGAGTTTCATGTAGGTAAGTGTTTGTGCTAAGTGCAAATCGGTTAATACTGAAACACATTTAACTTCTATTACAACCTTGTTTTCAACTAATAAATCTATTCGGTAACCACAAGATAATTTCACGTCTTCATAAACTAAGGGCATTGACTTTTCTTTTTCGACTTCTAAACCCTCCTCAATTATTTTATACAGCAAACATTCTTTGTATGCGCTTTCTAATAAACCAGGCCCTAATGCTTTATGGATTTCAATACCTAAGCCTATTATTATGTTCGAAATTTGGTTTTCAGTCATAAAATAATGAATTATTTTTATAAATATAAATTATATTAGAAGGATTGCGTTTTTTGCGGTTAAAAACGCGTTAAAAATTTAACTCCAAAGCTCCCTAATTTTACGCTTTCTTTTTCTGCATTCAACTTTGTGTTCTTTGAGTTTTATCATTGTGTTCTTTGCGATTTAAAATACGTTAAAAATTTTACCGCAAAGCTCGCAAAGGTTTTTACGCAAAGGTCGCTAAGTCTATCACTTTTATACCCAGCTAACGTTTTTTTTCTGCATCCAACTTTGTGTTCTTTGCGTTTTAACTTATCGCTCTTTGCGGTTAAAATTACGTTAAAAATTTTACCGCAAAGCTCGCAAAGGTTTTTACGCAAAGGTCGCTAAGTCTATCACTTTTATACCCAGCTAACGTTTTTTTTCTGCATTCAACTTTGTGTTCTTTGAGTTTTATTATTGTGTTCTTTGCGGTTTAAAATACGTTAAAAATTTTAACGCGAAGCTCGCAAAGGTTTTTACGCAAAGGTCGCTAAGTCTATCACTTTTACACCCAGCTAACGTTTTTTTTCTGCATCCAACTTTGTGTTCTTTGCGCTTTAACTTAGCGCTCTTTGCGGTTAAAAAAAAACTTGTTAAAGTTTTACCGCAAAGCTCGCAAAGGTTTTACGCAATGGTCACTAAGTCTTTCGCTTTAATATCCTTCAAAAACCAAATACAAAATAATTTACCCCACCACCAACTCCGCTTTAAGCGCCTCTTCTAATATTTTTTTAACTTCGGGTTTACAACTGCCACAGCCCATGCCCGCACCACTAAGTTCGCAAAGCGATTTTAAATCTTTACAATTTTCGCTAATTTTATTTTTAATGTTTAGCGCACCCACGTTATTACAGCTGCAAACCAGTTTACCTAAAACAGGGTCGGCACTTTTGCCGCTGCGCAATAATTGTATGCGTTTATCGCTAAGTTCAATGTTATTAGAAATCAAATCTCTAAACTCCATAAACTCGTTTTTGTCGCCAATTAAAATTGCTCCTACCAGTTTATCGTTGTGTATAATACATTTTTTGTAATATCTTTTAGCTTTATCAATAAAAACTATTTCCTCGTAATTTTTATCATCTGGTGCTTCGGATAAACCAATACTGCACAAATCAAAGCCATGAATTTTTATAATATTCATTGATGTTGTGCCCTCATAATAACTGGCAATATCTCCATTCAAATATTTTGCTACTACTTCGGCTTGCTGCTCGGCGCCAGCAGTATTGCCATACAAAACACCTTTAAATTCGGCAATTTCGCCAATAGCAAAAACGGCTGAGTTGTTGGTTTGCATACGTTCGTTTACTACCACACCACGCTTACAAACTATACCTGCATTTTTGGCCAGCTCTAAATTTGGCGATGTGCCAATGGCTAAAATAACGGCATCGCAATTAATTTTACGCCCGCTTCGTAAACCTACACCTGTAAGTTTAGAGCGACCGTAATAAAGTTCCACCTCATCATCGTAATAAATATCGCAACCTTGGTCGGTCATTTCTTCGTGAAGCAACTGGCTACCTAAAGTATCTAATTGGCGTTGCATAAACCTCGAACTTCGTTGTATTATGGTAACTTTTACATTAATTTCGCGTAACGAAGCCGCCATTTCTAAACCTAATAAGCCTCCGCCATTAATTAAAACGTGGCTGTTTTTGGGCAAATGTTTTTTGAAATTATCGGCATCAACACGGCTGCGCATGGTAAAAATCCCCGAAAGGGAAGGCGCATTTTTGGGTACCGTTGCCCTGCTACCAGTGGCTAAAATTAAAATATCGTAAGTGGTTTTTTTGCCGTAGCTATCAGTTACGGTTTTGTTTTCGGTATCAATTTTATCAATGGTTACGCCACGGTGAAGTTTAATGTTAAAATCTGGTTCTTCCTCATCTGTCATTTTTACCAGCTGTTCCCACTTTTGTTCGCCACTAATATAATCGGGCAGCATAACTCGGTTGTAAAACGGAAAGTTTTCTTTACTAAAAATAATTAATTCATCGTTTTGGTTTACTTCTCGGTACGATTTTATAAAACCAAAAGCACCAGCACCAGCACCCACAATAACCACCTTTTGTTTGGGTTTTACAAATTTTTGAACACTAACGGCACAAAATTTAAAATCTGGTTCTTTAGATAAAGGGTCTAATAATGGGTTGGTAAGATTGTTTGCTCGGTTTAAATCGTTACCTAAAATTTTTCCCCAATGCATAGGCAAAAAAACCACCCCAGTTTTAATATCGGTAGTAATTTTGGCCGGCACTTGCACCTCGCCACGGCGAGATTTTATAAGCGCAATTTCGCCATCTAACAAGTTTATTTGGGCAGCATCGGCAGGGTTTATTTCTAAATATGCCTGTTTAATATGCTGGTTAAGTTTATTTACCTTACCGGTTTTACTTCGAGTATGCCATTGGTCTCTAATACGGCCAGTGGTTAGTATCAGTGGAAAATCAATATCTGGTTGTTCGCTGGTTTGCACATCGCTTACAGCGTGTATTTTTGCTTTTTGGTTTGGGGTGTAAAATTTTTTATCTAGAAACAACCTTTCAGTTCCGTTAAGGGGTGTTTTTTTTGTGAAAGGCCATTGAACCGTTTTTTGTTTTTTTAATATATCGTAGCTTAAAGCACTAATATCTATATTGGTTTTTGCAGTAAGTTTTGCGTGTTCGGCATAAATTTCGCTGGCATCTTTAAAATCGAAACCTTTAAAACCCATTTTTTGCGCAAAGCGGCAAATAATTTCCGAATCAGGCAAAGCCTCGCCAGGTGGATCTATCAGTTTGCCCAAGTAATTTATTCTCCGCTCCGAGTTTGTCATTGTGCCCTCTTTTTCGGCCCATGCAGCAGCAGGTAAAATCACATCGGCAAAAGCTAAGGTTTCGGGTTTGGTGCTTACCTCTTGTACCACCACAAATTTGGCCTTTTTTAAAGCCGCTTCCACCTGCCTAGCATTGGGCAAACTGGTAATAGGATTGGTACATAAAATCCAAATTGCTTTTAATGTGCCGGCTTCTAAGGCTTCAAACATTTCAGTAGCGGTTAAACCCGGTTTAGGGTTTATGGTGGTTCCGCCCCAAAATTTTTCTACCTCGGCTCGGTGTAGTGGGTTGGCTAAATCTCGGTGTGCGGGCAATAAGTTTGCTAAGCCGCCCACCTCGCGGCCGCCCATTGCATTTGGCTGCCCAGTCAACGAAAACGGACCAGCACCAGGCTTGCCAATATTGCCTGTAATTAAGTTTAAATTTATTAAGCTCAGGTTTTTATTTACACCAATGCTACTTTGGTTTAAACCCATTGTCCACATACTTATAAAACCACTTGCTTCGCCTATATATTTAGCAGCCAGTAGTATATCATTTGCGTTAAGCCCACATATACTTGCCGATTCGGCTAAAGTTTTCTTAAAAACTAAATCGGCGTAGGCCTCAAAACCATCAGCGTGGTGGGTAATAAAATCATTATCCACCCAATTATTTTCTATAATTAAACGACCAATGGCGTGGTTTAAAACCACATCTGTACCAGGATTTAGCTGCAAATGCAAATCGGCAATGGCGCAACTATCTGTAACACGAGGGTCAACTATAATAATTTTTGTATCGGGGTTTTGGGCTTTATGGGCTTCAACCCTGCGCCAAATTATGGGGTGGCACCAAGCTGGGTTGGCTCCGGTAACGTAAAAACAATCGGCTAATTCAATATCATCGTAGCACACAGGTACAACATCTTCGCCGAGGCTCATTTTGTAACCCACCACGGCAGTACTCATACAAAGGCGGCTATTGGTATCCATATTATTACTACCAATAAACCCTTTTATCAACTTATTTATCACATAATATTCTTCGGTTAGGCATTGCCCCGATGCGTAAAACGCAACCGAATCTGGCCCATATTTTTCTATAAAAGTTTTAAAAACAGCAACCGTTCTATCCAAAGCGTCATCCCAACTTACCCTTTGCAGCGGCATACTTTTATTGTAACGCATTTGTGGGTAAAGCAACCTGTCGCTACGGTCGTTAACCGTATAATGCAGGTTTAAACCTTTGCTACACAACATTCCTTTGCTCGATGGGTGGTTTTCATCGCCCTCCAAAGTTACTGTTCCGTTTTTATCTTTACTTAAAAGCACACCGCAGCCAGTGCCGCAATAGCAACATACTGACGAAACGGAGTTTTTTTTATTTTTTGACATCTGTTGGGCTTCGGGCTGGCGGGCTTCGAGCTACGGGCTTTTTTTGCTTCGGGCAACGGGCTGCTTGTTTAGTTTGTTAGGGCTTATGGCCTTTAGCCTTTAGCTTCTTGTTTGGTTTTTAATTGCTTTTAGCTCGTGGCTCATAACCCGATAGCTCGAAGCTTATTATTCAAAAATTTATTAGGGCGTTCCCCGAAAAAGGGTCGGGCTTTTCGCTCATAGTCCTCAAAAAGCTGCATTACATTTCGCTTTTTTCCGGGCTAACCGCTGCAATCCCTAACGCAAACGGCGGCGAGCTTCGGGCTTCGAGCTTCTTGTTTGGTTTGTTATTGTTAGGTTATTAACTCGGTAACCGCAGCCCGAGGCTCGTTGCCCGAAAGCCCGCTGCCCAAAGGCTCGTTGCCCGAAAGCTCGCTGCCCAAAGGCTCGTTGCCCGAAGCCCGAAAGCCCGAAGCCCGAAAGCCCGAGGCTTTAAAACGGGTAAGCAACACAATCCCGGCAACGGCAATAACTATGTAACCTATATAATTAAAAGCTTCAACGTAAGTAATGGTTTCCGATTTGAATAAGAAACCAAATAGCATACCACCTACATTACCACCAGCACCCACAATACCGCTTACCATTCCTACATTTTTTTCGTTAATAAATGGGGTAATTGCATAAGTAGTTCCGTTGGCCATTTTTAAGAATAATGCAAAGCCCAACATTGATATAATAGCCATTTCTAGCGAACCTGCGTACGAGAACAGTATAATGCCAATGCCTTCTAAAACCAATAAAACAGCTAACAAAATCCCTTTGCCACGCATACCGTATTTAGTATTTACTTTATCGGCGGCAATACCACCAATGGCTCGGGCAAATAAATTCATAAAACCAAATATGCCTGCCCAAAAACCTGCCGAACCTTGCGAAAGACTAAAAGTATCGGTAAAATGTAATGCGGCAACACCATCAAAAGTAATTTCCATACCAAAACATACAGCATAAGCCATTGATAAAGACCACACCCGCCAATCGGCTAAAATGCTCCAATCGGTTTTGGTAGCCACTTTTTTCTGGTAATTTATTTCATCGTAATTGCCTTGTGGCGTATCTTTAGTGTATTTAAAATAAGCATAAGCCATTATTAAAAGTAAAATGCCAGGAAATATCATGGCATAACGCCAAGCTTGCGACGATGTATAACCAAAGCCCACAATTACGGCAAAAATAATAGGCATAACCATATTGGTAACACCGGCTCCTAAATTACCCCAACCACCCGAAACAGCATTGGCTGTTCCTTTTACTTTATCGCCAAACATTACCGAAGTGTGAAACTGTGTAATTACAAACGATGCACCTATAACCCCAATGGCTAATCTAAACAATAAAAATTGTGTGTAATTTTGGGCTAAACCTACCAGCATAACAGGGAAAGCCCCAACTATTAAAAGTGCGGTATATGTTTTTCGTGGGCCCCAAGCATCGCATAGTTTACCGATAATTAAACGGGCAAATATGGTGGCTGATACGGCTGCAATAATGGTGTTACCTACTTGGGCTTTTGATAAACCTAAATCGGCCCTAATGGTAGGCATTAATGGTGCTAAACCAAACCAACCAAAAAAGCAGACAAAAAATGTTAGCCAACTAATGTGGAATGTGCGCATTTGTATCCCCGAAAGGGAGAAAATATTGAGTTTTTGTAAAGGTTGATTGGTTAAAAGGCTCATAGTTGTTTTTAAAGTAATTACATTTAATCGTTTATAGAGAATTTATGGAACAATAAAGTCAATAATTCATCGTGAATTTTAATGTATTCGGGATCGTGTGTAATATCTTTTTTGTTTCGTGGGCGAGGTAGGTTTATATCTACAATTTTTTTAATGGTTGCGGCTGGGCCGTTATTCATAACCACTACACGGTCTGATAAAAATATGGCTTCTTCCACATCGTGGGTAACCATCACAATAGTTTTATCGCGGTTGGCCAGATTCCATAGTTTCAGCAATTCTATTTGCATATCGCTTTTGGTTAGGGCATCTAATGCGCCAAAAGGTTCATCTAACAATAAAATACTCGGGCTAATTGCAAATGCTCGGGCAATTGCCACACGCTGTTTCATACCGCCCGAAAGTTGGCCGGGTAGCTTATTTTTATGGCTCATTAAATTCACCATATCCAAATTATTATTTACAATTTCTTTTTTTTGGGCTGCGGTTTTATCTTTCATAACCGAGTCGACAGCTTCGTAAATGTTTTGAAAAACGCTTAGCCACGGCAGTAGCGAATAGTTTTGAAATACTATACCTCTATCGGGCCCGGGGCCTTTTACAATTTTATCATTTGCGGTAACTGTGCCACTTGTGGGTGCAACCATACCTGATACGGTGTTCATTAAAGTTGATTTGCCACAACCCGAGTGGCCTATTAATGTTACAATTTCACCACGTTTAATATCTAAACTAATATTGTTTAAAGCGTTAAAAACACCTTTTTTGGTTTTAAAAGAGACACTTACGTTTTTTATAGCAATGGCTATTTCGGGCGTGGTAGCAGTTGGTTTTAATGGTGCAATGCTTTCTATGGTTTTTAATTCTTCCATCTTTTTATCGGTTTTAAGGATTATTCTTATTTAATCATTAGGGTTTGTTTGCATACAAATTGTGTTCTTCCCCCTAACCCCCAAAGGGGGAAAGCCCGAAACCTAACGCTTTTATACCCAGTTAATATTTTTTATACTTTAAACTTTTTGTTCTTTGTGGCCTATTCCCCCTTTGGGGGCTAGGGGGAACAGGGTTTACTCAAAGGCCGCTAAGTCTAAAGCTTTTATTTCCAGCTAGCGTTTTTATTTGCTGCATTAAAAACTCCCATTTACTTTTCCCACGCAAAAGCGTTTTGTAAAGCGTTAAACATTTTATCTAAAATTACGCCCACCAAACCTATGATAATGATGGCTACTAATATTTTTTCGAGCGACAAACCGTTCCAGCTATCCCATACAAAAAAACCAATACCAACACCGCCCGATAGCATTTCGCCGGCCACAATAACCATCCAAGCAATACCAATTGATAGGCGTAAACCTGTAATAATGTGCGGTAAAGAAAACGGGATTAATATTTTGGTAAGATACTTCCACTTAGAAAAACCAAAAGCGGTGCCTACATTTTTATGATCTTGAGGTATGCTTGATACGCCAAAAGCAGTGTTAATTAAAGTTGGCCAAAGCGAGGTAATTATAATAATAAATATGGTGGCACCTTCGGCAGCATGAAAAGCCAATAAACCCAACGGAAACCAAGCTAAGGGCGATACTGGACGTAAAATTTGTACAATAGGGTTTAATAAACGCATCATTAATTTAGAACTTCCCATTAATAAACCTAATGGTATAGCTATTAAACTACCTGCACCAAAGCCTAAAAAAACACGGTATAACGAACTCATTAACTGGTTGCCTATGCCTTTATCGTTTGGTCCACGGTCGTAAAAAGGTTCTTGCATTAGCTCTTTAAAAACGGTGTAAGTGGGTTTAGGGCCAGGTATTTCGCCTTTGGTAACTTTGCTTATAAGTGTCCATAGAATTACCAAAATAGTCATACTTGCCACAAAAAACAAGGTGTCGTAAATAAAACTTTTAATTGCTTCTTTTTTCATATTATTTTGATAAAAAGGCAGAATTGAGAAATTTCTCAAGTTCTGCCATAAAAAAATTAACCTATCTTTTTGTTGCTTTTAAATAAGCGGGAATATTATTTGGATCGAAATTTACATCGTAGTTAGTTTTAAACGGTTTCATATCTGGTTGTACAGGTACGTTCATTTCTTTGGCTACTTCGGCAAACACATCGTCTAACACAATTTTATCGGCAGCGGCTGCATAATTTGGCTCGGCTTTTAACATTCCAAACCTAACATATTGTGCCATAAACCACATTGAGTAAGATTTTAAAGGAGTATTTACAATACCATTGTTGTAAAAACGCATGCAGTTGTCTTTGTATTTTTGTATGCCTAAATCGCAACCTAAATCGTTTGAACCTAACAACCTAGCTTCGATAACGGCTAACGGAGCGTTTACATAATAAGGTTTAGTTAACCAAGTAGCCGCTTTTTTACGGTTGCTCATAACATCTAACCATTTGCAGGCCTCAATAACGGCTTTCATTACTTTCTTTAAATCGGCTCGGTTAGTTTTTGCAAAATCTGAGTTTACAACCAATGCTTTTTCTGGGTGGTTGTTCCACAAATCTTGAGAAGCAATATGCGTAAATCCTACTCCTTGAGCTACTGCAACACCATTCCAAGGTTCGCCTACGCAAAAGCCTTCCATATTATCAACTTTCATATTGGCAACCATTTGTGGAGGCGGAATGGTAATAATACCTACCGATTTTGGGTTTATACCCGCCGCAGCCATCCAGTAACGTAACCAAATATCGTGTGTACCACCTGGGAAAGTCATGGCAAAAGTTACTTCTTTACGGGCTTCTACTTTTTTAACAGCCGCTACAACTTTGTTAACTTCTTTAAAGCCAACTAAACCGCAAAAGTCTTTTGATAAGGTAATGCCTTGGCCGTTGTTGCTAAGCGTCATGGCAATTTTCATTTCGGATCCTGGCTTACCGCCGATGCCTGTATAAACCGAAAACGGCATTGAGTATAGGCAGTGTGCGCCATCTAACTCACCATTTAACACTTTATCTCTAATATTTGCCCATGATGATTCTTTTGAAAGCTCTACATCTACACCATATTTGGCAAACAAGCCCAATTCTTTAGCAACAACTAATGGAGCGCAATCTGTTAATGGGATAAAACCTAATTTAATTTTTTTGTTCTGCGCAAAGCTGATTGATGTTAAATTGGCAGTTACTATAATGCTTAATGCAAGTACTTTGTAACACTTTAATATCTTCTTTTTCATAATTTTATATTTTTTAAATGAATGAATTTAGTTTTTAATAGCTACCGGTTTGGTAAAGAAAAAATCGGGTTTAATGTTAATTGAAAAATAGGCAAACTGACCAGTATTTTCAAAGTTATTGTTTACCGGAACAGTTACTGCCACTTGGTTTTTAGCATAAGGTAAGGCATCGGTACCTTTCATAACCGAGTAACCTAAATCAACGGTGGTAAATTTGTTAAGGTTGTAGCTTACGGTTAAGTCAATTTCGTCGCCTAACTTTTTCGTTGCTACAGGGCTATTTTTTAAAGAATTAGCCATTTCAAAATAATGGTAATCTAACATTATTGAATAGCGGTTTGCGGTAAACTTAGTTTTAAAGTAGGCATTTTTTAAACCTGCGGTTGGCGAGCCAGTTGGTGCGTAAAAAAAGTCCATTAAGCCCCAAAATTTATGTGGTGTACCATATAATGGGTCGAAACGTTTTGATTCTGTTGCGGCAACCGTATTTTCGGTATTGCCCGATAAATAATCGTAACCTGGGCCAAAACTAAATTTGCCTTTACTGTATGTTGCCGATGCAGTATAGTGGTAAGCATCTAATTTTTTATTGTCTCTATCTCTGCCCAATTGGTGGTAATAAGCGCCATTTAATGCTATTTTACCAAAGCCCGATGCGTTACCTAAAGTGTGTACAACCATACCCCCGTAAGTGTAGCGGCCAACAGTTTTGTGGGTATTAAAATCTCTAACAAATAAATTACCGCCACCTGTACTTATAGTCGAATTGGTGTAAGCCGTAAAATCATCGTTAAAATACAAAGCCGATACTTTAGTTTGGTTAAACTTTTTACTTAGATATACACTTATAAAATTTTTATAGTTTTGGGATGAAGCATTTGTGCCAGCAGGGTTAGTAAAATTAACATTACCAGAAGCTGCGCTGTTTCCAGCTGCATTTAATAATGGAACAGTTCCCGCTGGTACAGGCACAACAACCCCAATATCATTTTTTACATAAGCTGCGGTATTGCCAGGTGTGTAAAACGTATTAACAAAAGTTTCGTTATTTTGGTTAAAAGCATAACCTAAATCTAACTGCCAGCCGTGGTGCATTGCTTTTAATAAGGCCATATCAAATCTTCGACCTTGTTGTAACCAATCTAAATTGCCAATTAACCTAGCGTCGTCGTATATTAACTCTTGGCGGCCAATTTTAAGCGATAAGTTATCAATAAATTTAGTTTTAAGTGTGGTATCAGCTATGTTTAGTAAGGTAATATCGGCCCAACCTTCGTGTAACATTAGTTTGTTGCCATCGGTAAAGCTAATGGTTGAAGCATCTTGCCCCCATACCCTAATATCTTGTACACTTACTCCAAAAGTTACCCTGTCCCATTTGTAACCAAAATTAAGGCGGGTGCGCTGCGATATAAAGTTGGTAGCCTCGGCGGCTTTTGGAATTAAATTGGCAAAACCATTTCGGTGTTCGCCACGTGTACGCAACTGCCCGTTTAATGTAAACTGAGCGTAAGTTTTGTTAGTTTGTAATGTAATTGCAAATAAAATTGCAATTGCAATAATTAGTTTAATTTTTCGATACATTTGTTTTGGGTTTAAGAGTTTACGGATTTTTTAGCCTAATTACTCCCGTTACGGTTGCACCCGTAATGGGTTTTTTTATTTAATTGTTTTTTGCGATTAATTTATGTTTAATATTTATGTTTTAATGTTATAAATGTAGTAAACATCATACTATATTTATTTTTTTATGCCTAAAACATTAAATTTTTATGATAAAAATTATAAAAAACCTCTTTTTTAACAAAAATGTTAATTTTAAAGGTGTGTATATTTATTAAATTATGTTATTTGTAATAAAAAAACCTAATTTTGTTGTTTATTTATTGCACAAATGTTAATTTATTTAATATTTTTAATAAAAAATGACTTAAAAATGCAAATATTACAGATAAAGTATTCAAATTTGTAGATAAATAAGCTTTAAAAAATACAAATCATCATAAATTACCATAAAACACCAATAATATCTTATAATATAAAAATGAAAATAAGTAAAAAGGCATATACCATTGATAATTGCTATATAAGTAAAGACTGCTTGCCCGAATGGTTACCTGCTATTAATGCTAACAAAAAAATTTATGACGTAAAAAAAGGTGAAGTAATATTTAACGAAGGCGATTTGGTAACTGGCGTTTACTTTGTTTACGACGGTAATATAAAAGTGCACAAGAAATGGGGTAGCGATAAAGAGTTAATTTTGCGTATAGCTAATAAAGGTACTATATTAGGTCATAGGGGTTTAAGTAGTAAAAGTAATATTTACCCCATGTCGGCTACTGCATTAGAAAACGCTTCGGTTTGTTTTATTGATTTAGCCTTTTTTTATACTACATTAAAGGTAAATGTTGATTTTACACTTAAATTAATGTTGTTTTTTGCCGATGAGTTACAGGAGTCGGAAAGAAAGATGCGAAATTTAGCGCACATGAGTGTAAAAGGACGAATTGCACAAGCATTATTACAATTACAGGAAAAATTTGGTGAAAATGAGGGTATAATTAACATAATATTGTCGCGGCAAGATTTAGCTTCGTATGTAGGGGCAACTTATGAAACTGTTTTTAGAACTATCAACGAATTAGTTTCGGAAAAATTAATTTCGTTACATGGTAAAGCTATCAAAATTGAAAATGTTGATGCTTTGAAAAATTTAACATTGCAAACTTCGTAATTTGGTTTTTTAAAAAAGTTTTTATAATAATTAGATTTTATAAAAATAAATAGGAAAAATCAAGCCTATTTTTTAAAGATATGTGATAAACAATATCGAAATACAATTATATAAAAAAGCATGTTGTTCAAATACTGAGTTTAATAATCTGAATCCAATAAATAAGCAATAGTTTTAAAAAATTTGGGCGTTACCCGAAAAGGTTGGGCTTCCTGCCAAGAGGAAGGTTCGCTACAAGTCCTCAGTCTCCAAAAGTGCCTGTGGGCTTTCCATTTTAATCCCTAACGCAACTAAGCGATAACTCTTTAATATTACTATTCTAAAAAAGTCCACAAATTTCTTAATCGCCTTTATATATTTAATAAAGCATATAATTTAAGTAAACACCAATTTTTTCGCATATTCGTTAAAATAATACGCATGAAAACAGAAACCTTAGCCATACACGCAGGTAACCTAATCAATAAAAATAACAAAGCTGTTATACAACCCATTACGTTATCAACCACTTTCGAACGTGGCGAAAATGGCGATTTCCCGGGTGGTTATATGTATTCGCGGTCGGATAATCCTAATCGAAAATCGCTAGAAAACGTTTTAGCCGCATTAGAGGGTGGGGCAGAGGCTTGTGCGTTTTCGTCGGGTAATGCGGCCGCAATGTCAGTTTTTCAAGCTTTAAAACCAGGCAGTCATATCATTTGCCCCGATGATATGTACCATGGCTTGCGAAATCAACTTAAAATAATATTTAAAGACATTTTACAATTCGATTTTATAAATGTAGGTAACTTACATCTTATTAAAGAAAACATAAAAAACAATACCCAATTAATTTGGTTAGAAACCCCATCGAACCCGCTATTAAAAATTTCTGATATTAAAGCAATTTGCATCCTTGCCAAAGATAATAATATAATGGTAGCGGTAGATAACACTTTTGCCACGCCATTATGCCAATTGCCTTTAAGCCTAGGCGCCGATTTGGTTATGCACAGCAGTACGAAATATTTAAACGGGCATAGCGATGTTTCAGGTGGCGCAATTATTACCAAAAACTTAAATTCTTTTTGGGATAAAATTAAAAATGTACAATCTTATGGTGGTGCAATACCATCGCCTTTTGATTGTTATTTAATAGTACGAGGTATAAAAACTTTGCCCTATCGAATGCGTGGGCATTGCGAAAATGCTATGAAAATCGCTCAATATTTAGAAAATCATCCTAAGGTGGAATCTGTTTTTTATCCAGGTTTGCCCTCGCATCCGCAACACCTTATTGCAAAATCACAAATGTTAGATTATAGTGCTATGCTTTCTTTTTTAGTTAAAGATGGAGAACAAGCAGCTATAAAATTTATAAATAGTCTAAAAATTTTTACACAAGCAACTAGCCTAGGTGGTGTAGAAAGCTTGATTGAACATCGTTATAGCGTGGAAGGACCTGACAGTAAAACACCCAAAAACTTATTGCGGGTTTCGGTGGGTTTAGAGCATATTGACGATTTGATAATGGATTTAGATAATGCTTTTGGCTAATTTAAAATTTACCTATTTTCAAAAAAACTATTCGTTATTTGACAAGCTTTTTATCACAGTAAATATTAATTTTGTTTTTTTTTGAAACTATAGCCATAATATGAACATTGCCAATACGTATAGCCCAACCGAAACCGAAAATAAATGGTATAAATACTGGCTCGACCATAAATTTTTTGCTTCAACACCCGATGAACGAGAGGCTTATACGATTGTAATTCCGCCACCCAATGTTACTGGCGTGTTGCACATGGGGCACATGTTAAACAATACCATACAAGATGTTTTAATAAGAAGAGCCCGTATGCAAGGTAAAAATGCTTGTTGGGTTCCCGGTACCGATCATGCTTCTATAGCCACCGAAGCCAAGGTGGTAGCAATGCTAAAAGAAAAAGGCATTAACAAAAAAGATATTTCTAGAGAAGAATTTTTAAAATACGCCTACGAATGGAAAGATAAATATGGCGGCATAATTTTAGACCAACTCAAAAAATTAGGCGCCAGTTGCGATTGGGATAGAACCAGCTTTACCATGGATGCGCCCATGAGCGAAGCTGTGATTGATACTTTTATACATCTACACAAAAAAGGATTGATTTACCGTGGTGTGCGTATGGTAAACTGGGATCCAAAGGGTTTAACGGCCGTATCCGACGAGGAAGTTATTCGTAAAGAAGTAAACCAAAAACTATATTATATTAAATATAAGGTGGTTGGCACCGATAACGATTTTTTAATTGTTGCTACCACTCGCCCCGAAACCATAATGGCCGATGCCGCAATTTGCGTAAATCCGGCGGATGAACGCTACCATTACCTTAAAGGAAAAAAAGTATTTATCCCACTTTTAAACAAAGAAATACCCGTTATTGAAGACAGTTATGTTACCATGGATTTTGGTACAGGCTGCCTAAAAGTTACTCCGGCTCACGATTTGAATGATTATGAGCTAGGCCAAAAATATCATTTACCCATAATTGACATTTTAAACGACGATGGAACATTAAACGAAAAAGCCCAAATTTTAGTTGGTGAAGACCGTTTTATTGCTCGTAAAAAAATTGCCAAAATGTTGGAAGAAGCGGGTAATTTAGAAAAAACGGAAGATTACAAATCGCAAATTGGATTTTCGGAACGTACAGATGCCGCCATAGAACCCAAACTATCTATGCAATGGTTTTGCAAAATGACAGATATGGCAAAACCTGCGTTAGAATATGTAGAAAATGGCGAAGTAAACCTAATTCCCGATAAATTTTTAAACACTTATCGTCACTGGATTGGCAACGTAAAAGATTGGTGTATTTCTCGACAGTTATGGTGGGGACAACAAATACCAGCTTGGTATGCCCCTAATGGCGAGGTAGTTATTGCCAAAACTGCACAAGAAGCTTTGGTACAATTTAATTCAACCTCAGCCTCAACCTCAACCTCGACCTTAACCTCAACCTCAACCTCAACCTCAGCCTCAGCCTTAACCTTAACCGATTTAAAACAAGACGAAGACGTAGTAGATACTTGGTTTTCATCGTGGCTATGGCCGATTTCGGTTTTTGACCCAACCGTTTTTGGCGACCAAACAAAAAAAGGTAATGCCGATGTAAATTATTATTATCCTACTAACGATTTGGTAACTGCACCCGAAATATTGTTTTTTTGGGTAGCTCGAATGATAATGGCCGGACACGAGTTTCGTGGACAAGCACCTTTTAAAAACGTTTACCTTACCGGGATTGTGCGTGATAAATTGGGACGAAAAATGTCTAAATCCTTAGGGAACTCGCCCGACCCGCTCGAACTTATAAAAAAATACGGAGCTGATGGTGTACGTGTGGGTATGCTATTATGCTCGCCAGCAGGAAACGATATTATGTTTGATGAAAGCAGCTGCGAACAAGGCCGTAACTTTGCCAATAAAATTTGGAACGCTTTTAAGCTCATTAAAGGCATAAAACCACAAGATTTAGAAATCGAGGAAACTCATAATCCCAACCAAATTGCCATTGATTGGTTTGCCAACCGATACCAAGAGGCCTTAACCGAAATTGAAAATCATTTTACAAATTACCGCCTATCAGAAGCCTTAATGGCTTGTTATAAGCTAGTATGGGATGATTTTTGTGCTTGGTATTTAGAAATGATAAAACCGCCGTATCAGCAATTTACCGATGCAGCAACCTATAGCGCAACCGTATATTTTTTTACCGATATATTAAAATTGTTACATCCGTTTATGCCTTTTTTAACCGAAGAACTTTGGCATGATGAAGAAGTTTTTGGAACTAGAGAACCATTGGATTGTTGCATTGTAGCACAAATAGCATCTGCGAAAGCGTACGATACAAAAATTTTGAAGGAGGTAGAAATTGTAAAACAGGTAATCGCCGAAATCAGAAACCTAAGAAATCAAAAACAAATTTCGCCTAAAGAAACTTTGCCTTTGGCTGTAAAAGTAAACTCGGATATAAATTTTGATAAGTTTCAAACCATTTTAACAAAACTGGGTAATCTAAACTTTTTTGAATTAGTAACTGAAAAAGTTTCGGGAGCTTATTCTTTTCTTATTGGGAAAGATGAATTTTATATTGCCCTTGCAGGGAATATTGATGTAGTAGCCGAAACCGAACGTATTTATAAAGAAATTGCTTACTTGAAAGGTTTTTTAAAATCGGTTGAAGCCAAATTATCGAATGAAAAATTTGTTGCAAATGCTAAACCCGAAATCGTGTTAAACGAAAAAAATAAACTGGCAGATGCCGAAGCTAAAATTATAATATTAGCAGAAAGCCTGCTAACATTATAATTTAATTTATAAGCTTATTGTGGTACTCTGCTTTTATTGATGGCAAATTTTACTAAACCGCCAAATAGTAAACCTAATACAGCACCTATTATAACTTGCCCTTCAACAGCCCAACCTGTTAAAACGCCTGCTGTTAAGCCTATTACATAATATAGCCAATTATAATCTTGGTAGTCAAATTCTTTTTCCATTTTTAATTTTTATTAATATTCAAATCTAAATTATAAAACACTAAGTTAAAAGTAAAATTGAAAATTATTTTACCTTTTATATTCAACTAATAAACGATTTTTCGTTTATTAGTTGAATATAAGGCTTTCTGTTTCATAGATATTTATTTTTGAAATTTAAAGCTAAGGTCTCCAGCGTAATATGTTGTTTGTACATTTGTAGGCATTATTTGAGCAGTGCCAGTTCTAAAAGCATAAGAAGTAATTACAATATCTCCTACAGTTTGACGCTGAATTATCTGTTTTACTTCGATTGTAATAATCGCTACTATTAAAACTTATAAAATAATCTTCGTCTTTTACTCTAAGTATCGTTGCAGTTGCTTTATCCCAAATGGTTACCCTAAGCGATGGATTTATATCTGATATTTTTACCACTATTTCTGTCAATTTTCCGTTAACCAATGTTTATAAGATAAACCGAATTCGTAACTACTTGGAGCATTTATAAAGTTATCTTTTTTTTGGTTAAACCCAGTGACCGCTAAATACCCAGCTAAAGGATTTTGTGGTTCGGTAACTGGTGGTTCGTTATTTTTCTTTTTGGCAGGCACTTATTACGCTTACAGATAAAATGGTGGTTGCTAAAAGTGATACTTTTAAGAATTTTGTTAGGGTACTTTTCATAATTTTTATTTTTTAAAAGATAAATTTATTCTGGAATACCAAACTTGTTACATACATCTTTATACGATAATTTTAATGCAATTTCTCGGGTTACGCTAGTTCTAGCAAGTGCTTCACCGGGTATAAGTACATAGCGAAACATATTACCTCGGGTAGGTGAAATTACAAACTCAGTTAATGGAATGCTACTTGTGGATCGAGCGGTAATGAATACCCCTAATGTTGGATGAACTTGAAACTTTACATCGGCACCTCTTAAAGTTGTAGGAAGCAAATGAAGTGAAGCATCACCAAAATTTTTAAAGTAAGTTAAAACAAGGTATCTAGTTTCTATTTGTATGTATGGGATAGATATTGGTAAAGGAATTGACATAAATTTTATTATTGGTGTACTACCTAAGTAGTCATCAGGAAAATTTGCTGGAAACCAAGCCGAGTAAATAACATTTGCTGTACCAGTTGGTCCTGCAGGACCAGTTGCTCCAGTTGGCCCAGTAGTTCCAGGAGTTCCAGGAGTTCCAGGTCTACCTTCGGGACCTTGAATACCTGGTCTGCCATCTAGGCCAATTGGACCGATAGCTCCCGTTTGCCCTGCTGGACCAACATCTCCTTTTTTACCGCATGATGTTAGGGTAGATATTGAAAATAATATAATTGCCAAAAGCATTACTTTGATGAAATTTGTTAGGTTACTTTTCATGTTTTTTTTTTATTTTAATTAATTATTGTTTAAAATACTTTTTAAGTTCTAATGGTATTGTATATTTTTAGGGGTATGATGCTTTTTTAATATTTCATGTAGTGTAAATATTAATATATGTTAGGTAATATTTTTTTATTTTGCTTATATACAATTAATAAAATGAGTTATAATTGTAACTTGATTGCAAAAATTGGTATTAATTGTACGATAAAAAATAACAGATATCTATTATTTTTAATAACTTAAACGAATATTACAATTTTAAAAAATGGAACTAAAACCCATATCCATAGCCGAATTTAATAGTAGAATGGTACGGCCTAAATCGGCCTTAGCCAATATTGATTTCGAAACTTATTTTAAACCTTGTATTGACGAATTTAAAATTTTTGCATTCGCACCCTATTTTTGGTTAATACCTAACCAAGAGGATATGACATTGGTAGCAGCTAGCGATAATATACGTGACTTAACGCCTTATAGCAAAGAAGAGTGGATAAAAAAAGATGCTTCGTTTTGGTTGAACAATGTACATACCGACGACCAAGGATTTTTGGGGGCAGCTATAAGTATGGCTGTAAATTTTGAAGAAATAAACAATCTAAATATTGCTGATACCCTTAGTTTTAATATTTATTGCCGAATGTTGGATGCAAAGCGTAATTATAGGTGGGTTTTGTTGCAGTTTCCAAAAAAGTATATTAATAATGAAGGTAAAATTTGTAGTACTTTAATTTTAACCACCGACCTATCGCATATTAAAACAAAGCTAAGTTGTATGATGACAATGATAGATTGGAGCGATAATAAAATAAATTTTTATACTGCAAGCGACCAACAAATAGGATTAAGTAAACTAAATATTCCTACAATTACTAAACGAGAACATGAGGTTTTACAGTCAATGACCAAAGGATTGAATACTCCACAAATTGCCGAGAAACTTTTTTTATCGTACCATACAATTGAAAACCACAAGCGAAATTTAAGGCAAAAAACCTGTACAAAAACATCGGCAGAGTTGATAAATTATGTTTGGGAAAATAATTTGATTTAATTAGTTTAAATGAATTTAAACTAATTATTATTTTTTATCAAAAACTGAAAAAATCTATTAGGACATTCTTTAAAAATAATTTCTGTTTTGGCAGAAATACCATAGCCCTTATGTTGTGAACTCAATTTAGCTATTTCCTTTTTGATTCCAAATGATAAGCCAATAAAAATAATAACGGGTACTAATAATAATATGTAAGGAGATGTTGTTGTAACTTTATTTTTCATCTTTGCATTTGTTTAAATGATTAACAAAGATTCGTTAATTTTTAAACTTTTCGTTAATAAATATACCAACACCCGAATTTACTCGACGAAATGTTATTTTTGGTTGATTGCTTAAAAATATAAAATTAGGGCTGTATTTTTTAACTTAATACCTTGTAACTTCAAAACTACTTAAACCGCCTTTTAAATTAATGTAAATTTTATTAGTAGATTTTTCGAAATTAGAAGTTTCGTAAACACCTTTACCTAAATTATTAAACCCGATAAATTCTTTTGCCGAAAGACCAGAATTTACATTTATACGGCAACCAGTTAACTCAGGAATTTTTATTTCTACACTTGCCACTCCAGTTTCGGCAGTTAAGGTTGTGCTGTTTAATTTATTTCCTAACGTGATATTAAAAGCGGCAGCACCACCTTTAAGTATTGCATTTCTAATTTTAAAACTTGTTAAATCTAAATCTATTTCCCCAGCACCAATATTGGCTTCGATGTCCCATATTGGGTTATCGTTTAATGAAATATCTAAATCGCTAATTTTATTATTTTTGAATGTATTGCTATAGTTTTTATTATTATTTAATTCGATTGTAGCACTGGTATCTGTTTCGGTTTTTTTAAGCATGTATTTCTTAAATGTTCCATCAATATCTACTTTAAAAAGTTGTTTTGTAGTATTATTCAACTTAAACGAACCAGCGGCACCATTAATAATTAATTTGGCAGTTTTGTAACGTGTATCATATTCTTCATTAAACGAACTAGCTTCTGCACTATCAATATTTTCATTATTTTCAGAGTTGTCATTATACAAATCTAATTTATCGCTATTATATTCATTACTTGGTTGTACGCCTTTATAAACAAATAAACCCAATACCAAAACAGTAAAAATGCTAACTATGGGTACACCAATGTTAGGGTTTAGTTTAGCCGTAATAATATTGATACCAACCAATATAAACAACACTGGCCAAAAACGCCATATTTGCGACCACGAGAATTCAATAATTTCGAAGTTTTGGAGAAGTAGAAGTGTACCCAAAAACAGGAGTGATATACCCCAAGCTATTTTTTTAGATTTCATATTAATAAAATATTAAAGCGTTTCGTTATTTTTATTTTGTGGGTCGTTTTCAATGTTATTAGCTACAATATCTGGTGTTTCTTCAACAGGTGTAACAGGTTCGGGTTCAACTGTTTTTTTAAAATTAGAAGTATCAAATTCACTAGATGCTGCTTCTTGTTTTACACCTTTAAATAAAATACTTAATCCTATAAATACAAATATTAAAGGCCATAATTTACCTATATTAAACCAATTGGGAATAATTTCAAATTCATCTAACAAAAAATACGAACCTAAAGCAATCATAATTAAACCACCTATTAGGCTGCCGTTTATTTTTTCTTTTTGGCGGTTTTGTTTTTTTATATTAAAAACCGAATCGTCAAAAGTTTGCTTTTGGTTATTTATTTCAGAGAAGTAATGGTTTTCTGGTACTGCAATCCATAAAATGATATAAATCCATAAACCTCCACCACCAAAAAATGTGGCTAATACAAAGGCAATACGTACCCAGGTAACTTCTAATTGAAAGTAGTTGGCAAGGCCAGCTGCTACACCTGCAACCATCTTATCGTTCAGGCTTCTTGTTAATTTTTTCGACATGTTTTTAAAGTTTAATTTTAATTTTTCAGGATTGTACCAATAGCGATTTAATTATAATTTGTTCGGTGTATGCTTGCGCACTCATTTGTAACGCATTAACAATTGCCGATGCTACATCAAAAGGTTGTACAAAATTTTCGGGAATGCCACCTAAACCTTCCCACGAGTGGGTGTAAGTTGCACCAGGCAATATTGCTGTTACTTTTACTCCGTATTCTTTTAATTCTTCACGCATTACGTTGTTAAGACTTAGCATGGCTGCCTTTGTTACACAGTACGAACCAGCGTGAGCTAAAGTTTCGATACTTGATACCGAGCAAATATTAAAAATATGTCCAAAACCTTTGCTACGCATATTTTTGCCAATTATTTTATAAAAAAAATAAGCCGAAAGTAAGTTGGTATTTAGTAATGAAAGTAAAATATCGTCGGTTTCATCTAATACAAAAGATGGTTTAAAAATACCAACGTTATTAACCAAAACATCAATTTCGCCTATGGCATTTATGGCCGATTGCGTAAATTCGCTTACCTGTTCTTTTATCCCGCAATCGCACTCGCCGATAAAAATTTTCTGATTATAGTTTAAACTTAATTCAGTTTTTAGGATTTCTAAATCATACACATTACGAGCACAAAGTGCTAAATTATATCCTTTTTTGGCTATTTCTATCGCTATAGCTTTACCTATTCCTTTGCTAGCACCAGTTATTAAAACGTTCATATTTTTTTTCTTCTAAGTAAGCTTTTAGGATTAATATTTGCAATCAATAAAAAAGCCTATTTTTAAAAAATTTTTTTGATATGATATTTCATCATTTTGGCAAGTACATACTATTATTAAAGGCTGTTTTTAGAAAACCAGAGAAATTTAGCATCTATAAAGTAGAAATTTTTAGGGAAATGGTAGATATAGGGTTAGGTTCGTTAGGTATTATTAGTATTATTTCGGTATTTATTGGGGCAGTAACCACAGTACAAACCGCTTTTCAGCTTGTCAGCGATTTAATTCCGAAGTCGGTTATTGGCGGTATAACTCGTGATTCAACTATTTTGGAACTTAGCCCCACCATTTGTTCGCTTGTATTGGCTGGTAAAATTGGCTCTAGTATAGCCTCACAAATAGGTACCATGCGGGTTACAGAGCAAATAGATGCACTCGAGATTATGGGGATTAACGCTCCTGGATATTTAATATTACCTAAAGTTGTAGCAGGTGTGCTAATGATTCCAATGTTAGTAATCATATCTATTTTTTTAAGTATTATGGGAGGTTATTTGGCAGGTACAGCATCGGGTGCTATAACATCGGCCGATTTTATACAAGGTTTAACCACTGGTTTTATACCATTTACTGTAACGGTTGCCATGGTTAAAGCAGTAGTTTTTGCCATTATTATAACCACAGTATCGGCATATCAAGGTTTTTATACCAATGGCGGTGCATTGGAAGTAGGCCAATCAAGTACCAAAGCGGTTGTAATAAGTTGCATAAGCATTTTAGCTGCCGATTACGTTATAGCACAACTATTATTATGATAGATATAAAAAATATTAGTAAAAGTTTTGGCGATAAAGAAGTTTTAAAAGACATAAGCGCCCTATTTAAACCTAGCGTAAGTACTTTAATAATTGGAAGTTCGGGGTCGGGAAAAACCACTTTAATGAAATGTATGGTGGGATTGCATGAACCTAATGAAGGACATGTAGAATATGATGGCCGAGATTTTACAGCACTATCTTTTAAAGAAAGAATAGATATTAGAAAAGAGGTAGGCATGTTGTTTCAAAGCTCGGCATTGTTTGATTCGATGACGGTCGAAAAAAATATACTTTTCCCATTAAATATGTTTACCGATATGCCAAGAGGTGAAAAAAAAGACCGTGTTAATTTTGTTTTAGAAAGAGTAAACTTAGCCGGAACTAACAAACTTTTTCCAGCCGAGCTTTCGGGTGGGATGAAAAAACGTGTGGGTATAGCTAGGGCAATAGCTATGAGCCCTAAATATTTGTTTTGTGATGAGCCAAACTCGGGCCTCGACCCTAAAACATCAATACTTATTGATGAATTAATTCAAGAAATTACCATCGAAAATAACATTACAACCGTAGTGGTAACACACGATATGAACTCTGTAATGGGTATAGGTGAGCATATTATTTTTTTACATCAGGGACAAAAATGGTGGGAAGGTTCTAATAAAGAAATTACCTCAACTGATAATAAAGAATTAAATGAATTTGTATTTGCCACTAAATTAATGGAAACCTTACTTAAAAAATAAATCTCAAAATACATAAATGGCTGTACCCATTATTACTGCGCTTAATCCACAATATTGGAAAGATTACGAATTATTAGATTGTGGCAATTTTGAAAAGTTAGAACGTTTTGGAGAACTGATTTTAATACGCCCCGAACCACAAGCCGTATGGCCTAAAATATGGGCCGAAAGCGAGTGGACTAAACTACACCACATTCGTTTTAAAGGAAAATCGGCTACGGCAGGCGAGTGGGTAAAAAAAACAAAAGATGTGCCCGATAGATGGCATATTAATTACACCAATCCCGATGTTTCTATAAAATTTAGATTGGCTTTAACTTCTTTTAAGCATGTAGGCATTTTTCCCGAACAAGCTGTAAATTGGGATTATATAGCAAATACGATAAAACAACTTAAAACTCCCAAACCCAAAATACTTAACCTTTTTGCCTACACGGGTGGTGCATCGCTGATTGCTAAAGCTGCTGGGGCCGATGTTACCCATGTTGATTCGATAAAGCAAGTAGTATCGTGGGCGAGCGAAAACCAAGAAATTTCGGGCTTAAAAGATATACGATGGGTGGTGGAAGACGCTTTAAAATTTGTACAACGTGAGCTAAAAAGAGGCAATACCTATAACGGTATTATATTAGATCCGCCTGCATACGGGCATGGCCCAAAAGGCGAAAAATGGAAGCTCGAAGACCATATACAAACCATGATGAATGATGTGGTACAACTGCTCGACCCTAAAGAGCATTTCTTAATTCTTAATACCTATTCGTTGGGGTTTTCGCCTATTATTGTCGAAAACCTAATTAAAGGAGCTTTTCCAAAAGTAAATAATTTAGCTATTGGCGAATTGTATTTACCCTCTAAAAGTGGCATTAACTTGCCATTGGGCGTGTTTGGTAGGTTTAATAAATTTGGGTGAGGGGGAAGTATGGGTTGATAGTGGGAAGTTTTTTGGTTGGGATTTAATATTATGTGATTAAAATTTGAAAGAGATTTTAATTTTAAAATAACAACAAAAACAGACTCAAAAAACTTAATTGTACACTGTTTTTAAACTATATATTTTTCAAACGGTTTCGCATATTTTACTATCATGTATTCAGATCGTCTGTAAACCTGTTTTACAAAATGTTTTAAATACGTTTTAGCCCATTCTTCAATAGTACCTATAAAATTTTGGTCTAAATTGTAAACGTGAAACTGCACTTGCATTGCAGCAGCCCAATTTATATACAAATTTTCGGGAATTGATTTGAACAGACTGACAAAGTGCGCATCTTTACAAACCAATCTATCGTTTTCTAAAATCCAATCTACTTCAAAATAGTTAATTGAAAGGTCGTTAAACTCTTTGTTATTTAACATAATGGCACAAAGTTGTGCTAATTTGAATGCCGAAATAATATTGGGTGCTTGTGCAGTTTTTGATATGTTTCTAGTTTTAATATCAATTACTTCAAAAAAACCATCTTTAACTACGATAATATCTGCGGTATCATCTTGTTTTTCGTCGAAAGGATTTTCTAAAGTCCATTTTCCTGTGGCTACTTTACCTCTATTTAACAAAAACATAACGCTTGGCGAGTTAAATAAATTTTGTCTTGCTTTAACTCCTATAATTTCTGCATTTATACTATATAAATCGTTTAGGTATTCATATTGTCTATAGGTATTATTAGGGAATTGCTTTTTAATTTCTAGATATACATGTTTATCAAAAGGTTCACCAGCAGCATGTCCTGATAATGTACCTGAAAGTGGTTTAGGTACAGATGTACCCAATATATTTTTAATCAATTCTTTATAATTTACGTTCATTAGGCTATCTGGAATAATTTATTAAATGATTGATTAATCAAGTTAAGCAAAGACTTATCTTGATTTTTTAAGTAACTTTCGGTTTGTTCCGAAATGAAATTGTGTAATTCAACTTCGTTTTTGTTTTCCCAATCAATCACTCTAAAAGGAATACTTGAAATTGGTTTTTCAGAAAACTCAACAATATTTCCTTTTACAATTCCATTGCATTTTAACCAATCAAAAATAATTGGGTTATTTAAGTACGCCAAAATATATTCAATGCTTTCTTTTGTATTTGGTTTTCTAAATATTGCTGTAACATCTTGTGTAGGAAAAACACCCATATCAACCAACGCAAACCGAAAATAATCTTTATTAGAAATTCGTTCTTTACAGGGTACAAAAATTCGCTTTTCTTCTTTTTTGAATAAGTTAAAATTTCGTAAAAACACCCATTCCCAATAGTTTATTTTTCTATTATATTGATATCTTTTATCTAAATCTGATTTGTATTTTTGGAAGTGATTATAAAAGTTAGGATACATTAGTTTAAAATTATCCTCTTCTAACTCTTCATCTATATAAATGTATTTTGTTATGCTTTCTATGACAAAAGGTTTTAAATCTTTTGCTTTTACGACATCTATTGTAGAATTTATTTCATTATTATTTAAAACGTGTCCATTTACTTGGAATGCTTTATCTAAACCACTTACCAAACCATTACCAATATCACAAAAATCTCCAATAGTATTAAATTGTTGTTTGTTTTCCTCAAATAAGTTAAGAATTATATTTTGAGTTTTTTTTAAACAATTAGTTTCTAAAATCCGTAATTCATCTCTTACTTCATCAGCTTGCAATAACCATCTTTCATTATCTTTAAAGTGTGCAACTGTTAAATATTCAGCATCTTTAAAAGCAATTTGGTTTTTAAGATTATGTAGTGTTTCAAGTGTTAATTTTTGGTTTGCATAAAACTTGGTAACTTTAATTTTCCCTATTCTAATTTTACTCTTTATAAACTTAAATATAACTATTGAAACAGTAACCTTATCAAAAATAGGGGTTTCATTAAAATGATAAATTTCTTCAAAATACCCATTCTTAACCATATAGTTCCGCAATGAAATAGAATGTGTAGTATTCATCCAATACTCAGGGCATATAAAAATTAATTGACCATTCTCATTTAATAATTCTATTGATTTTAGTATAAAAATATATAAGTAATCACAAAGAGAATTAAAATATTTATTCCAAATTGGATGATTGGAAAGTTCTTGCTTTAATTCATATTCTAGATTTTTCCAGCGGATATAAGGAGGATTCCCAATAATTAAATCAAATTTTTCGTCAATTTTTGCAGATACAAAACTTTCAAATTTTACAAAATCAAAGCTTTGTGCCAACCCATAATCAATTTCGTAGGCAGTAAGATTGTTATAGCCTTTTTGGCTCAATAATTCTAAAAAAATACCTTCACCACATGAAGGTTCTAATATTTTTGAATTTTTAGAAATATCAGCCATTTCAACCATAAATTCTGCCACTACTTTTGGGGTAAAGTATTGTCCGAATTTATTTTTCGAAATTTGTTTTGTTGCTATTTCCATTTATTTTTTCAATAAAGATATAATTTAAAGTTAAAGTTTCGGTATTAAAGCTTCTATATACAGTCTGATTAAACATTTTTTCTATTAATTCTAGTTTAATATTAAATCTTACTCAACTGGGTATGTTTTTACTAATATTAATAAACTAAGAGATATATATCCAATTAAACCCTCAATTTACTGTAAAAATCCCATAACACAATTCCTGTACTTATTACCACATTAAAGGAGTGCTTGGTACCAAATTGTGGAATTTCTATACAATCATCTATTTGTAACATGGTTTCGTTGCTTACACCATTAACTTCATTGCCAAAAAAAAGCGCATATTTATTTCCTTTATGGGGATTAAAATCACTTAAACTCACGCTATTTTCGGCTTGTTCAATGGCTATTATTTGGTAAAGTTGCGTTTTTAAATCGGCAATGGCATCGCTAATATTTTCAAAGTATTTCCAAATAACGGATTGTGTAGCACCTAAAGCAGTTTTTTCAATTTCTCGGTGCGGTGGTTGTGCTGTAATACCACATAAATAAATAGCTTCAACGGCAAATCCATCGGCGGTTCTAAATACCGAACCTACATTGTGTAAGCTTCTAACATTATCTAAAACTATAATTATAGGTAGTTTTTGTTTCGTTTTAAAATCGGCTAGGTTGGGTCGGTTTAACTCGTCGAGTTTAAGCTTTCTCATTATAAAATATTATTTTTTAGGGTATAATAATTATTAATTATAGACCAGTGTTGTTTCTAAATAGCTTGATAGCGATAGCCAATAATATGATACCAAACGCTTTTCGTAAAACATGTAAACCAGTAACACCAAAAAGTTTCTCGAGCCTTTCACAATTTTTTAATACAGCATAAACAAATAATGTATTTATTGCTATCCCAATTACTATGTTTTGCGTATCATACTCCGCTTTAAGCGATAAAAGAGTGGTCATAGTGCCCGCACCAGCAATTAGTGGAAAAGCTAAAGGAACAATGGATAGGGTAGAGGGCATTTCTTCTTTAAAAAATGAAACACCTAATATCATTTCCAAAGCAATAAAAAATATTACTAACGAGCCAGCTATGGCGAAAGAGGAAATATCTAAACCAATTATTTTTAATAAACCTTCGCCTAAAAATAAAAAAACTATCATCAATATCAAGGAAACTATGGATGCTTTTTCTGATTCTATTTTACCAGCTTTTTTTCTTAAATCTAGTATTACAGGTATGGCTCCCAAAATATCAATGATGGCAAATAAAATCATGGTTACTGATAATATTTGCGAAAAGTTAAAAAACGTTTCCATTTACAAGGTATTTTAAAACCATTAAGCATAAAGGTTTTTGCTTAATGGTGTGTGCAATATTTATTATTCTAAGGATGCTTGGTTTTTACGTACTACCGAATGTTTTATGCCATATATGTAATAAATAATTACGCCTAATGCCATCCATATTCCTAAGCGCAGCCAAGTATCGCCAGGTAACGAAAGCATCATAGCTAAACAAACTACTATACCAGCAATAGGTGTAAACGGAACCCAAGGTGCTTTAAATGGCCTTGGTGTTTCGGGGTTAGTTTTGCGCATTACTAATATGCCCACACATACCAATATAAAAGCAAATAGAGTACCTATACTTACCATTTCGCCCACAATACTTACTGGTACAAAAGCTGCAAACAAGCTTACAAATACAGCAAAAAACAAATTTGATTTATAGGGGGTTTTAAATTTAGCGTGTACTTCAGAAAATATTTTGGGTAGTAAACCATCTTTAGCCATGGTAAAAAACACACGCGATTGCCCCATTAACATTACCAACATTACCGAAGTGTAACCAGCTAAAATAGCTACAATAATTGCTTGTTGCAACCATGTGTAAGGAGTTTTAGCAATAGCTAACGCCACAGGTGCGGCACTGGTTGCAAACTCTTTGTAATTAGCAACACCCGTCATAACATGTGAAAAAAGTATGTATAATATAGTACAAATCACTAATGAGCCAATGATTCCGATGGGCATTCCTACTTTAGGATTTTTAGCTTCTTGCGCAGCAGTAGATACGGCATCGAAGCCTATAAATGCAAAAAATACCACGCCAGCGCCTCTTAATATCCCCGACCATCCATATTCACCAAAACTATTTGAGCCAAAATACGACCAAAAGCTAATTTCACCATTCATCATTTTACTTTCACCAATATTTTCAGGAATGTATGGAATATGATTAGCTGGGTTTATAAACTGCCATCCCACTGCAATAAAAACTAAAACTACAGCAACTTTTAGTATAACCAATATATTGTTTATAAAAGCCGACTCCTGCATACCTCTAATTAATACAAGCGATAAGCAAATAATTATTAATACGGCAGGTAAATTAAAATATCCACTTATAATTGTACCGTCGGCAAGGGTGGCAGTTTCCCAAGGCGACATAGTAAATTGTGGGGGTATAGTAATATTAAAGTAATGTAAAAATTTGGTAAGATATTGCGACCAGCTAATTGATACTGTAGCTGCACCTAGTGCATATTCGAGAACTAAATCCCAACCAATTATCCAAGCCATAAATTCGCCCATGGTAGCATAAGAATAGGTATATGCCGAGCCTGCAATAGGTATCATGGAGGCAAATTCGGCGTAACATAAGCCAGCAAATGCACAACCTACAGCCCCAATCATAAAAGAAATTGTAACTGCTGGACCAGCATTATTTGCAGCAGCTAAACCTGTAAGTGAAAACAAACCCGCACCAATTATTGCACCAACACCTAAAGCTACCAAATTAAAACTGTTTAGTGTGCGCTTTAAAGAACCTTCCCCTGTTTCTGCAGCTTCTAATAATAATACGTTTAGTGGTTTTTTATATTTCATATACGCTTTAGTTTATTTTATAGATGGTAATTTTTGTTTGATATTTATTTTTAATTTAATTCAGTTTTGTTTATTTAAGATTTTATTATTTTAAGCAGGTTATGTCCTAAAATTAAATATATTTTTGTGAGATGTTACATGCAAGTATAATAATTAATGTAATTTTTAATTTTTTAAGAGTAAATTTAAAATTAGCTATTTATTTTTAGCAAAATATAAACTATTTTTATAAAATAATTAAAGTAAACATATTTTTTTACTGAAATTAGTATAAATAATATTTCAAACAAATTGAAATAGGCTTATTTCTTTATTTTTTGTTAAGCTAATCTATAATTATACAACAGTTAAAAATTAAATGTTATTTGTTTTGAATAATTTTAATTCCTAATGCTTTTTTATCAGCACCTTTTACCAATCCTTTAGCCCAAAAAGTATATATTTTGCCATTGCTTAGTGTATGAGTAATGGTATCTGTAATTTTAATATTGGTATCTCTTGAAATAATTTTGAAAGTATATTTCGCAGGCTTTATTTGGTTAAAATTTGATGCTGCACCAAAAGGAATATTAGGAATTAAGATTGAATCATTTGATAGTAACCTTAAATCTAGCGTTCTTGAATCTTGTGATAAATTTATAAATCTATACTTTGCTCTGTTTCTGTTGGGATTTTTTAAACTGTCGGCTGTGGCAACATATTGTGCGTTCCCACCTATTATTTGACCTGTAAAAAATATCGAATAAGCAGTACTACTTTTTAATAACATAGGTATAGAAAGTATTTCTATACTGCTAGGTGGTACTGTTGTTACTACTTGTTTTAGGTTTCCTTTATCTATTAAAACATAGCTTGTATTATCCATAAAAGCTAGTGGAATAGGGTTTTTTATTTGATTATTAAATGCAATATTTATAGCACCAGCATCAGGCGATGCGTTTATTAGCATTAAACTATCTTTAATATTGCTGTTTAAATTAGAATCCAAATTATTGCATGCCATTATCAAACAGCCTATTGTGAAAGTTAAACCTATAAAAAACTTAACCATATAGTACCTTTTAAATACAAGCAGCCTTGAATATAAGGCTATTTGTAAATTCGTAATTAATAATTATTTAGCATTACAGGCATAACCAACATTAATATATCTTCATTATTTTCCTTAATTGTTGGTGAAAGTAAGCCTGCTCGGTTTGATGTGCTAAGTTCAATCGTAATTTCGTCGCTACCTAGGTTGCTCAACATTTCTATTAAAAATTTAGCGTTAAAGCCAATTTCCATATCCTCACCTTCGTATTGGCAACCAATGCGTTCGTGTGCTTCGTTGGCAAAATCTAAATCTTCCGATGATATATTTAACTCGCTACCTGTAATTTTCAACCGTACTTGGTGAGTACTTTTGTTGGCGAAAATTACCACACGTTTTAAACAATTTAAAAATAAGCTACGTTCTAAGGTAAGTTTATTCGGGTTATCTTGGGGTATTACGGCTTCATAATCGGGATAGCGTTCATCAATTAAACGACAAACTAGGTAAATATTAGCAAATTTAAAAAATGCACTTGTGGCATTATATTCTATACTTACATTGCCATCGTCGGTTGATAAGGCGGTTTTTAAAAGTAATAATGCCTTACGAGGCAATATAAAAGAAGCTGCAGTTTCGGCCTTTGCATCCGTTCGTTTGTAACGTACTAGTTTATGTGCATCGGTAGCTACAAAAGTTATATCTTGAGTGCTTAGTTGGCAATAAACTCCTGTCATAGCTGGGCGTAAATCGTCGGTACTAACTGCAAAAATAGTTTTATTAATAGCCTCGGCTAAAACCGATGCTGCTATGTTTACCGATGCCGCTTCATCTACAAATGGTATTTTTGGAAAATCTTCGCCGTTTTCACCACTTAATTTATATTTACCATCGCCAGCACTAATTTCAATTGCGAAACTTTCTTCATCAATCGAAAATGAAATAGGTTGTTCGGCTAGTGTTTTTAAAGTTTCTAATAATATTTTTGAGGGCACTGCCACTTTACCTTCTTCTTTTGATTCTACACTTAAAGAGGTAGTCATACTAGTTTGCAAATCGGTTGCCGAAATTACTAATTTACCATTTTTAATTTCGAACAAAAAGTTTTCTAGAATTGGTAAAACCGCACTGCTATTTAGCGCACCACTTACGGCTTGTAAATGTTTTAATAATGTTGATGTAGAAACAATGAATCTCATAATTATAAACGAAAAATAAAAAAATTTACTTAAAATCCAAAAGTATAAAATTTATGCCGCATACTTTCTTTTGCGGTAAATATGTTGAAAAATAGCGAATATTATTACCAACAAAATAGGTAAAACTGTATTAATTATCTGATATTTTGTTTTCTCGGCTACCAAAAGTCCTTTATCTAACAACCGCAATTCAATTTCTTTGCTACGCAAACTTATTAAATCAGATTCATCGGTCAAATAATCGGCAACGTTTAGCAAAAAATCACGATTACCAAAACTTTGCTGCATAAACCTATCGTAACCTAAAGGATAAACTGAACCATCTTTTTCGCTTATGTCGCTTTTTAAAATGTCACCATCGCTAAAAACAAGCATACTAGTGGTTTTACTTTGGGGTAAAACCGAAATGTTTTCGGTAATGCCAACGGGTTTGGGGCGGTTGATAAAATTGGATGCAAATTGCCCTTCTAACAAAACACAAACTGCTTTTGGTGCACTTTGAAACTGTTTTGGGTCGGGTGTATCTTCAATCATATCTAACGCTATTATTGTGGGCACTTTTAACTCTCTGTTGTATGGCGATGTAGTAAGCAAAACGGTTTTATTCACGTTTTTAACTTCAATAATATCAATAGTGCTGGCAAATTGGGTTTTTATACCATCTATATTTTTTATTATGGGATGTGGTAAAGTCGGCATTATAATGGGGTTAAACAGCCACGGCACCATTTGTATTTGTGCTTCGCCGCCTACATTGCCCACGCTTACAGGTATTTGGCCGCAATTCATATCGCCTATTAAATCGTAATTAATGCGTATGCCGTATTTAAACAACTGGTCGTCGAGGTTTAGTTTTTTTGCCAATACCAATTGTTGGCCACCTCCTTTTTTAATGCTATCTAAATCGGCGTTTACTTGGTCTAATGTCCAAAATATTTTACCGCCACGCATTAGGTATTGGTCTAACTTAAATTTTTCGACTTCGCTAAATTCGGTTTCGGGTTTGGCAATTATTACTAGTTTTATTTTTTCTAACTCGGCAAACGGTACTTTGCTTAAATCAACTCGGCCAACATCGTAACCATCGCTTAAACCTTTTGCGGCATCTTTTAATTGTAAATCGCTTAGCTCGTTATGCCCAACGGTAAATGCTAAGCGTGGTTTGCCGCCGGTAGTTATTTTTTTTATGGCTGCAGCAAAAGCAAATTCAAGGTTTTGCACCGAATTATTTAACACTTCTTCGGGACTTAAACCCATACGGTTTTGTAGCAGTTTTACAGGTATTTCTTTGCCCTCATAACTTACCAATGCGGCAGGAATTATTGTTTTTTGGGTCAGGCCCGATTCTGTTTTTACACTTAAATTGGTGGCTTCGATGCCTTTGGTGTACAATTCGTTAAACAATGTTTGTTGCTGTTCTTGGGTTTTTCCGCTGCTGGGGTCCACAAAATTATAATTGATATTGCTACCACCGTATGCCTTAAAATCGGCCAATAAATCTTTAGTTGCGTTGCGTAAGCGCTTAAACCCCGACGGAAAATCGCCCTCGAGGTAAACCGTTATAGTTACAGGTTGCTTTAAATTTTGTACAATATTTTTGCTTACGAGCGATAAAGTATAACGTTTTTCGGCTGTAAAATCTATCCTGCCAAAAAACTGTTGCGATAATACGTTGATTATTAAAACCAAAATTAGCGTTAAGCCAAACTTTTTAAAATCTTTTTGTTTTTGATGGCTTACCATTTTCTACCTCCCAAAATAAGTTTAGTTATTAATAAAAATAGGGTAATGGTGCTTAAAAAGTAAACTAAATCGCGGGTATCTAACACGCCACGACTAATAGATTGGTAATGTTGATTTATGCCAAGATTTAACAACACGTCATCAAATTTTTGGAGCGAAAGTATTTTGCTAAGCGATTCGAATCCGCTAAAAGCGAAAAAGCATAAAAATACAGCAATGGCAAAGGCAATAATTTGGTTTTTAGTAACACTTGAAGTAAACAAACCAATTGCTGTAAACACACCTCCCAATAAAAAAAGACCTATGTACGAGCCTATTACAGCTCCCGAATCTATATTACCTTTAGTTACACCCAAGTTATAAATGCTGTAATAATATACTAAAGTAGGTAATAGCGCAAAAATTACAATAGTTAGTGCGGTTAGGTATTTACCTAAAATTATTTGCCAATCGGTTAAGGGTTTGGTAGCTAATATTTCGAATGTGCCTTCCTTTTTTTCTTCGGAAAGCAAGCGCATTGTTATTGCAGGAATTAAAAACATAAACAAATAAGGTGCGGTGCTGAACAAACTATCAAGCCCAGCATATCCATATTCGAGGATGCTGGTATCGGGGAAAACCCAAAGAAACAAACCTAAAACTACCAAAAATATAATGATGGTTATGTAAGCTACAAGCGAATTAAAGTAACTAAAAAGCTCTTTTTTATAAATGGTAAACATATTTTTATTTAAGATATTATGATTTTGTGAGCTTTACAAAAATAGGTTCTAAGGTTTTTTCGCCGTGTTTGCTCATTAAATCTGCCAGTAAATCATCGGCTACAATATTACCTTTATTTATGATAATTACACGGTTGCATATAGCTTCAACTTCTTGCATAATGTGGGTTGATAGGATTACGGTTTTAGTTTTCCCCAATTCTTTTATCAAGCTACGTATTTCTATTAATTGGTTAGGGTCGAGCCCTGATGTAGGTTCGTCTAAAATTAAAACTGGCGGATTATGTATAATGGATTGTGCCAAACCTACCCTTTGCTTATACCCTTTTGATAGTTGAGAGATTTTTTTGTGTTGTTCGGCTTGCAGTCCTGTTAAGGCTATCACTTCATCAATACGTTGTTTTTTATTTTTAATTTGATGGATGTTGGCTACAAAACCTAAAAATTCTTTTACATACATTTCGGGGTAAAGTGGGTTGTTTTCGGGCAGATATCCTATGTTTTTGCGGGCTTGTAAACCTTGTGTTTCTACATTGAAACTACAAACTTCTACTTTGCCACTTGCTTGAGGTAAATAGCCTGTAAGCATACGCATAGTGGTAGATTTTCCGGCACCATTAGGCCCTAAAAAGCCTAATATGCTTCCCGCTTGTGCAGTAAAAGATATATTGTTTACAGCTATTTGACTGCCGTAGTTTTTTGTGAGGTTGGTTACTTGTATCATTTTAATGCTGATGGGCTGCGCCCACCGTAATCATATATCGCCCCTTTGGGGCTTGTAAGTGTTAGCCCTAAAGGGGCGTTATATATATATATTCGATGGGCTGCGCACATCGGTAGCGGATTGCGCCCCTTTAAGGCTTTTAAAAAGGATAGCTCCAAAGGGGCGTTATGTATTATCGCAGGATGTAGCCCCATGTGAAACAGGTTTAATCCCAAACATATCTTTCATCATATTCTACTTTATATTTTTTTAAAAAGGTTCTATACTCAACTTCGAAAGTTTTTTTGTCGTGGTGTTTATGTTGGTTGGCAATATAAGCAATTACAATATCTACTTGGCTTGGATTTACCGAAAAAGCTCCATAACCATCTTGCCAATAAAAGTTTTTAAGCGATTCGTGTTTTGTTTTAAACCATTTAGACGAATGCGATTTAACCTCTTCCAAAAGTTTCATTAAAGCTATTTTGGTAGATAGCATACATAAAATGTGTACATGGTTGGTATAACCGCCAATTTTAATGGGATGGCATTCTAGGTTTTTACAAATCCCTCCAAGATAACTATGAAGTTCCTCTTCGTAAGGCGGATAAATTAGATGCTGACGATATTTGGTACTAAACACCAAATGAACGTAATTTTTTACGAGTGATTGTCCCATATGTTATATATTCATACAATGGGCTGCACCCATTAGTAGTAAATTACGCCCCGATAGGGCTTTAAAATTTTTATTTAAGCTTGCGCTGATTTACCCCTTCAAAAGTCATTTTTACTGGTTCTATCAATCCATTATTATCAAAATACATTCTATCTATACATGTAACCCGATGGTTTTGGTCGGTTTGGTTTAAAGGGCGGCGGTGGTAAACTATATACCAATCGTCGGTATTAGGTATTTGCATTACCGAGTGGTGTCCTGCACCGGTGCCCACTTTAGGGTCTTGTTCTAAAATAGTTCCTATTTTTTTAAATGGTCCCATTACGTTATCTGCTATGGCATAGGCTACCCTATAATTTGAGTGTGCCCAACTCCCCTCGCTCCACATAAAATAATATTTTTTATTGCGTATAAACATGATGGGTCCTTCAACATATCCCTCGGGTGTAATAGATTTAAAAGTTGTACTATCGGCAAAGGGAATAAAGCCTGTAAAATCGTTTTTTAATTTGGCAATATTGCAATGGCTCCAACCACCATAAATTAAATAATAAGTTCCATCAGTATCTTTAAAAACATACTGATCTATAGGTTGTGCACCATTAAAAATATCACCAACCAAAGGCTTACCTAAATAGTCTTTATATGGGCCAGCAGGTTTATCGGCCACGGCCACGCCTATTCCGCCAACTTCTTTTTTACCATCGTGTATATCGTTGGCACCAAAAAACAAGTAATATTTATTGTCTTTTTTTATTGATGCTGGAGCCCATAAAGCACTTTTAACCCATTTTATTATTGATGAATCTAAAATATTGATTTGTTTATTCCAATTAATTAAATCAGTAGAATAAAAAGCATCCATATATACTTGTTGCTCGAAAGGTGCCGACATGGTAGGGAAAATCCAATATTGTTTGCCATAAATAGCCACTTCGGGGTCGGCATACCAACCTTTTATAACCGGATTTTGAGAGGTTTTTAAAACTTTTTTTTGAGCGTATGTGGTAAAGCTCATTAAAAAAATTAAGTATAATACATTGTAAATTTTAATGCGGCTTAAATACATTTTAGATAATTAATTGGTTTATAAATTTTTATCTAATTGATAAAAATTTTGCTTGTAACTGAAACGGGTTAAATTTTAAAAAAAAATATTAAAACTGTAATGCTAAGGTAATAAGGAAATATTAATAAACTAAAAAAACCCTCAAATTTCTCTGAGGGTTTTGTACCCAGCGCCGGAATCGAACCGGCACAGTTTCCTATCGGTGTTTGAGACCGACGCGTCTACCAGTTCCGCCAGCTGGGCTTACATGCGGGTTGCAAACTTATTAATTGATTCCCGTATTCGCAACAAATATTTTTTACGGTAATAATTATCTTTTATATCTTTTAAAATAAAATCCTCGTTTGTGGTTTCATACTTATTTAAAAGCATATTTTGTTCCATTAATAAATTTTGTTCAACTATGTATATTTGTTCACCAATAGCTAAAATTGCTTCGTTATTGGGTTCAAACTCTAAGTCCATCAAAGCTTCGTTAATATCCATCATTTCCAATAAAAAACTTTGCGGCAGGGCGTATTTTTCGCTTTCGCTGATTTCGCCTTTAAGGCTTAACAAATATTCGATGAGTTTATTTGGGTTGCTAAGGGTTTGGTATGCCTTATTATTGTAAGTTGATAATTCTAAAATTTCTTGCTGTTTCTCTTCGTTTTCGTTTACAAAAAAATCGGGATGATACGTTCGACTTAGCTCATAAAACTTTTGTTTAACCAATTTTGGGTCGGGTAAAAAAGAGAGTTGTATGTTATAAAAATCGAAGTAGTTCATTGGGGTTTTTTTATAGATTTATCATGGTTTAGTTAAGATTTGCAATATCATATGATTATTTAATTTTTTTTTGTAAAAAAAAATCTTAAAATCCTTAAATCAATTTAATCCTAATTCGCACAAAATTACCTAAACTGATATTTCTAAAAGTTTCACAAAATCCAAAATTATATTTCACTCCGAAATCAAAATCCAGACTAAAACATTGCTTTAAAAATATCGTTACCTAACGCAAAAACCATTAATGCAGCTAAAATTACAAAGCCAACCATTTGGGCTCGTTCCATAAATTTATCGCTTAATGGTTTTCCTTTAATCATTTCAATAATTAAAAAAACCGAGTGCCCGCCATCTAAAGCAGGTATAGGCAATAAATTCATTAGCGCCAACGCCATTGATAATAAGCCAGTAATGCTCCAAAATCTTACCCAATCAAAAACGCCACCATATAATTTTCGGGCAATAGTTATGGGACCAGACAAGGCTTTATCGGCCCTAACTTCGCCTCTAAAAATTTTCCCAAAGCCTTTGGCACCATCTATGAACGAACCCCATGCTTTAGAAGTTCCCGCAGGTAAAGCTGCAAGAAAACCAAATTCTTGTGTTTGTGTTTTTATTACCATTGGCTTTACTACAAAGCCAATGGTACCTTCGCCACTTACCATAACAGGCAAAGTGAACACGCCACCGTTACGAAGAGCAGTAACTTGTACAGTTTGATTTTTTTGTGCAGTTAACACCGTTTTTAATTGATCAAAAAATATGGCCGATTCACCATTTACACTTAATATTAAATCGCCTTTTAAAAATCCCGCTTTGGCCGCATAACCACCTACTATTACCGAATCTATTTCGGCTTTCATTCGTGGGGATATAAAATCGGCGGGCGAGGCATCGGCAATACTGTTTAATATGTCGGCGGGTACATCAATTATTTTGTTTTCTCCGTTTCTTAAAATCGTTATATTTGCTTCATCAATTAAAACTTTAGAGCTTCGTAATTCATCAAAACGTTCTACCTTATTTCCATTAATAGCCACAATTTTGTCGCCGCCCTGTAAGCCCATTTGCTCGCCTACTATGCCTGGCGCAATACCAAATTTTAGTTGGTTGTTGGGTATATAGGTTTCGCCATATTTGTAGGTTAGCATCCAAAAAATAAAAATACCTAAAATAATATTTACAGTTACCCCCCCCAACATAACAATTAAACGTTGCCAAGCCGGTTTGCTACGAAACTCCCAAGGTTGTGGTGGTAAGGCCATTGCTTCGGTATCCATACTTTCGTCTACCATACCAGCAATTTTTACGTAACCGCCTAAAGGCAACCAGCCAATGCCATATTCTACTTCTTTATAGGTAAAACTAAATAGCTTAAAACCCCAAGCATCAAAAAATAAATAAAATTTTTCTACTTTAATACCAAAAGCCCTTGCGGCTAAAAAATGCCCGCCTTCGTGTAAAACAATTAAAATTGATAGGCCTAACAATAGCTGCCCAATCATTACTAATACTTCCATTTATGTTTTTTATGTGTTTTTTTTTGTTTGATAATTTAACTGTGAATTTTTTTCTGTTGGAATTTAAAATCTTCCATTACTTTTTTTAAATTGTCTAAATATTTTTGTTTGTCGGCGAAAAAACTTTCGGTTAACTTGCTACTTGTTTTTAGCATAAATGCAACTGCGTGAAAGTCTTTTTCTGTTTTTTTTTATCATTTTGCATAGGTTTGTGATGCCTTAAGAACAAGGTTTTATTGATAACTTAGTTTTCTGATTTTTAAAATATTCTAAAATTTCAGCATTTGTCATTCCCGATAATTTTTCGCTTAATTTATCTTTTTGCTCACGCATAAATTTTACAGCATCAAATTGCTTTTTAATTGTCTTCATATTTTTCAAATTCTCTTGGTGAACGAATTTCTAATTGTTTATAACCATTTTTAATGTTAATTGAGTTGTAACCACGTATTCTTTCGATATTTACAATATGTTTGAAATTCCAACTTATTAAAAAATCGGCGTTATTTATGGTTGCAACGGCAATGTGTAAACAATCAGCAAAACTGGTTTTCCCAACTACTTTTTCGGTAACATATTCTGTTGCAAGCTCTATTGCTTCAATTGAAACTTCTAAAAACTCGGTATTAATTTTACTTATACTTTTAACTAAATTTTTAACATTGTCAGGTGCATTTTCGAGCTCATCCTGAATAACAATGGAAAATAATAATTTAAATTCATTAGTTAACAACCTGTTAAATAATGGGATAGTATGCTCAGAAAACTCGTCGTCAAAATAACCTCCAAAAACAGATGTATCAATATAAATTCGTTGTTTCATCAATTAAAATTACAAAATAAGGTGCTTATGCCTTTTAGTTTTTTCTTTTTATATATATTAATGTTAAAGCTTAAAGCAAAATTGCTTAAACTTAAATTTTTTTATGATAATAAAATTGCATTTAATTTAACCTAATTTTGTTCAGCATTCTCTTTTGATACCTTATTTAAACATTTGTTACTAAGTGCTGGGCAAATATGCGAGTTTCTGCATCGGTTTTATAATAATCTTCTAAAACAGGGTTTTTTAAGAATTCTATTTTTGCCATACAGGTTTCTATTACTTCGCTCATTTGTAAAAAACCTATTTTTTCTTCTAAAAAATTAGCTACAACTATCTCATTTGCTGCGTTTAAAATACAAGGCATATTGCCGCCTTTTTTTAATGCGGTAAATGCTAAATCCAAATTTTTAAACGTTTGGGTATCGGCTTGCTCAAAAGTTAGGGCTGGGTAATCTAAAAAATTAAACCTTTTAAAATCGTTTTTTATCCTTTTGGGATAAGCCAAAGCATATTGTATGGGCAGTTTCATATCGGGTACACCCATTTGGGCTTTCATCGAACCATCGGTAAACTGCACAATAGAATGGATGATAGATTGAGGATGTACAATAACATCAATTTGGTGTGCTTCTAAATTAAATAACCATTTGGCTTCTATAACTTCTAAACCTTTATTCATCAAACTCGCCGAATCAATGGTTATTTTTGCACCCATCGTCCAATTTGGATGTTTTAAAGCCTGATGTGGCATAACTTCAGACAAAAATGCAATATCTTTTCCCCTGAACGGCCCGCCCGATGCGGTTAAATATATTTTTTCTATCGGGTTATGTTCCTCGCCTTGCAAACATTGATAAATAGCCGAATGCTCTGAATCGACAGGAAATATTTTAACGCCATATTGCGTAGCCAATTGGGTTATTAATTGGCCGGCAACTACCAAAGTTTCTTTGTTAGCCAAAGCAATATACTTGCCTGCTTTTATGGCTGCAATGGTGGGTTTTAAACCTGCAAAACCTACCAATGCAGTAAGCACAATGGTTATTTGAGGCAAAAGTACACACTCGCATAAAGCATTTAAACCCGCTTTTACTTGTATTTGGGTATGCGCTAATGCGGATTTTAGTTGTTCAAACTTGCTATCGTCGCCTATAACCACACAAACTGGGTTAAATTGTAAAGCCTGTGTAATTAATAAATCAATATTTGATTGTGCGGTTAAAACCGCAACTTCAAACCTATCGGGGTTTGCGCTTATAACCGCTAAGGCTTGTGTCCCTATGCTGCCTGTTGAGCCTAATATTGCAATTTGTTTTTTAATCAATTTTATAAAATTTAAAAATCGTCGGCGTAAAGCCAACAAAAAATTAAGCTATGTAAGGTATTAATTCATCGGCAATTAAGCGATTGTTTGCCAACCGTGGCACTTTGTTTTGCCCGCCCAATTTACCTTGTTGTCGCATATAATTTATAAACGAATTAGGTTTTAAACTACGCAGCACCAAAGGTTGCAATATATTACCTTTAATAAGGTCGGCGTAATAAATATTTTTTTGTTGCAATGCACTGTCAACTTTTATAGCAAAAGCGGCTAAATCTGCTGGTGGTTTTGCAAACTCAACAAACCACTCGTGGTAAGGTAAACCACCTTGGGGTGGGTTAATTTGTGGCGCAAGGGTAAATTCGGTAATTTCTACACCTTCGGCATTTGCCACAGTTAGGAGTGCGTATTCCACTTCTTCGGCAATTACATGTTCGCCAAAAGCACTAATAAAATGTTTAATACGGCCAGTAACCAAAATTTTATAAGGGTTTTTAGAAACAAATTTTATGGTATCGCCAATGCTGTAAGCCCATAAACCAGCGTTGGTGCTTAAAATTAAGGCGTAGTTTTTATTTAATTCTATTTCGGCCAAACATAAGCGAGTGGGGTTTTCTGTAAAAAATTCGTCTACAGGTATAAACTCGTAAAATATGCCACCATCAACTAAAAGCAATAAACTATTGTCGTTTTGATTATCTTGAAAAGCAATAAAACCTTCGCTAGCGGGGTAAGTTTCTATGGTATCTACATCAAAACCAATGCTTTCAACCATTTTCGCCTTGTAAGGTTGGTAATTTACGCCTCCGTGTACAAACAATTTAAAATTTGGGAAAATATCTTTAATTTTTTTGTTGGCTTGCGCCGATAACTTATCAAAATACATTTGACACCAAGGCGGTATGCCCGAAATTAAGGTCATATCCTCGTTTATAGTTTCGGCAACAATAGCGTCAACTTTTGCTTCCCAATCATCAATACAATTGGTAGCGTAACTTGGCAAACGGTTTTTTTGCAAATATTGGGGTACATGGTGCGCTACAATCCCCGAAAGGCGACCAAAAGACAGGCCATTTTTTTTCTCTAAAACTGGGCTACCTTGTAAAAATATCATTTTACCATCCACAAAATCGGCTTTGCCAGTTTGATGGATGTAACTCAACAAAGCATTTTTTGCAGCCTTAATATGGTAAGGCATAGATTGTTTAGTAATTGGAATATACTTAACACCCGATGTTGTACCCGATGTTTTTGCAAAATATAGCGGGTTACCTGGCCACAAAACATTGGCTTGGCCTTCAACTGCGCTATCAATGTAGGATTTTAAATCTTCGTAATCGCGTACGGGTACAAGGCGTTTAAAATCTTGGTAAGATTTTATCGTACCAAAAAAATGGTTCTTCCCGAATTGTGTTTGTGCAGCAGTTTTTATTAAATTAAAAAAAGTTTTGTTTTGTGCAGACAAGGCATTGTTCTTCCATTTGCACATTTGCCAAACTACAAATGCTGCATAAGGCTTACTTAAAACAGATTTTAAACCCACGTTTAGTTTATTGTTTAATATTTAGGGAAATTTAATATTTGCAGTTATAACTTCATAATCAAAATTCTTCAACCTACTCCTAATGAAACTGGATTTGCCCGATGCATTTGGACCTGTAATTACATAAAATTCAGGTTGACTCATTTTTTAATTAATTTTCTTTTTAAATTATCAATAATTTTTAAAGGATGCCCTTTGTCATCGTATTCTATTTTAAATAAAACTAAAAATATATCACCGCATGGGAGCTCCTTTCTCCAATATTCGCCACCATCATCCTCTTTGTAATAATAAAGGATTACCCAATTCGAAAGCCCTTTGCCTACCTAAATCGGCAAAATTATTAAGGTTGTTTAATAACCTATCAATTAAACTTTTCATAAGTAATTATACAATATTATAAACTATTTATATGCTTTTATGCTAAAAAATATTTTAACCTATAAAATTTTATTTAACAAGGTGTTCGCCTGAGTTTTCTACCTCGTAACTATACACCAGCTTGCGATAAGTAACTACCAAAATAACATTTGTAAAGGGATAGGTAATAATTATACCCACGCCAAACGACAAAAAACCTACCACTATAAAACCTATAACTAGCAATAAAACGGTTACTATACGGGTAATATTTCCGTAAGTAAGTTCGCGGCTTTGGCTTAATGAGTGAAATGACGTGGAGTTATCATCAATAATAAAACAAGGAAAAAACATAAAACGCATAACAGCTAACACAAAAATTATAAAAGCTATAAAACTTAAAATACCAATTATATAAGGTGTGGATTTAATTGTTTCAATATACGATGCAAAAGTATTTAACTTTAATAATTGATTATAAATTAATGTAAATGTAGCTACAATAAAACCTAATAAAAGTGTAATACTAATAAAACTAGAAATATTTTTCCAACTAGGTATTAGTGTTTTATAATCAAAATCTTCATTTTCGTTATCGTCTATTAATTTAAAAGTAAGTTTGTAAAAACCTAATGTTGCTATACTATTACCTGTTAAAACTATGGCTAAGCCTATAAAATTTAAAAAAGCATTGCCTGTTGACATTATAAAAACCGATAAAAGTTGCAAAGTAATTACACTTACAAATGCAACTGCCGAATAACCCATTAAAACCAAAAGATTTTTGCGGGTAATATCCCAAGCAGTCTGTAATACTTCGGCTACCGAAAAGCTATTTTTCATTGATTTTTATTTTTTTTAAGTAAAATGGAATTGAAAAAATTTTGTATAAACCCAAAGCCATAAGCAAGCAATTGAATAAACGATGCAAATATGCTTAAAAAAGCAACTTTTATTGATTTATTTTTACTTATAGCATCAAAAAATATTAACAATATGTAAATTGATAATACAACATTACAATCGCGGGCTATAGTTAAGTTAAAAATATTGGCAACGATGGTGAACCCTACAAAAAAAGTAAACAATGCTGGAAAAAAATGAACGGCTTTTAATTGTGTTGGATAGTAGGTATAAATATTTATACGGCCACGCCCAAAAAAATGTAATTGTTTCCAAAACTGTATAAAACTGGTACGGCGTTTATGGTAAACTACTGCGCCAGCTATTAAAGCAGTTTTAAATCCTGCTTGCTGTATGGCAATGCTATACAAAATATCTTCGCCCATTCGGGTAATGGTAAAGCCGCCTACTTTTTCCCACACTTTGCGAGATAAGCCCATATTAAAACTTCGGGGATGAAAATGGCCACCTGCATTTTTGCTTTTGCCACGTATGCCACCTGTTGTAAAAACGGATGTCATAGCGTAACTAATTGCTTTTTGTATGGGCGTAAAACTATGGTGTGCCGCATCTGGTCCGCCGTAAGCATCTAAATTATGTTGTTTAATTTGCTGGTTTACGGTTTCTACATATATTTCGGGTATTAAACAATCCGAATCAAAAATGATAAAATAATCGCCTTTTGCTCGCTCAAAACCATAGTTACGGGTAAAACCCTGACCAGAGTTGGGCTTAAAGTAATAATGTATATTTAGTTGTGATGCAAAACTTTCGACAATAGATTTAGCAGAGTTTTGCGAGCCATCCTCAATTACCAAAACTTCAAAATTTTTATAAGTTTGCTTTGTTAAAGTTTCTAAAAGCTCTTTTATTTCTAAAGGGCGGTTATATAATGGTATGATGATTGAAAAAAACATTATTTTAAGGATTGAGCAAATATATTTATTTTAAATAGTATAAAACCTTATTAATGTTAGTCTCTCTGAATATTTTACTTTTTTTTCAATAATTTTATTTAATTAAATACTTAAATAAAATAAAAAATATTGTTGATGTTAGATTATAAATCAATATAAAAGTGTTAGTAAATATTGATTAAGAATCTATTTTATAGTTAGTTAAATATTATTAATTTTTAAGTATTAATTACTGTTTAGGTAATGATAAATAAAGTTTAATAAATAAAAATATCATAAATTTTAAAGTTTTTATAATATCAATATAATATCAAGCTACCATTGCAACTTATTGTAACTGGGCAACTCTTGCAAAAAAGTATAGTTTTGTTTCTCGTAATCTATCTCACAACAATAATGGTTTAAACCATTGCTTACTACTAAATATTTTACTTGGTGTAATGTATTATATCTTGATGCTTGGTTAAAAACTTCTTGATTTATTTTAATTGTTGATGCTTTACATTCTATCAATATAATTGGTTTACCTAATTTATTGTAAACCAATATATCAGTACGGTTTAACTGTTTATTTATGACAACTCCTCCCTCTAATTTTATAAGTGTTTTAGGGTATTTTTTATCTATAATTAAAAATTGAACAAAGTGCTGACGCACCCATTCTTCGGGCGTTAAAAGTAGTTTTTTTTTACGCAATTTATCAAATATATATAGTTGGTTGTTTATTTCGGTAATTCGAAAAGGATATGCGGGTAAGTTTAAAGGCGTTGGTAAAAACATGTTCAAATTTAATTCAGAAAATGTAATTAAGTTAAATAATATTGTTTAAGAAAATTAAATTTGTGATTATGAATGTTAATGAAATTATTAAAGATATAAGAAACAAACAATTTAAACCAATTTATCTTTTACACGGCGAAGAAGATTATTATATAGATTTAATAAGCGATTTTATTGAGAACAATGCCCTTACCGAAGCCGAAAAAGGTTTTAACCAAACTATATTTTATGGTAAAGATGTTGAAGTAAGTACATTACTAAATACTGTTAAACGTTACCCAATGATGAGCAATTACCAAGTTGTTATAGTACGCGAAGCACAAGATTTAAAGTTGGATAAAGCGGCAGATGTTTTTCAAAGTTATTGTGAAAATCCATTAAAAAGCACAATCTTAGTATTATGTCATAAACATGGAAAATTTGACAAACGAAAAAAAATTTTTAAAATAATAGAAAAAATCGGTTTAGCATTTGAATCTACCTTGTTATATGAAAATAAAATACCTGCTTGGATAGAGGATTACATAAAATTAAAAAGCTACCATATTAACCCTAAAGCAGCTGTTTTATTAGCTAGTTATTTAGGTAACGATTTAACTAAGATAACCAACGAATTAGATAAGCTGATGCTTAACATTGTGAAAGGGCAGGAGATAGGCACACGCGAAATTCAGGATAATATTGGTATAAGTAAAGAGTACAATGTTTTCGAGTTGCAAACAGCATTGCAAAAAAGAGATGTTGTAAAAGCAAACCAAATAATTAATTACTTTGATGCAAATCCTAAATTAAACCCATTGGTATTAATTTTAGGAAACTTGTATGCTTGGTTTACCAAAATTTTAAAGTGTCATTATATTATTGATAAATCGCAATTAGCTAAAGAGCTTGGTGTAAATCCATATTTTGTGAAAGATTATGAAGCTGCTGCCAAAACATATTCGATGGGGAAAACCTATCAAGCAATAGCAATATTACGCGAGTATGATTTAAAAATAAAAGGAGTAGAGGTAGCAGCAGGTACTACGCCAGGGGAATTGATGAAAGAAATGGTTTGGAAATTAATACATTAAAATAAAATTTATGAAATATTGGTTGGTAAAAAGTGAACCTTTTAAATATAGTTGGGATAAGTTTGTGGCTGATAAAGAAACTTTTTGGGATGGTGTACGTAATTACCAAGCCCGAAACAATCTTAGGGAAATGATGGTAGGCGATTTGGTGCTTTTTTACCATAGTAACGAAGGTAAAAATGTAGTGGGCATTGCAAAAGTTACTAAAGAATATTACCAAGACCCAACCACTGATGATAAGAATTGGGTTGTTGTAAATTTAATTCCCGTTGAAGCATTAAAAAATCCAGTTTCTTTAGAAACTATAAAAGCCGATCAACTATTACAAAATATTTCTTTAGTAAAACAAGGTCGGTTATCGGTTATGAGTTTAAAGCCAGAGGAGTTTGATAGGATATTAGAATTAGGTGTATAGTAAAATGTTATCCTATTAATATTAATATTATATTTTAGGCTGTATTCGCATTTACATTAGTTGCTGTTACCGTTAATGGATAAGGTTTTAAAGGTGAAGTAGAGCCTCCTCCAGTTCTAGGTTGATTTCTTATTGCACCGCTAATATCATATCTAGCACCATGCTTTCCACATTCTATCGAAGTATTGTTCCAATAAAGGTCTCCACCTTGGTGTGGGCAAAATTTAAAAATAGCTACAAACGAACTTGCTATATTTTCGGCTGCCAATCTTATAAATAATACTTTACCTACAATTATCGAATTTCCAACTTTCGGCATATCAGTAAATTTTGCAGTTACTGTGCCTGCTGGTAAAGGAGGTTCTTCAACTGGGGGAGGCGTAACAGCATCGTCTATTTTTGCTGGTTCATCTTTTCCGCAACTGGCCAAGCAACTGCCAGCACATACTACGACAAAACTAATTCCTAATGATTTTAAAAATTCTTGACGTTCCATAATTCTTAATTTTAAAATAAATATAAACTAAGAATCATTTTAGATTCCTAGTTTATATTTACTGTTATTTATTAAATACTATTCATAAAACCTATAGGTAACGCTGTGCCTGCCAAATTGTAAAAACGCGATATGTTTGGTACAATTAATGGCAAATCGCTTTTTGCAACCCCCATCCATAAAGCTAATTCGGCAGCAAGCTGATCAACTGATGTTGTGGGAATTAATATGCCTCTATCAATATCTAATGGATTTCCTTGAAATAAATCGGGATAAGTACCTAATACTTGACCTCCTTTTACAGCACCGCCCATTACAAAAGTGTTTCCACCCCAACCATGGTCGGAGCCAGCAGCATTAGATGTTAAACTACGGCCAAATTCTGATGCTTGAAAAAGTGTAACATTGTTTTCGACACCCATGGCAATCATCAAATCATAAAAAGATTTCATTGCATCACTTACAATAGGCATCATAGTAGCCATATTATTGATCACATTGTCATGAAAATCCCACCCACCCCATTGTACATAAAATACTTGGCGTTTTACACCTAAGGTTTCTCTACCATTAATAACTTTCGCAATCTGACGTAAAGATTTACCTAATTCGCCATCGCCCAAAGTATCAGCAGGCATAGGTAAGCCAGTAGCCGATTTAAACTCTTCATAAGCATCTAAAGAGTTTCTTTTCATTTTACTGTAAGTGTTTTCTAAAATATTCTTATAGGTTTGAGATAATTGACTATCAATAGCGGCTTTATGTATGGGATTTAGGTTATTTTGATCGTAACCATTTAACGCAACTGCGCCATTTGAATTTACAGTATAAGGAACCACATTGTTACCTACTTGAAACAAGTTATTTCCGTTTACCGATATATTCATAGAGATATTGGAAGCCCTATTTGCTTCAACCATAAAATCGGATATTTTACCACCCCAACCTAGGCCAGCTCTTGTATCGGCTAATGAAGTTTGCCATTGTTCTTGCTGGTCGGAGTGTGAGGTAACGCCATAAGGCACACCACTACCATTTTTAAAGTCCGCTAAAGTTGTTGGTTTGGCCAAGCTTCCAATATTGGCTATGAATGATAATTTACCCGTGTCAAAAAGGCTTTTAATTCCTGTCATACCTGGGTGTAGCCCTAAAGGACGATTAACATTATTAATTGGGGCTATAGGCAATAATGAACTTTGAGGTAAGGCTAAATCGGATCGTATAGTTGCATACTGTTGGTAAGCTGCACCTGACGGTACCAGCATATTTGATGAATCGTTCCCACCAGGTAAAAAGAAACATATTAATGCTTTATAGTCGGTAAAGTTACTAGCACTAGTAGCTAGTACCGAATTGGAAATCATTAAGTTACTTAGTGTTCCTAAAAGGGCGGTTGAACCAACTGCAGCGCAACTGGCTTGCCCAATAAAATCTCTTCTGTTTATAGTATTTGACATAATTTCTAGGTTTTATTTTTGAATATTAAATTCTGCACTCGATCCAGTAAGGTAAGCGGCTAACTTTACCCTTTGTACTTGCCAATTATTGTCGGTTGTGGGTATTTTAAAAACGGCATCTTTAATAATCTCAAATGATTTTGGACTTAATGTACCACCGGTCAATTTTCTGGAAAGCAACCTAATTAAAGCATCAGGATCACCTGCTAAAGGTACTTCCTCATCAAATTTCATAATCATTTTATCATCGGGATTGTCGGCACCCCATCTAGCAACTTCATTGTTTACACAACCTAACAAATTATTTTGTGCTTCAATAGCTGTTACAGCTGTTAATATTTGAAACTCGGGCGAAAATTTACCCGATGCAGTTATTTGCCCCGGAGCTCTATATGCTGGCAAATAAAAATTAAATACACTTGGAGCTCTAAATATTTCTTGTAAATAAAACTCGTACATGTAGGCAATTTCGCATCTTCCGCTTATTGATTGTGCATTAAATGTTTTAGCCATATTTATTAAAGTCATATATGGTTCACGCATTTTACCAAATGCAACCTCCTGAGTTTTGTTAAAATCGCGGGCTTCGATATCCATTAAAACTGCTTTTACAACTGCCCCCATATTTCCTCTTATACCTACTCCATCGTTATTAAACTTAGTAGCTACTCTAGCTATATATGCTGGGCTAGGGTTAGAAGTTATTAACCTTTGAATTAAAAAATTTGCGATAAAAGGACCAACATTAGGGTGGTTAAATAAATTATCTAAGGCATCATTTAAGTCTTTCATTGCAGTTTGCCCCGCGGGTAAAGTTACTCCCCTTAAAAGTCTTTTGGGTTCTGTATCATGATACTCTTGAAAAGCTTTCATAGGTAACATATAACCTAAATCAGTTTCGCCAGAATAAACAAAATCTGAAGCATCACCCCATTTAAAGCCAGTGAAAACTCTTGAAAACGAAGCAATATCTGCATCACTATAAGCAGGTATAGGCAAGCCGTTTTGTAATTTTCTAGTACCATCTAAGTTAAGTTCCCATAAACCAATGGTAAATAATTGCATTACTTCTCTGGCATAATTTTGATCGGGAAAAGTATTATTAATGGGATCGGGTTTCCGATTACCTAAATGACTTAGATACAAACCCATATAGGGACTTAGTGTTACTCTACCAAGCATGGTTCTAAAATTACCAAAAGCACCATCCACCAAATAATCGTAATAATTGGTTAAACCTTCGGGATGCCCCATAATAGCATCCATAGTTTGCGATACTACAAATAATTGCATTAGCGAGTAAGCAACTCTTTGTCTTAAAATATCGGTGGTATCATTTTGACCTACAGGAGTTCTTCGCATTATATTTTCCCAAACAGCTGGTTGTGCATCATGGTGAAATAATGTAGGAACTTGTAATTTTCTTTTCCTTATTTGGGTAAGTGCATAACCCTTTGGTCGAGTTATCTGTTGATCTATCCATGCACTAAAACCCAGTTGTTTAACTTTTGCCAATTCATCAGGGTCGGCACCAAAACCAGCTTGTATTAAGAATCGACTTGCTTCGTTATCATTCACGCCAAAACCTTTATCAACCACAATTAATGCTATTGGGTTAGCTTCAACAATGGTATAAGCTGGGGAAGGTTGCAGTTGTATAGATATGGTTTCATCTGTTTCGTTTATTTCGTCATTAAGAGGTACAAATTGTATCCATACTTCTTTTTTCCCCATAGGTATAGTTACACTAGTACCCACTGTCGATTTATAATCTAAACCTTGCGTAGCCGTACCAGTAATGTTTATAGGTATTGTTACCGCTCGTAAATCGCCAGTTCTTCTAATTACAACTGTTGCAGGCGTAGGCCAACTTTCGTACAATCGGGTATTGAGCGTTGAAATAGAAACAGTGTTGGTTAAACTATTTATGGTTGATTGGGCATTGGTGACTGATGTGGCAAAAATACATAAGCCTGCACAAATTACTGCCTTTATCAAATGAATTTTTTGGTTCATAATATTAGTATTTTGATGTGAATTTATATAAGATTTCATGTTTAAAGTATTATCCATTTTAATACCTTGGTTTCTGTTTTCGATGAAACATTAACCATATAAATACCTGATGCAAGTTGATTGGTAGGACTTATCTTAATTTCGTTTTTGTTTAAAATTTCTTGTTTTATAAACATTTCTTGTCCAGTCATCGAGAAAACTTTAATTACTATACCATCTGTTTTTTCCATTCTTACAAAAACCTCTTTAGATGATGGGTTAGGATATAATTCCATTGCGTAAAATGATTTCATTCTGATAGTTTCTGCGTTTGATTTATCAGAAGTGCCATCTTTATCAACCATTTTTAGTCTATAATAACTAACATCCGATAATGGTTTTCTATCATAATATTGATAATTGGTTTCGATACTTCCACCAGTACATTCTACACGACCTATGGTTTCATAATTTACTGCATCAATACTACGTTCAACATTAAAATGCGAAGCGTTTATTTCTGATTTTGTTTGCCAATCTAACCTTACTTCTTTATTGTTTATAAGCTTAGCAGTAAATAATGTTAAACCAACTGGCAATACACCCGTTGCTTTAAGTTCTATATCATCCAATAAAAACAAATCGTTGTTTACTTCCGATTTGTATTTAAAACCAATAATATATTGGCCCGAAACTGTTGGTGTAAAATTGAAAGATTTTGTTTGGTATGATGTATTTGTGATAGCATTGTCAACTAATATTACGTTTGTCATCATGCTTTCACCCGTCATGGTGCCATACTTAACTTCCAAAGCATTGGTTGAACCAGTGGTAGAGTTTTTGTAAGTAAGATTGTATTGATTATTAGCTAATAAATTAAATACAGGTGTATATAACCAAGTTTTAGCTACCGCAAAAGGTGAACCATTTACCGCTGCTTTCATGCCTGATGCAGCAGGTAATAAATTCGTTGTTTGCCAAAAAATATCTGCAAAATTATTACTTAAATCCTGGCTATTCATAGTAGTTGGTAGTTGGTTCTCTAAGCTATTTTCAAAATTTTCTATATATGGCAAACTTCCTATGCTACTTGTTTTGAATGTAAACTTATTCCAAACTGTACCGCAGGTACTTTTAATATAAAAATAGTAAGTTGTACCAGTTGTTAAACCAGTAAAGCTAGCTGCTATTAATGCACTTGTAGTTCCTGTAAAAGGTTCTACATCCACATTACTTAATGCGTATTGATAGCTTGTTGCACCCTGTAAAGCCGTCCATTGTAGGTTAGCTGCTGATGTGCTAGCACTTGTTAAAATTATGCCCGATGGTGGCACACAGGTATTAGGTGAAAATTTATATACTTGGCCAGTTGCAGGTTTAGTAATTATATTATCGGTTTCAATTAAGCTGCTACCTAATGGTGCAACACCAGCTGAATTTAGAGATATAAAATTTGTAGAATCTACATCGAATAAAGTTTTTCTACTTTTTTCAGATGTTAAACCTATCGAAGCAGATTTATTTGCTCCACCCGCATCGGCTTCCGACCTGTAAACAAAATCAATTACGTTCGAAGTTTCGTACAACTTTATTTGGAACGAAATTGCAACAGCACCACTTTGCCAAATAGCATTGTTCCATTGCACAGTAAAAATTCTGTTTGGTGCAGCATTATCTGTTTTATAAGTAATATCGCTAGCCGAACTTAACAACAAATTATCCCAAAAGGGAGCTAAAAACGGTCGGGTTGCACCCTTAAAGCCACCACCCGCTCTCAAATCATTTAACTCGTAAGTTGGATTAATAGATGCACTACCTATAAAAGGTGCACCTAATGATGCAAAACCATTGCTGTTTAAGTGTATGGTGCTGTAATTGATGCCATTGTACTGAAAAATAAACCCGATAGGAATGTTATTCGCAAACGATTCATCTAATAAAGCTTTAGTACCTGGATACGCAGCTACTAATGGTGCAACTGTTCCACCAGCTAAGCCACTAAACGTACCCGAACTTGGGGTCATTGTATAATGTACTTGTGCAATACTTAGATAACTGCTAAGTAGTACCAACATAAAAATAAGTGATTTTTTCATAATTGTTTGTTTTAGTTTTAGCAATATTTACAGTTAGTTTAATTAGTATATTGTAAATGTAACATTATAGTTACGTAAGTTCCAAGTTATTTTTATTTTTTTTTAATTTATATCTTTTAATGAAAATATCTTGTTTTATACAATCACAAAGTATATCTTTTTAAATAATTTTATTTACTTAAAGTGCAATTCGTATATTAATTGATTACTAAATATTATATAACATGAAAATTACTCAAATAAGCATTTATCAATCTCCTTTACAATTAAAACAACCTTTTATTATATCATTAGGCACTTTAACTATTGCCGAAAATGTTATTGTTAAAATTAGTATCGATACTGGTTTGGTGGGATATGGAGAATGTAGTCCATTTAAAACCATTAACGGCGAAAGCATGCAAACAGGTTTTATAGTTGCAGAATATTTAGCCAATACATTATTAGGACAAAATCCTTTAGATATTGCACACTGCTCCCAGTTGATGGATTCCGTTATTTATGCAAATAATAGTATTAAAAGTGCCTTTGATATTGCTTTGTATGATATTGCCGCACAAAATTCGCAAAAACCATTATATGCGTTTTTGGGTGGCAAAAAAAATAAAATATTAGTTACCGATTATACAATTAGTATGGCAAATCCTGATAAAATGGCTACAGATGCGATTAAAATTATAGAAAATGGATTTCAAATTATTAAAGTAAAATTAGGACAATCATTAGATTTAGATGTGGAACGAATGCGAGCAATTCGTAAAGCTGTAGGCACAAAAGTCCCGATAAGGATAGATGCAAACCAAGGATGGCATCCTAACGAAGCTTTAGAAATATTGCGAGCACTATCACAGTTTAAAATCCAACATTGCGAAGAACCTATTGCCAGACACCATTTTATGGATTTACCAATATTAAAAAAACATAGTCCTATACCTATTATGGCCGATGAAAGTTGTTGCGACCACCATGATGCACAAAGGTTAATTAATTTAGATGCATGCGACTTGTTAAACATTAAACTGGGTAAATCGGGCGGTTTATTTAAAGCTTTAAAAATTATGACTTTGGCCGATGATATAAATATGGGCTTGCAAATTGGTGGTTTTTTAGAATCTCGCTTGGCATTTACAGCTTCGGCACATTTAGCTTTGGTTAGCCAGCATAATATACTTTGCGATTTTGATTCGCCACTAATGTTACAAAGCGACCCTATTATAGGAGGTATAACTTATAGCAAAACAGGAGAAGTTACTGTACCCGATACCCCAGGCTTGGGTGCTAAAGTTAACGAAAGCTATTTAGAGGGTTTAATAAAATCAATTATAAAATAATTTACCTTTCCAAAACTAATGGTGTTATACGTTATTAAGTCCCATAACTAATTAAAATAATTTGATATGCGTATAAATCCTAAGTTTTTTAAACGCATTCCCAAACGGTATCTAAAAACCATTCTTTGCTATCTAAAAAGTGTTTTATAGCCCTAAAGCCTGATTTTTTAGCCAACTCATCTGTTTGTTGAACGCTATATTTTTGGGAGATTTCCATAAAAAGGCATTCATCTTTTTTAAAATGGATAAAATCTGCCTCACCAATTCTTACGGTTTGATCTTTTAAACTTATAAGATAGCTTTTACATGCGCCGCTTGCCGGGTCATAAGAAGGGTAATGTTCAAAATTATCTACTTCAAAATTTGCTTCTAACTCGTGGTTAATTCTAGCCAACAAATTTAAATTAAAGGCTTTTGTAAATCCTTGCTCATCATTATATGCAGCTCGTATAATCTTTGGATTTTTCTTTAAATCAAAACCAATCATTATATAATCGCCCGTTTGCAACAAACTTCTAATATATGTGCAAAATTTTGTGGCGTTTTCGATTGAGATATTTCCAATATTAGAACCTAAAAACAGCACCACTTTACGTTGCGAAGATAATTCGGATGCTTTTTCTAACATTTGAAGGTATTCGCCATTTAACCCATGTATTTTTAACCCATGTATTTTTTGAGGTAGAAATTCTTCTAAATGAGCAATCATGCTTTTAGAAATATCAATGGGATAATAAGTGAAATTTGCTTCCTCCTTTATCAATTGGTTTAAAAGATGTGTGGATTTTGTAGCGTCGCCAGCGCCCATTTCTACTAAATCAAAAGTGTGGAAACCGTTTTTTAAGGTTTTGGCTAATTCGTGAGTTTGGGATGTGAAAATCTCCAATTCACATTTTGTGGGATAATACTCTTCGCAATCCATAATTTTTTGGAAAAGCTTATCTCCATTTTCGTCATAAAAATATTTGGAGTGTAGGTATTTAGGTTCGGCTTTTAAGCCTTCTAAAACTTCGGTTAAAAAATTGTTCATAGGTTTTACTTTACTAACCTAAAGCCATTATAATGCCAACGTAAATTCGGATGAAAAAAATTACGATAAGTAATTCTTTTATGGTTAGGCGATGTAGCAATAGACGCACCTCTTAATACTTTTTGATTTACCATAAACTTGCCATTATACTCACCAATTGCACCAGGTGCTTTTGAAAATCCAGGATAGGGCAAGTAAGCACTTTCTGTCCATTCCCATAATTGCCCCCAGTTAAATTGTTTAGCAGCAATTTCCCACTCAAATTCGGTTGGTAATCTTTTACCACTCCAACTTGCAAAAGCCGCCGCTTCATAAAAACTTACATGCGCAACAGGTTCGTTTAGTTTTATCGGCTTTAAGCCTGATAAATCGTAACGCATCCAAACACCATCTACTTTGTACCAATAAAGTGGAGCTTCAATTTTGTTGGTTTTTACCCAATCCCAAGCTTCGGCATGCCAATGCCTAAAATCCTGATAAGCGCCATCTTTTATAAATTCTAAATAATCTTCGTTGGTTACCAATGAATTTGAAATTTCGAAATCGTTAAGGTAAACTTTATGCACACCCAGTTCATTATCAAAACAAAAATCATTTTCTTGGTAACCAATATCATATAAACCAGCAGATATTTTTATCCAATTTTCTTTTTCGGCATGTAAATTTTGCTCTATAGTGTCATCGGCGTAAGCTGGAAAAAGTGGATTATGGCCTAAAATATATTTAATATCGTACCATAATAATTCTTGGTGTTGCTGCTCGTGATTTAAACCCAAAATTAAAACTTCTTTAATTTCTTCGCTTGGTTCATTATTTAAAAAATGTTCCATAGCCTCGTCTACATAAGCCCGATATTTATAAACTTCGGCTACGGTTGGTCGGCTTAAATTTCCACGGTCTGTTCGTATAACTCTTGCGCCAACGGTTTCGTAATAACTGTTAAAAACGTAGTTGTAATTGGGGTTAAACTCCTGATAAGTAGAAACAAAAGGTTTTAAAATCATGGTTTCGAAAAACCATGTAGTATGTCCTAAATGCCATTTAGGCGGACTAACATCTACCACGGGTTGCACCACATAATCTTCTGTTTGCAGTGGCTCGCATATTTTTTCGGAATGCTTTCTTATAGATTGGTATTGCGCTAAAATATTCATTTTTATTTTTGGAGATGATTTTTTAAATCAGATATACTATTGATACTCAAATTTTGTGCCTGCTGTTTGCGCATCATTAAAGCGTAGGTATTATTAAAACCGATAGGTCGCAGCCATTTGATGCGGTAATTCTTCTCAAATTCCGTTTGAACGTAGGTGTAAACCTTTTCCTTATCGCCCATTATTTTGGCAAATAAAGCTGGTTTTTGCGGAAGTATTACCAGTAAGCCGGTTCCAGTATATTCGGGATAAAAATCTATTTGGTTATTTGTTAAAGCATCAAAGCATATTTTAGTGCCGCCTAAGCCTGATTTAGTTTCAACTTGTAAATTAGAATTTCCTAAAATGAGCATTTTGTACATTTGCGCTAAAATGTATTGCTCGCCAAATATTTTTGAGCCAATTTTTATGAAGTCTCCTTTCCCATTTCTGGGAGTTTTGTACAATCGTTTTTCCATCAAAAAATCTTTAGCTACTTTTTCGGGTAACTGATGCAGAAAATCAACTTTGTAGTTGAGGCTTCGCATAGTACTGTCATCGATAGTTCCCGAAAGTTGGTTTAAAATTTCTTCTAATTCTGGGTGTTTTTGAAGTGTTTTAATATTTACAATTGGCGCTGCATAATAGGGAGGGAAAATATGTTTATCATCTTTCAATGTGATTAAATTAAAAGCTTTTAAACGGCCATCGGTACTGTAACCACTAATTACATCTAGTTTTTTCTCAAAAGCTGCTCGGTACATCACTGCATCGCTAATTACAACCGTTCTGATTTTTAATCCATAAACTGTCCTCAGACCTAAGTCGCCGTCTTGCCTGCCCATAAATTCGGGGGTAAAGCCAGCCAACATTTTTCCTGAAATGGCAGTGGAAACGAAATAAAAGGAGGAGAGTATGAGCAATAAAAATGGAAGGAACAAAAGATAAGTTTTGGTGTTTTTGAAGTTAATTTTTTGCAATCTAGATAATAAAAAATCAAAAATTATGGCCAGTAAAGCTGCTGGAATTGCGCCAGCTAAAATCATATTAGAGTTATTGAGGGCAATGCCGCCAAAGATAAATTCGCCCAAACCACCAGCAGCAATATATGCCGCTAAAGTTGCTACACCTACATTAATAACGGTTGCTGTTCTAATACCAGCCATAATTATAGGAAAAGCCAAAGGCAGTTCTACTTTTATGAGAATCTGAGATTTGTTCATGCCCATTGCTTTGGCGGCTTCTAAAACTTGTGCGTCGATATTGGTTATGCCTGTGTAAGTGTTGCGAATAATTGGAAGCAAGGCATATAAAAAAAGTGCAACTATTGCTGGCTTTGCGCCGATGCCTAAAATGGGTATCATAACACCTAATAGTGCAATACTTGGGATGGTTTGCAAAATGCTTGCAAAACCCAAAATTGGCCCTGCTAGTTTTACTTTTCTACTAATAATAATCCCTAAAGGGAGCGCAACTATAATAGCAATGAATAAAGAAATAAAGGTTAACCCAATGTGTTGTAAAGTTTGGTTTAGCAACTTATCAGACTCCTGAATGATGAAGTGTAAAAAGCTATTACTCTGTTCCATTGTTAAAGGTTTTATATTTTTCCAGAGCCAACATTAAGGAGGAGGAAGTAACGGCTTTTTCTTCATTATTTAACTTTAACATAACCTGTTTTTGATTAGCTAATCTTTCTAAAACTGACCATAAATTATGCTCGTTTGCATTTAAAATTTCTTGTGTTGATGGCTTCCCCACACTATCAATTTGTGGCCAAAGTTGTGGTATACTTAAATTTTTTAAAGAGAGCTGTAATTGCTGCCCCTGTAAAAAGCTTTTGACTTTACTGGATTTTGGTTTTTCTAACAGTTCTATTGGTGTGCCGATTTGTAAAATTTCTCCTTCATCCATTAAACAAATTTGATTGCCTAATTCAAAAGCTTCCTGAACATCATGCGTAACCATTACGATGGTTTTGTTCTGTAATTCATCAAGTGTGAGAAATTCACTTTTAATTTTGTTTCGAGTAATGGGATCTAAAGCGCCAAAAGGTTCGTCCATTAATAAAATAGGAGGGTTTGCAGCTAAAGCTCGGGCAACGCCTACGCGTTGCTGTTGACCACCGCTTAATTGGTGCGGGAATTTATTTTTTAAATCATTTGGGAGGTGTAGTTTTTCAAGTAATTCGTCTGTACGCTTACTAATTTTCTCTTCGTCCCATTTTAATAATTGAGGAACGATACTTATATTTTGGGCAATGGTATAATGAGGAAATAAGCCATGATTTTGTAATACGTAGCCAATTCCTAAGCGTAATTTTTCGAGATTAATTTTGGAGTTATCAATCCCATTTATATATATCGAACCTTCATCAGGAGTGATAAGAAGATTTAGCATTTTAAGAGTGGTAGTTTTCCCACAGCCGCTGGTGCCTAAAAGTACGAGTGTTTCACCTTTTTCTACCTTAAAACTTAGGTTTTTTACTGCCGTTGTTTTGCCAAATATTTTGCTAATTTGTTTAACTTCTATCATTAATAAACATAATTTCAAAATTTAAATATAATCAAACATCTTTTTAAAAACGCACCAATTTTGTTAAATAGCCGGGATGGAAATGGCATCCTTTTTTTTGAAGGGGATAAAGCTGAGGGGAAAAAAGATAGAATGTACAGCCCGACTACCAGTTGTTTTTTGCAGTTCAGCACCGCTCCAAAATATCTAGTCAAACGACATAAATAAATTGTTAAGTGACTCGGCATAAAGTGGATGTGCAAATATATTGTAGCGAATTTGCTCGTAAGTGATGTTGCCTAACATAGCAATTTGCAAAACAGACATAATTTCGCCACCCTCGGTACCTACTACCGCCACGCCTAAAATTTTTTTGCTATCGGGATCAACAATGGCTTTCATATACCCTGTGGTTTCGCCAGTTTCTAATGCTCGGGCAACATGTTTCATGGGTAATTTTGCTACTTTATACTTAATTCCTTGTTCTTTTGCCTGAGTTTCCGAAAGTCCAACCCGCCCTAATTGTGGGTCGGTAAACATACAATAAGGAATTGGACGTCCCGAAGTAGTTAAATCGCCTTTTTCTAAAATATTTTTGCTTACGATAACAAAATCATTGTAAGCAATTTGTGTAAACGCTGGCCCACCTTTAACATCGCCCAAAGCGTAAATATTTTTAGCAGTTGTTTTTAGTTTTTCATCCACTTTAATATACCCTTTTTCGTCGGTTTCAACACCCGCAAGTGCTAGCTTTAAAGTTTCGGTTTGTGGCATTCTACCAATTGCTATAAGTATGTGGCTTCCCGTAAAAGTTTGCTGTTTACCTTTGATATTTGCGGTTACTTTTTTTTGTTGCTTTCCGCTGATGTATTTAACTTCAGCATTTGTGTGAATTTCTATTCCTTCATTTTTAAAAACCTCGGTAATTACTTCGCATACATCATCGTCTTCTTTAGGCATCAAGGTTTTTTCTCTTTCGAGGATGGTTACTTTTGCACCAAAACGGCGCATCATTTGCCCCAGTTCTAGAGAAATATAACCACCACCAACAATAATTAAGTGTTTAGGAATTTCATCTAATTCGAGTAAAGTTGTAGAGGTAAGGTATTTTGTTTCTTTAATACCATCAATATCAGGTATGATAGGAGTGCAGCCGGTATTTATAAAAATGAGTTCTCCTTCAATTTCGGTTTCTTTATCAGCAGATTTGATTAGAATTTGATGGTTATTAATGAAAGAAGCGTCACCAAAAATAATTTCTAAATTAGGTGCGTTTTTTAAGCCTTTTGTTGCCCCACCTCTAAAAGACTCAATAATTTCATCTTTTCGGGCTATTATGGTTTTGTAATTGATAGTTATCTTATCAGTTTCAACGCCCCATTGTTTACCGTTTTTAGTTAAATGAGCCACACGAGCCGAAGCTATCATGGTTTTAGTTGGCGAGCAACCATCATTTATACATGTTCCGCCAATCCATTTTTTTTCTATAATAGCTACTTTTTTGCCAGCATTTGCAAGTTTTTTAGCTAATGGCACACCCGCCTGTCCAGCTCCTATAATTATAGCGTCGTACTTTTTCATTTGGTTACTTTTATACCTTTCCAAAATGCGATGTAGCCTTTAATATTGTTTGCGGCATCTTTAGGTTCGGGATAATACCAAGCCGCATCATTATTTGTTTGCCCATCAACTTCGATAGAATGGTAAAATGCTTTACCTTTCCAAGGACAAGTGGTGTTGGTATTAGAGGGTTTTAAAAAACTTTTATCGACCGAACTGGCCGGAAAATAATGATTATTCTCTACAACAATAGTTTCGTTACTCTCAGCAATAGTTTTTCCGTTCCAAATGGCTTTCATAATTTTATAGTTACTATAAATTATATTTAAAATTGATTTTTTTAGGATATAAATCCGCATCATTAAAAACTATAAAGTTTATACATGGTTATTAAGGTTTTTAGTTTATGATTGATTTATTTAATACAAAAGTAACCCCACAAAATTTGCTCCAAAAAAATGGGGAGGTTTTTTATTATGGAAAAATATTATGTAAGAATGATGCTGATTTATGCTTACAAAACTTGCTGCAACATATAGATTGGCAAAACGATAAAGTAAAAATTTTTGGAAAGCAGATAATTACCAAAAGAAAAGTGGCTTGGTACGCTGATGCTGGCGTATGGTACACTTACTCTAACACTACCAAAGTGGGTTTAGTATGGACAAATGAATTGATGAAATTGAAAGCCCTAGTAGAAGAAATAACGAATGAAAGTTATAACTCTTGCTTGTTAAATCTTTATCACGATGGCGAAGAGGGTATGGGTTGGCATAGCGATAATGAAAAAAGTATTGTAAAAAACTCCGCCATTGCATCTTTAAGTTTCGGAGCCGAAAGAAAGTTTGTGTTAAAACATAGGCAAACAGCCGAAAACATTTCGCAAGTTTTACCTCACGGGAGTTTATTGGTAATGAAAGGCGAAACCCAAACTTATTGGTTACATGCTTTAACCAAAACAAAGAAGGTAAAATTGCCAAGGGTAAATTTGACTTTTAGGAGGATGGTTGGTTGATTTTTTTTTGTTTGATTACATCATTATTTTTTAAAATTTGGTTAATTAAAATATTTTATAAATAAAAAGATGTAAACTAAATACAGAGTTAGTGTACATGTTTGAAAAGATGTACACTAAAATTAAAAATTTTGATTAGTTATTAATGCTCGTTAAAAATTTCAACATACACAGTTATGATTGACAAAGACGCGTTACTAAACAACAAGGATTTTTATAAATCCTTTAAGACTGGGGAAGATTTAACTTCTTTCTTCAAACAAATGCACAAACGAGCAGTAGAGCACATGCTCGAAGCCGAACTTGAGGACCATCTTGATACGGAAAAACATCAAAAAACGAAAGTAGAAAACTATCGTAATGGTCACCAGATTAAGAAGATAAAAACTTCTGTTGGAGTAGCTGAAATTAAAGTACCACGCGATTGAGAAAGTACCTTTGAGCCAGTTTTAGTACCCAAAAGGCATACTATTAATGATGGATTAGAAAACATCATCATTTCTTTTTATGCCAAAGGGATGAGTGTGAGTGATATTGGAGAGCAGATCAAAGAAATGTACGATTTTGATGTTTCAACCTCTACAATCGCTAGGATAACCGATGCTGTTAGTAGTGAGATTGTCGCTTGGCAAAACCGTCTGTTAGAAGATTTATATCTTATTGTTTGGATGGACGGGATTGTCTTTAAAGTTCGTGAGAACTCAAAAGTGATCAATAAAACTATCTATTTGGCTGTTGGATTAAGACTGGACGGTAAAAAGGAAATTCTTGGAATGTGGCTTGGGAAAAACGAAAGTTCCAGTTTCTGGATGAGCGTTTAACTGATATTAAAGCCCGTGGTGTTGAAGATATTTTAATAACTGCAACCGATAATTTGAATGGTTTTACCCAAACCATACGTAGTGTTTTTCCACAATCTCAAACTCAAATCTGTGTGGTTCATCAAATAAGAAATG
>Ga0335395_10000023_pt1 | contig 163083 bp, 120 predicted proteins | sample MAT02_FD_205744 | JGI IMG/M metagenome (GOLD analysis project Ga0335395, IMG submission 205744) | Freshwater microbial communities from Lake Fryxell liftoff mats and glacier meltwater in Antarctica - MAT-02 (spades assembly) (version 2) ...
CGAGCGCACATGCGCCCGCCACCGCCACGTCTCCGAACACCTCATCGACCGAACCTCCCCGCGAGAAAGACGCGAAGCTCGGGGAAATCAGCTCACATAGGAAGGTGCGGTGGGCGGACGCTTACCGCCGATTGTGCCGGCGTCGCCTTCGAGCGCATCCGCATCGGCTGGGATCGTCTGCAGCGCCGCCACCTTGCGCCCGGCCTGCGCACCGGTGGCGATGCGGCAGGTGATCGAACTCATCCGCAGCGCGTCCAGGCGGTCGTCGCAGCCAGCCCGCTCGGACAGGAGCGGCCCCGTCGAGCGCGCCAGGCATCGACAGGGCGTGGCCGCGTTCGCCGGCGCAGGTCGCGACCGGGGTTTCGGCGACGGTGTTGGCTGTGCCGCTAGGTGGGCGGCGCGTACCAACGACGCTACGTTTCTAGACCTGACCCCGTTGTTCTTATGGCCCCCGCTGTTGTTAATGCGTCGCCGGAGCCAGGCCGGCCGGACAGGCGCTCCCGCATCCAGTTGATCAATCCCCCGCGCAGCAGGAACAGGACTTGTCGCGGTGTCATGTGGTGGCGCACCTGGAACGTGGCCTGGCGCGTGACGTTCTCCACCGCAAGTTCGTCGCCTTGCGTCAGCACGCACCGCAGGTCGGTCAGCCGCAGCACGTCGCCGGCCTGGAGGCGGGCGTAGTCCGCAGGGTCGGCCACCTTGACCTCGGCGACCGCCCAAGGGAATTGTCGTCGCAGCTCAATCGCCAGCCACACCTTGGTTTGATCACCTGCTGCTTGAGTAGGGCGTTCTCAAAAACGGGGCAGGTTGGGCTACCCCCTTTCTACCTCAGCCCATTGGTTCCTGTTCGGCCTGGTTTGCCCGTTGTGATCGGCTACCTGCGACTTCCAGCGCAAGGTCCAGGGTCTCCATGAACTCGTTCACCTTGATCGGTTTGGTGAGGTAGCGGAAGAACCCGGCATTCATTCCATTGCTGATATCTCTGGGCATGGCATTTGCGCTGATCGCGATCACCGGGATGTGCGCCGTGGCCGGGTCAGCGGCCAGAATTTTCAGCGCGGTGACGCCGCTGATACCCGGCAGGTTGATGTCCATCAGGATCACATCGGGCTGGCTGGCTTGCGCCAGCTCGATACCGCTGCGGCCGTCCTTCGCGCTGAGCATGCACAGATCGGGGCGGCGGGAGAGTAGTTCAGTGATCAGCAGCAGGTTGGCCGGGTTGTCTTCGACGTAAAGCACGGTGCGTGTGGGTGCACTGCTCGGGGTATCAACCGCGATGGCCGCCGTGGTTGCCATGGCAGCGTAATCGAGTTCGATGGGTTCGGTCACTTTCAAATCGATCCAGAACACGCTGCCAACACCGATCGTGCTTTCAACGCCAATCGTGCCGTCCATGAGTTCGACCAATTGCTTGCTCACGACCAAGCCGATGCCGGTGCCTTCTTCAACGCCGGCCTCTTGGCCGAGGCGGTTGAAGGGCTGAAACAGTTGCGCCAATTTATCCGGGCTCAAGCCTTCACCGGTGTCCTGAACGCTCACCCGCACCTTGTTATCCGGGCGGGCGAGGCAGCTCAGCTCAACCTTACCGCCAACCCGGTTGTACTTTATGGCATTGGTCAGCAGGTTAACGATGATCTGCTTTACCCGCGTCCGCTCCGCCTTGACGAACATGGGACCCTCGCAATGGGAAAAGCTGACCTGAATACCACTCTTGCGCGCCTGCGGTTCGATCATCGCTTGGCAATCGCGCACCACTTCTTCGAGCGACATCGGCTCCAGGGACATCGACAGCTTGCCCGACTCGATCAGCGCCAAGTCAAGGATCTCGTTGATCAACTCCAGCAAATACCAGCCGGCCTGGAGAATCTGGTCGATGCTGACCTTCTGTTTCGGTGTCGGCCCCGGTAAGTCCGAATCAATCAACTGTGCGAAGCCGAGGATGGCGTTTAGCGGCGAGCGCAGTTCGTGGCTCATGCTCGACAGGAAGTTTGATTTCGCCAAGTTGGCTCGCTCGGCCTCGACCTTGGCGGCTTGCAGTTCCAGATTGGTCTCGCGCAAGGCTTGGTCCAGGCGCTTCTGCTCGGATTCGACCAGCTTGCGCGCGGTGTTATCAGTGCCGATCAGCAGGTAGCCGATGATGGTCTCGGCCGCGTCGCGCAGTGCGGTGACCGACACCACGGCTGGGAAGCGGCTGCCGTCCTTGCGGAAGTAGGTCAGCTCATAAATGTCTTCGATGGCGCGCGAGGCCTTGAACACCAGCGCCTCGAAGCCCGGGCTGATGGGGGTGCCGAGTTCGAGGCTGAGCGCCTCGGCGCGGACTATGACCTCTTGCGGATCGGAGATGTCGGCCGGCGTGATCTTGTTCATGACTTCGTCGGCCGTGTAGCCGAGCATGCGCTCAGCGCCGACGTTGAAGATCTGGATGACCCCCTTGGCGTCTGTTGCGATGCTCGAGAAATTGGCACTGTTGAAAATCGCTCTCTGCAGCGCACCGGCCTTGAGCAGCGCTGCTTCGGCCTGCTTGCGCGCCGTGATGTCGCGGGCGGCGGCAAACACGCCCAGGACGTTGCCAGCGGCGTCCCTGTAGACGGAGGCGTTGTACAGCACGTCGGTTAGACGGCCATCCTTGTGCCTGATCGTGAGCGGGTAGTCGGTGACGAATCCCTTGGCGAAGACCTGCTGGTAACCCTCGCGCGCTTTACCTGGCTCGGTGAAGTAATCGGAGAAGTCGGTGCCGATCAGCTTCTCTCGCGCCACGCCGGTCACCTTGAGCGAGCCCTCGTTGACGTCAGTGATCTTGCCTTCGGCGCTGATTGTGACCAGCGGGTCGAGGCTCGCTTCGAGCAGGCTGCGGGCGTATTCAAAGGCCTGCTTGCGGTCGGTGACGTCGCGAATGGCGGCAGAGACCAGCCGCCCATCTTCGGTGTCGAGCGCACTCAGGCTGATCTCGACCGGGAACTCGCTGCCGTCTTTGCGCAGCGCGGACAAACTACGGTTACTGCCCATGGGACGCAGGCTGGGGTCGGTGAAGTAGCCGCTGCGGTGCTCACCGTGGAGGCTTCGGAATCTCTCGGGGACCAGGGACTCGACCTCCTTGCCCAGCAATTCGCTGCGTGCATACCCGAACGCCCGCTCGGTCTGCGAGTTGACGAGCATGATCTCCCCGCTGCGATTGACCACGACCAATGCGTCGGGCACTGACTCGAACAAACTGCGGAACTTGTTCTCTGCCTGCTTGCGGTCAGTGACGTCACGGGCGGCGGCGAAGACGCCGAGGACTTTGCCACTTGCGTCCTTATACAGCGAGGCGTTGTAGAGCACGTCGGTGAGTCGACCGTCTTTGTGCCGGAGGGTGAGCGGGTAATCGGTGACAAAGCCCTCGGCGAAGACCTGCTGATAGCCCTCCCGCGCTTTCTCTGCCTCAACGAAGTAGTCGGAAAACTCGGTGCCGATCAGCTTTTGGCGCTCCACGCCGGTGACCTTGATCGAAGCCTCGTTGACGTCGGTGATCTTGCCTTGGGCGCTGATCGTCACCAGGGGGTCGAGGCTTGCTTCGAGTAGGCTGCGGGCGTATTGCGAGGCCTGCACTTCTTGCCTCGCCTGCGCGGAAAATCCTAAATAGCCAAGAACGATCATGCCAACCAGAACTGCCAGGATGAGACCGATCAACCAGTTTTCGTAGCGCTTTAGTGCGCTGTCGCGCCTTTGCTCAAGAAGCTGCAATTCGTCCCGCTGTATCTGCTCTAGAAGGGCGGAAATTTGGGCATTCGCCCTTTGCACGATTCCACCCGTTCCGTAGGTGTTGTAGACGGCCTCCACACCTTCGTTTTGTCGCACTTGGGTCGTCTGGTGCATGATCTCGACGCGTGCTGCAACCAGTTCTCCGAGCTGCGCTATCTGCCGTTGCTGGGCGGGGTTGTCAAAAGTGAGTTTCTGTAAATTTCCGGAGGCATTGTCGAGCCTCACCAATGCCTGGTCGCGTTCTGACAAAAAAGGTGAATGGCCGGAAAACATGTAGCTGCGTTGGGCAATCTCCGCCTCGCTCATGTGTTCGCTGAGCTTGCCTATAGACCGGACAACTTCCAGCGTGTGGCTGACCCAACGTACCGATTCCTTCGATTTAACGCTGGCGTCATAGAACAGCCAGCCAAGGACGGCGATCATCAATGCTGCTGTTGCTATCGCCGAATGAGGAAGGTACTTAAGCTTGGAGAGTTTCATGCCCGTGTCCCGGGAAAGGCAGCAACGAAGGCAGGCATTGGTTCCGCTCCGACGTTAAAGAACTGGATGACATTATTGGTGTCGGTGGCAGTGCTGGAGAAAGGATAAAGGATAGAAAATCCAAAGCACGTTCCGTCCCGAAGCCTACACCCACTGGCGGCCAGGCGCATACCGCGCACCAAGGCCGAGCACCGATTCGTGTCGTGTTCTGGGCGTTTCGAACGGTCGGTGCCGCTCATCTCGTCGGCGGCAAACGCGACCAGTGGCGAGATCCGGCCTCTCGCGCGGAGCTGGGCGCGCCGGTGCTGTAGGCGCAGCGCCGGTTCGCCCCGTTTCTTGCCCGCCCACGTCCTGTCGCTGGTTGTGGAAGCGCCAGTGCTCATTGAAGGCAGCACCAAACCGCTGCCCTAAGCTGATCGCGCCGAGGCGTGCATTCGCCGCAGGCACCCGGCTGGCTGCGCGCAAGGCCTGCTTGATCGCATCACCGCATCACCGCATCGACCAGATGCGCCGCGGTCGCGGCCGTGCGTTCGGTCGTGCGGGACGGGCATGCACCCCTGCCCTGGCACGAGAACGCCATCAGAAAGTTCGCCGCGCAGTCCTCAGATTGCGCTCGCGCGAAGCCGTGCGGTCGATCATGCATCGCCAGACTCGGGCGGGCCAGACAGGCGCTCCCGCATCCAGTTGATAAATCCCCCGCGCAGCAGGAACAGGACTTGGCGCGGTGACATGTGGTGGCTCACCTGGAACGCGACCTGGCGCGTGACGTTCTCCACCGCAAGCTCGCCGCCTTGAGTCAGCGCGCGCCGCAGGTCGGTCAGGCGCAGCACGTCGCCGGCCTGGAGACGGTCGTAGTCCGCAGGGTCGACGAAGGTCAGCGGCAGCACGCCGAAGTTGACCAGGTTCTGCGCGTGGATCCGCGCGAAGCCCTTGGCCAGGACGGCGCGCAGCCCGAGGTACTGCGGGCCCAGTGCGGCGTGCTCGCGGCTTGAGCCTTGCCCGTAACTGTCCCCGCCCAGCACGATGTGGCCCGGCACTTGCTTGGCTCGCGAGGCGTAGCTGGGATCGAGCCTGTCGAAGGAGAACTCGGCGATCCTGGGAATATTGCTGCGGAACGGCAGCACCCGCAGGCCGGGCGGCACGATCTCGTCGGTGGAAATGTCGTTGCCCACCTTGAGCAGCACCGGCACTTCGATTTCATCGGGCAGCGGCTGGAAGTCCGGCAGCGACGCGATGTTCGGACCCTTGACCAGCGTTACCTGCAGCGCCGCCTGCAGCGGCAACGGCGGCATGAACATCTCGCGGTTGATGACTGGCTGGTCGGGATCGGCGATGCGCGGATACGCGATGCTCAGCGTGCGCGGGTCGGTGACCACGCCGGTGAGCGCCGACGCCGTGGCCGTCTCCGGGCTGACCAGACACACCTTGTCCTCGCGCGTGCCGGAGCGGCCGGGGAAGTTGCGCGGCACCGTGCGCAGGGAGAGTTCGTTCGTGGCCGGTGCCTGGCCCATGCCGATGCAGCCGTTGCAGCCGGCCTGATGCAGCCGCGCGCCGGCGTGCAGCAGGTGGGCGACGTGGCCGTCGCGCACCAGCGTTTCCAGCTGCGCGCGCGACGTGGGGTTGATGTCGAACGACACGCGGTCGTTCACCTGCCGACCCTGCACCATCATTGCGGAGACGGCGAAGTCGCGATAGCCGGGATTGGCCGACGACCCGATGTACGCCTGGTAGATCCGCTCGCCGGCGACTTCGCTGACCGGGCGCACATTGCCCGGGCTGGACGGCATGGCGATCAGCGGCACCAGGCTGGACAGATCGATCTCTTCGTGCACGTCGTAGGTCGCGTCCGTATCCGCGGCCAGTTCCACCCAGTCCTCTTCGCGCTGCCATGCGCGCAGGAAGCGGCGCACCTCCTGGTCGGACGGGAAAACGGTGGTGGTCGCGCCCAGCTCGGCGCCCATGTTGGCGATCACGTGCCGATCCATCGCGCTTAAGCTGGCCAGCCCCGGGCCGTAGTACTCGACGATCCGCCCCAGCCCGCCCCCCACGCCGTGGCGGCGCAGCATTTCCAGGATCACGTCCTTGGCGCTCACCCAGTCCGGCAACTGGCCGGTGAGCTTCACGCCCCAGACCAGCGGCATGCGCGTGAAGAACGGTTCGCCCGCCATCGCCAGCGCCACTTCCAGCCCGCCGGCGCCGATGGCCAGCATGCCTATCGCGCCGCCCGCCGGCGTGTGGCTGTCGGAGCCGAGCAGGGTCTTGCCCGGCTTGCCGAAGTTTTCCTGGTGGCACGGATGGCTGACCCCGTTGCCAGGCCGCGAGTACCAGACACCGAAGCGCTGGCAGGCGCTGCGCAGGAAAAGGTGGTCGTCGGGGTTCTTGAAGTCCTCCTGGATGATGTTGTGGTCGACGTACTGGACGCTGACCTCGGTCTTCACCCGGTCCAGGGCCATCGCCTCCAGCTCCAGCATCACCAGCGTGCCGGTGGCGTCCTGGGTGAGCGTCTGGTCGATGCGGATCCCGACCTCCTCGCCGGGCGTCATGTCGCCGTGCAGCAGATGCGCCTGGATCAGCTTCTGAGTGACGTTCAGGCTCATGGACAACTCCCTGCTTAGGCTGGATGCGGAACAGAACGATGCCCCCTCTTCAATGTGTCGAGCGTGACGTAACCCGCTGCAGCCGCCATTCGGTCGGCGTGGTAGGACGAGCGCACGATCGGACCCGACGCGACGTAGGCAAAACCCAGGCTCATGCCGAAGCCTTGCAGGTCCAGGAATTCCTGCGGGGTCCAGTAGCGGATCACTGGATGGTGGGCCGGCGATGGCCGCAGGTACTGGCCGATGGTGATCATGTTGACGCCGTGGGCGCGCAGGTCGCGCAGCGTGTCTTCCACCTGTTCCCGGGTCTCGCCCAGGCCCAGCATGATGCCGGACTTGGTCGGCAGTTCCGGGTGCTGGGCCTTGAACTTCTGCAGCAGCTGCAGCGACCAATCGTAATCGGCGCCGGGACGCACGTTGTGATAAAGCCCGCGCACGGTTTCCAGGTTGTGGTTGAACACATCCGGTGGCGCGGTTTTAAGTATCGCCAGCGCGTCATCCATCTTGCCCTTGAAGTCGGGGGTCAGGATCTCGATCTTGATCGCCGGAGACAGCGCGCGGATGCGGCGGATGCAGTCGGCGAAATGCCGGGCGCCGGCGTCGTGCAGGTCGTCGCGGTCGACCGAGGTAATGACCACGTAGCGCAACCCCATGTCGGCAATGGTGCGCGCCAGGTTGTCCGGCTCCCTGGCATCGGGCGGCTTCGGCCGGCCGCTGGCGACCTGGCAGAACGAACAGCGCCGAGTGCAGATATCACCCAGGATCATGAAGGTGGCGGTGCCGGCGTTCCAGCATTCGTGGATGTTCGGGCAGCCGGCATCTTCACAAACGGTCACCAGGTGGTTTTCACGCAGCGTGCTCTTGAGCGCGGCGACGGCATTGCCGCCCGGGATTTTGACGCGAATCCAGTCCGGCTTGCGCAGCACCGGCGCGTCATCGAATCCCGGCCGGCGGCGGACCTTGCTGGCGTCGAGCTGCTTCACTCCCGCTTCGATCAGCGGTGCCTTGACAGGAATGGCCAGAACGGGAATGGCCAGAACAGGAATAGATGTAGTGGCGGACTTGGACATGGGCGGCTCAGTCAGGAGTGGGAGAGGGTGCGGCAAGCGGTGGCGGCGCAGCATCGTCGCCGGGACGGGTGGCGCGGGCTGGTTCGTGGCCGGGTTCGGATTCGGGGTCGGCCTTGACGGGGTGCAGGCCGGTGATGAGCCGGGCACCGCGTTCGAAGCTGACGTACGACCAGAGCCACTGCGTCATGACCAGCAGCCGGTTGCGCAGGCTGATCAGGAAGTAGATGTGGGCGATGCCCCAGAGCCACCACGCCAACCACCCCTTCAGCTGTAAGCGTCCGAACGCGATGACGGCGGTCTTGCGACCGACCGTGGCCAGCAGGCCGCGGTCCCGGTAGCGGAAGGGGGGCGGCTCGGCCTTGCCGCTGAGGCGCGCCTGGATGGCTTGGGCCACGTAGGCGCCCTGCTGTTTGGCTACCGGAGCGATGCCGGGCAGCGGCCTGCCGGCGACATCATGGGCGAGCGCGGTGTCGCCGATGACGAAAACATCGTCCATGCCGGGCGGCCAACTGGATCGAGTTGGGCGACACCCGCGGTTTTGCCAAATCCAATGCGACCTACGTCGCGCATGGCGCGGTGAAACGCATCTGGGTGTTTCCGCTGCACCGGCAGGCGCGCGGCTTGTTGTCCGCGCCGCTGCCGCACCCGCACTTACCCGGCCTGGAGGTGAAGACGATGATGTTGTCGCGTAGCGATGCCGCCGCGCTGTTCGCGCGCCTGGACCAGGTCGACGATCACCGCGCCCGGCGCGGTCGTCGGCATCATCAACGCTCATTGGTCGCGATCATTCTGTGTGCGGTGATCAGTGCCGCGCAGGGCAGTACCGCGATCGCCGAATGGCTGCAGCGGCTGACGCCGAACATGCTCGATCGGCTGCGCTGCCGGCGCCGGGTCGGGGGTGGCCATGAGAGGCCCTCCGAGGCGACCCTCCGGCGCATGCTGCAAGCGCTCGACATCGAACAACTCGAGCGCCAACTCGGCGGCTGGCTGCAGACCCGCTGGAGCGCAGACGAGGCGATCGCCATCGGCGGCAAGACCCTGCGCGGCTCGCACGAGCGCGGTCGCGCGCGGCAGCTGGTGGCCGCCTTCGGACACCACAGCCATTTGGTCGGCGGGCAGGTCGAGGTGGCCGCCAAAAGCAACGGGCTCAGCGCGGTGAAACCGCTGCTCGACCCGCTGCAACTCGCCGGACGCGTGGTCACTGCCGACGCCTTGCACACCCAGACCAAAACCGCGCGCTATCTGGTCAAGGACAAGCAGGCGCACTACCTGTTCACCGTCAAAGACAATCAGCCCACGCTAAAAGCCGATATCGCCGGCCTCCAGATGGAGGCATTCCCCCCCCTGAGTACACGACCACTGACAAAGCCCGTGGCCGGGTGGAAGTCCGGCGCATCTGGACCAGCGCCGCGCTCACCGAATACGTCGCCTTTCCGCACGCCGCCCAAGTCGCCTGCGTCGAGCGCAAAATTTTTCATGTCACCAAGGCCATCACCAGCACCGAACGCGTGTACTTGATCAGCAGTCTGCCCCCCAGCCAAGCGTCCCCGGAGCAGTTGCTGTCCCTCAATCGCGGCCATTGGGGCATCGAAAATCGCCTGCGCCACGTGCGTGACATGGCCTGCGATGAGGATCGCTGCCGCGCCCGCAAGGGCCATGCCCCGCGCACGCTGGCCTGTCTGCGCAACTTTGCACTCAGCCTGCTGCGCGCGCTCGGCGTGGTCGGCATCAAGGCCGCATTTCGCGGCTTGGCGGCGCAAGCGCATACCGTGCTCGGGCTCCTGCGTTTGTAGCCCAGCGCGGGACTGCTGGCTGCAGGACACCGCCGGGCGGCGGAGGATGGGCGCTGGGCGCGCGCTGCTCGGAATCGACCGAAGGGCGCTGGCCACCCCAGAAAAGCCGGACAAGCTAACGGCTCCAGCCCGCTCGATGACCACCCGGCGCCCGCTACGCGCGTGGGCTCCGGGTCCGGCTGCTTGGGCGGGGACTTTGACGGAACCGTGCAGACAGTCTTGTGCAACCGTGATATACAAGATACCGCTACAAATTACTGTTCGCACTGAGCTTGCCGAAGGACAATGTTGCTAAATGGTTTTTTTATTAGCTACAAACTTCTACAGAATCAGTCCGAACGGGGCGGTAGTCGATTTATAGAGGTGCCCTACAATAGAGGTGCCCTACAATCGCCCCGCCAGCCCAGCGCCTTAGTTGCCAGTCTCGATAGGCAGACTCACCGCGATGGCCGACGTCGCTCGTTTACCACTGGGAAATCAGACCGTGAACGCTTTGCTTCGACGGTTTTTGCGCATCGCAGAAGGTGAAATCGACTTTCGCCGGCGTGGCTTTCGCGGTGGCACGCCCGAATCGGTGCGGAATGTCGAGGCGATCGGCGCGGCGTTCCTGCACGGCTATCATCAGGCGCTCGACGCCGGCTCGACCGAGGCCCTGGTCGAACAGCTCGAACTCGTTGCGGCGGAACGCCGCGGTTTCAGCTACGAAGGTGCGGCAATGGCGCTGTACCTTCTCGACCGCCTAGTTCCGGGCAGGCGCGATTGCTTCGCCGCGTTTCTGGCCGACGGCGGCTCTGAACATCTCTATATGGCCTACATCGGCGCGGGCTGGGCGCATGCGCGTCTCCCTTTTGGGTTGCGCCGCGCGATGACGCGGCTCGATTTACTGCTGCGCTGGCTCGTTCTCGACGGCTACGGTTTCCACCAGGGCTTCTTTCATTGGCGCAGTGCCGTGGAAGGCCAGCAGCGTGTTCCGCGCCGGCTCGAAAGCTATGCACGGCGTGCGTTCGACCAAGGGCTCGGCCGCAGCCTGTGGTTCGTCGATGGTCACGACGTCGATCGCATCGCAGCGACGGTCTCGCGGTTCGCGCCGACGCGCCACTCCGATCTTTGGGCCGGCGTGGGGCTCGCCGCTACCTACGCCGGCGGCGCGGAGCCCGCGGCAATGTGGCGCCTGCGCGAGCACGCAGGCACGCATCGCGGCTGGCTCGCCCAGGGCAGTGCGTTTGCCGCTAAGGCGCGAATGCGAGCGGGCAACCTCGTGCCGCACAACGACGTGACGTGTCGCGCGTTATGTGGCGTTGATGCGATCACGGCCGCCGCGCTCGTCGACGCCGCATGCTGCGAACTGCCGCCCGATCAGCCGGCCGAACCCGCCTACGAAGTGTGGCGTCGGCGCACGCGCGAACGTCTTGAGGTTCTCGACGCGACGAGCGAACGCGCAGCATCCGTCGTTACGACAAATCCCTCGGCGCCAGGCGCCGCTCACGACGCGCAAGTTGCGCTCGGCTGAACGCATCACGAAACCGGTTTGAACCGTTCAGGAGCAAGTTTATGGAACGTTGCGATGCGAGTATCGGTGCCGAAGAGTGCAACAACCATGCAGCGCCAATACGGCGTTCGATCCGCTACATGCAGTCCCGCCTCGGCGAGAAAGTCACGCTCGAGGAAATGGCTGGAATCGCGTGCATGAGCCCGTTCCACTATCTGCGCGTCTTTCAGGGGTTGACCGGCGTTCCACCGGCACGCTTTCTCGGTGCACTGCGCCTTGAGGCCGCAAAGAATCTGCTGCTGCGCAACGATCGTCCCGTGTTCGATATCTGCCAGGACGTCGGCTATTCCAGCCTCGGCACCTTCACAAGCCGCTTTGGTCAGCTGGTCGGCCTTGCGCCCGCGCGCTATCGCGAAATGTATCGCGAGCTGCGCAGCGGCGTGACCGGTACCCGAGGCTTTCCACGTTCGGCCGAATCCGGCCCACGTGGTCAGCTCCTGCAGGGCAGGATCGAGCACGAACTCGGCGACGAGGCGGTGCTCTTCGTCGGGCTGTTCACTTCCCGCATACCGCAGGACTTACCGCTCACCTGCGACGTGCTTGCCGGGTCGCGCGAATTCCATCTGGTGCTGCCGGAAGGCGACGGGCCATTCTACGTGCTCACAGTCGGCCTGCTTCCGGTCGTCGAGTTGACGCAGTTGTTCGACAACCGCAGCCTGATCGGCGGTGTCGCCGCCTCCGGCGTGGTGTCGGCAAGCGACATCGAGCGGCCGGTGCGCCTTCGCCTGCGCGATCCCGATCTGCTCGACCCGCCTATCCTGGTCGCCTTTCCGCTGCTCATGCACCTGCAACTCGGCGCGTTGCCGATACCAGCGCCGCGACCGTCCGTGCCGACGCTGCTCGCATCCGCACCGTCTGTCGCGATAGCGGCGGAAGTCCTGGGCTCCTGACCAAAAACAACATTTCCAAAAGGAAACAGCGCGATGAAGCTACCGGTCCTGCCGCAAGGTTTCGTAACCACGCTGTTCGCCGCGACTCTGGTCGCCGCCGCATATCTGCTCACTCGGCCGGACGCGTTTCCCGACGACGAGCGCGCCGCGTTGGCATCGCGCTTTGCGTTTGCCGAAGCGCCACTGCCGCTGCCAGTTGGTAGCGCGCCCAAGCGCATGCAGCGCTCGGTTCATCCGAGCTTCGAGCGAATCGTCGGCTGGATTTCGACCGTCGGCGCCGGCGTCGCGCTGGCAGATCTCGACGGTGACGGTCTGCCCAATGATCTGTGCTACGTCGATCCGCGCACGGATCAGGTTGTGATTGCACCGATGCCTGGGACGCCATCGCGCTATGCGCCGTTCGCGCTCGACCTGCAGGCGCTTGCGTACTTCGACGCGACGATGGCGCCGATGGGATGCGCGCCAAACGACATGAATGAGGACGGTACGACCGACCTGCTCGTGTATTTCTGGGGTCGCTCGCCGGTTGCCTTTCTCGCGTATGCGCAAAGCGCCCCCGCTCTCGATGCCGTGCGTTACCGGGCGGTCGAACTCAATCCGCAGCATGAGCGCTGGTATAGCAATGCGGCCACGTTCGCCGACTTCGACGGCGACGGCCATGTCGATGTCGCCATCGGCAACTATTTCCAGGACGGCGCGCATATTCTTGGCAACGAAGGCGGCGGTCAGCGCATGCAGGATTCGATGTCACGCGCGTACAACGGCGGAAGCAATCGCATTCTGCTGTGGCAGGACGCACGAGGTGGCGCCGATCCGTCGGTAGAGTACACGATTGCCGCACCGTTTCCAGCGCAGCAGTCGACAGGCTGGACGCTGGCGCTGGGTGCGGCTGACCTCGACGGCGACTTGTTGCCGGAACTTTACGTTGCCAACGACTTCGGCCCAGACGTCTTGCTGCACAACCGCTCGCAACCGGGCCAATTGCGCTTTGAGCCTGTTTACGGACGCCGCCATTTCACGACGCCGCGCTCCAAAGTGGTCGGCCGCGATTCGTTCAAGGGCATGGGGATCGACTTCGGCGACCTCAATGGCGACGGCGAACTCGACATATTTGTCAGCAATATTGCGCAAGAGTTTGCATTGCATGAAAGCCATTTTGTTTTTATCAACACCGGGCGCCGCAGCGACTGGCGCAGCGGCCGTGCGCCGTTCGAGGATCACTCCGAGCGGCTGGGCATGTCGCGCAGCGGCTGGGGCTGGGATACGCGCTTCGGCGATTTCGACAACGATGGAACGCTTGAGGCCCTGCAGGCGACCGGCTTTCTCAAGGGCGAGGTCAACCGTTGGCCCGAACTGCATGAGATCGCAATGGGCAACGACTACCTGCTGCGCTATCCCGGAGCCTGGCATCGTTTCGCGGCGAACGACGATCTGAGCGGCAGCCAGCACAACCCATTCTACGTACGCGGCAAGGACGGCCGTTTCCATGACCTCGCCGACAGCGTCGGTCTCGGCCGCAACACCATCACGCGTGGAATAGCGACCGCCGACGTCGATGGCGACGGCCTGCTCGATTTCGCCATCGCCAATCAGTGGCAAGCCTCGTATGGGTATCTCAACCGCTCACCCAAGCCAGGCCGCTTTCTTGGCTTGCATCTGCTACTGACGCCCGAGGCCGGCGCGACCTCGGTGCAGCCAGGACATCCCGGGCGCAGCGGCGCGCGCGCAGCGATCGGGGCGCAGGTATCAGTGAGGCTGGCCGACGGCCGCGTGCTGATCGGCCAGGTCGATGGCGGCAATGGGCATAGCGGTAAGCGCAGTCCGGATTTGCATTTCGGTCTCGGCGCCGCTGCAGCCATACCGCTGCAGGTGAACGTCCGCTGGCGCGATCCGAAAGGACGTGCGCGCGAAGAAACACTGAGTGTCTCGCCAGGCTGGCACACCGTGCTGCTTGGTTGGCCTGGTAAATCGAACGCCGTCGCTTCCGCACCGTAGGAGGATAAAACATGCAGCAGTCCGCCGTTGCTCCGGGCATCGATCGCCGACTGGCCGCTTTGCAGCGGTTCGCGTTCGCGATCACCCTACTCAATATCCTTGGGCACAGTTTCCTCGGCTTCGAGCAGTCGTGGGCGCAGCCGGTCATTGCGGTGCTTACCGCGTACGCGGCGGAGCTCCTGATCGAAGTCGTCGACGCAACCACGCAGCGACGCCGTCCGAAATTCCTCGGCGGTGCAAGGCCGATGATCAACTTCCTGCTGCCAGCGCACATCACCGGCCTCGCCGTCTGCATGTTGCTCTACTCCAATGAACTGCTGATGCCGATCGTGTTTGCGACCGTCGTCGCGATCGCCTCGAAGGCGTTGCTCCGCGTGCGCGTCGAACGCGGCCGGCGTCATTTCCTAAACCCGTCGAACACTGGCATTACAGCTACCTTGTTGCTTTTTCCGTTCGTCGGCATTGCGCCGCCGTACCAGTTCACTGAAAACCTGTCGGGCTGGGCCGACTGGATATTGCCGGTGGTGTTCATCGCGTCCGGAACGTTTCTCAACGCGAAGCTGACGCAGCGCATTCCGCTGATTGCGAGCTGGCTCGCGATGTTCGTGCTGCAGGCCGTGATGCGCAGTGTTTTTTTTGATTCCGAACTTGCCGCTGCGCTCAATCCCATGACCGGCGTGGCGTTCCTGCTGTTCACCTTTTACATGCTGTCCGACCCCGCGACGACGCCGAGCGCGCCGCGTATGCAGGTCGTGTTCGGTGCTTCGGTCGCCGCGGTCTACGGCATGCTGATGCTGCTGCACATCGTGTTCGGCCTGTTCTTCGCGCTGACAATCGTATGCTGCGCGCGTGGCGTGGCACTCGCGGTCGCTGCCCGCTCGATCGAACCGCCGCAGCTCGATGTGCCGACAATGTCGGGAATCGCGGCGGGGACGTCCTGATGACCGCGCCGGTAGCCATCGTCGGATTGGCATGTCGCTATCCCGACGCGGATTCGCCCGCCCAGTTGTGGGACAACGTGCTGGCGCAGCGGCGAGCGTTTCGTCGCATCCCGCCACTACGCTTGCGGCTGCAGGACTACGAACCGCAGCGCGCCGGCGCCGCCGACTCGACCTATGTGAAGTACGCTGCGCTACTTGAAGGCTATGCGTTCGACCGCGTGCGCTTTCGCGTTGGCGCAGCTAGCTATCGCTCCGCCGATCTCGCACACTGGCTTGCGCTGGACGTCGCGGCCGAGGCACTCGCCGACGCCGGCTTCACCGATGGTCATCCCAACCGCCGCCATTCCACCGGAGTGCTGTTGGGCAATTCGCTCACGGGTGAGTTCTCGCGTGCCTCGCAGCTGCGCCTGCGCTGGCCTTACGTGCAGCGCACGCTCGCCAGCGTGCTGAACGCGCGCAACTGGGATCCGGCGCAGCAGGCTGATCTCTTCGCCGCGCTTGAAACTGAATTCAAGGCGCCCTTCCCCATACCCAACGAAGAATCGCTGGCCGGCGGATTGTCGAACACGATCGCCGGGCGGATCTGCAACCACTTCGGTTTCAACGGCGGTGGCTATACGATCGACGGCGCCTGCGCCTCATCGCTGCTGGCCGTCGCTCAAGCGTGCTCGGCGCTCGTGGCCGGCGACCTCGACATCGCGCTCGCTGGCGGGGTCGACCTGTCGCTTGATCCGTTCGAACTGGTCGGTTTCGCGCGGGTAGGCGCTCTGGCCGAACACGGGATGCGCATCTACGACGCACGGCCCACGGGCTTCCTGCCTGGCGAAGGCTGCGGCTTCGCCGTGTTGATGAGGCTGTCCGATGCACTCGCCGAAGGCTGCCGAATCCGTGCGGTGATTCGAGGTTGGGGCGTTTCGTCCGACGGCAAAGGCGGCCTGACCCGTCCGGAAGCCAGCGGGCAGCGACTCGCACTGCAACGCGCCTACGCGCGCGCGGACGTCGGCATCGACCGCGTCGCGCTGTTCGAAGGCCACGGAACCGGCACCGCGATCGGCGACGCGACCGAACTTGCCGCGCTGTCACTTGAGCGGCGCGAGGCGCGCGCGCGGGCAACACCTGCCGCGATCGGCTCGGTCAAGGCGAACATCGGTCATACCAAAGCGGCGTCCGGCATCGCCGGCCTGATCAAGACTTGCATGGCCCTGGAAGCCGCGCTGCTGCCGCCGACAACCGGCTGCGAACAGCCCCACGCGGCGCTGACAGGTGCCGATCCGGCGCTACGCGTGCTGGCTCGCGCGGAACCGTGGCCCGAGTGCGGCGACTTTCTGGCTGGCGTCAACTCGATGGGGTTCGGCGGAATCAACGTGCACTTGGTGCTCGCGGCGGAGCAGCCGAATCCGCGCCGCACGTTGAGCGCGCGCGAACGCCGGCTCGACGCGACGGCGCAGGCCTGCGAACTGTTCGTGCTCGACGCCGCCGACATCGCCGCCGCCGCGATGCGCGTGCGCGAAATCGCCGAGTTCGCCGCGGATCTCGCGCAGTCGGAACTCGCCGATCTCGCTGCCACGCTCGTGAACGGGCTTAGCGAGCTGCCGGTGCGAATTGCGGTCGTCGCGGCGACGCCGCTGCAGCTTGCCGAACGTCTGGCGCGCGCAGTAGATCATCTGGAGGCAACGCAATCGCCGCTGCACGGCGACGGCGTGTTCATCGGCATCGGCGCGAAACGTCCGCGCATTGGGCTCTTGTTTCCCGGCCAGGGCTCGCCGGTGCGGTCACGCGGCGGAAGCTGGCGCCGCCGCTTCGTCGAGGTCGACGAGTTGTACCGGCTCGCTGCGCTACCGGACGGCAACGAGGTCGATACGGCATTGGCGCAACCAGGTCTTATTGCAGCGTCGCTAGCTGCGTTGCGGGTGCTTGAGCGCGTTGGGTTGCAAGCCGACATCGCGCTGGGTCATAGCATTGGCGAAATCGGCGCTTTAGCCTGGGCCGGCGCATTCGACGAGGGCACCGCGCTGCGCATCGCGCGCGCGCGCGGCCATGCGATGCGCGAGAGCGGCGACGCGCACGGTGCGATGGCGAGCCTTGCGCTGTCGGCCGCAGCAACGCAGCCGTGGCTCGCCGATGGTCAACTCGAAATCGCAGCGTTCAACACACCGGAGCAAACTGTCGTCAGCGGCGCCGAGGTCGACGTCGAGGCGCTGCTCGCAAGCCTGCAACCACATCATGTTCAAGCGACGCGCTTGCGGGTCTCGCATGCCTTCCACTCGCACCTCGTCGCCGCTGCCGAACCGGCGCTGCGCGCCGCACTGCAGTCCGAACACGTCGGTGCACCAGCACGAACAGTCGCCTCGACAGTGACCGGTTCGCTGCTGCCCGACGACGTCGATGTGCGCGAGCTGCTTTGCCAGCAGATCACTGCGCCGGTGCGGTTCATGCAGGCGCTGCAAGCCGTCGCCGGCAATAATGTGGACTTATGGATAGAGGTCGGCGCGGGCGGCGTGCTGAGCCGGCTTGCGCACTTGTGCGGCGCCGCGCCAGCGCTGCCGCTCGACGTCTGCGGTGAGAGCTACTCCGGTCTGCTCTGCGCGCTCGGCGCGGCATATGCATTGGGCGCGGCACTCGATCTCCCGGCGCTGTTCAGCGACCGGGCGATCCGGCAGTTCTCGCCCGGCCCGCGTAGTTTTTTCGCCAATCCGTGCGAAGACGCGCCGCCCTCCGATGGCACGTTCGCGCCGCATGTCGCCGACGTCGACACGTCGCCGCCCGAACCGCACGGTGATAATCCTGAGCCCACACGCGCCGACGATAGCGAGGCCGCGGTGCTGGATCAGCTCACGCGCAGGCTCGCCGCACTAACCGAGTTACCGGTGACAGCGATTTCGCCAAATAGCCGCTTGCTGTCGGATCTGCATCTGAATTCAATCGTGGTGGGGCAGCTGGTTGTCGAAACCGCTCGCGCGCTTGGCCTGCCGGCACCAGCATCGCCCACCGATTTCGCCGACGCCAGCGTGGCCGACGTGGCCCAGGCTCTAACCCGCATGAAGGGCCGTGTCCCGGCGCAAGAAATGTTCCCAGCGGGCATTGAACACTGGGTGCGCTGGTTCCGCATCGACTGGACGCCACAGCCGCTCGCGACCCGGCGCCGCGCCGCCCCCGATGGAGGCGCGTGGCGTGTTGTCAGCGCGCCCGGTCATCACCTCGCAGAATCGCTGCGCCGGGGCCTTGATGCCAGCGGTGCGGGGCCTGGCATCGCGCTGCTGCTTGGCGCGATCGAATCCGACGAGCCTCAGTACGACCTGCTGCTCGACGCGACGCGCTTGTTGTCGCAGCAACGCGGCCTGCGTTTCCTTCTGGTACAGGCTACGCCGGGCGCGGCCGGATTCGCGCGCACCTTGCACTTGGAACGCGGCGATGGCGTCACCGTAGTCGTCGAGGTTCCACAAGATCATCCGGATGCGCTGACCTGGGCGGTCGACGAAGCCGTTAACGCAAGCGGTTTCGTCGAGGCGCGCTACGACCGCCAAGGTCTGCGGGAAGAACCCGAATGGCGTTTGGTCGAGTCTGCGCCGGACATTGCGAACAAAGCCGTAATACTGCTTCCCGGTATCGGCGAAGTACTGCTGGTCACTGGCGGTGGACGCGGCATCGCCGCCGAATGTGCGTTGGCCATCGCGCGCGAAACCGGTTGCGCGTTGGCCATACTGGGCCGCTCGCGCCGCACCGCCAACCCCGAACTCGCCGACAACCTAGAACGCTTCGCCGCCGCCGGCGTCGACTTTCGTTACTACATCGCCGACGTGGTCGACGTGGTTGCGGTGAATGCCGCGGTTGCTGCCGCCCAGGAAGAACTCGGCACTATCGTCGGCGTGTTGCACGGCGCGGGCGTCAACACGCCGCGACTCGCGGCACAACTGGACGCAGCGGCGATGCGGAGCACTTTCGCGCCGAAGGTGCTCGGACTGCGCCATGTGCTGCATGCAGTCCCAACCGAGCGCCTGCGCATGCTGATCACCTTCGGTTCGATCATCGCGCGTACCGGGCTCGTCGGGGAAGCCGACTACGCGCTGGCCAACGAATGGCTTGCACGCGACGTCGCGACCTTCGCCGCAAACCAGCCAGGCTGCCGCTGTCTCAACATCGAATGGTCGGTCTGGTCCGGCACCGGCATGGGTGAACGGCTTGATCGGATCGAGGCGCTGCTACGGCAAGGCATCACGCCGATCTCGCCCGACGCCGGTATCGACAGCCTCCTGCGCCTGTGCCGCAGCGGCGAATTGCCATCCTCACTCATCGTCTGCGGCCGCTTCGGCAATCCGCCAACGGTGCGGCTCGCATCGGCGCCGCTGCCATTCCTACGCTTTCTCGAGCGCGTGCGCTTTCACGTTCCACAGGTCGAACTCGTGGCCGAAGCCGAGCTGTCGTCCGACAACGATCCGTTCCTCGCCGACCATGCCTACGCCGGAGAGCGCCTATTTCCAGCCGTACTCGGCCTCGAAGCGATGCTGCAAGCGGCGATCGCGCTGGATGGTCACGGTAGCGCTGCGACAAAGCCGCGCTTCGAATCGGTACGCTTCGACCGGCCAATAGTCGTTCCCGAAGACCGCATCGTAGTCGTGCGCTTGGCCGCGCTGCGACGCGCCCCCGGCATCGTCGACGTAGCGCTGCGCAGTTCATCGACGTCGTTCCAAGTCGATCACTTCCGTGCGACCTGCCGTTTCGACGCTGATGTTGTGGCGACGCCCGTGCCGCTTGAACTCGCCGACGCCACGGAAGGCAGCATCGCGCTCGATCCGATTCGCGACCTTTACGGTCCGTTGCTGCCGCATCGCGGCGTATTCAAGCGCGTGCGCGGCTATCGCCGACTCACCGCCGAGGAATGTGTCGCGGATATTGCCAGCGATGCCGCGACACCCTGGTTCGGCCGAACCTTGCCGAGCGACCTACTGCTTGGCGACCCGGGCGCGCGCGATGCCGCGATCCACGCGCTGCAGGCGTGCATCCCGCACAAGACCATCCTGCCGGTAGGCATCGAGCGCATCGACATCGAGTGCGTCGCCCCGACAACGGCGTGGCGCGTCGTCGCCAAGGAACGCTCGCGCGACACGCGCACGCTTGTCTACGACTTATTTGTCCTCGACTCCAATGGCCGCTGCCGGGAACGCTGGAACGGCTTGGCACTGCGCATCGTGGGCGACTGCCCGCCGCCGCAGCGCTGGCCTCTGGCGTTGCTTGGGCCGTACGTGCAGCGTCGTGTATTCGACCTCTTGCGCGGCGCGCAGTTGAGCGTCGCCGTCGATCGCGGCGAGCGCGGTGGCGAACGCGACGACGCCAGCCGGATCATCTCCGCGGCGCTCCGTGAACCAGTCGAAATTCGTCGTCGCCCTGATGGCAAACCGATCGCCAGCAACGGCTACAACATTTCGCTGGCCTATGCGGATGGCGTGATGCTGGCCGTCGCGGGACGGCATGCACTCGGCTGCGACCTCGAACGCGTCGCTCAACGGGCATCATCGATATGGCGCGACCTGCTCGGCTCGGAACGCTGGTCGCTCGCCGAACGGCTCGTCGATGAACATTCCGAGGACCTCGACTTCGCCGCGACCCGCGTCTGGACCTGCGCCGAGAGCTTCAAGAAAGCAGGCCTGCCGGTCGATACGCCAATTACGCTCGGCGAACATAGCGACGACGGCTGGACGCTGTTGCGCACCGGCCGCTTCGCCGCAGCCACGCTGGTCGCGGCTGTGCACGGTGTCGAGCAGCCGTTGACGCTCGCGCTGGCCGTCGAGTACGGGCAGGAGCTGTGCGATTGAACATTCTGTCGCGCCCGCAAGGCCGGGCCTACGAAATGCGCCACACGGTCGGTTTCGCCGAAACCAATCTTGTTGGAAACGTATACTTCACTCGTCACCTCGAATGGCAGGGCCGCTGCCGCGAAATGTTCCTGCGCGACCACTGCCCCGAAGTGCTAGACGCGTTGCGCATCGATCTCGCGCTGATAACGCTGAGCTGCCGCTGCGAGTATCTCGCCGAACTCTCGGCCTTCGACGAGATCATGCTGCGCATGCGGCTGGGCGGCCTGACCCAAAGCCACCTCGTGCTGGAGTTCGACTACCTGCGTTGCGAGCCAGACGGGGGCGAAACGCTGGTCGCGCGCGGCCAGCAACAGCTTGCGGTGATGCGTCGCGACAACGGCGAACTCGCTCCAGCCCCGGTTCCCGCGAGTCTACGAAGCGCCCTCGCAACCTACGAATGACGCGCGCGCACAAGAATCAAAGAATAGAAGAGTCTCTCTGTTTAGCATGCGCGAGGCATTATGAGTACCACAACTGCTCGTTACACATTGGCCCGCATTCGCTGTCACTGGCGGCCCTTCATCATGATCGCAGCCGGCCTTGCGCTGGTCAGCTTTTTCTGGTTCGCATCCCGATACCCACAACTCTTCAGCAAGGCTGAGCACGTCGGCCAGGCGCTCCCGAGCATGGCCTACAGCAGCCAACTGATGACGGTTGCGGCGGACGCTCTCGTGTGGTTGCGCATTCTGGCGGCAACCGTCAACTGGCTCGACAGCATGAAGATCGGCATGACCTTTGGCGTTCTTTTCGGTGCGCTGCTGCACACGGTTCTCCGCTACTACCCGCTCAAGATCGGAACGAACCTCTACATCAATTCTCTCAAGGGAGCTCTTGTAGCCGTTCCGATGGGCGTTTGCGTGAACTGCGCGGTCCCCACGGCGTGCGGTATGACCCGTGGCAACGTCCGCGTGGAGGTCGCTTTGGGCTTTCTGTTCAGCTCGCCCAACTTCAATCCCGTCGTGGTCATGATGACATTCATGGCGCTGCCACTCGCCATAGGACTAACGAAATATGCGGTTCTGCTGTTCGTAATTCTCGTCGTCGTGCCCTCTTTGATTCGCTGGTTGGAACGGGATAAGCCTCTCCAAGTCTTCACGGTCGGCGATGAAGGTGCATCTTGCGCCATCCAACTGCCGCCGCCAGACGACTGCCAAGAGAGATTCACCACGGTGTTCGGCGAACTGGCCAGGGATTTTGGCAAGCACGTCTGGATGCTGCTCAAGCCCACGATCACGCTCATGCTTCTCGCCAGCGTCGTGTCCGCAACCTTGCTGGTGCTGATCCCGTGGGAATCACTGTTGTCGGAAATAACGCCGCTCAAGGCAGCGTTGGTCAGCCTGGTTTCTGTGTTCATGCCCGTGCCGATCGCTTTGGATGTCATGTTCGCCGCCCAGCTTCAGCAGCAACGAGTTCCGGCTGGGTACATCATGCTGTTCGCCATGACCCTCGGCACATACAGCATCATTCCCAGCATCTATTTGTGGCGCGAGGTCTCAAAGCCGCTGTCAGTGTCGTTGTTCGTATTCTTCTTTGTGCTGGGTTGGGTGTTGGCGTTGGTTTTTTGAGGACGGAACCGAGGCCGAACCAACCGCTGCATCAGACCGGCGGGGCATTGCGGCTTTCCAGAGTTCAACGTCTGTAAGCGGTAGCTCAGCGCACAACAGCCGCGACGCGGTCGCGCGCCAGCAGCAACGTGCAAGCGCAGCTCACCAATACGGACAGCGCGACCAGCGCACCCAGACGCGAGTTCGCCGGCACCTGCGACACCACCAGCAAGCCGAAGCCCGCACCGACGACGAGGCTGTCGATGAGGAGCGCCGGCCCGACCGCCGCTTTCGCCCGCGCGACCGGATCGGGTGCACCAGCAGCACGTTCACGTTCAATCCGTTCGATCAAGTGCAACGGAAAATCAACGCCGATGCCAAGCGTAATCGCGACGAACATTGATGTCGCGACGCCGATGGGAACCCCAAGCCAACCCATCGAGCCGAGTACCGCAAGACACGCGACACTGACTGGTATCACCGCTAACACGGCGGCCCAAATGCGGCGCAGCACGACGAGCAAGAAGACGAACAGACTCACGATCCCAAAGCCGATCGACGTTAATTGGCCACGCACGTTGGCGCTGATTGCGGCTTGGCTGACTGCGACGTCTCCAGCGAAACGCACACGGCCGCCAAGCGGCGCGAGCAGTTCATCGGCATCGGCGCGAACCTGCGTCATGATCGCGGCGGTCTGCCGGTAATTGGCAGCCTTCAAATATATTGTCAGTAGCCCTTGTCGCATCGTGTCGTCGACGATCTCCTGTCTGCGATGCTTGCCGCGCGCGAACTCGAGGCGCCGCCACAGCCGACGTATCTCACCGGGGCTGTAGCTCAGCGCTTCGCTTCCAGGAACGCGCCCGGAAACCAGATAGCGCGTCGTCGAGAGATTGCTGTACGGCCCGATGACACCGCCAACGATGTCCAGAGCACGCAGCCGCTGCTCCATCAGACGCACCGCCTCGAGTACGGCGGCAGTCTGGAACGGCGGAGGCACGCCGCCGCTGGCTCCGCGAAAATCGAGCTCCACCTGCAGCAGATGCGTTCCGAGCACAGAGCGGTTGACCCGCTCGACGCTGGTACGGAACGCGCTACCTTCGGCAAAGCCGCTGACCCAACCGTCCTGTATCTGCAAGCGCAGAGTGCCGGCGGCGAGCAAGACGAACGCGGCGAGCATCAGCCAGCGGAAGCGGCCGCTGTGGTCGATAATCCGAATGACCGCATCCATCAGCGGTGGCGGGTCGCAGCCGCGATCCAGTCGCATTGCACCGAGTACGCGGTACAGTGCCGGCGTCACGCATAGCGACCATGCCAGCGAAAAGAGCGTGCCGATCGTCGCCCACAGGCCGAATGATCGCACCGGCGGCAGATCCGACAGCACGAACGAAACGAAGCCGATCGCCGTAGTCAGCACGGTCAGGGTCAGCGGGCGCTGTACGTCAGCCATGGCGGCGAGCGCCAGTTCGCGCGCGTCGATGATGCCGCGTTCGCGCAAGCAGCGCTGTACGGCCGACATAAGATGGACTTCGCTCGCAATTCCCATAGTGCACAACACGACTGGCAGTATCGTGGTGGTGATGTAGATCGGTTGTCCGCTCCATCCCATCAGGCCGAACGTGAACACGAGGCACGCGCCGACCTGGGCCATGACGACTGCTATCGCCAACGGTCGCCGGAAAGCAAGCCACAAGGCGGCTGCGAACAGTCCGCCGCACAACGGCAGCAGAAGAGCCAGGTCGTCGAGCAGATGGCGTCCGAGCAGGACTTCGGCAACCGGCGCGCCGACGATGTGGACGCGGTCGTCGCCGGCGTCGATCGCCGTGGCGGTGGCCTGGATCTTGCGATAAAGAGCGAGCCGGTCCACGCCTTCGGGGATCTGCACCAGGATCGTCGCACCGGAATAATCGGGCGCGACGAGTGTGCCTTTCAGAATCGGTGCCGCCTCGATGTCGGCGCGCAGCGCGGCGATGTCCTGTTGGGTCTGTGGCAGCGGTAGGAGAAACGGCGAATAGTCCATCGACTCGACGCGGTCGCGCCCTTCCGACGCCAGGCTCATGATGTGCTGAGACTCGATCTCGTCGTAGTCGAAGATCGCCAGGGTCAAGTCGTTCACCCGGCGCAACGAATCGGCATCGAGAATCTGGCCGGGGCCGGGGCTTTCGATGAAGACGACGATCTGATCGCGCTGCCCGAAAGTCTTGCGTACCGACAAATCAATGGCGACGGCTGGGTTATTCGGCGGCACGAGGGCGTGCCCGCCCAACTGCAAATTCAGTTGCAGAAGTCCCGGCGCTGCAAGCGACAGCACGGCGACAGCGGAGACGAGGACGCTGCGGTAATGCTGGATGGAACACCGGATCAGCCCGAAGATCGCACCTGGTTCGGTTACCGCTCCTGGCTCTGCCACGTCGGCGGATCTCTCAAGTCGGCTTGAATACCTGGATGCGGCCGTTCATTCCGTCGGTCACGTAGAGCCGGCCAGTGGAATCGAACGTCAAGTCTTCCGGAAACGAGAACTCGCCCTTTGCTGGTCCCTGCTGGCCGAAGTTACCGAGGAACTCGCCGTTCGGCCCAAACTTCTGCAGCCGGTGGTTGCGGCGGTCGACGACCCAAAGGTTGTTTTCCGCGTCGAGCGCGATGCCTTTCGGCTCTGCTAGGTTCCCTGGCTTGGAGCCGACCGTGCCAATCGAAGAGACGTACTTTCCCTGAGCGTCAAAAACCTGGATGCGGTTGTTGCCGGAGTCCGATACGTAGATACGGCCCCCACTGTCAGTCGCAATGTGACTAGGAAGGAAGAATTCGCCTTTTCCGTTTCCTCGCGAGCCCCAAGCGGTGAGAAACTTGCCTTGTGCATCAAACTTCTGCACTCGGTGGTTGCCGGTGTCGACGACCAGAATGTTGCCCGCTGCATCGACCTCGATGCCAGTCGGCGTTTCGAACTCGCCGTCGCCCTTGCCGCGCTTGCCGAACGCAAGGATCGGCTCGCCCGGACGTTGGAGGAAGCTGGTCGTACCGATGGCGGTCTTCTGCACGCGGTGGTTGGCTGAATCGGTGATGACGAGGTTGCCAGCTTTGTCGACGGCTACGCCGCGCGGTTCATGGAACTCGCCGAGCTGCGTGCCCGGCCCACCCCATTTGTCGATGAACATCATGTCCCACGTGTAGGCGCGCACCAAGTCCTTGCCGCCGTCGGCCACGACGACGATGGTGCGATCAATGGCCTCGCGGTCGTAGGCGACGATGCCGCGTATCGCGCGGAACTTTGCCGTTCCGGTGCCCGGTTCGCCCCAGCCGTACAGATAGTCAAGTATCGGCTTGTCAGCGGCAGCAGCTGTGAACGACGCGGCGCCAATCAACAGGCTCGCGAGCATCAGCGCTCCGATCCGAATAAACCCGCCGCAGGCGTCTCGCGCCTTCCTATGCTCAGCCATAATCATTGCCTCCTGTGTGGATGGATTGCGCCGTTGCCTTGTGCAAAAACTAGCGTCGGACTAGCGCTGGGGATTGCCTTCGATGATCGTGCCGCTGAGCGAACGCCTGAGCTTTTCGATGCCGACGTGGGTTACCCGCGTGTAGGAAAGGCCGAGCCACTTCAGATTCGTCAGTCCTGTCAACGAAGCCAAACCTGAGTCGGTGACCTTCGTGTAAGTGAGGTTCAGCCGCTGGAGACGGGTCAATGTCTGCAGTTCGCGCACGCCGGCATCGGTGATCGAAATGATGTGGACATCGAGCGACGTCAGTCCGCACACCTCGGCGAGCCGGGCGAGCCCGGCGTCGGAAATGTCGCCGGCCAGACGCAGCTTGTAGAGACCGGCGACGTCCTTGAGATATACGAGGCCAGCGTCCGCGCCGCGCCAGTTGCTGTTGGTGGCGAGAATGATCTTGCCGGTGCCTCCTGGCTCGTCGCGATACTGGATGTCGGCTCCGAGCTGTGCGAGTGCGCGGATCGCCACGTCGCTTCGGGTACGGTCAGGGACGGCATCAACGCATGCATTCGACAACGCGTGCGTCGACAGCGAAGCGAAGATCAAAGCCGTCACCACTCGCTGCATTCGTTTAGCCATCGCCTTGGGTCCTATCCGCCGCTGCTACGTTCGATCGCGCCGATGTCGCACTTGCCAGCACTGCGTGGATGTCGTCGCTGGTCGACCTTGTCGCAAGCCGCGTCGAGACTGCCCGGTAGCGCTGGATTGCCGGCGTCGATAAGGTCGCCGCCAACTACGGGCTGATGCGCGCGCACACCGTCAGCCTCGGACAACGGCTCCAGTAGCGGGCTGCCCCCACGGATGTTCCCAGTCTGGTCGCCTTCAAGCTTGCAGCGATACGAATTTCCGATCTGGTTATAGCCGCGGGAAAACAGCACGCCTTCGCAATCGCTCGCGATCATCGCTCGATTGCCTGAGAGAACCGTGTTGCTCAGGCTGGCAGTACCGTAAGTGAACATCCCGCCGCCCGTTATACCGGCCTGGTTGCTGATGACAGTGGAGTTGCGCAAGTCCACACTGCCATAATTGTGCAGGCCGCCGCCGCGCTCACCGGCGCGGTTACCTGAAACGGTGGTGTTGATCAGGACGGTGGTGCCCATCAACCATAGCGCGCCGCCGCTGGCCCAGGCTTCGTTGTTCTCAAACGTCGTGCGTTCAATCACGCTGTCGGCGCTGCCGAACTGTGTGGTGCTCTGCAGGCCGCCACCGACGCCACCGCGCCAGCGCGCGCTGTTTCTGCGCACCAGCGAATCGGACATACTCAGCACGCCATCGCTGCGTATCGCACCGCCATCGTCACCGGAGTGGTTTTCCTCAAGGACGCAAAAAGCGAGGGCAAGTCGTCCGACGCTCCAGATCGCGGCACCATCGAAGCCTCGTGGCGTCGAGCCGTTGCGCAAAGTCAGATGGTTCAGCGTCAAGTCCCCGCCGCGCTCGACCCGGAACAACCGGAACGCAGGGACGTTCGCCGCGGCGCTGCGCTCAATCGTTGCGCCGTTGCCCTCGACCCTCACGATGCCAGTGATCGCCGGCAGACCGTTGCCGCCTTCATTTACATGGTCAAGATCGGTAAGTGTGTAGACGCCGGCTTTCGCTAGCACGATGATGTCGGCTTCGACGCTTCGATTCGACGCGACGACTGCTTCGCGCAGCGAGCAATACATGCCCTCTTCGCTGCGCGAGACGCAGCTTGCCGATGGCGCGGCGACACGCAACTCTGCTGCGTCCGCGTTCGCATCGAGCAGCATCAAAAACAGTGCGCCACCTATGCGGCGGGCCAAGTTCGCGTGAGCAACGCTCTGCAGTCTGTTCATTCGTCGAGCCCGCTTCGAAAGACGCGAAACCGCACTGTGAGCGCGACCGTCACCGGCCGCGCTCAGCCTATTTGAGCGCCTTGCGATGCACGTCGCCGCCGCAGGCGACCGCTTTCATCGCGAACGACTGCGCCTTCTCACCGTTGAGTTTTTCGATGCGAGCGGTGAGCCCGCTATTGCCATCGAATACGTACGAGATGCGTTGTGGAAAATCATGCGCCGCGTTCTCGAACACCGCCTCGGTGGCGGAGGACTTGACCAGCGGAAACGCGACGGAATCCTCGGCGTTCGGCGATGGCCGATACACCACGCCCGCGTCTGTCTGAGTTAGCTGGATGAATTCGAAGAACTGGGTCTTGCCGCCGCCAACTACCTGGCTGTTGCCAAGCATTGTGCCGCCGCGCGGCACGGTATAGGTCTCGCGTATGGTTGAACCGTCGCCAAGATCGCCTTCCCAGCAGCCTGCTAGAAAAGCGATGTCGTCCAAGGTCGCTTTGGTCTGTGCTAGCGCGGCGCCACTGACTGAGAACAAAAAAGCCGCCACAAAAGTCGCAACAGCGGTGGCAGCTCGTTCACGACTTCCCAACCGACGCGAATGAATGCGCTCTGACATAGTCAATCTCCCTGAAAACGTGAGTAATAATCGACCTGTACCCTACCGTCCCTCTTGTGTTTCGTAATCGGTTTGCTGTGGTCGGCCGGCTTTGTGCTGCGACCTGTCAATGTTGATGAAACGTGAGTGAAGGGCTTACGAAATCTTCACCCTTCACTCGCCTTCAAAGTTCGAACCATGCTTATCCGGTTGCTTCCCGGAATGAAGCTTCGGCCTGCAGTGAGGCTGTCCTGGCGACGCGGCGCTGGTCGGAGTCCTTCGATTGGGAAGCAACCGGATAAGCATGGTTCGAACGTAGTCCCGAAGGGCGCTTCGTCAATCTGACTTAAGTGAGAACTTTCCCTCGCGAATATCCATTGAGATCGACACACCCTCGTTGTATTCCTGCTGCGTGATCTGAATCATGTCTTCGCAAGTACCGTCGCAGAAGAAAAAGGGACATCGGAGGTCCGGGAGGCCCGGGATGGAGTTCACGCCAAGGAGCCGCTTGTCCTGGCCGACGCGCGCCGCCGCAACCGCATTCAACGTAAAATCAGTGGGAAGCGAGAACGGCTTTGAAAACGCCACGCTGATGTTGCGCGGCGGTATCTCGTACACGTTCTTGGCGTACGCGACGCCGGGCTGATCCTTCGCGACAAGTTTCTGGTCGATATAAATGTCGTAGATCGCGCTGTAGACGATCATCGCCGGATAGTCCGATTTCTCGGTTAGCGCAATGACCAAGCTCTTGGGCTGAACCGGCACGTCCGACAACTTGAACGTGACGTTGGCGTCGAGGAACTCGCTATAACCGTAGAGCTCCCAGTCGGCAATCGTAAACTCGATCTGGCGATGGCCCAGACCGTTTCGCGAGGGCTTTTCGCGCTCAAGCCGCATGAAAGCGGTCAGCTTCAGGATTTCGACCGGTTCTCTGTTTCCCGCGTAAATCGGGATTGTGATGATGGACTGCTCGTACTCAGTTTCCGCATAGGATGGGAACGAGTTCCGGTCGCCTTTGTCTTCGGATGCCGCCGCGATGGCGAAGCCTCCAGACAGCGAGGCTAGTGCGAGGGTGAGAGTGAGAGTGAGAGTTATCTTGTTCATTTGCGTATCTCCAAAGTTATCGAACCCGGAACTGCAAAATCGATGGCGAGGCGATCATAGCGGACATGCGTGGATAACGCTTTCTTCGAAATTGCTAAGCTTTGCTATCAATCAATATCACTACTAGGACCTCTTGAAGGCGTCTGGTCGATGCGGATCCCGACCTCCTCGCCGGGCGTCATGTCGCCGTGCAGCAGGTGCGACTGGATCAGCTTCTGGGTGACGTTCAGGCTCATGGAAATTTTCCCTGCTTAGGCTGGATGCGGAACAGAACGTTGCGCCCTCTTCAATGTGTCGAGCGTAACGTAACCCGCTGCAGCCGCCATCCGGTCGGCGTGGTAGGACGAGCGCACCATCGGACCGGACGCGACGTAGGCAAAACCCAGGCTCATGCCGAAGCCTTGCAGGTCCAGGAATTCCTGCGGGGTCCAGTAGCGGATCACTGGATGGTGGGCCGGCGATGGCCGCAGGTACTGGCCGATGGTGATCATGTTGACGCCGTGGGCGCGCAGGTCGCGCAGCGTGTCTTCCACCTGTTCCCGGGTCTCGCCCAGGCCCAGCATGATGCCGGACTTGGTCGGCAGTTCCGGGTGCTGGGCCTTGAACTTCTGCAGCAGCTGCAGCGACCAATCGTAATCGGCGCCGGGACGCACGTTGTGATAAAGCCCGCGCACGGTTTCCAGGTTGTGGTTGAACACATCCGGTGGCGCGGTTTTAAGTATCGCCAGCGCGTCATCCATCTTGCCCTTGAAGTCGGGGGTCAGGATCTCGATCTTGATCGCCGGAGACAGCGCGCGGATGCGGCGGATGCAGTCGGCGAAATGCCGGGCGCCGGCGTCGTGCAGGTCGTCGCGGTCGACCGAGGTAATGACCACGTAGCGCAACCCCATGTCGGCAATGGTGCGCGCCAGGTTGTCCGGCTCCCTGGCATCGGGCGGCTTCGGCCGGCCGCTGGCGACCTGGCAGAACGAACAGCGCCGAGTGCAGATATCACCCAGGATCATGAAGGTGGCGGTGCCGGCGTTCCAGCATTCGTGGATGTTCGGGCAGCCGGCATCTTCACAAACGGTCACCAGGTGGTTTTCACGCAGCGTGCTCTTGAGCGCGGCGACGGCATTGCCGCCCGGGATTTTGACGCGAATCCAGTCCGGCTTGCGCAGCACCGGCGCGTCATCGAATCCCGGCCGGCGGCGGACCTTGCTGGCGTCGAGCTGCTTCACTCCCGCTTCGATCAGCGGTGCCTTGACAGGAATGGCCAGAACGGGAATGGCCAGAACAGGAATAGATGTAGTGGCGGACTTGGACATGGGCGGCTCAGTCAGGAGTGGGAGAGGGTGCGGCAAGCGGTGGCGGCGCAGCATCGTCGCCGGGACGGGTGGCGCGGGCTGGTTCGTGGCCGGGTTCGGATTCGGGGTCGGCCTTGACGGGGTGCAGGCCGGTGATGAGCCGGGCACCGCGTTCGAAGCTGACGTACGACCAGAGCCACTGCGTCATGACCAGCAGCCGGTTGCGCAGGCTGATCAGGAAGTAGATGTGGGCGATGCCCCAGAGCCACCACGCCAACCACCCCTTCAGCTGTAAGCGTCCGAACGCGATGACGGCGGTCTTGCGACCGACCGTGGCCAGCAGGCCGCGGTCCCGGTAGCGGAAGGGGGGCGGCTCGGCCTTGCCGCTGAGGCGCGCCTGGATGGCTTGGGCCACGTAGGCGCCCTGCTGCTTGGCTACCGGAGCGATGCCGGGCAGCGGCCTGCCGGCGACATCATGGGCGAGCGCGGTGTCGCCGATGACGAAAACATCGTCCATGCCGGGCGGCCGCAAATCCGGCCCGACCCGCACGCGGCCAACGCGATCGCCTGCTGCGGCGAGCCAGTCGGCAGCCGGTGAGGCGGCGACCCCGGCCGCCCAGATCACGGTGGCGGCCGCCACGATCTCGTCGCCCAAGGCAACCCCGGCCGCATCGCAGTGCGTGACTGCCTGGCCCAAGCGAACCTCCACGCCCAAGCGACGCAGCGCCCGCTCGGCGTGGCGCGACAGCGATTCCGGAAAGCTTGGCAGCAGGCGCGGCCCCGCCTCCACCAGCAGCACGCGCGACTGCTGCGGATCAATGGCGCGGAAATCGTCCGCCAGCGCCGAGTGCGCCAGTTCAACCGCGGCGCCGGCCATCTCGACCCCGGTCGGCCCGCCACCGACAATCACGATGGTGAGCAGACGTTCGCGTTCGCGCGGGTCGGTCGCCATCTCCGCACGCTCGAAGGCCAGCAGCAGGCGGCGGCGGATCTCCGTGGCGTCGTCGATCCCTTTCAGGCCGGGCGCGTGGGCGGCCCAAGCGTCATTGCCGAAGTAGCCATGTGTGGCGCCGGTCGCGAGCACCAGAAAGTCATAGGCGATGTGGCGATCGCCCAGGCTGACGTGTTTGTCCGCACGGTCAACGCCGGTGACCGCGCCCAGCAGCACGCGCGTGTTGCGCTGGTGCCGTACCAGCGCCCGAATGGGCCAGGCGATGTCGGCCGGCGACAGTCCTGCAGTCGCCACCTGGTACAGCAACGGCTGGAACAGGTGATGGTTCTCGCGGTCGATCAGGGTGATGTCCACCGGCGCCTTGGCCAGCCGCGTCGCAACCGTGAGGCCGCCGAAACCGGCGCCGACGATGACCACGCGCGGGCGCCGGCCGTCCGCGCCGCCGTCGGGTACGGGCCCAGGCCGACCTTGCTGCCGGGGCTGCGCTGAATCAGCAGGGCCATGGATCTTCATTGACCGTGCTTGCCGGCGGTCGGTGATCGCTGGCGGGGCATCCACATCGGCACAGCCAACTCGACCACGGTGCCGTCAGGTTCAACCATTGCGGTCCAGGCTCGCGTGCCGTACCTGAAAGTGACGCGTGTGCGCCCGGCGTCCTCGTCAATACCGGCCTCGGCCACGCTGTCGATGCTGCCGCTGCGCATCTCGGCCTGAAGGGCAGCGGCCGAGAGGCCAAGCTTGGGCGCAAGCAGCTCGGCATCGACGGTGATCTCGCCGTCCACGATGGTGATCGCCGATCCGGGGGCAGGACTCATCGCGGCACGTCTGAGCTGATGGCGCCTGCCGTCGTCATGGGCTTGCCCGGAACGAAGTTGACGCAGAGACGGTCGAGTTCATTTACCAGCAGCGGCTCGCGCGCGAACCCGCACGCATGCAGCGGCTGACCCTCCCGGCTGCGGCCGTCGCCCTCCAGGTGCTCGCACGAGCCGCAGGTGCCGAAGGGCGGCTTGCCTCTCTCCGCCGCCACGTGGCCCAGCATGCGCCGTAGGCCCTGGCCGAAATGACCGCGGGCCCCGGGGGGCAGCGCGTCCGCCGCGCGGACCAGCGCTTCGAGGGGGTCGTGGGCAAGAATGGCCCTGGCTTTATCGGTCAGGTCGAGCCGGGCGCTGCGGCCGTCGGCCTGTGACCGCACCCGCGTCAAATAGGCTTGGCTTTCCAGGCTTTTGATCGTCTGCGACGCCGTGCCACGGGTCGTACCGTGGAAAGCGGCGAAGGCGGACGGGGTTCGCGAGAAGCGATTGGCCCGCGCGAAGTACCTGACCCCTGCCCAATGGGCGGGCGTCAGCCCCTCCACCAGCGCCTCGCGGGACGCGATGCGCCCCAGGTGCACAACCAACTCCGCGATGACACGGCTGTCCATTCTCAACTCCGCCAGTTCTGCAAAGATAGTAGCGTTTACCGATCAGTTTGCCAACTTTATCCTGTCGAAACGCTACTAAAAACTGCCGACACGAGCCGCGAGCGAGGCAAGCCACCGCGGCGGGTATGAGCCCGGGGATCTGCTCGCGCCGTACGCCAGCCGCCACGCCATCAATGATCTCGACGAGGTCGTGGCCTTCATCGAGCAGGCCGACCGGTATCTCCAGATGAGCCTGCGAAACGCTGCGGCGATTCTGCCGAGCAAGATCCCGCGCCGCCTTATCGACGCCCGCACCCCGGAAGAGTGGAAGCCGGCTTGAACTCACGGCGCAACGCTCAACATGCAGCGCTTGGCGCAGGGGATGATGCGCAGGCCCAAATACATCCTGAGAATCTTCCACCGCCACGGCGGGCATCGAAGCGTCGACGCCGCGTCGTACTTCGCCGGCCACGGCTTCAGCAAAGTCCGATCGATGACCGGCGGTATCGATGCTTGGTCGGTTTCCGAAGTATAAAAAATTCAAACGCCCTTTTCGGACAGGCTGGCGAGTAGGCGATGGTCGCGCGCGCGCCGGTTTAAGCGCGGGTCGGACGTTCGCGAGTGGGATTTCGGCAGCGCGGGGGCGCGCCGCTCGCCGTCGGTGGTCCTTTTGTCTTCGATTCCCGACAGCGGGCCAAACTCGGCCCTGCGGGTTGGTTGCCGCTTCGTGTGGTCTTGCCTGGTTTCGCCTTCGGCGTCGTGGCCGACGGGGTGTCACGCGGCACAAGCGGGCGGTGCGCGCGGAGCGGGGCGGTAGCGCGTTTGCTCCAGCGCGCCGTGCTTTGCGAAGTGGGCGAGGTTCTTCAATGCTGGCCACGATCCGTAGGGTGCCGCCACAGTGGCCGCACGTGCTCACGTCGATGCCAAACACGCGCTTTAGGCGCTGCGCCCAGGGCATCGCGCGGCGCTTTTCGTCGCGGCTGCGGTGATTGCTGTTGGCCCCAGTCGACGACTCGTCCGCAGGAGGACGTTTGCCGCGGCCGGAAGGTGTGAGCTGCCCGCGCAGATTGGCGTTCGGCGCAAAGACGCCGTGGAAGCGGGTCAGTTGGGCGCGCGGTGGCGGCACCAGCGCCGCCAGTCTGGCGATGACGAATCGGCAGGATTGCCGATTTTGACGACCGCAGGTCGCCAGCAGGGTGGCGAACAGGGATGTGCGCCGTTAAGTCCACCGGCTCAAACTCCACGTGCGTCGTGCCGTTCTTCCACGGCGTCTTGAGCGGGTAACGCACCGTGACCTGCGGCGCGAGCGATTGGCGCTTTTCCGAGATCGCTGGGCGCGCGATGTAGCTACACAGGCGATCGAGCTTCTGGCCCTCGTGCGCCTCGGCGGTAACGCCCGCATGCAGCGAGTAGCCGCCGACTGTGCCGGCGTCGCCTTCGGGCGCATCCGCATGGGCGGGGATCGTCTGCAGCGTCGCCACCTTGCGCCCTGCGTGCTTGCCGGTGGCGATTCGGTAGGTGATCGAACTCATCCGCAGCGCGTCCAGGCCGTCGTCGCAGCCAACGCGATCGGACAGGCGCCGGAGCCGTCGAGCGTGCGGGACATCCACAGGGCGTGGCCGCGTTCGCCGGCGTACAAAGACCAGGGGTCAGGTCTTGTATTGACACAAAGCCCAAGCAAATCCAAAGGCCAGGGCTCAGGGGTCAGATCAGGTCTTGTACCAGCTGTCCGGCCCCGGCCGCACGCGCACTTGCACCGACGCGCTGACGCCGAATGGCGGCTTGCGCTGGACGACGATCTTCGCCTTGGACCGTGGGCGGAACAGGGGTATGTCAATACAAGACCTGACCCTTTGCTGCACAACTGACGATCAACGTCTTCCAGCACGATCGCCGCCCGCGCGTTGCCGCGCGTCATCACATGGTGCATCGCGCCTGCAAACTCGATTCGAAGCGGACGGCACATCGGGCGTTGCTGGGCAGAACCAGGGGATGCGTCAATACAAGACCTGAAGACTCATCGCACCGCCTCCCGACTGCTGACAGGACAGTCCAACGCTCGGAACCTAGTTGGCTCATGTCCAACAGCAATGGGAGACGACAATGGCACTTTACGCAGCGATCGATCTTCATTCCAACAACGGGGTCCTGTCCATCATCGACGAACAGGACCGAGTGGTCTTCGAGCGACGACTGCCGAATGACCTTGAGCGGGTGCTGCAGGCACTCGCCCCCTATCTCGCCACCCTCAAAGCGCTCGCGGTCGAGTCGACCTGCAACTGGTACTGGCTGGTCGACGGGCTGATTGATGCGGGTGTGGATGTTCGGCTGGTGAACACTGCGGCGATTCCGCAGTATGCCGGCCTGAAGCACGGCAACGACGAGACCGATGCGCGCCATCTCGCGCACCTGCTTCGACTTGGAATCTTGCCAGAGGGCTATGTCTACCCGCGCGAGCAGCGCGATGTACGCGATCTGCTGCGGCGTCGCTTCCCACTGGTGCGTCAGAACGTCACGCTCATCAACTCGCTGCAGTGCGCGTGGGCGCGGCGCACCGGCCACGGCATCCGCACCAACGATCTTTGCAAGCTCATTGGCGAGGTGATCGAGACGACATTCGCGGATCCGCACGAGCGCCTGGCGGTGCTGTCCGAGTTGAAGCTGCTGCAGTGCGTGCACACGCAGGTCAAGCAGATGGAGCGCCGGGTGCTGGAGTCGACCCGCCACACGCCTGCGCTGCTGGCGCTGCGGAGCACGCCGGGCATCGGCGTGGTGCTGGGCTGCACGATCCTGCTGGAGACCGGCGAAATCGCGCGTTACGAGAGCATCGGCGACTACGCCTCGTACTGCCGCATGGTCGAGAGCATGCAACTGTCGAACGGCAAGAAGAAGGGCAGCGGCAACGCCAAGTGCGGCAACCGCGATCTGTGCTGTGCCTGGATCGAAGCCGCGAATTTCGCGATCCGCTACAGCCCGGACATTGGCCGCTGGTTTGATCGCAAAGCCAGCAAGAAGCCGCGCGTCGTCGCCATCAAGGCGGTCGCACACAAGCTGGCGCGCGCCGGCTTTCACTTGATCAAAGACGGCGGCCACTTCGAGGTGAAGCGGGCGTTCGGATGAGACACCGGCGGCGCCTGAGGTCGCACATGGGGTTGGCTTGCAACCACCAGATCTGACCGGGCGAGCCGAACAGCGGCGAAGTAAAGGCGTAGCGCGAAGCGCGTTGTCGCAGAGCGACCGAATGACACAGGCGTCGTCGGACCCGATTCAAAGGCAGGGGCCGCCTGCCCGGCGAGCCTATGAAGGATTGGACGCGCGCGACGCGAACCACGACACCTGTGCAACCGATACCGGCCACATGGACGCCAGGGCAGAACCGATGAATGTTTGGGGCAGCGATGCCGAGGGCGGGATGACCGCCTGAACCAGAATGGTGACTGGTGCCGCCAAGGGCCTTAGCCACACGTGAACACAAGCAGGGACGGCCAAGCCAAGAGCGGGTCAGCAGGAAGGAATAAACAGCCCAGAAAGCGGGAGGAGTTTTGTCAGCCCTGTTGAAAGGGGCGGCGCAATGGTGACCCCTAGCCTCATAACTTTCCCTTAGATGACAAAGATTGAACCGGCGCAGCGGTTGCATAGCCCGACGCGCGATTCGTCCCCACAGTGTGGGCGCGTGGGTTGCCCTGTCACTGGAGAAACCACCACGCAAATACCTTCTGTCCCGGCGTCGAGTCATTGAGTCATGCTTTCAGAAGCAGCAAGTTCGCGCTGTAAAGCAGGGGTCATTATTTAGCCACTTCCGGGCACGCCATGCGCGCCCTTGACTGCGCCAATCCGCAGCGTACACCCTCCCGAAAGGGGCTTCGGATTTCCTATCCTTCGATAAGCGTGTCGGCCGATGTGATTTTCGGCAATGGATTCGATTGAGCCTTTAGCGGACCGCAATTGTGAATTCATCCTACAGCGGATCAAGGTAGGAACCATCTCCCTTGTCGAACCATGGCAGCAGGCTTGAAGGACGCGCAGCAAATCTTGCGCCATGCACGCGCAGGGCGTTGATCGTGGCCAGCGCATAGAATGCGAGGCCAACAATGATCAGTATGTATGGGCCGGAAAATAAAATGTCCGCACTCGGGTCTGAAAGCAGCAGCACGAGCGCCACCGCAAAGCCCAACCAGATCATGTGCACCCCGATGTAGAGCCTGTCGAACACAAGCGTGCGACGGCGTATCTTCTCAAGGCGCGACGCGCTCGGCATCGTCCACAGTTCACGAATGCGTTCGAGCAATGACCACGCGAACGGAATGAAGATCCATGCGCCTTGCGACCAGGTAAATTCAAGCGCCATTACGATGTGGCCATTGAGAGCAAGCGCGCCTGCGCCGACCAGCACTGCCAACCAGTACGGTAGCGGCTTGCGCAATCGCGTGGCGATATCGATCAGCGTTGCGAATCCGGACATCGTCAACGCTTCGGTCACCAGCAGCAAGATGATCGCTTCTTCGTCGACGCGGACCATACCGATGCCGCCGGTCGCGAACACGGTCACCGACAGCAACATCGAAAGCTCGGGCAAAACCGCTGCGGGCATGGCGTGAGTCTTGCGTGGCGCCGGCGGCACGCGGTTGCTGGAGCGGAAGAGATTGGTGGGCATGTCGGATATAACGGAAGACAGTCATCGCACGGGCCATTCGCGCTCCGCAAAGCTCAGGCACCTGAGCGGACGTGGGACGCGCGACCGACCTTAGGCCGAGCTTTTCAGCGAGTCGATGTTGGCGCATCGCCTTGTCGGGCCAACGTCAACATCGCACAACGGCGTTGGTGCAACGCCAAGGTGCGGTGCACGCGCAAGTCTCGGGCCATGAAGCCAAGGTCGCTGGTCGGGAAATTCCTGACGAATGGAAAGATCGTGTCGATATCGCAGTCATTGATGCCGATCCAGCGCGCCAGCGTCGCCGAGAATTGGTCATTCGACGTGGCCGGAATCATCTACCCGCGCGCGCGACAATCCGGACCGTCGCGGTGAAATATAGGAACTTCAAACGCCCTTTTGGAACAGTCTCGCGAGTAGGCGGTCGTCGGGCAAGCGCCGGTTTTGGGCGCGGGTCGGACGTTCGCGAGTGGGATTTCGGCAGCGCCGGGGCGCGCCGCTCGCCGCCCGTGACCATTTCCCACTGATTTCCGGCAGCGGGCCGAGCGCGGCCCTGCGGGTTGGTTGCCGCTTCGTGTGGTCTCGCCGTGTTTCGCCTTCGGCGTCGTGGCCGACGGGGTGTCACGCGGCACAAGCAGGCGGTGCGCGCGGGGCGGAGCGATAGCGCGTTTGCTCCAGCGCGCCGTGCTTTGCGAAGTGGGCGAGGTTCTTCGATGCTGGCCACGATCCGCAGGGTGCCGCCACAGTGGCCGCACGTGCCCACGTCGATGTTGACCAAATCGCCTGGAGCGATTTGGAACAGCCGAAAGGTGGGCCGAAGGGCGGAGGGCAGGATACCCGGAGTAAGACGCGCTTGAGGCGCTGTGCTTGTCAACGAGCGGCACTTTTCGTCAGGGCTGCGGTGGTCGATGTTGGCCCCAGTCGACTCCTGGTCCGTAGGAGGACGTTTGCCGCGCCCGGAAGGCGTGACCTGCGCGCGCGGATTGGCGTTCAGCGCAAAGACGCCGTGGAAGCGGATCAGGTGGGCGCGCGGAAGCGGCACCAGCGCTGCCAGTTTTCCGATGCAGTCCACCGGCTCGAAGTCCAAGTGCGTTGTGCCGTTCTTGCACGGCGTCTTGAGCGGGTAACGCACCGTGACCTGCGGCGAGAGCGATAGGCGCTTTTCCGAGATCGCCGGGCGCGCGGTGGTGCGGCTCAGTCGTTCGAGCTTCTGGCTTTCGACGCCTCGGCGGTAACGCCCACACATGCAGCGAGAAGCCGCCGACTGTGCCGGCGTCGCCTTCGGGCGCATCCACATCTGCACAGATCGTTTGCAGCGTCGTCCCCTTGCCCCCGGCCTGCGCGCCGGTAGCGAGGCGGTAGGTGATCGAACTCATCTGCAGCGCACAGTTGACCGACTGCGTTGGTCAGACTCCTACAGAGTGCGCTCCGCCGCTTCTTGACCCGATGGTGCAGCTGCCGATCCACGACGCTCCGCGCCGCGCAAGCTGCCGCATGAGTTCGGCATGCGGGATGCTCCTGAAGGAGTCGGCCAGATCGGCGTCAACGACTTCACGGTGACCGGCCCACACCAGGCGCGATGCCGAAGTCGATCAGCTTGGGCTGCGGCTGGCCATGGACCTCAAGCACCCGCACGCTGCCGGGCCTGGAGTTGCGATGCAGCTTGAGCGCCACCGATGGACGCACCGGCCGCTGCTGTTCGGCCAGCCTCACAGGCGCTGCAGGTCGCGCGCTTTTGCGGCTCAGCGGCCGCCGCCGCTGCGCCAGATCGACCACACCAGCCAGCTGCCGGAAATTCCGGCGCCCAAGAAACCGATCAGGCCGAACAGCGGCAGCCCAAACAGAGTCGGGCCGCCGGACACGGTCATCACGATTGAGGAGCCGATGATCAGCGCGGCGGTGATGATGCCGATGGTGAGCCGATTGATCGAGTGCTCGACCTGCTCGCCGAAGCGCTTGAGCCGGTACAGATCGATGTGCACGTTGAAACGACCCTTGCGCACCGTTTGCAGCAGCTGGCGCAGCTCGCGCGGCAGGCTCTGCAGCAGGTTCACCGCCTCGCCGGCCGCGCGCCAGCCGCGCCGCGCCAGCGCTCGCGGGCGGTAGCGGCGCCGCACCGAGTCGCTCAGGAAAGGCGCTGCCTCCGTGGCCATGTCGAACTCGGGATCGAGCTGCCGGCCCATACCCTCAAGGGTGACAAAGACCTTGATCACCAGCGCCAGATCCGCCGGCAGCACCAGGTGATGCTCGCGCAGCAGGGCCATCACTTCGCTCAGCAGCCGGCCGAACTGCAGCTGGCCCAGCGCCACGCCGTGGTAGCTGTCGATCAGCGCGTCGATGTCTTCGGCCAGCGCGGCTTCGTCGATCTGGGCGTCCGCGGCCCAAGCCAGCAGCACCTCGACGACGTCGGCGGTGTCGCGTTCAACCAGGCCCTGCATCAACTCGACCAGCTGCGCGCGGCGCGCCTCCGACAGGCGGCCAACCATGCCGAAGTCGATCAGCGCCAGCCGATCGCCGGGCAGCCAGAACACATTTCCGGCGTGCGGGTCGGCGTGGAAAAAGCCGTCCTCGAACATCATCTTCAGCACCGCCTGCGCGCCCAGCCGCGCCAGTACGGGTCGGTCGGCGCCGGCTGCGGTCAGGCCGGCCACGTCGCCGAGCGGCACGCCTTCGATAAGGTCCTGCACGTTGACTCGTTGGCCGGTCAGCGGCCAGTACACGCGCGGCACCACGATCCGCGGGTCGTCCTTGAAGCTCAGCGCGATGCGCTCGGAATGGCGGCCCTCGGCGGCCAGATCGAGCTCGCGGCGCAGCGAGGATTTCAGCTGGCGAACCAGCGCCAGCGGCTGGTAGCGGCGCCACTCCGGCCATTCGGATTCGACCATCTTCGCCAGCCGCTCCAGCAGGCGGGTGTCCGCCTCGATGGTCGCCTTGATGCCCGGCCGGCGCACCTTGATCACCACCTCGGTGCCGTCGGCCAGGCGCGCGCGATGCACCTGGGCGATCGACGCGGCCGCCAGCGGCAGCGTGTCAAATCTGGCAAACACGGTATCGACGCTGCCGCCGAGGTCTTCCTCCAGCTGCGCACGCAGGGCCTCAAATGCGACCGGCGGAACATGGTTCTGCAGCTGACTGAATTTGGCGATCCACTCCGGTGCAAACAGGTCGACGCGGGTGGCCAGCACCTGGCCCAGCTTGACGAAGCAGGGGCCGAGTTCTTCCAGCATGCAGCGCACCCGCTGTTCGGGGTTCAGCGCGACCAGCGCTTCCAGCTGAGCCGTGGGAAAAACCCGCCCGACCCGCTCCAGCGCCCCCAGCACGCCCAGCCGCCGCGCCACGTCGCCAAAGCCGTGCCGCGCCAGCACGACGGCGACTTCCTGCAGTCGACCGAGATCGCGGGCGGCAGTGAGCGTTTCTAGAAGCATGCGGGCAGTGTAGACGGCCGCTGGAGGGTCGGCCTATCGCCGCCCAAGCGCGCTGGCCCTGCAGCCGAGAGGCCGACGGTGCCGGGCCGGCAAGCAGGCCGTGGGCCGCAGCGAGACGCCCATCGCGCGCTGGAGTCAAGGCGCGCCCTGCGACGGAGTGCCTAAGCCAGGCTCGATTGAGCGCAAGACTCACAGTGCGTGAAAAGAACGAGCTCGGAATGCAAGTGCGGAATGCGAACTCGGGGCTCGGGCATTTGCGCCGACGCGCGCTGCGCGCCATCGAGGGCGTTTGGTGGACGTATGCAGCGGCAGCAGAGTTCGCCCGAGCGCGCTGGCGCTGCCGGACTCTTGCCGGCCTGCTGTGGGCCTGCTGTGGGCCGACGCTACTGTCGCCTGCGCTCAGCCCGCCGCTCCGAACAGCGCGCCGGCACCCCAGGTGCAGGCCATCGCCAGCCCGCCCCAGAACAGCACCCGCAGCGCGCCGCGCAGCGGCGGTGCGCCGCCGGTTCTCGCGGCCAGGGCGCCGAGGACGGCGAGCAGCACCAGGCTGGAAAGCAGCACCGCCAGCGACAGCGCCGCGGCCGGCGCCAGCAGCAGCACCAGCAGCGGCAGGCCGGCACCGACCGCGAACGCTGCGGCCGAAGACAGCGCCGCCTGCACCGGCCGCGCGCGCTGCTGGTCGGTGATGCCCAGCTCATCGCGGGCATGCGCGCCAAGAGCGTCGTGAGCGGTCAGCGCAATCGCCACCTCGCGGGCGAGCGCGGGCGACAGGCCGCGCGCGCGCTGCAGCGCGGTCAACTCGTCGAGTTCAGCGGCAGGCGTCTCGGCCAGCTCCCTGCGTTCGCGAGCCAGATCAGCGAATTCGGTATCGGCCTGCGAACTCACCGACACGTATTCACCGGCGGCCATCGACAGCGCACCGGCCACCAGGCCGGCGCTGCCGGCGACCAGCACCGCGGCCGGCGCTGCGCCGGCGGCGGCCACCCCCAGCACCAGGCTGGAGGTGGAGATCAGCCCATCGTTGGCGCCGAGCACGGCCGCTCGCAGCCAGCCGGTGCGATGGCCGCCATGGCGCTCGACGTGCGCCCGGCTCATCGCAACGCCCTGGCCCAGGGCAGCATCCGGCGCAGGGTGTCATCGCGGCGCAGGTAGTGGTGATACAGGCCAGCCGCGGCGTGCAGGCCGATCAGCCAGTAGCCGAGGGTGGCGCCGAGCTTGTGCAGGTCCTCAAAGCGCTCAGCCAGCGCCTTGTCCGGCCCGACCAAGGCCGGCAGCGAAAGGCCCCAGAGGCTGATCGGTGCCGCCTCGGCGCTCAGCACCAGCCAGCCCAGCAGCGGCATGCCGAGCATGAACACGTACAGCGCCGCATGGGCGGCGTGGGCGGACAGGCGCAGCGCGAGCGCGGGCGTCGGGGTGATCGGCGGAATCGGCCCGCGGAAGCGCAGCAGCAGGCGCGCCGCGACCAGCAGCAGCACGCTCAGCCCGGTAGAAAAATGCAGGGCCTTCATCAGCGCGCGCGGCTCGCTGCCGCGCGGAAACTCGCCGCGAAACTCCATCAGCACGTACGCCGCGGCGATCATCAGCAGCATCAGCCAGTGCAGCGCAATCAGCGCCTGCGGGTAGCGTGCACCCAGTGCGGTCGACATGAGCGGCTCCAGTGCGGGGAGGGTGACGTTTCCACTACAGCGTTAAACCGCTGCCGCCGGCTTGATCAGGGTCATGTCGGCGGCGCTTGACGCAGCGCGCCGGCGGTTTCATCGGTGCGGGCGGCGGTCGGCTCGCCCACGCTGCCGTGCGTGCGCAGTTCGGCCACCTCGCCGTCAAAATCCTCGCCGTGGCGGTCTGGCTCGATCTGCTTTTGAATCAGCCGCAGATTGCGCAGATACACCACCAGGCCAAAGCTCTGACCGAGGATGATCACCAGGTCACCGGTGCTGATGGCGTAGGCCAGTAACAGCAGGCTGCCGCTGATCGACAGGTACCAGAACTGCACCGGGTTGGCCGAGGCCTGCGCGCGCTCGGAGTAGTACAGCTGTACGACAAAGCGGCCGGTGAACAGGATCTGGCCGATGAAGCCGATGACCAGCATCAGCGGCACCGTGCGGGTGGCGGCGGCGCTCAGCGGGACCTCATGGCTGAGCAGGCCGGCCGCCAGCGAGGCGGCCAGCAGGGCCAGGGTCGGCCACAGGAAAAACAGCGCACGACCGCAGGCGGCGCGCTGAACCAGCTCGATGTTGCGCAGGTAGATCGCAAGCCCAACCCCCTGGCCGAGCGCGATCACCGCGTCGCGCTGATGCGCGGCATAGGCCAGCAGCAGGGTCGAACCGAGCACGCTGAAGAACCAGAAATGCACCGGCAGCAGCGAGCGCCGCGCGCGTTCGGACAAAAACCACTGCACCAGAAAGCGCGCCGAGAACGCCGCCTGCGCGCTGAGCCCGATACCGATCCAGAGCGGGTCGGTCTCGGTCACGGTTTCAAGCCGCTCTGGCGGCTCTCGTTGACTTCCGTCGGCCGGGAGCGGCGCGCCAGCCAGGCCACGCCGAACAGGTCGACGATGCCGACCCACAGCCGGTCCCACAGCCCGTAGTGCGACTGCCCGGCCACGCGCGGACGATGGTTGACCGGCAGGCTGTCAACCTTCCAGCCGCCCTGCCGGATCAGCGCCGGCACGAAGCGGTGCATGTGATCGAAAGCCGGCGCTTTCAGCAGCGCGGCGCGCTCGACCACGCGAATGCCGCAGCCGCTGTCGGGGGTGGCGTCGCGCAGCATCCGCGAGCGCACGCCGTTGGCGATCTTCGAGGACAGGCGCTTGAAGCCGGTGTCGCGACGATTGACTCGCCAGCCCTGGATCAGCTTCAGGGCGGGGTCGCCGCGGCGCTCGATTTCGGCCAGCAGCCGCGGCAGGTCGGCCGGGTCGTTCTGGGCGTCACCGTCGAGGGTGCCGATCCAGCGGCCGCGGGCGGCGCGCACGCCGTTGATCAGAGCGGTGCTCTGGCCGGCGTTGCGCACGTGCCGCAGCACCCGCAGGGCCGGATTCGAGCGCTGCAGGCGCGCCAGCACGGCGGCACTGTTGTCGCTGCTGCAGTCGTCGACAATGACGATCTCATAGTCATCGCGGCCGTCGAAGGCGCGGACGATCTCGTCGATCAGGCCGGGCAGGTTCTCGGCTTCGTTGTGGGCCGGAACGACCACGGAAACAGTGAGCTCAGCTGCCGGATTCACTTAAGGCTTCCATCGGTGCGGGGAGCGTCGCCGCCTGAGTCGTTTTGAGAGCCGCTTTCGGCCGGCGTGATGGGCCGGGCGACTCCCGGCTTGAGCGCGCCGGTCACCCGGGCCGAGGCGCCAAACTGCGGGCAGTCTGGCCGCAGCGCCTGATGCGGCACCAGATACCAGCGGCGGCGGTTTGACCAGCCGAGCTCGATGGCACGATCTCGATCAATACAGTCGTTCTTGTCGATGGCCTGAATCATCAGCACGTTGCCCGGCGATTGCAGCATCCACGCCAGCGCCGCACTGCGCTGCTGCTGAAGCGGCGTCTTGAAGCCGAACGCGCGCACGTCGCCGACGCCCTGCAGCAGGAACTGCTCAGGCCCGCCGACAATGCCAAGCGCCGCGCCGGCCGGCAGCAGCGCGTGCGCCCGCTGCATCAGCGCGGCGCCGGAGCGCGCGCCGTTCATCGAGGGGAAACCGAACAGGCCGTAGCCGGTCCACAGCGCCAGCATCAGCGCCGCGAAGGCGAACATGCCGCGGCGCCAGAACAGCAGCGCCGCCAGCACGCCGACCACGCCGATACCGAGCACCCAGGGCCACGGAGCGACGCCATTCTGCAGCTCGACCCGCGCCGCGAAACCGGGTTGGCCGAGCAGCGCCCAGCCGGCGGCAAGGCTCAGCAGCAGGCCGATCAACAGGGCCAGCACGCCGAGTGCGCGCTGCACGCCGCGGCGCATCAGCAGGCCCGGCAGCAGCGGGCCAAAAGCCAGCGCGAGCGCCGGCAGCGCCGGCAGCAGGTAGACCCCGCGCTTGCCGGGCGAGATCGAGAAAAACAGCAGCACCAGCAGCACCCAGCCGACCAGCAGCAGCGGCCGCGCGTCGCCGCGCTTGATCCGCCGCCACCAGGCCGGCACCGCCCACGGCAGCAGCAGCGACAGCGGCAGCCACAGCACCGGAACCACCTCGACCGCGTAGTACCAGAACGGCTTCACGTGCATCCACGCGTTGGCGTAGCGGGTGACGGTCTGGCGCAGCAGCAGGTCGTCGCGATAGGCGGCGATCTCGGCGTGGCCGGGCTGCGCGGCGAGGTACAGCACCGGCAGCGCCCAGGCCACGATTACCGCCAGCATCGCCAGCGGCCCGAGCGCCCAGCGCCAGCCGCCGCGGATGGGCGCCAGACCCTGGATGCCGCGCCAGCGCGCGAGCCCATAGGGAATCAGCAGCAGCCAGGGCAGAAAGCCGGTGCCCTTGGTGATAACCCCAAGCCCGGTCGCCACTCCGGCCAGCACATACCAGCGCCAGGCCGGGCCCAGCAGCAGATGCCGCAGCAGGCCGTACAGGCCCAGCGTGGTGAAGCCGACCAGCACCATGTCGATTTGTGCGGTGCGTCCCTGCAGGGTGAACTGCACGCACAGCAGCAGCGCAATGGTGGTCCAGAACGCGATGCGCCGGCCGTACAGGCGGCGGCTCAAGTCGAACATCAGCGCCAGCGTGCCGAGGCCAGCCAGCAGCGAGGGCAGCAGGAACGCCAGCCGCGTGCTGCCGGTCAATCCATACGCCATGGCCTGCAGCCACAAGAACACCGGCGGCTTTTCGGCATACACCTCGGGCCCGCGGTGCGGGATGAACCAGCGCCCGGTCTCGATGATGTCGCGGCCCATCAAGGCGAAACGCGGCTCATCGGCCGGCCACGGATCGCGCAGGCCGTAGCCGACGCCAAGCAGCCACAGGGCCAGGCCGGCCAGCAGCCAGAGATCGAACGGAGCGCGGATGCGCGGTCGCGGCAGCAGCAGCGGCAGCGGCAGGCGGGGGATACTCGGCGGCATCAAAAGCACGCGGTCGGAAAGCAGCATGAAAGGGTACTGGCGTCTGGTTAAGAACTCCTGCCTGCAGCCGGCGGGCTCAGGAGCGCGACCGTGATCGACCTGTCGCGGCTGCCGCTGAAGCGCCGGGTTGCGCTGTTCGCCGGCGGCCTTGGGCTGGGCTTGAGCCTGCTGTTTGGGGCGCTGACCTGGCTGATCGCCGAGGACTACGAGCATCTGCTGGTGAGCGCCGTGCTGCAGGGCCAGGCCGAAACGGTGCGCGACGCGCTGGCCGCCGGCCAGCCGGTGCGCCTGCCCGAAAGCGATCAGCTGCGCGGCTGGCTGTTTTACGCCGAGGCTCCGCCGGCCGACCTGCCGCCGGCGTGGGCGGCCGCGCCCGAAGGCATCCACGAGAATCTTGCCGGTGGCGCTGAAGGCCTGCATCTGGCGGTGTTCGGCCTGGGTTCGCAGCGGCTGGTTTACGCCATCCAGCTCGGTGAGATCGAGGCGCTGGAGTCCTACCTGATCGGCCTGAGCCTGCTGGTGGTGCTGATCGGCGGCGGCGGCTCGGCGCTGCTGGCGCAGTGGCTGGCCGGGCGCGCGCTGCGGCCCCTGAACACCCTGGCCGCCGCGGTCGAGGCGCTGCCGGCCGCGCCGCAGGCGACTTCGCTGGCACGCGGCCTGCCCGATGACGGCCTGCAGCGACTGGCGCGCGCCTTCGACAGCTATCAGCAGCGGCTGCTGGACGCCGAGCAGGTCGAACGCGAGTTCTTCGCCGACGCCAGCCACGAGCTGCGCAGCCCGGTGGCCTCGCTGCGCGGCGCCGCCGAGGTGCTGCTGGATGACCCAGAAACGCCCGAGCGCCTGCGCCGCAGGCTGCAGCGAATCGACCGCGCCAGCGACGAGCTCGGCCAACTCATCGACGCCCTGCTGCTGACCGCGCGCGCGGATCCGCCGGCAGCGGCGGCGATCTGTGTGCAGCCGCTGCTGCAGGAGGTCTGCGCTGCGCTCGCGACGCGCGCCGACGCGCGTGGGGTGCGCGTGTGTCTGCTCGCGGCTGCCGACACGAGGCCGTGGCCGGTGCCCGAGCACTGGCTGCGGATCGCCCTGCTCAACCTGCTGCGCGCTTTGATCGACCTGCCCGACAGCCGCAGCATTGAGCTGCAGCAGGTGGCGGACGCGCTGGAGTTTCGCTTCAGCGAGGCCCTGCCGCTGGTCGAGCAGCGCTCCGACCGCGGCTTTCCGCTGCGCCTGGTCGAGCGCCTGTGCCGGCGCATCGGCCTGCGGCTTGAGCACTCCCCGCAGTGTCTGCGTTTGGTACTGCCGCAGAGCGATTGAGCGCGTGGGCGGAAACCTGCCGACGGCTGCGGCCGAAAGCCGCTGTCTCGACCTTTGGCGAGCGCGGGGTTGGCAACCACCGGCGGCTGCGGCGCAGTGCAGTGCAGTGCAGTGCGCACACAGCCTCGCGGCGTTAAGGCGGAGACGGAATCGGCACAGATGGGCTTAACGCAGGCGGGGGAGCATGCCGGCTCTGTCCCCTGTCTGCATCGCCGCCCATGTCCAGCGTTCCCGAGTTCCCCAATCCAGCGCATGCCGCGCAGGTTCGCGGTGCTTCCAGGCTCGGTCGACTCGATGCCTCGACCCTGTGCGCGCTCGGCCTGGTGGCCCTGCTCGCCGCGGTGTCGCTCACGGTGCGGCCCCTGCTGCCGGTGGATGAAACGCGCTATCTGTCGGTGGCCTGGGAGATGTGGTGGCGCGGCGATTTCGTGTTGCCCTGGCTCAACGGCGCGGCCTATCACCACAAGCCGCCGCTGCTGTTCTGGCTGATTCACGCCGGCTGGGCGGCGTTTGGCGTCAGCGAAACCTGGCCGCGGCTGATCGGGCCTGTTTCGGCGGGCGTGGCGATTCTTGCACTGCGCAAGCTCAGCGCCCGACTGTGGCCGCAGCAGGCGCAGCAGGCCGGCCTGGGGCCGCTGCTGCTGTTCGGCAGCGCCTACCTGCTGTTGTTCCAAACCGGGGTGATGTTCGACACGCTGCTGCTGGCTGCGCTCAGCTTGAGCTGGCTCAGCCTGCATCAGGCCCTGCTGGGCAACCGCACGGGCGACTGGCTGCTGTTCGCCGCGGCCGGTGCGCTGGCGCTGCTGGCGAAAGGCCCGGTGGCGCTGATCTATCTGCTGGCGCCGCTGCTGGCTTGGCCCTGGTGGCGCCCGCAGCGGAGCAGCGCGGCCGTGCACGGTGCGCAGCCGGGCAATACGCAGTGGGGCGGGGCGCAGCCGGCCAGCGCAGCGTGGAATAGCGTCGGCCGGCGCTGGCCGTGGGCGCTGCTGGCCGTGCTGCTGGCGCTGCTGCCGCTGCTTGCATGGGCGCTGGCGGCCTCTGAGCGCGGCGGCGAGGCGTTTCGGCAGGCGCTGCTGTTCGGGCAAACCCTCGATCGGGTCAGCGGGGCGATGGGCCATCCGCGGGCCGGGTGGTTTTTTCTGCCTTTCGTGCTGCTGCTGCCGTTTCCGTGGAGCCTGTGGCCGCGCGCTTGGCGCGCGCTGCGCGATGCGCCGGGTCTCCTGCGGGATCGCCCGGCGCGCTTCCTGCTGGCGCCTCTCGCGGCCGGCTCGCTGATCCATCTGCTGGTGTCGGGCAAACAGGTGCACTACCTGATCCCGCTGCTCGCGCTCGGCCTGCTGCTGCTGGCGCGGCTGCTGGTCGACGACGCTGCAGCCGCCGCCCGCGCGCGGCGCATCGCCTGGGTGCAGGGCGCCGTGCTGGCGCTGGCACTGCTGGCGGCCTCGCTTGCGCTGCGGCCCGAGTACCCGATCAACGACATCGGCGCGCGGCTGGCCGCGGCCGAACGGCAGGGCCAGGCGCTGGCCTACATCGGTCACTATCAGGGCGAGTTCCATTTCGCCGGCCGGCTGCGCAGCCCGGTGGCCGAGCTTGCGCCCGCGCAGGCCGCGAGCTGGGCCGCTGCACATCCGCAGGGCCTGCTGCTCGCCCGCAGCAAGCGACTGCAGCTGATCGCCGAAGCAAAGCCGCTGGCCGAGTTTCGCTACAAGCGGCAGCCGCTGTACCTGCTGGCCGCCTCAGAGTTCATCGAAGGCCATGCCCAAGCTATCGATCCGATCGCGGCGCCGTAGGCAGCGCCTTGCTGCGGGCCCGCGCTCAGCCAACCGGGGCCTGCTGCGGCGGCATCCTCAGGCCGCCGGCGCCGGCGCCTGCAGCCGATAGCCAAGGCCGTGCACGGTGTGCAGCAGCGGCTCTGCGAAGGGCCGGTCGACCAGCATGCGCAGGGCGTGGATCTGGCTGTGCAGGGCGTCGTTGCCGGGCGCCTCGTCGCCCCAGCCGGCCTGCAGCAGCTGCTCGCTGCGAACCAGCGCCGGCGCCGCGCGCAGCAGGGCGTCCAGCAGCCGAATCTGGATGCTCGACAGGGCGATCTGCCGGCCCTCGCGCACGCAGCTGCGCTGTTCGGGTTCGAGCCGCAGGGGACCGCAGCTGAGCTGTGCGCCGTCGCGCGCGCGATGGCGCCGATGCAGGTTCAGGACCCGCGCTTCCAGCTCGCGCATGGCAAACGGCTTGACCAGGTAATCGTTGGCGCCCTGCGCGAAACCGCGCAGCTTGTCATCGAGGCTGTCGCGCGCAGAGAGCATCAGCACCGGCGTGCCGTGGCCGGCCTCGCGCAGGCGTCGACACAGCTCCAGCCCGTCCAGCCGCGGCAGGCCCAGATCCAGCACGATCACGTCGAAGCGGCCCTCCATCGCCATGCGCAGGCCGATTGCGCCATCGGCGGCGTGGTCGATCAGATGCCCGCGCCGGTCGAAGTAGTCCCAGACGCTTTCGGCAAGGTCTCGCTGGTCTTCGACCAGCAGCAGTCTCAGGTTCATCCGTGGCGGCGGCAGCGGTGTGGGAGCCTAGTCTGCCGCAGCCGACCGAGAACCGCGTCGAGAACTCTCACGACGCGGTCATTGCAGCTCCGCGCTCCGCTGCGCTGGACTGCGCAGGACCCGGCTGCGCTGCCATGCCTGCCCAGAACTGAGCTGCGCGGGCTGGGCTACTCCGGATCGTCGCCGCAGCGGAAGCCGACGCTGTCGGTATCGGTGGCATTGCCATTGCGCACGGTGACCTGGGCGAACACGGTCTGCAGCGGCGCGCAGTGAAAGCTGAGCACCGGGTTGCTGCTCTGCGGATACACGGTGGTGACGTGGCCCGATGTGACCCGCCACTGGTAAAGCAGGCGCTCGCCGTCGCCCGGGTTGAGCACATACACCTGGGGCCAGGCTTCGCAGGTCACGCTGCCCACGGTGTTGCTGCACTCGGCGATGGCGTAGACCGGATCGTTCTCGTAGAGCTCCTTGGGGCACACGGTGGCCGGGGTTTCGGTGACATAGAAGGCCGCCGCCTGCTTCGGCAGCGGGCACAGGGTTGGCAGCGCGGCGGCGCTGTGGGCGGCCACGCCAAGACACAGGCCGAGGGCAAGATGCAGCGAACGAAATGTCATGCGGCGGTACTCCTGCAGTTTTGCGATTAGAGGCAGAGGGCGCGTTGGGTCGCCGCTCCGGAGTGCAGCGGTCTAGGCGCCCGCCGTTGAAACACGAGGCGGGTGCTCAGGTGCGCGCGCGGACCGCGGGTCTGGATCGGCGAGGGGGCCCTCGGCTACGACGGCGCCGCAGACCAAACGATAGGCGCGCGCGCGTTCGCCCCCCGCCGGCTGTGGCGAGGGCTCTGCTGAGGCGCAGTCGAAGGGGCCAAACAGCTGCTGCAGCAAATCGCGCAGGTCCTGTCGATTGGACGGCGCCAGCTGCGCCATGTCCGGCTCGCCCGTGGCCGGCAGCAGCTGCCGGCGCGCGGCCGCTGCATTGCCGCGCTCCAGCAGGTGTCGCGCATAGCTGGCGCGGAAAAACAGCGGCAGCGGATCGAGCGCGTGTCGAGCGCGGCTGGCGGCCTCGATCGCAGCCTCGAACTGGGCGTCGGCAGCGGCATCCGTCGGGTCGACGTAGAGCTTCAGCTGGGCCGCGTTGAAACGGGCGCGCGCCACGTTCAAATGCTGGTCGCCGACGCTGCGCGCGTAGGCGTCCGCCGCAGCCGAATACGCATCCGCCGCCTGCGCTGGACGCTCCTGCGCGCTCAGCGCACCGGCGAGGCTGCCCCAGGCCATGCCCAACAGCGCCGATCGAGTGCCGTAGGCGGACTCCAGCTCGGGCAGCAGGCGACGCACCTCGCGCTCGGCGACGCCGGTTTGACCCAGCTCGACCAGCACGTCGACCCGACGCAGCCGAGTCAGCAGGGCCGCGGCCTGCTGCTGGCTCGCGGTTTGTTCGGCGACCAGCGCATCAAGCTGGGCGAGGGCGGCATTGGCGTCACCGCTCAGGCGCAGGGCTTCGGCCAGATGCCAGCGCGCATCGCGCCGCAGTTGCGCATCGCTGTCGGGCTGCAGACTTTGCAGCAGAGCCTGCAGGCGCGGCAGAGCCTGCGCGGCCTCGCCGTTCTGCAGCGCGAGATGGGCGCGCAGCAGCTCGACCTCAGGCAAATCAGGATGTTCGGTCTCAATACGTTCCAGCCACGCCTGAGCGGGCACCGGCTGCTGGGCCAGCACCGCGGCGCGCGCCGCCGCCAGCTGCAGGCGCAGCCGCACGGGGCTGCCTGCAGGCAGAGTTTCGGCCCACTCCAGCGCAGGCTGCAGCAACCCATCGGCATCGACCAGACCCAGCGCAGTGCGGATTTCGCTGATCTGCGCGGCGAGCTCGGCGTGCAGCGGCGGCGTCCGCGCGGCAAGCCCCTGCACCCGCGCGGCGGCGGCTTCCAGCACCGCGCGCACGCTGGTTTCGCCGGCCCCGACCCGGGCCGGGTCGGCCGCCATGAAAGCCTCGCTCAGCAGATCCAGCGCGGCCACTGCGCGGTCGCGCTCGCGCTCGGCGATCCGCGCGTGTTCGATCACCTGCTGGCCGGCAAACAGCGCCGCCAGCGCGGCGAGCAGCGACGCGGCCACCGCACTGCGGTGGCGCTGTGCGAACTTGCGCAGGCGATAGAGCACACGTCCGCGCCGCGCGCGCAGCGGACGCAGCTGCAGCCAGCGCGCCAGATCGTCGTCGAGCGCCTCAACGCTCAAGTAGCGCGCCAGCGGCTCTTTGCGCAGCGCCTTCTGAACGATCGATTCCAGATCGCCGCGCAGCTGCCGCGCCCACGCAGCGGTATCGCTGCGGCCGCTGAGCGCGGCGGCTTTCGGCCGGCTGCGGTGGGCCAGCTCCATGGCGTCCGGCGGCACGTCGAGAATGAGCCGCTCGGCTTCGCCGGCGGTCTTGCCGTCCAGTGCAAACGGCGGCACGCCAGACAACAGTTCGTACAGCAGCGCACCCAGCGCGTACAGATCGCAGGCGACGGTGATGCGCTCGCCGCGGATCTGCTCCGGCGCCGCATAGGCCGGGGTGAAAAAGCGCGCGGCGGTCTGGGTGCGCGGCTCGGTTTCGCGCGGCTGAATCTTGGCCAAGCCGAAATCCAGCAGTCGAGTGCGCCCGCTGCAGTCGACCATCACGTTGGCGGGCTTGATATCCCGATGCACCACCAGCGACCGATGCGCATGCGCAACCGCCTGCAGGATCGAGCGGAACAGCGCCATGCGCTCGCGCACGCCGAGCCGGCGGCGCGCGCACCAGGCCATCAGCGGCTCGCCCTCGACCCGCTCCATCGCTACGAACGCGGCGCCCTCGGCGCTGCGACCGGCCTCCAGCAGGCGGGCGATACCGGGGTGATCAAGGCTGGCCAGCGTGCGCGCCTCCTCCTGCAGCCGGGCTTCACCGTGCGGGTCCCAGACGTCGGCGCGCAGCACTTTGATCGCAGCGTGCTGCTCCAGATCGGCCTCGCGGGCGATGCCGTGCAGCACCCGCCCCATGCCGCCGCGGCCGAGCTCGCCGACGATTTCGAATCGACCGATCCGCGCCGGCAGCGGCGCCAGCGCTTCCGACACCAGCGCCGCCATCGCCGCCTGCGGACGCAGCGTCGGGCTGCACGCCTCCGCAGCGTCGCGCTGCAGCAGGCGCTCAAGTTCGGCGGCGAGCGCCGGCTCGGCGGCGGTCAGATCGATCAGCCACTGGCGACGTTCGCCGCCGTCGAGCGCGATGGCCTCGCCAAACAGCTGCTGCAGGTGCTGAAAGCGCTGCGCGGGCTCAGTCATGGGGGTCGACTTCGACCTGCTCAGCCAGCCAGCTGCGGGCAAACCGCCACTGTCGGACCACGGTCGGCACCGAAACGCCGGTCAGCTCCGCCACCGCTTCAATGGTCAGGCCGGCGAACACCCGCAGCTCGACCACCCGCGCGCATTTTGGATCGAGCGCCTCCAGCCGGGTCAGCGCCTGATCCAGCGCCAGCCAGTGAAAATGGTCGCCGACCTGCGGCAGATCCGCCGCCTGCACGTCCTGCAGGGCCAGCACCACCTGGCCGGCACCGCGCTTTTCGGCGGAGCGCGCGCGCAGGTAGTCGATGACCACCCGGCGCACCATCGACGCGGCGATCGCGAAGAAGTGATCGCGATTCTGCCAATCGACGGCGCGCTGTCCGTGCAGGCGGATGAAGGCTTCGTTGGCGAGTTCGGTCGCCGACAGCGTCGGGCTGCCGGCAACGTCGCGCAGATGGCTGCCGGCAAGACGACGCAGCAGCGGATAAAGCTGCGCGGCCAGCGCCCCCTCGACCGTGCTGTCGCCACGCCGCCAGCGCCCAAGCAGCTGGGTGAAGTCACTACCCTCAACGTCCACGCAGCTCTCCCCAGACGCGCCTTGTGCCCGAGTGTAGGGAGTGCCGGAAGCCGCGGACAAGCGCACTGGCCGCGCTCTGACCGTGAGCCCAGGCCACGTGGTCCAGGGAGAGAGGAGTGCGCGCACCCGGCGGGCCACTCAGCTGCCCGGGCTGGCGATCACGTGCTGGCTCAGCGCATTCGGCAGAAAACCGTTGATCCGGTGGGTGGCGGTGAACAGCACCGGCACGCTTTCGATGTCCAGACCCTTTGCCAGCGTGCGCGCCTCGCTGCTGGTGTCGATGCTGTACTCCACGAAGGTGACCGAATGCTCGCCGAGCCAGCCTTTCAATTTGGCGCAGGCGGGGCAGGTGCTCAAGGTGAACACCACCAGCTCGCGGTGCTCGGCCAGGGCTGCCGGCCGGGCCAAGGTCTCAATGTCCGGGCGCTGCGGCTCCGCCATTATCCAGCGGGCCCCGAGGAGCCCTGCGGCGCTACCTCCGGCGACGACCAGCAGCATCAGCAGCGCGTTTTTCAGTGCGTTCATGGTGAGCTCCTAAACGGATGGGCCAGCGGCGGCAGCACGACCGCGCCGGCGGGTCGACCCCGCTGCGGGTCAGCGCATCGGGGCCGCGTGCCGGGCCGCAATCGGCCCGGACGGTCTCGCTGGTTTTAGAGTTGCCTGCTGGCGATCCCTGCTGTTGCAGCTGCGTCCGGTAATGCATCGCTTGTGCAGGCGGTGGCGGCAGGCGCGCCCGCAGGCGTCCTTGCAGCGCGTCCCCCCGGCACGCCAGTACCGCTGCACGGCAGCACTGCTGATACGCGCAGCACGATGGCGGACCTGATCACGTCGAGCAGTTCGCGTTGAATAGATCGCATTGCACACATCGCATTAATACGTCCGGGCTCGACGGATCGCAGCCGGCCGGTTTCCGCTCGACGGCAGGTCTCGCCCTGTGCACGGCACGCATCGACAGGCTGAGCATCGCCGCAGCGGCCGCGCGCGCGCCGTTGGGTGGGCGGCGCGTTCCCGGCTACAGTCGGGCGCCTTGCCTCAGGTGCGGCCACGCGTGGACAGCTCAGCGGAACTCGATGCCCTGGTCGGCGAACGCCGCGCCCGACTGCGCGAGGCGGACGCGGCAGCGTTCGACGCGCTGCTGGCGGGCCCGTTCGGCGCCTCGCTGAGTCAGCTGCTGGTGGCCTCGGACTACGCCTTCGAGCAGCTGCGCAAGCACCCGGCGCGGATGGCGCGGCTGCAGACCGAGCCGGCGTCACTGGCCCTGGCCGGACTCGATGAAGCTGCGGCGATGGGCGCGCTGCGTCAGCACAGGCACGCGCAGTCGGTGCGCCAGATCGCCCGCGACGTGGCCGGCCTCGATCGCATTGCGGCGACGCTCGCGGCCAGCTCGCAGCTGGCCGACGACTGCAGCCAGGCGGCGCTCGAGTACGCCATGGCGCTTGCGCTCGAACGCCACGGCCAGCCGCGCGCCGACGACGGCGAAGCGCAGCGGCTGGTGGTGTTCGGGCTGGGCAAACTGGGCGGCGGCGAGCTCAATTTCAGCTCGGACATCGACCTGGTGTTCGGCTTTCCGCGCGGCGGCGAAAGCGACGGCGCGCGGCCGCTGGCCAACGAAGCGTTCTTCCTGCGGCTGGGCCAGCAGCTGATCCGGCTGCTCGGTGAGACCACCCACGAGGGTTTTGTCTACCGCGTCGACATGCGGCTGCGGCCGTTCGGCAATTCCGGTCGACTGGCGCTGTCGTTCGCCGCCATGGAGCAGTACTTCCAGCGCGAGGGCCGCGACTGGGAGCGCTACGCCTGGATCAAGGCGCGGCCGATCGCCGGCGACATCGAGGCCGGCGAGCGCTTTCTGACCGACCTGCGCCCGTTCATCTACCGCCGCTATTTCGACTACACGGCCTACGAAGGCCTGCGCGAGATGAAGGCGATGATCGAGGCCGAGGTGCAGCGTCGGGAACTGGCCGAACACCTGAAGCTGGGCCCGGGCGGCATTCGCGAGATCGAGTTCATCGTGCAGCTGCAGCAGCTGATCCGCGGCGGCCGCGAGCCGGCGCTGCGCGCCCGCGGGCTGGAAGCGGCGCTGACGGTGCTCGATGCCGATGGACACCTTCCAACGCTGCAGGCGCAGCAGCTGCGCTCGGCCTATCGCTTCCTGCGGCATGTCGAAAACCGCCTGCAGATGTTCGCCGAGGCGCAGGCGCACAGCCTGCCGGAAACCCCGTTCGAACAGCTGCGGCTGGCGCGCGGGCTCGGCTTCAACGACTTCGCCGCCCTGCTTGAGCAGCTGGACAGCCACCGCCGACACGTGCGCGCCGCCTTCGAGGCCGCGTTCGACTCCGGCCGCAGCAGCGAGACCGGCGCGCGCAGCGGTCTGCTGCACGACTACTGGCGACAGATCGATCGGCAGCCGCCGCTCAGCCATTTGCGTGAGGCCGGCCTGGAGCCCGCCGAAGAAGCGCAGGCGCGGCTGCTGCAGTTCGCCCGCAGTTCCGCGCGCGTGCAGCTGTCGGCGCGCGCCCGGGCGCGGCTGGACCGCCTGCTGCCGGCGCTGCTGGAGGCGATCGTCGGGCACGGCCAGCCGCTCAGGCTGCTGGAGCAGGTGCTGAATTTTCTGCACGCGGTGCTCAAGCGCTCCAGCTATCTAGCCCTGCTCGACGAGAGCGCGCCGGCGCGCGCGCGGCTGCTGGAAACCTTCGCCGCCAGCAGCTGGATGGCCGAGCGCCTGACCGCGCATCCGCTGCTGCTCGACGACCTGCTCGATACGCGCAGCCAAGGCGCCCCGGACAGCCTGGTCGCGCTGCGTGAGGAGCTCGACGCGGCGCTGCTCGAAGTGCCGCAGGACGATCCCGAGCATTTGCTTCCGGCGCTGAACGAATTTCGCCAGAGTGTTGCGTTTCGGATCGCCCGCGCCACCCTGTTCGGCGGCCAGGCGGCCAGCCTGAGCGCACGCCAGCTGGCCTGGCTTGCCGAGGTGATCGTGAGCCGGCTGCTTGAGCGCGCCGAGGCCGAGATCACCCGCAGCCACGGCCGTCTGCCCGACAGCGGCGTGGCGCTGCTCGGCTTCGGCAGCTTCGCTGCGGCCGAGCTCGGCTTCAATTCGGACCTCGACCTGGTGTTCCTGTATCGAGCCCGCGCGGGCGCCGAAAGCGACGGCGCGCGGCCGCTGGACCCCGCCCGCTACTACCAGCGGCTGGTGCAGAAGCTGCTGTCCTGGCTGAACACCTCGACCACCGGCGGCCGCCTGTACGAAGCTGACCTGCGGCTGCGCCCGGACGGCAGCAAGGGCCTGCTGATCTCGACCGTCGAGAGCTTCGAAACCTACCAGCGCGAGCGCGCCTGGCTGTGGGAGAAGCAGGCGCTGGTGCGGGCCCGCTTCGTCTGCGGCGATGCGCGGATCGGCGCCGAGTTCGAACGCATCCGCGCCGACAGCGTGGGCCTGCCGCGCGAGCGCAGCAAAGTGCTGCAGGAGGTCGCAGCGATGCGCCAGCGCATGCGCGAAGCGCTTGACCGCAGCCGCGCCGGCGAATTCGACTTGAAGCAGGGCGAAGGCGGTTTGGTTGATCTGGAGTTCCTGCTGCAGGCCGGCGTGCTGAGCCTCGCCCATCGGCACCCGACGCTGCTGCAGCCGCGCGACAGCGCCGGTCTGCTGGCCGCCTGCGTGGAGGCCGGCTGGCTCGACGCCGCCAGCGCCGCGCCCCTGCTGGTCGCGCACGCCGAGCTGCTGAGCCTGGGCCTGCGCTGCACCTTGGGCGGGCGCCCGCGGGTGCTTGCAGAAGCAAAGGCGCCGGCAGCGGCACGCACGGCGGTGGAAAATGCCTGGCGGGCGCTGGACCTGCACAGTCAGTCCGCAACCACGCTGGGCGATTCCGGCTGAGCGCTGGCGGCCAGCCGCGCACGGGATGTGCCTCCGGCATGCGTGCTGCAGCATTTCCGGGCCTCACAGCGAACTCGCGGCGCTACAACGATCTCGGCGCCCCGCAACGATCTCGGGGCCCAGAACGAACGAAGCCCGCTTCGTTCGTCACGAAGCGGGCCTCTCCCTCCCCAGGGTTCGCGACGGACGTCTTAGCGCCGATGGCCGCGGGCTGGACTTTAGACAGTGTTCACTCGGCGTGCACGCTGCAGTGCACGAAAGGCCGGGAGGGGGGAGTGGGGCATGCGGCGTGGAAATTGGAAACTGGGAATCCACCGCCGGTGAAACGGGCCGAGCGGAGGCGATGAGGGACGCGCTCCGCGGCGGAGCGTGCGCAACTGAACACAACCACGGCAATCGCCAGTCGCCATCGCCAATAGCCAATAGCCAATAGCCAGTCTGAAACTTTGAATTTCGAACCCTGACGCTACAGGGCCATTCGCGCTCGCAGCTGCTGCGCCGCACGGCGGCTCACTTCCACTTCGCTGCCGTCGGCGAGGATGGCCAGCAGGCCGTGGCTGAGGTCGGGCTGCAGGCTGCAGATGGCGTCCAGCCGCAGCAAACAGCTGCGGTTGACCCGGCAGAAGTGGGCGGGGTCGAGCCTCTGCTCGATGCGGTTGAGCGAGCTCAAGACATAGGCCACGCCGTGCCGGGTCCGCACCGCAGCGTGGTTGCCGACCGAGTCGAAACGCTCGATCTCGCTGAGCCGCACGATTCGCGCGGACTCGCCAAACTTCAGCAGCAGGCCGTGATCCATCGGCAGCGTCGAGGTCGCGCCGCCGGCCTCCCGCGGCTGCACCCGCGCCAGCGTCCGCGCCAGACGCTCGGGCTCGACCGGCTTGACCAGATAGTCGAGCGCGTTCAGCCCAAACGCGTCGATGGCAAAGCTGTCGAAGGCCGTGCAGAACACGAACTGGCAGCGGTCGTCGATCTGCTCCGCCAGCTGCAGCCCGCTCATGCCGGGCATCTGGATATCCAGGAAGGCGAGATCGGGCTGCAGATCTGCAAGCGCTTTCAGCGCGCTTTGCGCGTGCTCGGCCTCGGCGACGATCTCGATCTGCGGATGCGCGGCCAGCAGTCGTTTCAGCTCGGCCCGCGCCAGGCGCTCGTCGTCGACGATCAGGGTGCGAATGCGCGCGCTCATCGCCACGGCATCCGCAGACGAACGACGTATTGCTCGCCTTCCTGCCCGGCCGTGAGCCGGGCCGCCGGCCCGTAGCCGAGCGCCAGGCGCTCGCGCAGATTGGCAAGCCCGGTGCGGGTGCCGTCGGCGCGGGTGCCCGGCGCCGGCGGGTTACTGACTTCCAACTCCCAGCCCTCCGCCAGCGGCCGCGCGCGAATGTGCAGGCAGCCGCCTTCCGCGCGCGCGGCGATGCCGTGCTTGATCGCGTTCTCGACCAGCAGCAGCAGCGCCAACGAGGGCAGGCTGTACGGCAGGCAAACCGGATCCAGCGCGATGTCGAGCTTCAGCCGCTGCTCCAGCCGGGCCTGCTCGATCGCCAGATAGCGCTGCGCCAGCCGCCACTCCTCCTCCAGGCTTTGGCTGCTGCGCTCGGCCTGGCTCAGGTGAAAGCGAAACAGCTCCGAGAGCTGGGTGACCAGGTCCGCGGCGCGCTGCGGATTTTCGAAGATCGTTCCGCGGATGGTGTTGAAGGCGTTGAACAGGAAGTGCGGATTGAGCTGGCGAGTGAGCTGATCCAGCCGCGCCTGGCGCACCTGCTGCTGCAGCCGCCGGCGCTGGCGCAGCGCATGCCAGCCCAGGTAGATGGCTGACCAGACCGCCAGCGTGGCAGCCAGGTTGGACAAGGCGAGCGCATAGAACTGCAGGCCCTCCACCGCCACCGCAAGATCCTCGCTGCCGGCCTGAAATCGCACCGACGTAATCGCCGCCGCATCGGTGATCGCCAGCGCATCAAAGCCAGCACTCAGGGCCAGCGAGATCGCCGACAGCAGCAGCAGCCACAGCGCGAGCACGGCCCAGTGGCGGGGGGCCTGCTGACCGCTCAAGAAGAACAGACGCAGCGCCGGGCGCAGCCCGACGTGGGTGATCAAAAAGAAAAGAACCACGTCGACGCTGATTCGCAGCACGTAGCTCCAGGAAGTCATCCGTTCCGGGCCGACAACCTTGGTCAGCAGCACCGCGCTGAGCACGATCGAACCGATCGCAAGCAGGGCCTGCACCCACCAATAGCCGGCGGACGCGCGGGTCAGCGTGGCCAGCCAGCGGCGGTGCAGGCTTGGGCTCGGGCGCTTCATTGGCCGGCCGAGCGCGATGCGGGCCAAGCGCGGGCGGCGATCGCCGCGCGCAGGCGTGGGCGCACCGCCCGAAAGCCGCCAGTGCGCGCGCCTGCACGCCGGTCGGCAGGGCCGCGCGCGGCTGCCGCTGTCGAGCCTGCGTCAGCGCGCTGTGGTTTCGGTCCCAAGGCGAAGGGCACCGCGGAAACGCAGGTCGGCGCGTCGCCGCGCGGCGGCCTCGTTGGGCCTTGGCGTAGGGCCTGCGGCGGAGTGCGCGTGGGCCGGCGTCGCCGTGGCGATGCATGCGGCCACGGTGGAAGGCCGCGCCGTTGGGCTTCGCTGCGCTCAACCCAACCTACACGGGCACTGCGGCGAGGGTGAGGCCCGCGGCGCCGGCAGCCAGCGCGGGCAGATTGGCGCGATTGGCAGTGGCGATGTAGGTGCTGCATCAGGCTTGACGGCTGCTGCTGCTGCTGCTGCTGCTGCTGCTGCTGCTGCTGCTGCTGCTGCTGCTGCTGATCTCGCTCTCGCTCGCGCTCTCGCTCTGGCGCTGGGGCCACCCTCCACTCTGTCAGCGCAGGCGCGCAGAAATCACTCATAGCGAAGCGCATCGATCGGATGCAGCCGCGCCGCCTTGATCGCCGGCGCCAGCCCGAAAATCACCCCGATCGCGGTGGTGAACCCCAGCGCCAGCGCCACCGCCCACAGCGGCACCGACGCCCCGGCCATGCCGGGCACCGCCATCGAGATCAACACCGCAAAACCCCAGCCGAGCGCCAAGCCCACCAGCCCGCCGAACAGACTCAGCACCAGCGCCTCGACCAGAAACTGCAGCAGGATGAAGCGCGGCGTGGCGCCCAGCGCCTTGACTATGCCGATCTCGCGGGTTCGCTCCGTCACCGACACCAGCATGATGTTCATCACCCCGATGCCGCCGACCAGCAGGCTGATGCCGACGACCGCACCGGCGACCAGAGTCACGCCCTGCACGATCGCGTCGAAATTGGCGCGTGTTTTTTCGGCGGTCTGGAACTCGAACGGGTCCGGCGCGTCCTTGGCCAGCCCGCGGCGGCTGCGCAGCGTGTGCCGGACCTGCGCTTCGAGGTTTTTCAGGCTCACCCCCGGCGCAGGGCGGAAGTAGATCTGCACGTCCTCGCGCTGCTCCGGTGAGCTCAGCGCGCGCAGCGTCGAGAACGGCGCGATCGCATAGTTGTCCTGATCGAACCCGAACAGGCTGCCGCGCGCTTCGGCAATCCCGACCACCCGGAACCACTCGCCGCCGAGCTGCACGAAGCTGCCGATCGGATCCTCCGGCAGCTTAAGGTCGCGGGCTACGGTGGGCCCGAGCACCACCACACGGCGCCGGCGCAGGTCGTCGCTCTCACCGATGAAGCGGCCTTGGTCGGTATAGACCCGCACCACGTTCTGGTACTGGGCGTCGGTGCCGATGATCTGCGCGGTGGTGGTCTGGGTGCCGGCGCTGATTCGCCCGCCGAGGCTGATCGGCAGGATGATCGCGGTGATGTGCTCCAGCCCGCGCACGCGCTCGCGCACGGCCTGGAAATCCTCGCTGGACAGGGTGTTGCTTAGTCCGATCATCAGCTGCTGCTGCGGCGTGTAGGCGCGCACGATGACCATGTCCGAGGCGAGATCATCGAGCTGCTTGGTGACCGTGCTCGACAGGCCCTGCATCACCGCAACCACGGCAATGACCGCGGCCACGCCGATGATGATGCCGAGCGCGGTCAGCGCGCTGCGCAGCGCATTGGCGCGGATCGCCGCGATTGCGGCAAAACTGCCTTCGAGCACGGCATGGCCAAGGCCGGAGTCGATCAGCGCCGAGTCGGCCGCAGCCGAGTCAGCCGCAGCCGAGTCAGCCGGACTAGCCGCAGAAGAACGCGCGTCAGGCTGCTGCATGCGTCACCCCCGCGCGACCGGGCTGGTGCCGGTCCTCGACGATGCGGCCGTCGACCAGGCGCACGCTGCGGTGACAGTGATCGGCGATGTCCTGCTCGTGGGTCACCAGCAGCACGGTCTGGCCTTCGTCGTGCAGGGCATCGAACAGGGCCATGATCTCGGCGCTGGTGCGGCTGTCCAGATTTCCGGTGGGCTCGTCGCCCAGCAGGATCGCCGGCTCGGTCACCAGCGCGCGCGCAATCGCCACGCGCTGGCGCTGGCCGCCCGACAGCTGGCTCGGCAGATGGCCCATGCGGTCGGCCAGGCCGACGCGCTTCAGTGCAGTTTCCGCGCGCTGGCGGCGCTCGGCGCGCGGCATCACCCGATACACCAGCGGCTGCATCACGTTGGCCAAAGCAGACGCGCGCGGCAACAGGTTGAAGCTCTGGAAGATGAAGCCCACCGAGCGATTGCGCTCGTGCGCGAGCTCCGTTTCGTCCATCCCGGCGACGTCGCGTCCGCGCAGCAGGTAGCGGCCGGACGTAGGCACGTCCAGGCAGCCGAGCAGGTTCAGCAGGGTCGATTTACCCGAGCCCGACGGGCCGACGATGGCTACGTACTCATTGGCCTTGATCTTCAGATCGATGCCGTCCAAGGCCAGGAACTCGGTCTCGCCCATGCGATAGCGCTTGCTGACGCCCTCAAGCTCGATCACCGGCGCGCGCGCGCTCATGGTTCTGGCTCCGCCTCGGCCGTGTCGGCGTCCTTGAGTTTCAGCTCGATGCCGGCGGACAGCTGGGCCAGCACGCGGCCGGGGCCGGTGACCACGCGCTCGCCCTCGGCAAGCTCGCCGCGCACTTCCTGCGAGAAATCGTTGGCCATGCCGGCCTCGACCGCGACCCGCTCGGCGCGGCTGTCGGCGTCGACCCGCCACACGTATCTGCCCTGGTCATCTTTGCGCACCGCCGCCACCGGCACGTTCAGGCCCGGCTTGCCCTGCGCGGTTTCGATCTCGGCTCGGCAGCTCATGCCCGGGTGCAGGGTGAGCTCGGACGGATCGAGCTGCACCTTGACCCGGAACGCCAGGCTCTGCGCCGCCCCCATCGCCTTGGCCGAGGTGCCGATCTGCACCACTCTGCCGCGCAGCGGGGTCTGCGGATACGCCGCGGCGTACACCTGCACCGGCTGATCGATGGCGATGCGGGCGATATCGGCCTCATCCACCCGCAGCTCGGCCAGCAGCACCGACGGGTCAGCCAGCACCATCAGGTCGGAGCCGACGATATTCACCGTGCCTGCAATCACGGTTTCGCCGGGCTTGACGTCGACCGCCACCAGCAGGCCGTCGATGGGCGCGGTGAACAGCGTGCGCTGCAGGCGGTCCGCCGAAAGGTCGCGCTGCGCCTGCGCCTGGGCCAGCGCCTGCTGCGCGGCCTCGACCGCGATCCGCGCGATCTGGTGCTGGCTCTCCAACTGCTCAAAGGCATCGAGGCCCACCAGGCCGCGCTCGCGCAGCTGTCGCTGGCGCTCAAGCTGGCGGGCCAGATCGATCAGCCGCGCGCGACGCGAGCGGATCTCGATCTCGCCCGCGCGCACGCCGGCATCGGCGGCGTCCAAATCCGCCTGGAACGCCTCTTGGTCCAGCCGCATCAGCAGATCGCCCTTGGCCACGCGTTGGCCCTCCTCGACCAGCACTTCGGCGACCCGGGCGGTCACTTCCGAGCGCAGCTGGATCTGCTGCTCGTAAATGAGATTTCCCGACGCCAGCGCGGTGTCGTTCAAGGCACCGCGCTCAACTTCGGCGACATCCACGAGCTGCGCGCCGGCACCGCCGCGCGCGCCCAGCCACAGCAGCAGGCCCAAGCCCACGACGATCGCGACAGCAACAAGAGGCTTGCGCATGGCGATCAGCCGCCCAGGCTCAGCGCGCCCCAGGGCACGAAGATCAACACATACGGCAGCGCGCCCAGCAGCAGCGCCTTGCCCCAGCCCATGCCGTTCCAGGTATGCGCGGCCACCGCCACCAGGGCAATCGACCACAGGAAGAACAGGTTCAGCGTGCTGGCGAAAGCAAAACCGCTCTCAGCGGGCGAAAGGTTCAGCAGCAAACTGTTCAGGCTGGCGTAGTTGCCGAGATAAATCGACAGGCTGGGCTCGCTGCTGAGCAAGGCCAGCACCACCACGCCGAGCGCATTCAGCACCAGCGGCAGCGAGGCAAATGCGGCCACCGCAAACCAGCGGCCGTAGCCGTGGCGCTGCTTGGACAGCATCCGCTCGCCGAGGAAGTAAATGCCGGCGAACAGCGCGGTAAAAATCAGGCTCATGATCACCTGCGACACCGCGGTGATGTGGGCGGAGTACGGGGCGACCTGCATCAGGTTCGAGCGCATTGCGGCGAGCTGGTCGGCCGGCATCTCGGGCATCCCGGCCATCTGCTGCTCGACCATGGAGTCGGGGCTGATCCCGCTGAACAGCGTGTAGATGCTGGCCACCGCGGCGACCCAAATCACCAGCAGCGCAAGCCACGCCCAGGCAGGATGATCGCGCACGGCGCGGAAGGCATCGGCGGGGGCAAGAAAGGTATCCAGCAGCGCGGCGGGCGCGGATGTCGAAGCACTCATGGCGGATGTCCGAATAGGGCAGCAGCGGGAAGACTGCGCCGCCCCAGACGCAGATGTCAGGAAAATGTGATCAGCGGTTGCTGGGCGTGGGGAACGGTCGGCCCGGCGCGCATCGACTGAGATCCATTGGTCGTTCACGCGCTCCGCAGCCGGCCGCAGCGTCGGTGCATCCGGCTGCGGATCGACGAAGGCGGGTCCGGGAGGCGTCTAGTGCCGTCCGCGCAGGGCGAGTCTTGACTCCCCTTCGCCGGGCAACGACCGCTCGAAATCGACGTCAGCTAGCCGTCGCAGCCTTGCACACCGATTTGGTGATCCAGATACAGCGTCAATTCGGCGACACCCGAACGCTGCCATTGGAGGCGATTGCCGAGCCCCCTTACGCTGATGTGGCACGCCCAGCCAAAAGCCCCGCGCAAGCGTGCGACTTCATCGGCGATTGGGCGCAGGATCTGCAGCCGGTAGCGCTCGGAGCCGATTAGGCTCACCGCAACATCGCTTTTCCATTCGATTTCGGTTCGCCCGCTGTGGAACGAACTATTCCGGCGGCAGCGTCTGCAGCGTGCCCAGCAGCTGCTCGATGCGATCGCGCTCCAGCTGCGCCTGATGCAGTCCCTGGCTCAGCGGCGCTGAAGAGCCAAACGCCTCGCGGGTCCACAGCGCGGCCGCAAACGCGGCTTCCGCGTCGCGGTGCTTCAGCCAGGCGCGCTGCGAGCTGCGCAGCGCTTGGCGCGCCGATTCGGGCAGACGCGTCATCAGTTCGCTGTAGGCCCGGTTGAGTTCGGCGTCGAGGAACTCGGCCTGCGCGCCCAGCTCTACGCTGGCAGTGCCGCCGGCGGCATCACTCACACGCTGTTCGTAGACCGTGCCGCGACTGCGGAAATCGCCGAGCAGATCCGCCGCGTCGGGGTTGTCGATGGCCTGCACGGCGCAGGCCTGCAGCAGCAGGGCGAATGCCCAGGGCAGTACACGCATGATCAGCTCACCAGTGGGCATAGACGGCGCGAGTGTAGATCGCCCACTCGGCGCTGCGCCGATTCTGCAGGCCCCTCATCCGCTTGCCCTGCGACGTGTTTAAGGCCATCCACGCCGACTGCAGATCCGGTTACACCGTGCTGGCCTGTGGGTTGTTGACCGGCCTGGCCACGCTGGAGGTGCGAAAACCCCTGGCGCCAAAGTTGAACGCAAAGATCAGGGTTCCGCGATCAACGACAGGCCAGGGGCTGCTGCCCAGCGGGCCGGCGACTTGGCAGAAAACGCATGTTTGACCTGACGGTTCAGGCGGGTTCTGGATCTGCCGATTCAGCTCGCAGCTCAGCCGGCGCTGCGGCTTCGCGCCGCGACCTCCACCGTGGCCTGCAGTAGCATGCAGACGGTTTTCCTAGAGGCTATTTGCCCATGTCCCAGCCCACTCTCGCCTACGCCACTCCGTCCGCCAAGGCCGCGCTTTCGCCTTTCACGCTCGATCGCCGAGAGCCCGGCGCGACCGAAGTGCTGATCGAGATCGCCTTCTGCGGGGTCTGTCACTCCGACCTGCATCAGGCGCGCGAGGACTGGGGCCCGGCGCTGTTTCCGATGGTGCCGGGGCACGAGATCGTCGGCCATGTCGGCGCGGTCGGGGCCAAGGTCAGCCGGTACAAGGTCGGTGACCGCGTTGGCGTCGGCTGCATGGTCGATTCCTGCCGGGTCTGCGAATCCTGCGCGGCGGGCGAGGAGCAGTTCTGCTTTACCGGCGCCTCGATGACCTACAACGGCTTTGAGCAGGACACGCGCACCCAGACGTTCGGCGGCTACAGTCAGCGCATCACCGTGGACGAAGCCTTCGTGGTGCGGGTGCCGGACGCGCTGCCGCTGGACCGCACGGCGCCGCTGCTGTGCGCCGGCATCACCACCTATTCGCCGCTGAAGCGTTTTGGCGCCGGCACCGGCAAGAAGGTCGCGGTGATGGGTCTGGGCGGCTTGGGCCACGTCGGCGTGCGCATCGCGCGAGCAATGGGCGCAGAGGTGACGGTCATCAGCACGTCTGAGGGTAAGCGCGCAGATGCGCTGGCGCTGGGCGCTCACGATTTTCTGGCCAGCCGCGACAAGGACGCGATGAAGAAAGCGGCCGCGCGGTTCGACCTGATCCTGGACACCGTCTCCGCGCCGCATGATTTGAATGCTGCGCTCAACCTGCTGCGCACTGGCGGCACGCTGGTACTGGTCGGCCTACCCGAAGAAGCCCTGCCGGTGCAGGCCTTCGCGCTGGTCGGGCGCCGTCGGCGGCTGGCCGGCTCGCTGATTGGCGGCATCGCGGAAACCCAGGAAATGCTCGACTTCTGCGCCGAACACGGCGTGCTGGCCGACATCGAAACCGTGGCGATGGCCGACATCAACCAGGCTTGGGATCGACTGCTGAAGAACGACGTGCGCTATCGCTTCGTGATTGACATGGCGACCTTGAGGGCCGATTGAAACGACGCGCTTGCAGGCGCGGCCGCCCGGTACGCGAGAGCGCGCAGCTCGGCGCGCGGTGAGCCGCGTCGAAGCGGTTAGGTTGGCGCGCAATAAGCCGCAGCGAAGCCAGCTAGGTTGGCGTGCGGTGGGCGGCCTCGAAGCGGGTAGGTTGGCGCTGAGCGAAAGCGAAGCCCAACGCCGCGGCCTCCGCCCTCGCCGCAAGATTCAATCACCGCGACGTTGGGCTTCGGCTGTGCCTCAGCACCAACCTACAAGAGCAACTCGGCGCGCGGTAAGCCGCATCGAAGTAGGTAGGTTGGCGCTGAGCGAAAGCGAAGCCCAACGCCGCGGCCTCCGCCCTCGCCGCAAGATCCAATCACCGCGACGTTGGGCTTCGGCTTCGCCTCAGCACCCACCTGCTAGAGCGGCTCGGCGTGCGGTGAGACGCATCGGGCTGCGTCTTGAGCACGGGTGGTCGAGAGTCGCCCTGTGCGGCCCTTGTCGATGACGGCGGGCCATCGGGCTACGCTTGTGCCTCCCTCCTGCGGCCTGAAAGAGTCGCCTCCTCCTGCGGCCTGAAAGAATCACTGTTCCTAAGGCTTGCATGAAGCCCTCCTCCCTGCGGCTTGAAAGAAGCCCTCCCGCCAAGGCCTATCGATGTTCGAGGTGCTGCTGTACGAACCCGAGATCCCGCCCAACACCGGCAACGTCATCCGCCTGTGTGCGAACGCCGGCGCTCGGCTGCACTTGATCCGCCCGCTCGGCTTCGAACTCGACGACAGCCGGCTGAAGCGCGCGGGGCTGGACTATCACGAGTACGCCGAGATGCGGGTGCACGATTCGCTGGACGCCGCGCTGGCCGAGATTCGCCCGCCCCGGCTGTTTGCGCTCAGCGCACGCAACAGTCGCCGCTATGACGAGGTGGCCTTCCAGCCGGGCGACGCGTTCCTGTTCGGCCCTGAAACCCGCGGCCTGCCGCAGCCGATATTGGAAACGATTGCGCCGGGCTGCCGGCTGCGACTGCCGATGCGGCCGAATAACCGCAGCCTGAACCTGTCCAACGCGGTGGCGGTGCTGGTGTTCGAAGCCTGGCGCCAGCAGGGCTTCGACGGCGGCAGCTAACTGGCCGCAGCGAAAACCCGATCTGTGATGGCAAGCACACTCGTGACTGAACCCCGTTAACTCCGGGTTAACTAGCTACGGACCTTGAATCTCCTTTTGCAACAAAGGTTTGACGAAAGGTTTTAAGGCTGGTTATGGTTCGGGGGTCATAAGGAATTCGAGCTCACGCCTGTGCAACTGAACGATTCGACGCCCCCCGCCGCACGCCCCCTTCCCGTCCAGGCCGTCCGTCGAGGTGAAACCGTCGAATCCGCGGCCTCCGCACTCAGCCGCTTCCGCCGCGACCACTGGCTGCTGGCCAGCGTGCTGGCCTCGGTCTCCACCCTGCTGGTGCTGACCATCCCGGGTTTCGCCGGCGCCAGCCTCAGGCCCGACGCGATCAGCCGCGAGTACCTGCAGCTGGATCTGCCGGCGATCGTCGTCGGCAGCGAAGAAGCAGACGCGCAGGCCGCCGCGATGCGCGCGCGCAGCGGCGCTCCGCAGCGCGACTGGCGCGTTGTCTCGGTCAAGCCCGGCCAGACCATGGGCGGCATCTTCGCCGAGCAGAATCTTTCCGCAAGCCTGCTGCACCGGCTGCTGGAGCACCCCGGCGCGCGCGAGCCGTTGACCCGATTCCGCTCTGGGGCAGAGTTCGCGTTCGACATCGGGGCCGAGGGTGAACTTAAAGCCCTGCGCTTTGACCGCGACGAGGCCACCCGAGTGGTGCTTCGGGTCGAGGCAGACCGCATCACGGAGCGACTGGTCGGCCGCGAGGTGCAGCACCGCGTGCAGATGGCCTCCGGCACCATTACTCACTCACTTTCGCAGGCCGCGCAGGACGCCGGAATGCCGACCAGCAGCATGCTGGAGATGGCCAAGGTGTTCGGCTACGACATCGACTTCGCGCAGGATCTGCGCGTCGGCGACAGCTTCCACGTGGTGTACGAGGAGATCTACCGCGAGGGCGAACGCCTGCGCGGCGGCGACATTCTGGCCGCCACCTTCGTCAACCAGGGAAAGACCTATCAAGTGTTTCGCTACACCTTCGCCGACGGCAAGACCGAGTATTACGATGCCGACGGCCGGCCGATGAAGAAATCCTTCCTGCGTATGCCGATCGACTTCGCGCGTATCAGTTCGCGCTTCTCCTCGGCGCGCAAGCATCCGGTGCTGGGCACCGTGCGCGCGCACCGCGGCGTCGACTACGCCGCCAGCACCGGCACCCCGATCAAGGCGGCCGGCGACGGCCGGGTCACCTACGCCGGCTGGCAGAACGGCTACGGCCGCACCGTCATCATCGACCACGGCCAGGGCATCACCACGCTGTACGGACACATGTCGCGGTTCTCGCGCTACAAGACCGGCGCGCGGGTCAGCCAGGGCGCGACGATCGGCTATGTCGGCGCCTCGGGCCTGGCCTCCGGCCCGCACCTGCACTACGAATTTCGCGTTCGCGGCGTGCACCGCGACCCGCTCACCGTGACCATGCCCAAGCCCGAGCCGCTGCCGTCCGGCGAGCTGGCGCGGTTCCGTCAGCAGAGCCAGCCGATGCTGGCCCGACTGCAGGTGATGCGGTCCAGCGCCAGCGCGCTGGCAGCGCGCTAAAGCCCTAGGGCCAAAGCGCCCGGGGCGCGGCACGGGCCGAACCTGAGCCCCGCCTCCGAGACTCGCAGCCTATGCCTTCCGATCAGAGCGACGGGCTGTACCTTGGCCTGATCTCCGGCACCAGCGCCGACGGCATCGACGTCGCCGCGGTCGAGCTTTTGGACGGCGACGTGCGGCTGCGGGCCGGCCGCACCTATGGCTGGCCGGCTGAGCTCCGCGCGCAGATCCTGCGCGTCTCGCAGCATCAGCCGCAGCTGTCGCTGGATGAATTCGGCGAACTGGAAACCGCCGTCGCCGATGCGTTCGCCGGCGCCGCGCTGCAGCTGCTCAGCGACTTCGACATCGCGCGCAGCGACGTGCGTGCCGTCGGTTCGCACGGCCAGACCCTGCGCCATCGGCCGCACGGCCCGCGCCGCTTCACCCTGCAGATTGGCGACCCCTCGCGGATTGCCGAGCGCACCGGCTGCACCGTGGTCGCTGATTTCCGCCGTCGCGATGTCGCCGCCGGCGGCCAGGGCGCGCCGCTGGTGCCGGCCTTCCACCAGGCGGTGTTCTCCCATCCAGAAGAGGCCCGCGCGGTGCTCAACATCGGCGGCATTGCCAACTTGAGCCTGCTCGGCAGCGGCCCGGTGCTGGGCTTTGACTGCGGGCCCGGCAACGGCCTGATGGACGCCTGGTGCCTGCGCCATCGCGGCCTGGAGTTTGATGCAGGCGGCGCCTTCGCCGCACAGGGCCGGGTCGATCCGACCCTGCTCGCGCGCCTGCTGGAAGACGACTACCTGCAGCAGCCGCCGCCGAAGAGCAGCGGCCGCGATCGCTATCACTTGGAATGGCTGGCACCGATGCTGAATGGGCCGGCGATCAGTGCGGCCGATGTCCAGGCCACCCTGCTGGAATTCACCGCCACCAGCATCGCCGATGCGGTGCGGCGCTGGCAGCCGGCCTGCCGCCGGCTGCTGGTCTGCGGCGGCGGCGTACACAACGGCGTGCTGATGGGGCAGCTAGGGGCTCGGCTGCCTGAGATCGCGGTCGAATCCACCGCAGCCCACGGCGTCGACCCGGATTTTGTCGAAGCCATGACCTTCGCCTGGCTGGCCCGCGAAACCTTGGCCGGCCGGCCCGGCAACCTGCATCAGGCGACCGGCGCAGCGGGCCCGCGCGTGCTGGGCGGCATTTACCCGGCCGCCTAGCCGGTTGGTTTGCCGACCGCTTGGCCGGTGAATTGGCCGGCGGAGAGGTGGGCCGGATCTCAGGCGCGCGTGGCCAAGGCCGTTGCTGCATCGCTCCAGGCTGCCGAGCCACGGCGTAGAAGCGGAGGGATGTCCTGTCAGTGCGCGCTTCGCCGTATTCTTCGATACAGGCTTTGCAGCCGCCAACCAACACCGGAGACGCCCATGACACGCATCCATACTCGCTGCGTCCTGATCGCCGCGGCCTTGCTTCTGGGCGCGCAGGCGCAGGCCCAGACCGTCACCCGCCACCTGAGCGTGAATCCCTACGGCAGCGATATCGCCCAAGGCAGCAGCAGCGGTCCGGGCGCCACCTTCAGCCTCGGGTCCGCAGCCGGGCGCAGCCTCGGCGCCATCGTGATGCCCCGCCCCGGCCCTGGTGAAAGCAACAAGTTCAGCGTGGGCTTCACCGTGCCTGACGACTATGCGCCCGGCACCGACATCTTCCTGAAGGTGATCTGGCGCAGCGATGCGATTTCCTGCGTCATCGACCTGCGCAACAACAGCCTCAACTGGACCCGGCCCGGCGCGCTCAACGGCAACGGCTCGCTGGTCAGTACCGCCACCATGCTGGCGCCCAACGACAACCGCATGTCGATGCAGACTCACTTTCGGTTCAACTTCGTGCCGAACCCGGGCTTTGTCGCGGGCGATGCCTTCACCCTGGGCCTGTTCCGCAACAACACGCTCGATTCCTGCTTTGGCCCCCTCTATATCCAGGGCCTGTCGATTGAGTACCAGGCGCTGACCGCGAATATCTTCGCCGACGGCTTCGAGGCCAGCGTTTAGCCGCACTCGAGAGTGCTGCCGCCGGCTCACCTTGCGCCGCGACGGGCGTCGAATATCAGGGCTGGATTTGCACGCCCTTCCAGAACGCCACGCGGCCACGGATGGCCTGCGCGCGCTCCTTCGGCTCCGGGTAGTACCAGGCCGCATTCGGGTTGCTTTGGCCGTCGACCTCGACGCTGTAGTAGCTGGCGGTGCCCTTCCAGCCGCAGACGCTGCTGTGCGCGCTGGGCGTGAAATATTCGCGCGTGAGCGAATCGGCCGGAAAGTAGTGGTTGTTCTCAACCACCACGGTGTCGTCGCTCTCGGCCAGCACGGTGCCGTTCCAGATCGCTTTCATTCAAGACTCTCCTTGGAGACGCTGTGAGTTGTGGGAGCGTGCTGCGCACCCGTGACGGCGCGTCCGCCAGTCAGCCACATGAATGGCTGATCCAGCAGGCACACGCCCGATTTCTCCGCGAGCGCAGCTCGGGCTGCCAAACCCGGATCGCTCCGCCCAGACTCTGACTTGCGGGGCCGGCTCAGGCCGGCGGCAGCACCAGCCAGTGCAGGCTGAACCGCTGATCGACATCGCACCACACCTGCGCCGGGTCGAAGCCGGCACGGCGCGCCAGCGCCTGAAACTGCGCCACGGTGTATTTGTAGGAGCGCTCGGTGTGCAGGTTCTCACCGGCCTCAAACGCGTACTGCCGGCCCTGCAGCTGGACGCTCTGCGCGCGGCGGCTGAGCAGATGCATCTCGATGCGCTGCTGCTCGGGCTGATAGAAGGCGTAGTGGTCGAAGGCATCGACGTCGAAATCGGTGCCGAGCTCGCGGTTGGCCCGCACCAGCAGGTTCAGATTGAACTGTGCGGTCACTCCGGCGGCGTCGTTGTAGGCGGCATGCAGCAGGGCCGGTGGTTTCACCAGATCGACGCCGACCAGCAGGCCGCGCTGGCGCTTTCCGCTGCTGTTGCTGCTGCCGCGCAGCATCGCGGCGAACCGTGTGAGCAGGGCAGCCGCCTCGGCGGGCTCGAAATTGCCGATTGACGACCCCGGGAAAAACCCGGCCCGCGCCTGCGCCTCTTCGGCGACTGGCGGCAGCTTCAGCGGCTGGCTGAAATCGGCGGCCAGCGGGGTCACCTCAAGCTCGGGATAGTCCTGCCGCAGCGGCTCGACCGAAGCCTGCAGATGCTCACCGGAGATATCGATGGGCAGGTAGCGCAGCGGCTTGACCAGCGCGTCCAGCAGCAGTCGCACCTTGCGGCTGGCGCCGGCGCCGAACTCGACCACCTCGGCCTGCGGACCGATCAGCTGCGCGATCTCCTCGGCGTGCGCCTCCAGCAGGCCCAGCTCGGTGCGGGTCGGGTAGTACTCCGGCAGCTCGCAGATCGCCTCGAACAGCTCGGAGCCGCGCTCGTCGTAGAACCACTTCGGTGAGATCCGCTTCGGCCGCTGCGCCAGCGCCGAGTGCAGCGCATCGGCGAAGGCCTGGGTGCCGCTGTCAGCGGCGGGAAAAGGCAGTGCTACAGGCTTGGGCTGGCGCAGGGGATGAACGTTCATGTCAGGTCCTTGGCGAGCCGCAGGCCCGTGAACTGCCAGCGCGCGGCCGGCGGGAAGAAATTGCGATAGGACACCCGGGGGTGTCCCGGCGGCGTGACGCAGCTGCTGCCGCGCAGCACCTGCTGGCCGACCATGAACTTGCCGTTGTATTCGCCGACCGCACCGGGCGCCGGCGCAAAGCCCGGGTAGCCGGCATAGGAGGACGCGGTCCACTCCCAGACTTCACCCACGCCTTCGAGCAGCCCCGCGCGGGCGGCGGCCTCCCATTCGAACTCGGTCGGCAGCCGTGCCTGTGCCCAGGCGGCATACGCGCAGGCTTCGTAGTAGCTGAGGTGGCTGATCGGCTCATCCGGGTGGATCGGCCGTCGGCCGCACAGGGTGAAGTGCTCCGCGTCCTCGGCGGCTTGGCGGTACAGCGGCGCGCGGATCGCTCCGCTCAGCACCTGCGCCCAGCCTTCGCTGAGCCACAGCTGCGGCCGGCGATAGCCGTCGTCCTCGACGAACCCGGCGTACTCCGACGCGCGCACCGGCAGGTCGGCGATCGCGTGCGGCAGCAGCAGGGCCTCGTGGCGCGGCCCTTCGTTGTCGAAGAAAAAGCCGTCCGCGTCGGAACCGATGCGTTCGATCGCGCGCGGCCGCTCGATGAAACGCGCGGCGCGCGGGGCGAGTGCTGCGGGGTGGACGCGCGGCAGATCGTCTTGCGGCGCGCCTTCCGAAGCGCGATAGGCGGGCTGAAGCGGGTTCTGCGCCAGCAGGTGCTTGATATCGGTCAGCAGCAGCTCCTGATGCTGCTGTTCGTGCTGCACACCCAGCTCCAGCAGTGGCCGTGCGGCCTGCCACTGTGCCGCGCCGGCGCGCTCAATGAACCGCTGCAGCTGCTCATCCACATGCGCGCGGTACTCGCGCACCTGTGCTGCCGAAGGCCGCGTCAGCAGGCCTCGCTCGGCGCGCGGCTGGCGCTCACCCAAGGCCTCGTAGTAGGAGTTGAACAGGTAGCCAAACTGCGGATTAAAAGGCGCGAGCTCAGGCACCTGCGGCAGCAGGATGAAGGTCTCGAAAAACCAGCTGGTGTGCGCTAGATGCCATTTGGTCGGACTGGCGTCGGGCATGCTCTGCACGCACTGGTCTTCGTCGCTGAGCGGCGCAGCCAGGGCCAGGCTGCGGGCGCGCAGGGCGGCAATGCGCGCGGCCCAGCCGGCGCGGTCGGCATCAGCGGCCAAGGGCAGCAGCGATTCGTTGCGACGAGCTTGGATTGCGCGGTTCATGTGGCCAAGTCTAGCCACTGCCGGCGTTAGGGTCGCGCGCAGACAGTCAACTGCTGCGCAGGCGGACAATGAGCTTGCTGTTTCAGCGACGTCTCGGCGGCGCCGGAGACCGCTGCGTGCCGCTCGGCTCTGGAGTCTGTGTCAGCGCGGCCGCTGCGCTGGTTCGCCGGAACAAAGCGACACGCTGCGACGCGAAAGTTGCCCAGGCGTCCGAACCTCTGCAGGCGCGCGCGCCGCGTGAACGCACCGTACTGCGCGAATGCAAAACGCCTGCGTATAGGTCGACAGGTGGCTCATCGGTGTGCGGCGCGATCGATCTGCAGCAAACTCCGCGCATGCAGACCACCGGCCCCGATTCAAACCTCACAGCCGCTGAGTCGGCAGCCGCCGGCGGCGCCAATTCGACGCTGGAGCTCGGTATCAATATTCCGCCGCTGTCGATCGGCGCTGCGCGGCTGGCAGCGACGCTGCAGGCGCTGGCACTCGCGCAGCCCCCGCAGGACCTGAGCGGCTACGCCTCGACGGCGCTGCTTGAGCGCTACCAGTCTGCAGTCGTGGCCTGGATGAGCACCGCCTGCGGGCTTCCAGAACAGACACCCCCGCGCATCATCGCCTGCCACGGCGCACGCAGCGGGCTGGCGTTGGCCCTGCAGCATCTGCTGCCCGAGGGCGGACGCGTGCTCTGCGATGCGGTGACCTACGAGGGCTTCAAGCAGCTGGCTGCAGCGCTGCGGCTCGAACTGCAGCCGCTGGCGGTGGACGCGCAGGGCTGCACGCCGGACTCCCTCGACAGCACGGCCGAATCCAGCGGCGCGCGGGTCTGGCTGGCCTGTTTAAGCCTGCAGAATCCGCTGGGCTCGGTGGCCTCCGCGCAGCGCCGACAGGCGCTGGCGGAGATCGCGCGGCGGCGCGGGCTGTGGGTGGTTGAGGACGACGTCTACGCCGCGCTGCTGCCGCCTGCGCCCGCGCTCGGCCCGCTGGCCGGGCTGCTGCCGGAGCGCTGTTTCCATGTCGGCAGCCTCTCGAAGGCGCTGGCACCGGCGCTTGCCGCCGGCTGGGTGCTGGCGCCCCCGGCTGAAGCCGACGCCCTGCGCCGGCGCTGCTATGCGCTGGGCCTGAGCCCGGGCACTTGGAGTGCGCTGGCCTTCTGCCGGCTGCAGGAAAGCGGCGAGGCGCGCGCGATCGCTACCGAAATCCGCGCCGAACTCAAGGCCCGGCACGCGCTGGCAGTGGACATCCTTGGAGGCCGCCGTCTCAGCGCCGGCAGCCAGCCGGCCCCGCACCTGTGGCTGCCGCTGGCGCCGGGATCTGCCGAGGCCATGCATGCGCAGCTGCTGGCCCAAGGGCTGCGCCTTACCGAGCCCTCGGCGCCGCTGCTGCAGCCTGAGCCCGCACCCGGCCTGCGCCTGTGCATCGGCGCGGCGCCGTCGCGTGCGCTGCTGATTGGCGCGCTGGAAAAGATTCGCCAGGCGCTTGATGCCGACGGCGCCGATGCGTCTGCGTGACGCCTGCTGGCACAGGCGTGAGTTGGTGAATCGGTGAGTGGCTGAGCGAGTAAATCGGTAGATCGGTAGATTGGACAGTGCCCGCGTGCCCGCGTGCTCGACAGTGACGGCGGCGTCCCCGGCGGCCTGCTGATGTCGCGCGTCGCATGATGCCGACGCAGGCCCTGGAGTTTCTCCCCACGTCGTCGGCCCGGATGTGTGGAGTCTGAAGTGGGAACACCGCTTCATCCGAGACGTAAAACGGCCCCGGTAGGCCTTAGCCAAAATCAACGACGCCCCAGCGCTAAGCTCGAGCCGACCTCAGCCGTCGCATCGCGGCCGGTACGTCATGCGAGCTGCACTGTTGACCATGAATTTTGCACGCGGGTGACTGCAACATGGAGCGTCGCAGCGGCGGACGGGCGGGCGCGTGATTTTTTTCCGCTGCGCGGTGCGAAGCGGCTGACAACAGCCGCGGTCAGCACGCAGGAATGTAACGAAACCGTTCGGACGTGAGATGGCACGACAGTTGCTGAGCGGAAGAGCCGGACGATGGCCGGCGCTCCCACGAGGCAGAGGCACGCCATGTCCAAACCCCCGAAAAAACCGCCTGCAAAACGCGGTACCGCAAATAGCAAACCCGCCGCCCCGCACCAATCCGAGAAAACCAAGGCTCAGACATCCGGGACCGGCGGTGCCTCCAACCGCCTCGGCAGCGCAAGCCCGGCGCGCGGCACCGACAGCGGCCCCGCTGGCGCGCTCGCGGAAGGTAGCGGCGGTTCAGCGAGTGAGCGCGCTGCGGAAGTCAACGCCGCCGCTGTGGCGATGCCCTTCAATGCGAGCAAGGCAGACGAGCACGGCGAAGCCGGTGCGCAGTCGCCGCCTACGGGCGAATCGGTTGACCTTTCTGCGGTGGCGAGCGGAAGCACGCTGTCAGAAGCCAATGAGTCCGCCAAAACCGGCGCTCCGCCAAAACCGGGTGCATGCCCGGCGTCGGCGCCGCTTGATCGGGTTCGCACTGATGCAAGCGGTCAAGCCCTGACCACCAACCAGGGAGTGCCGGTCTCAGACAATCAGAATTCGCTCAAAGCAGGTATCCGCGGCCCGGCGTTGCTGAAGGATTTCATCCTCCGCGAAAAGATCACGCACTTCGATCATGAGCGTATCCCTGAGCGGATCGTGCACGCGCGCGGCTCTGGAGCACACGGCTTTTTCGAGGCCTACGAGTCGCTGACCGACATAACCGCCGCGACGCTATTTCGCGACGCGGGGAAAATCACTCCGGTGTTCGTGCGGTTCTCCACGGTGGCCGGCGAGCGCGGGTCAAAAGACACCGCGCGCGACGTTCGCGGCTTCTCGGTAAAGTTTTACACCGATGAGGGCAACTGGGATCTGGTCGGCAACAACATGCCGGTGTTTTTCATTCAGGACGCGATGAAATTCCCGGATCTCGTCCACGCGGTGAAGCCCGAGCCGCATCACGGCATGCCGCAGGCGGCGTCGGCGCATGACACCTTCTGGGACTTCGTTTCGCTGATGCCAGAATCCACGCACATGCTGATGTGGCAGATGTCGGACCGCGCGATTCCGCGCAGCTACCGGATGATGCAGGGCTTCGGCGTCCATACTTTCAGGCTGGTGAACGCGGAAGGTGCGGCGCTGCTGGTCAAGTTCCATTGGACGCCGAAGCTTGGCACGCACTCGCTGGTGTGGGACGAGGCGGTCAAAATTTCGGGCGCCGACCCGGACTTCCATCGCCGAGACCTGTGGGAAGCGATTGACGGTGGCGACTACCCGGAATGGGAGCTGGGACTGCAGCTGTTTACCGAGGAACAGGCCGAGAGCTTCGATTTCGACGTGCTCGACTCGACCAAGCTCGTGCCGGAAGAGCTGATCCCGGTGCGCCCGGTGGGCCGCATGGTGCTCAACCGCAACCCCGATAATTTCTTCGCAGAAACCGAGCAGGTCGCGTTCTGCACTGCGCACGTGGTGCCGGGCATCGACTTCACCAACGATCCGCTGCTGGCTGGGCGCATCCATTCCTACGTGGACACGCAGATCAGCCGGCTCGGCGGCCCCAATTTTCACGAGATCCCGATCAACGCGCCGATCGTCCCGATCCACAACAACCAGCGCGATGGCCTGCATCGACAGGCGATAAATCGCGGCCGCGTTGCGTACGAGCCCAACTCGCTGGGCGGCGGCTGTCCGTTCCAAGCCGGTGGTGCGGGCTTCGTGTCCTTCCCGGAGCCGGTGGCGGGGACCGAACTGCGTGCGAAACCTGAAAAATTCGCGGAGCACTTCCGCCAAGCAACGCTGTTCTTCGACAGCCAAACCGACACAGAGAAAGCGCACATCGCTGCCGGCTTTCGCTTCGAGCTGAGCAAGGTGACGGTGCCGGCCATCCGCGAGCGCACCGTGTCGATGCTGCGCAATGTGTCCGAAGACCTCGCTGCGACCGTGGCCGAGGGGCTCGGCATGCGCGAGCTGCCTGAGCCGATGCCGCGTTTAGTCGAGGCGTCCACCAAACCCATCGAGCCCTCGCCGCCGCTGTCGCTGATGTTCCGCCCCGGCGACGGCGGCGTGCGCACGCGCAGGGTCGCCATTCTGGTCGAGGCGGGCATCGACGCGACATGGCTTGGGGCAACACATGACGCGCTGCGGGCCGCCGGGGCAGGCGTGCGCTTTGTCGGCACGCGCATCGGCCTGTACGACAGCCTCCAAGGCACCACGGTTGATGCGGATGCGTCCATGGAGAACGAGCCGTCAGTGCTTTTCGACGGCATGATCGTGCCCGACGGCGACGAGCTGCTGGCCGCGCTGAGCGATGACGGCCGCGCCGCCGAGTTTGTGCGCGATCAGATTCGCCACTGCAAGACCATTCTGGTCGTGGGCACCGGTGGCGGGCTGCTGGCCCAAGCCGGTCTGCCGGAAGACTACGAGGACCCCGGCTTGCTGCGCTGCGACGCCGGCGACTACGGCGCCACCGTGCGCTTCATCGAAGCGTTGAGCAAACACCGTCACCCGCAGCGCGATGCCGATCCACCGATCGTCTGACGACCCACGGGCCGGTGCAGCGCCGAGTCCGACGATCGCACCGCACCCGGCCTGCGCCTGTGCATCGGCGCGGCGCCCTCGCGTGCGCTGCTGATTGGCGCGCTGGAAAAGATTCGCCGGGCGCTTGATGTCGACGGCGCCGATGCGTCTGCGTGACGCCTGCTGGCCTGTCCGTGAGCGGGTGAATTGGCGAGTGGCTGAGCCGGTAAATCGGTCAGTGGAAAGGTGTCCGGGTAACGGCCACCGACCAGCCGATAATCCGAGAGGCGTAAGACCACGCCGACACGTCTTCGGCGCTCGCCGATGACCTTCTATCGACCGTTCAACCCAGCTTGCGCAGCGCCTCGATGGCGGCGTTGAGGGCTTTGGATTCCTCGTCTTCCCAGGTGCCGGTCAGGCGCGCGATATCGCCCGGCAGGGGCAGCTCGGGCTGCTGCATGCCCAGCGCCTCACGCAGCAGGGCGATGATCACATCGTTGAGCGGCCAGCCGCGATCGCGCGCAATGCGCTTGATGCGCTCGGCGACGTCGGAATCGATGTCTTTGACGAGGATGTCGGGCATGCAGGGGGCAGTGGCGGCGGGCCGTCGGAGAGTCGTGTCCCTTCGTGCCGGGCAGCGCACGAAGCCGAGATCCGCGCAGCACCCCTGTTTGCGATACGCGGACGAAGAAGCTAGCACAGGGTTGGGCGAAACATCGAAGCCCGGCGCTAGGCACGCTCAGAGGCTGTGCGGGAGTTCGAAAAACTTGGTGCGGGTCGCGTGCTTGCAGCTGCAGGCACGCGCGACGCGCGCAGCCAAGAAATCTAGTGGATGCGCTGCCCCAGCAGAATCCGCTGCCGCGCTCGGCCGTCGAGGGCTTCGGCGAGGCTCCCGCAGCAGATCGGCGATTTCTTTAGAACGCGCTCAGCCCGGCGCTCGATGCGGGCGTGGCGGCAGACGCGCCCACAGCCAGGCCAGCAGCAGCAGCGTCGGCAGAATGGAAAGCGTGCTGAAGATGAAGAACCCGCTGTAGCTCCAGGCCTCGACCAGAAAGCCCGAGCCGCCGCCTATCAGCTTGCCGGGCAGGTTGGCGAGCGAGCTCAGCAGGGCGTACTGGGTGGCGGTATGGCCGCTCTGGGTCAGGCCGGACATGAAGGCCACCAGCACCGTGCCCGCAAAACCCTGCGAGAGATTGTCCGCGGAAATGGTGGCGATAAAGGCCCAGGTCGCGCCGGGGTTTTGCGCCATCAGCAGGAAGGCGAGGTTGGACACCGCCACCGCGATCGCGCCGACCAAGAGGCAGCGGCGCACGCCGTAGGCGGCCACCGCGAAACCTCCGAGGAACGCGCCGGCCAGGCCAATCCACACGCCGTAGAGTTTGGACACCGTCGCGATCTGCGCCTTGTCGTAGCCGCTGTCGATGTAGAACGGGCCGGCGACTACGCCGAGCATCTGGTCGGGCAGCTTGAACAGGCCGACGAACACCAGCAGGGCGAGGCCGAGCAGCAGCCCGCGATGGGCGAAAAAATCGAGGAAGGGCGCAACGAATGCGGCCCGGAAATTCGGCCGGGCAATCTCCGCGTGCGGCTGTGCAGGCTCCGCGCTCAGCAGGGTCGCAAGCAGCGGCGCGGCCATCGCTGCCGCCATGCACAGGTAAGCCGTACGCCAGCCGCCGAATTCGGCCAGGTACAGGGCGCCGGCGCCGCCGCCTATCAGGCCCAGCCGATAGCCGAACGAATAGGTCGCTGCCAGCGCGGCCTGCGCATCGAGCGGTGCGATTTCGATCCGATAGGCGTCGACCAGGGTGTCTTGGGTGGCGCCGCTGAAGGCGACCAGCGCAGCCAGCGTGACAAACAGCAGCAGCCCGCCGCCCGGGCCGACCAGCGCCATTCCGATCAAGGAGGCGGCCAGCGCCGCCTGCGCCAACAGCAGCCACGGCCGACGACGCCCGCGCATCGGCAGTGGCGCGCGGTAGCGATCGAGCAGCGGGGCCCACAGAAACTTGAACACGTAGAACAGGCTGACGTAGCTCAGCAGGCCGATGCTGGAGAGCTCCAGCCCGAACTCGCGCAGCCAGATCGACAGGGTGTAGCCGACCAGCAGGAAGGGCAGGCCGCAGCCAAAGCCCAGCAGGAACAGGCTGAACGCCGCCGGCTGGGCAAATGCGCGCAGCGCAGCGCGCCAGCCAGCCCGCCCTTCCGCCGCCACGCTCATGCGTAATCCACAACAAACGGCGCGTGGTCGGAGAACTTCGGCTCGGCGTGGATCGCGCAGCTCGCCAGCGACCCGCGCAGCGCCGGTGAAACCACCTGATAGTCGATCCGCCAGCCGACGTTCTTGGCGCGCGCGGCGCCGCGCTGGCTCCACCAGGTGTAGTCCTCGCCCTCGGGCTTGAGGTGCCGATAGCTGTCGACCCAGCCCTGCTGGCCAAACAGCGTGTCGAGCCAGGCGCGCTCCTCGGGCAGGCAGCCGGAGTTCTTCTGGTTGGAGGTCCAGTTCTTGATGTCGCGGCGGGTGTGCACGATGTTCCAGTCGCCGCAGATGACGTAGCGACGGCCCGACTTCATCCACCGCTGCAGGATCGGCGCGAACCACTCCATGCAGCGGAATTTGAACTGCTGGCGCTCGTCGCCGGACGAGCCCGAGGGTAAGTACAGCGAGACCACGCTCAAATCACCGAAGCGCGCTTCGATGTAGCGGCCCTCTTCGTCGAACGGCTCCCAGCCCAGCTCGGTCAGCACTTGATCCGGCGCCTGCCGCGAATAGATGCCGACGCCGCTGTAGCCCTTCTTGGTGGAGGCGTCGCGGAAGTGCGCGTGCCAGCCGTGCGGGCGCAGCGCCGGATGAGCGAGCTGCGGCGCCTGCGCCTTGGTTTCCTGCACGCACAGCACATCAATCCCTTGCCCGCCAAACCAGTCGAAGAAGCCCTTCTGGGCTGCCGAACGAATGCCGTTGGCGTTGAAGCTGCAGATGCGCATGGATGGGGAAGCCGGGAATGGGGATTTGAGAACGAGAGGGCGCAGCCGGCGCGCGGCGTTTGGCCGGGCGCCGACGAAGCTGGGATGATAGCCGGCTTGACCAAGGCAGCCCCGGGACGAACGCCATGCGCGACTACCAGCAGCGGTTTCTGGACCTTTCGATCGAGCGCGAGGTGCTGCGCTTCGGCGAATTCACCCTCAAATCAGGCCGCGTCAGCCCCTACTTTTTCAACGCCGGGCTGTTCAATTCCGGCGGCGCGCTGAGCCGGCTGGCCGACTGCTACGCCGAAGCGCTGCTGGGCTCGGGCCTGGAGTTCGACATGCTGTTCGGGCCGGCCTACAAGGGCATCCCGCTGGCCACCGCCTTGGCCACGGCGCTGTATGCGCGCGGCATCGATGTGCCGCTGGCCTTCAACCGCAAGGAAGCCAAAGCCCACGGCGAAGGCGGAAGCCTGGTCGGCGCGCCGATACGCGGCCGCGTGCTGATCGTCGATGACGTGATCACCGCCGGCACCGCGATCCGGGAGTCGCTGGACATCATTCGCGCCGCGGGCGGCGCCCCCTGCGGCGTGTTGATCGCGCTGGATCGACAGGAACGCGGCCAGGGCACGTTGTCAGCCGTGCAGGAACTTGAACAGCAGGCCAACCTGCCAGTGACCGCAATCGCGCGGCTGACCGAACTGCTTGCCTATACTGCAGGCCGACCCGAGCTGGCTGAGCACCGCCAGCGGCTGCTGGCCTATCGCGAGTCCTACGGCAGCAGAGCCTGACCACGCCGAAACCCGCTCAATGCCCTTCCGAACCGAATCCGAGGTACGCCCATGCGCCCACTGCTGCTGTTGACCCTTGCACTGGCCCTTGCGGCAGTCACCGCACCGGCCGAGGCGCAGAAGCTCTATCGCTGGGTGGATGCGGACGGCAAAGTCCAGTACACCGACAGCCTGCCGCCGGACGCAGTGGACGCCGCGCGTGACGAACTGAACCGCTCGGGCATGGCGGTCAAGCGCGTCGATCGGGCGCTCACCGCCGAGGAGCGCGAGGTCGCCGATGCCGAGGCCGCGGAAACCGCACGGCTGGCCGCGATCCAGGCCGAGAAGGACAAGATGGATGCGGTGCTGATGGGCTCCTACGCCACCGAGGCCGACTTGGCGCGGGCCTACTCCGAGCGCTTCGATCTGCTCAGTCAGTCGCTGGAGGCGGCCAAAGTGGGTATCAACAGCCAGGAACGAAGCCTGGACGACCTGCTGAGCCACGCCGGCGGCCTTGAGCGCGCGGGCAAACCGGTGCCGGTCAGCGTGCAGAGTTCGATCAGCGCTGCGCGCAAGCAGGTCACCGAGCAGCGCGAATACATGAGCCGGCGCGAGCTTGATCGCGTCACCCTGCAGGCCGAGTACGACCTTCTTCTGGCGCGCTACCGCCAGCTGAAGACCGGCGCTTAGCCGGCGTCTGCAACGTCCGGCGCATTGTCACCGCGTCGGCACACCCCTGGACGACCGCCATGCGCCCGCTGCATTTCGACAATGCCTTCCGCCGCGCCCTGCCGGGCGACCCCGAACCGCGCAACTTCACTCGCCCGGTGAGCGCTGCGCTGTGGTCTGACGTGGCTCCCACCGAAGTGACCTCGCCGCGCCTGCTGGCCTGGTCGCCTGAGGTGGCTGCCGCCTTGGGCTGGCAGGCCGCGGATATCGAATCGGCCGAGTTCGCCCAGGTGTTCGCCGGTAACGCCCTGCTGCACGGCATGCAGCCGATCGCCAGCAACTACGGCGGCCACCAGTTCGGCCACTGGGCCGGCCAGCTCGGCGACGGCCGCGCGATCAGTCTGGGCGAGGTGATCGGCGCCGACGGGCGTCGCCACGAGCTGCAGCTCAAGGGCGCGGGGCCCACGCCATACTCGCGCCGCGCCGACGGCCGCGCGGTGCTGCGCTCATCCTTGCGCGAGTTCGTCTGCAGCGAGGCCATGCATCATCTGGGCATCCCGACCACCCGCGCGCTCTCGCTTGTCGGCACCGGCGAGGCGGTGGTGCGCGACATTCTGTATGCCGGCGATCCGAAGCCCGAACCCGGCGCGATTGTCTGCCGGGTGGCGCCGAGCTTCCTGCGCTTCGGCCACTTCGAACTGCCGGCCTCGCGCGGCGAGCCCGCGCTGCTGCGGCAGCTGTGGGAGTTCATGGTCGATCGCGACTTCAAAGAGTTCACCGACGCGGCCGATCGCGATGCTCAGGTGTTTCGGGCGATCTGCGAGCGCACCGCGCGGCTGATCGCGCAGTGGATGCGCGTCGGCTTCGTGCACGGGGTGATGAACACCGACAACCTCTCGATGCTCGGCCTGACCATCGACTACGGCCCCTACGGCTGGTTGGAGGACTTCGACCCCGGCTGGACGCCGAATACCACCGACGCCGAAGGCCGCCGCTATGCCTATGGGCGGCAGCCGCAGATCGGGCACTGGAACCTGAGCCGGCTGGCCGGCGCGCTGACGGGCCTGTTCGCCGATCAGCAGGCGCTGCACGACGGCCTGCGCGCCTATTCCGAGACCTTCAACGCCGAACACGCCGCGATCAACGCCCGCAAGCTGGGCCTGCTCGAGGCCGACCCGCATGCTGCCGAACTATCACAGGAGTTCAATCGCCTGCTGCACGCCGCTGAGCTCGACTTCAGCCTGAGCTTCCGCGCGCTGATGCAGCTGGACTGCGACGCGCCGGACAGCGAACTTCTGGCAGGCAGCAGCTACAGCGAACCCGCGTTTGAAGCGGCGCGCCCCGAGCTTGTCGCCTGGCTGGCGCGCTACACGCAGCGGCTGCGCGGCGAAGCGTCCGGCCAGCAGCGCCGGCAGGTCATGGCGACAGCGAACCCGCTCTATGTACCGCGCAACTACCTCGCCCAGCAGGCGATCGACGCCGCGGAAACCGGCGACCTCGCGCCCCTGCATCGGCTCATTGAGGTGCTGCAGCAGCCCTATACCGAACAGCCGGGCGCCGAAGCCTTCGCCGCCAAACGACCCGAATGGGCACGGCACCGGGCCGGCTGCTCGATGCTGAGCTGCAGCTCTTGAGAGCGGAGATTGGGGATTGGGGATTGAAGAGCCGGGCGGCGCTTACCGTGGCGATGCCTCCGGCAGCGGCTGATCAGTTGCTGCGCAACAAGGCTGCGCGTCGGTTGGCGCTGAGATTCGGAATCGGCTCAGTCTGCTTCGATCTGGCCTCAGGCTGCGCAACAGCGCGAAGGTAGGTTGGCGCTGAGCGCAGCGAAGCCCAACGTCGCGGCGGTTGGGGGTTGCGGCGAGGGCGGATGTGGCTCCTTTGCTTCGCTCGGGCTCTCCGGGTCTGGAGCTGCCACCGGCATCTCCAAATCGACTCGCTTCGCTGCTTCGCTCAGCGCCAACCTGCCCGACCGGTGCAGACACGCGCCTGACCGCGCGCTCAAACGGGCCGCATTGACCTACTTGCCCTTCGGCGAGGTCGCCAACATCGCCGACTGCAGCCGCCGCAGGGCGACCGCATAGGCCGCTGTGCGCAGGCTTGAGTCGAGCTCGAGCGCGGTGTCGCTGACTCGCCGCGCGGCGCCCTCCATCACCTCGCGCAGGCGGGCTCGAACGGTCTCGGCGGTCCAGCGATCGCGGCTGCGGTTCTGCAGCCATTCGAAGTAGGACACGGTGACGCCGCCGGCGTTGGCGAGGATGTCCGGGACCACGTGGATACCGTTCTTTTCCAGAATCACATCGGCCTCTGGTGTGGTCGGCCCGTTGGCCAGCTCCAGGATGACCCGAGCTTTCACTTGGCCGGCGTTGTGGGCATGAATCTGGTTCTGCAGCGCGGCCGGCACCAGCAGATCGCAGTCCAGCTCCACCAGCGCCGCCGGGTCCCTGTAGCGCTTGACGCCCTTGGCCTGATAGCCGCGCACGCTGCCGCACTCGGCTTTGGCCGCGCGCACGGCGCCGAGATCAAGCCCCGCCCTGCAGCTGATCGCACCGCCGGAATCGGCGAGGCCGACGATGCGGTAACCGGCGCGCTGCACCTGATCGGCAAAGGCGCTGCCGGCGTTGCCGAAACCAATGATCGCCACGCGGATGTCTTCAGCTTTGAGCTCCAGCCGCTGCGCCAGCTCCTGCAGCACCAGAAACCCGCCGAAGCCGGTGGCGCCGCCGCGCCCCTCCGAGCCGCCGAAGGCCAGCGGTTTGCCGGTGACCACCGCCGGCTCGGGGTAGCCCAGACAGCGCGCGTATTCGTCGGCGATCCATGCCATCTCGCGCGGGCCGGTGGCTACATCCGGCGCCGGGATGTCGCGGTCCGGTCCGAGCAGCCCGCGGAAGGCCTGCACGTAGGCCTGCGTCAGCCGCTGCAGCTCCATGTCGGACAGTTCGCGAGTGTCGACGCAGATCGCACCCTTGGCGCCGCCAAAAGGCAAGTCCACGACCGCGCACTTGCAGGTCATCCACAGCGCCAGCGCCATCACCTCGCGCAGGTTGCTGTCGGCATGAAAGCGCAGGCCGCCCTTGGTCGGACCCAGGGCATCGCTGTAGCGGCAGCGCCAGGCCTTGTGTGCGGCCAGGCTGCCGTCGTCGCGGCGCAGCAGCAGGTTGGCGGCCAGGGTTTCTTTCGGGTAGTGCAGGGCGGCCAGCACATCGGCGTGAGTGCCGATGTGCATGGCCGTGTCGTGCACGCGCTTAAACGCCGCGTCGAACAAATCGGGCAGGCCGTTCTCGACGGTCTTGGCCATGGCAACACCTGCGCGTGTTCAGGGTCTAGCAGTCTGCGGCCCGCGGTCTTAAGCGGATGTAGCGGTGAGGCGGGGATTTGGGATTCGGGAGTGCCGGGGGTGGGCGACGCCTTCGGGCCGTGCGGGGGCGCATCTCCCTCCACCGCCATCAAGCGCGCGGCGAACTTCGCAGTCCGCTGCGCCACCCGGGCTCCGAATCCCGAATCCCGGCTGTCAGACTTTCCGATACACCTCGCCGCCCTGCGCGCGGAACTCCGCGGCTTTCTCCGCCATGCCGCGCTCCAGCGCTTCGGCGGCGTCGGCTACGCCTTGGTCCTTGGCGTAGTCGCGCACGTCCTGGGTAATCTTCATCGAGCAGAAGTTCGGCCCGCACATCGAGCAGAAATGCGCGGTCTTGTGGGCGTCTTTCGGGAGGGTCTCGTCGTGGAATTCCTGGGCCTTTTCCGGATCGAGGCCAAGGTTGAACTGGTCCTCCCAGCGGAACTCGAAGCGCGCCTTGGAGAGGGCGTTGTCGCGCATCTGCGCCGAGGGATGGCCCTTGGCGAGGTCGGCGGCATGCGCGGCGATCTTGTAGGTGATGATGCCGTCGCGCACGTCCTGCTTGTTGGGCAGGCCGAGGTGCTCTTTCGGGGTGACGTAGCAGAGCATCGCAGTGCCGAACCAGCCGATCATCGCCGCGCCGATGGCGCTGGTGATGTGGTCGTAGCCGGGCGCGATGTCGGTTGTCAGCGGCCCCAATGTGTAAAAGGGCGCTTCGCCGCACTCGCGCAGCTGCTTGTCCATGTTCTCTTTGATCAGCTGCATCGGCACGTGGCCGGGGCCTTCGATCATGGTCTGCACGTCGTGCTTCCAGGCGATCTTGGTCAGCTCGCCGAGCGTTTCGAGCTCGCCGAACTGAGCGGCATCGTTGGCGTCGGCAATCGAGCCCGGGCGCAGCCCATCGCCCAGTGAAAACGCGACGTCATAGGCCTGCATGATTTCGCAGATTTCCTCGAACCGCGTGTAGAGGAAGCTCTCCTTGTGATGCGCCAGACACCACTTGGCCATGATCGAGCCGCCGCGGCTGACGATGCCGGTGACGCGCTTGGCGGTCAGCGGAATGTAGGCCAGGCGCACGCCGGCATGGATGGTGAAGTAGTCGACGCCCTGCTCGGCCTGCTCAATCAGCGTGTCGCGAAACAGTTCCCAGGTCAGCTCTTCGGCGCGGCCGCCGACTTTCTCCAGCGCCTGGTAGATCGGCACGGTGCCGATCGGCACCGGCGAGTTGCGCAGAATCCACTCGCGCGTCTCGTGGATGTGCTTGCCGGTGGACAGGTCCATCACCGTGTCGGCGCCCCAGCGAATTGCCCACACCATCTTCTCGACCTCCTCGGCGATCGAGCTGGTCACCGCCGAGTTGCCGATATTGGCGTTGATCTTCACCAGAAAGTTGCGGCCGATGATCATCGGCTCGGACTCGGGGTGATTGATGTTGTTGGGCAAAATCGCGCGGCCCAGCGCAATCTCCGCGCGCACGAACTCGGGCGTGATCAGGTCGGGCAGGCGGGCGCCAAAGTCCTCGCCCGGATGCATGCGGCCCTTGCTCAGGCCATTTGCGCGCATCTGCTCAACCAGGGCCTCGCGGCGCTGGTTCTCGCGGATGGCGACGAACTCCATCTCCGGGGTGACGATACCGCGGCGCGCGTAGTGCATCTGGCTGACGTTGACCCCGGCCTTGGCTCGGCGCGGCGCCTGCAGGTTGGGGAAACGTACGCTGTCGAGCTTGGCATCGTGCAGGCGCTGCTGGCCGAACTGCGAGCTGATCGCGGACAGCACGTCGGTATCGCCGCGCTCGGCAATCCAGTTCCCACGCAGGCGCGACAGGCCCTGGCTCAGCTCGATCCGCGCGGTTGGGTCGGTGTAGGGCCCAGAGGTGTCGTACAGCGACAGCGCCGGGTTCGGTTCAGCGCCGAACAGGGCCGGCGTATCGGACTGGCGGATCTCGCGCATCGGCACGCGAAGGTCCGGCCGCGAGCCTTCGACGTGGATCTTGGACGAGCCGGGAATCGGCCGAGTCACTTCGGCAGAGAGGGCATCGGTGGCGCGCTGGAGGTCTTCGGGCAGAGCATTCATGGCGGGGTCCTTGGTGGGGAAAACCAAGCGACGGCGCCGGCCGAGCGAAGGCGAAAAGCCCTCGACCCGTTCGAAGCTCCCTACGCCGGTGCGAGCCGGATCAGGTTCAAAGGGACTCTCTCAGCCCGGCATCCGCCAGGCACCCCCGCTTGCAGCGCGCATTCAAGCATGAAGCCGCGGCCGGCGCGAATCCGGGCGCAAGCTATGGGCGCCGGCCATGGGCACGATCAATTGACCGTCCGGGGGGCGATGGCTAGTCTGCACAGGCGGCGCGCCCGGTTCGTCAGGGTGCTCGCCTCCGCCGTCTTCAACGCTTGCCTGCCAGGGAACCCCCATGCCTCTCAGCATCAATATCGAACTCAGCGACAAGGATCTGGAGCACTTCCGCTCGGCGCAGAAGTCCGCCGAAGCGGCGGCGAGTTCACCGGAGGCCATCGTCAAGGCCGCGACCGATCTGCTGGAGTCCGCCAATATCGGCAGCCTGCCGGACTTCATCCGCCAGCGCCTGGAAGGCCTGGATTCGCTGATCGCGATGCTCAACGACACCGGCTTCGCGCTGCTGGAGGCCGATCGCAAGCGCGTGGTGGCGGCGCTGGTGTATTTCGTCGATCCGGCTGATGCGATCCCAGACTCCACGCCGGTGCTCGGCTACCTCGACGACGCGATAATGATAGAGCTGTGCCTGCGCGAGCTGCACAACGAGCTGGAGGCCTACGAGGACTTCTGCGATTTCCGCCAGCACGAAGCCGAGCGCCGCGAGCTCGATCCGGCGACGCTGGGCCGCGCGGAGTTCCTCGAAGCGCGCCGCGACGAGCTGATCTCCCGCATGCACCGCCGTCGTGAGCGCGATTTCGGGGTAGGCTACGGCAGCAGCAGCGGCTACGGCGGCCGCGAAAACTACTCCCGCAGCTGGCGCCCGGGTCTGATCCAGGTCCGCTGAAAAGGTGCGCTCGGTGTTCCACCAGGCGGTCGATCCCGCAGCCCTCAACGCGGATGCGGCCAACACGCTGGTCGAGCACCTGGGCATCGAGGTGCTGGAGGTCGGCGTGGATTTCGTCCGCGGCCGGATGCCGGTGGACCACCGCACGCATCAGCCGTTCGGGCTGCTGCACGGCGGCGCCTCGGTGGCGCTGGCGGAGACTCTCGGCAGCATGGCCGGCAACCTCTGCTTGGACCCGTCGACGCATCGGGCGGTAGGGCTTGAGATCAACGCCAACCATCTGCGCGCGGTGACCCACGGCTGGGTCACCGGCACCGCCACGGCGGTGCACATCGGCCGCAGCACTCAGGTCTGGGACATCCGCATTGAGAACGAGGCCGGCCAAGCCACCTGCGTCTCCCGGCTCACCCTGGCCGTCGTGCCGCGCCGCAGCTGAGCTCCAGTCAGCCTGCAGTGGCGATTCGTGTTGCAGCGCGGGATCTGGTTGAGTCCAGTCAGCTCCGGTATTGTGCCGCGAATGAATGCATCCAAAGGCCTGCCCTCGACCGCGCCGCTGCGCGACCGCTGGCGTCCGCTGCGCTACGCGCTGCGCACGCCGCTGCTCGTGCTGCACGTGCTGGTATCGCTGCCGCTGACCGTTCTCATGATTAATCCGCTGACCGCGCGCTGGAAGCTCGGCGGCGAGCGCGTCGACCACCGGGTGATTCGCATCTGGTCACTGGGCATGCTGCGGATCTTCGGGTTCCGAGTGCGGCAGTTCGGCACGCCGCTGCGCGGCGGCGTGCTGTTCGTCGCCAATCACGTGGCTTGGCTCGACATCACCCTGATGCACAGCCGCCACGTGGTCGGCTTCGTGGCCAAAGCCGAGATCAGCCGCTGGCCGCTGATCGGCTGGATGGCCGCGCGCGCAGGCACCATCTACCACCACCGCGGCAGCAACGAATCGCTGCACGGGGTGATGCATCAGATGGTGGCGCGCCTGCAGGCCGGGCACGCAGTCGGCGTGTTTCCGGAAGGTCGCACCACCGACGGGCTGTCCGTGCACACCTTCCATGCGCGCATTTTCCAGGCCGCCGTCTCGGCAGCGGCGACGGTACAGCCGGTGGCGCTGCGCTATGGCGAGGGCGGCTCTGCGCAGGCGCTGGTCGCGTTCCAGCCGGGCGAGAACTTCCTGGGCAATTTTCTGCGCGTGCTTGGCGACCCGCCGCGCATCGCGGAAGTCCACTTCCTGAACCCGATGGCGCCCTCGGAAGACGGCCGCCGCCGCTTGGCCGAAGGTGCCCGCGCGCAGATTGGCGCGGCCATGGCGCGCTGATGGACAGCGGCGCGTTTCTGCCGCCGGCGCTGCTGCGCAACCCGCACCTGCAGTCGGTGTTGGCCAGCAGCCGGCTGCGCCGCTACGCGCTGCGCAGCCGCAGCCGCAGCCGACTGGAACTCGCCGCAGAAATTCGCGAGCTGCAGTGCCCCTCTGGCGCCCGCCTGCAGGGTTTCCTGACCCGCCAGGACAGCCTCGCTCAGGCGCGGGGCCTGGTGGTGCTGCTGCACGGCTGGGAGGGCAGCGCCGGCTCCAACTATGTGCTCGACACCGGCGGCGAACTGCTGCAGCGCGGCTTCGACGTGTTCCGGCTGAATTTCCGCGACCACGGCGACACCCATCATCTCAACGCCGAGCTGTTCAGCTCCAACCGGATCGAGGAAGTGGTGGAAGCCGTCGCCCTGATCCAGCGCCAGCTGGCTCCGGCCCAGCTCGGAATCGCCGGGTTCTCGCTGGGCGGAAACTTCGCCCTGCGGGTGGCCCTGCGTGCGCCGGCGGCGGGCATCGAGCTGGCCCACGCAGCGGCGGTCTGCCCGGTGATCTGCCCGGAAGCAGGGCTGGCGGCGATCGAGCGCGCGCCCTGGTTTTACCAGCACTACTTCATGATGAAGTGGAGGGGCTCGCTGAAGCGCAAGCAGAAACTGTTTCCGCAAAACCTTCATTTCAGCGCTGCCGAGCTGCGTTCGGGAATACGTGAACTGACCCGGATTCTGGTCGAACGGCACACGCCGCTGCCGAGCCTTGAGGCCTATTTCGACAGCTACTCGATCGCCGGCAGGAGGCTGACGGATCTGCAGGTGCCGGTCAGCATCCTCACGGCGGCGGATGATCCGATCATTCCGGTCGAGGATTTCCTCGCGCTTGAGCTGCCGCCGCATGCAGAGCTGAAGGTGCTGGCCCACGGCGGCCACTGCGGCTTCTTCGATGGCTTCCGCGCCAGCAGCCACGCCAGCCGCTGGATCGCCGAACGCCTGCAGCGCGGCCTGGCCTGAGCGGACGCACGGCACCCGCACCGGGCGCACTTCGACGGCGGGTTCGGCGCTGGTAGACTCGCGGGCTTTCGTCTTCAAGGCCCCCCCCATGCTGCAGCCGATCCAAGAGGCCCTGCGCCGCAACGACAACGACACGGCCATTCGCCTCGCCAAGCACGCCCTCACCAGCCTGCCAAGCAGCCCGGATCTGCTGCACCTGCTGGCGCTGGCGCAGCTGCAGAAGGGCCTGCACGAGGAAGGTGAGGAAACCCTGACCCAGGCGATTGCGCTGGCGCCGGAGCGCAGCGCATTCCACGTCACCCGTGCGGACCTGAGCGCCTCCCGCGGCGACGTCAACGGCGCCGAATCGCACCTCAAAACCGCGATCAGCCATGACCCCAACCAGCTGGCCGGCTACCTGGGCCTCGCCCGGATCGCACTGAGCCGCGGCCAGGTCGACGCCGCCGAGACGCAGCTGAAGGTCGCCAAGCGCGTCAATGCGGACCATCCGACCGTGCTGCGCATCCAGGGCCAGATCGCACTCACCCGCAACGACACCCAGGGCGCGATCGCCGCACTCAACCGTGCCGCACAGCTGCAGCCCAGCAACCCGGAGCTGCACTTCGAACTGGCGGTGGCGTTTCAGCGGCACCGGCTGCCGGCGGTCGCCGCACAGGCGCTACGCAATGCGATCAAGTTGAATCCGAGCATGGCGGTCGCGCAGCGCCTGCTGGTGTCGGTGCTGCTGGAAGGCGGCGAGAAAGAGGAAGCCCGCACGCAGCTGCAGGAACTGCTCAAGCAGCGGCCGGCCGACCCGGGCGGCTGGGGCCTGCTCGGCGGCATTGAGCTTGACTTCGGCAATGCGCCCGCCGCCGAACATGCGCTGCTGCAGAGCTTGGTACTGGCGCCGGAGCAGCCGCTGTTGGTGTCCAGACTGCTAGACCTGTGGAACCGCACCGAGGCCGGCGAGCGCGCCCGCACGGGCCTGGACGCGGTGCTCAAGCATCAGCCAGGTTCAGCGATGCTGTGGAACGCTCGCTTTGGTCTGGATGCTCTCGGCGACGACGGCGTGGCCGTGCTCCAGCGCTGGCGCGAAGCCATGCCCGACACGCCCGATGCAGACGAGGCCGACGCCCAGCGCGCCGAGGCTCTCGGCGACACTGCACGTGCTGAAGAGCTGGCCGAGAGCGTGGTGAAGCGCGAGCCCGGCCGTGTGGGTGCCGCCATGGTGCTGGTCCGCCGCGATCGTCGAAGCGATCCGCAGGCCGCCATTGCCCGCCTGGCCGAGCTGAGCCGCGAGCCGCTCGATCCAGGGATCAAGCGCAGCGTTTCGGCGCTGCTTGGCGCCCTACTTGATCAGCTCAATCACACCGAGCAAGCCTTCGCCGCATGGAGCGGATCGGTACGTGTCGACGGCGATTCCCAGACAGGCGGCCAGACGCTGCCCGCGTTTCTGCCGGCCGGCCCTGAGCTGGCTGGAAAGTCACCGCGCGGATCAGACATCCGGCTGCTCTGGGCGCTGCCTGGCAGCCCCGCCAGGGCTGTCTTCAATGCCCTGGGCAAGGCGCAGGCGCTGTTGGTGGATCGCTTCCACAGCGACGACCGACGCGACGGGCTCGGCCCGCTGCGCGCGCGCGACGGTCACCACGGCGCGGAAGGTGCGGAAGCCCTGTGGCGGAAACAGCTCGCCGACCTTGGCGTAGATCCCGCAACTGTGGTCGACGCGTTGCCGCACTGCGATGCGGCGATGCTCTCGTCGATTCCGGAGGCGCGCCTGCTGGTGCTGGTCGCCGATCCTCGTGACCTGCTGCTGTCCTGGATCGCTTTCGGATCAGCGCAGGGCTATATCATCGAAACCCCGGAGCTGCTGGCGCGCTGGTTGGCCCAAGCCTGCGAGGTGCTGGTCCAGCGTCGCAAGGCGGCGCCGGACCGCACCGCACTGCTCAAGGTGGAAGCGCTGCAGTCCGACCCGGAAGCCGCCTTGGCGGGCGCCGCCCGCTTCCTCGGCATGGATGGCGAGCCGGGACCCTACAGCGCAACCGATGGCGACAGCGACAGCACCTTGAAGCTGGCGCCCGGCCGCTGGCGCGCCTACAGCGGCGTGCTCGGCGAGGCCTTCGCAACGCTGCAGCCGGCCGCGGTGGCGCTCGGCTACGAAGCCTGAGGCAGGGCGTCGAGGGCGATCAGGCGAACCCGCCGGATCGCCCCGGCAGCGGCCACCACGGCGGTAAAGCCCGGCGCCGGCGTGATCCGGCGCAGGCTCCAGCGCTGCGGATCGCCCGCCTCGGCGGGCGCGCCGCGGACGCGCGGGTCAGCGCCGATCGGGTCGATTTCGAAACGCCAGGCCGACAGGCGATCGCGCAGCCCGCTGCCGGTGGCCTTGCAGGACGACTCCTTGGCGGTCCACGCGTGCAGGAAGGCCAGCCGCTGCTGATCTGGTGCAAGACGCTCCAGTACAGCTGATTCCTCGGGGTTGAAATAGCGCCGGGCCAGCCGCAGCGCGGGCGGCTGCCGGTCCAGCCGCTCCAGGTCCACGCCGACCCGCAGGCCGACAGCCACCGCAACCACGCTGCCGCCGCGGGTGTCGCTCAGGTTGAAAGCGAGCGACGGATCGGCATTGCGCAGGTAGGGCCGGCCGGCAGGCTCGCGGCCAAACTCCAGGCGCTGGGGCTCGCAGCCTAAGTAAGCGGCCAGCACGCCGCGCAGCAGGGCATCCAGAGAGGCGCGCCGCTGCTGCGGCGGCGGGGTGGGCGACGGGCACCAGACGAGATCGACCTCGCCGGCGGCAGGCAGGGGCTGGGCAAACATGCGCCGAAGCATGCCACGGCTCGGGCGATCCGGCCGGCCAAGCCGCAGGGACCAGCTTGCGGGCGGCGCAGCGCACGCGCATACTTCGCGGCTCGCTGTGTCAAGCCGATTCGTCGGCCGGTGTTGCGTGGCTCGCGCAGTCGCTGCGCCGCCCACCGCAAAGACCCGCGATCGCTGCATCCCGACTGCGCGCATTCGATGCCCCGGCCCCCGGGCAGGCATCGATGCGGGGCCGCTGCCGCCCTGGCCAAGGGCGGCTCCACAGCTACTATCGAGGTGCGCCATGGCACGCGTTTGCCAAGTTTCAGGAAAGGCCGTCCAGAGCGGCAACAATGTTTCGCACGCCAACAACCGAACCCGCCGCCGTTGGCTGCCGAACCTGCACGAACGCCGATTCTGGGTTCCCAGCGAAAAGCGCTGGATCAAACTGCGTGTTTCCGCCCACGCCCTGCGCACCATCGACAAGAACGGCATTGAAGCCGTGATCGCCGAGCTGCGCGCCCGCGGCGAAAAGATCTAAGGAGCTCACGATCATGGCATCCAAGCGCGACAAGATCCGCCTGATCTCTTCCGCCGGCACCGGTCACTTCTACACGACCGACAAGAACAAGAAGAACATGCCGACGAAGATGGAAATCAAGAAGTACGATCCCGTGGTTCGCAAGCACGTGATGTACAAGGAAGGCAAGATCAAGTAATCGGCGTCTTCCGCTGGTTTCTCGAACCCTCCGCTTCCCCACAAGGCCCGCCTCATGGCGGGCCTTGTGCGTTTTGCGCCGCAGCGGCCTTCAGGCGCAGCCCGCAGGCTGCGCGGCTACACTGGTAGGCCTGCGGCAGCCTCTGCCTCCCCACTGGAGCCCCGCGTGACCGAGACCGAGACCGACCCGCCAACCGACCCCAGCGCCGAACACGCGCCGTTGCGCCGCACGCGGCGCTCCCGCCTCGGACTGTGGATGATCCTGGCGGGTCTGCTGGCCGCCGGCCTAGCCGGTCTGTATCTGTGGACGGAGCTGCAGCGGGCGCGCAGCAGCGCGGTCCTCGGCGAAGCCTGGCGGCTGGAGGCCGAGTCCTTGAGCGCGAGGCTGGACGCACTGGATCGACGGCTGCAGCAGCTGGTCGGCGATCAGCGTGGCGTCGACGGCCGGATCAGCGAAATGGTCGCCAACCAGCGGGTGATCCGCCAGGAGCTGCTCGGCACCGGTGAGCGCGCCGCCACCATCGAGGATGCGGTTGCCCGCCTGTCCGACCAGCGCCTGCGCGGCGAGACCACGCTGAAACTCAACGAAATCGAAGCCCTGCTGGTGCTGGCGGCGCAGCGGCTTGAGCTGGCCCGCGATGCCGATGGCGCGCGGCTGGCGCTGCGCCTGGCGAGTTCGGCGCTGCAGACGCTGGAGGATCCGCTGTATGCCGGCCTTGCACTGCCGCTGCGCGCCGAACTGCAGCTGCTGCAGAACCTGCCGCCGGATCCGCTGCCCGCGCTGCGCAGCGTGCTCGGCGACAGCCTGCGCGCCCTGCCCAACCTGCCGCGCGCGCCGCTGTCGGGCGTCTCGGCCGACCCCAACCCGAGCAGCTTTGGTGGCCGCCTGCAGCAGGCGCTTTCGGCGCTGATCGTGGTGCGCAAGCGCGAAGCCGCGCTGGGCAGCCTGAGCGGCAGCGCCCGCGACGCCGCGCTGGAAGCGCTGCAGCTCGACCTGCGCTCGGCATTGGCGGCCGCCGAAGCGCGTGACCCTGACGGCGTGGCGGCCGCCCTGGCGCGAGCGCTGCCGCTGTTTGAGGCCCTGTTCGACCCTTCCGCGGCGGAAGTCAGCGGCCTGCGCCAGCAGCTGGCCGAACTGCGGCCTCAGGCGCTGGCGCAGCCGCTGCCGACGCTGGGCACCAGCCTTGCCGAACTGCGCGCGCTGCGCGGCAGCCGGTTGCGCCTCGCGCCGACAGATTCCGGTTCGGGTCCCGATTCCGATCCGGCGCCGGCGCCGGCAGCCGCCGACGCGGCGCAGCCGCAGGTCCCGGCCTCGGCCTCGTCGTCGACCTCAACTCAGGCGGCCACAGCTGCGGCCGAACCCGAACCCGAGCGCGAACCCGCGCCGAAAGCTGAGCCTGCCGGCGCGGCGGGCGCAGTCGTGCCGAAGGTCGAGCCCGCCGCACTGCCCGAAGTGGAAGCCGCCGATCCGCCCGCCGCGGACGACGAGCCGGTCGAATCCGCGGGCCTGCAGCCGTGAAAGCCTATCGCCTGCTGCTGTGGGTGCTGGCGCTGGCGGCGCTCGGTGCGCTCGCCTACGGACTGCTGGCGGAGGACCCGGGCTATTTGCTGCTGGAGTGGCAGGGCTACAGCGTCGAGGCGACCCTGGTGGCGGCGCTCGGCCTGCTGCTGCTCATCTGGATCGCGTTCCGGTTTGCGCTGGTGCTGCTGCTGTGGCCGCTGCGGGCCTGGCGTCGGCACGGCGCGCGGCTGGCCCGTAGACGTCTCGCCGACGGTCTGCGCGCGCTCAAGCGCGGCGAGCACGCGCTGGCGCTGAAGCTCAGCGCAGGCGCGGCGCGCCGGCCGCGGTTTCGCGTGGCGGCGCTGATGGTTGCCGTCGAAGCCGCCGCCGCGCTGGGCGATGACGCCGCGCTGCTGCGCCATCTGCAGTCACTGGAGGAGGCCGAACCCGAATCCGCACGCCTGGCGAAAGCCGAAGGGCTGCTGCGGCGCGCTGAGCTGGAGCCCGCCTATGCCCTTCTGCAGGCGGCCAGCGAGCCGCTCGCGCCGCGCCTGCGAGAGCTGCGGATCGAAGCCGCGCTGGGCTGCGGCGAGCCCAGCGCCGCCGCCGATGACCTGCGCGCGCTCAGCGCCCAAGGCGTGCGCGTCGACAGCGCCCTGCTGCGGCGCGTGCAGACCGCCCTGCTGGCGGCCAGCCACGATACCGAGAGCCTGCGTCAGCGCCTGTCAGAGCTGCCGAAGGCTGCCCGCAGCGCGCCGCATGTAGTCACGGCGTTCTGCGCCCGCGCCCGCGCGCTGGGCGACAGCGCGCTCGCGGATGACCATCTCGAGCGCGTGCTCGTGCGGGAGTGGAGCGAAGCGCTGGCTGCCGACTACGGACTGGGCGCCGAAGGCCCGCAGCGCGAGCGTATCCGCCGCGCAGAAGACTGGCTCGGAAGCCACCCCGACAGCGCCGCGCTGCAGCTGGTGCTGGGCCGGCTGTGTCGAATCGATGGCCTGTGGGGCAAGGCAGAGGCGCACCTGCTGCGCGCCGGCAGCGGCCCGCTCGCCGCAAGCGCCTGGGAGGAGCTGGCAATCGCTCTGGTCGCGCAGGGTGATGACGCCCGCGCACGGCTGGCCCTGCAAAACGCGCTGGCGGTGCCGCGCGGTCAGCCGGCACAGCGGCTGGGTCAGCGGCCGCGCAGCCTGCTCGACACGGCCTCGGAAGCGCGCGAGCGGCGCAGCTCGATGGGCGTACCGCTGCTGGCCGACGGCAGCGCCCCCGAAGCCTCTTGAAGCAGCCGGCACCCCAGCCGACGACTCCCCTCCCAGGCGCGCAGCCCGACCGCTTCGGGCTGGACCCCGACGGCCTGCAGCCCGGTCCAAAGCCCTGGCAGCGACGCGGCTTCGAGATCGTGTTCGGGCACCGCACCCGCGCCGGGCAGCTGTTCGACCTGCTGCTGATCGCGGCGATCCTGGTCAGCGTGCTGGTGACCGTGCTCGACACCGTGCCGAGCCTGCATCGGCGCTGGGCGCACGGGTTTCGGATCGTCGAGTGGGCCTTCACCCTGCTGTTCACGCTTGAGTACGGGCTGCGGCTGGCGCTGGTGCAGCGGCGCATACCGTACGTGCGCAGCTTCTACGGCGTGGTCGACCTGATGGCGATCCTGCCGACGTGGATTAGCCTGCTGCTGCCGGGCAGCCAGTACCTGGCGATCGTGCGCATCCTGCGGGTACTGCGGGTGTTCCGGATCCTGAAGATGGCCCGCTACCTGGGCGAGGCCACCGTGCTGGCGGACGCGCTGCGGCGCAGCTCGCGCAAGATCGCGGTATTCCTGTTCGCGATGCTGACCCTGGTCACCGTATTCGGCGCGCTGATGTTCGTCGTCGAAGGCCCTGAACACGGCTTCAGCAGCATCCCGACCGGCATGTACTGGGCGATCGTCACCGTCGCCACCGTCGGCTACGGCGACATCACCCCGGCCACCGCGCTGGGCCGGGTGATCGCATCAGCATTGATCCTGATCGGCTACGGGATGATCGCGGTGCCGACCGGCATCTACACCGCCGAACTGGCGACCGGCCTGCGCGGCAGCCGGAAACGGCCGGCCTGCACTGGCTGCGGCCTTGCCGATCACGAGAGTGATGCTCTGCACTGCCGCCAGTGCGGTGCGGTGCTGTCGGTAACGCCGAGCGCCTGAGCCCCCTCGCGTCCTTGCGCGCAGGGCCGGCTGCCGCCACTCTATTCGGCTTGCCGGCGGGGGCCGGTGCACCGACAAAATCCAGGGGACAACGGATGCTCGAATTCTTGCGGACTGCGGCCGGCCGCAGCGCTGGCCTACTGCTGGCACTCACGCTGCTGTCCGGCACGCGTGATGCGGCTGCCGCCGAATCGGCCGATGGACTTTGGCGGGTGATTGACGAGAACGCCGTCGCGCGCGCCTCGCAGCCGCGCCGGATCGTTCCGCAGCGCTACCTGACCGTGCAGCTGGATCGCGCCGCCCTGCAGCCTGCGCTGAGCGCGGCACCCATGGAGGACAGCGCGCCGCCAGCGCGCAGCGCAACGATTATCAGCCTGCCGCGGCCCGACGGCAGCTTCGAGCGCTTCAGCGTGGTCGAATCGCCGATCATGGCGCCGGCGCTGGCGGCCAAGTACCCGGAGATCCGCACCTACCTCGGCCAAGGCCTCGACGACCCTTCCGCCACCCTGCGCTTCGACATCAGCCCGCAGGGCTTTCGCGCCCAGGTGATCGGCTGGCGCGGCACCTACTACATCGACCCTTACCAGCCCAAGGACCTCGACACCTACGTGGTCTACCGCAAGGTCGACGCGATGGACGACGGCGAACGCCCGCGCTGTGGTGTGACCGGGCAGGAACTGCCCAAGGACCTGCCCAACTTCCAGCAGAAGACCGCCACGCCCAAGATCAGCTCGGGCACCGTGCGGCGCAGCTACCGGCTGGCGGTGGCCGCCACCGGCGAATACACCGCCTTCCAAGGCGGCACGGTGGCGGACGGCCTCGCCGCGATCGTCACCACCCTGAATCGGGTCAACGGCGTCTACGAGCGCGAGCTTTCGGTGCGCATGCTGCTGATCGCCAACAACGACCAGATCATCTACACCAACGGCGCCACCGATCCGTACACCAACGGCAACGGCTCGGCCATGCTCGGTCAGAATCAGAGCACTCTGACCGCGGTAATCGGCGGCGCCAACTACGACATCGGCCATGTGGTCAGCACCGGCGGCGGCGGCGTCGCCATCCTCGGCTCGGTGTGTTCGGACTTGCAGAAGGCGCGCGGCGTGACCGGCTCGGGTTCGCCGGTCGGCGACCCTTTCGATGTGGATTTCGTTGCCCACGAGATCGGCCATCAGTTTCGCGGCAACCACACCTTCAACGGCAGCGGCGGCAACTGTTCTGGAGGCAACCGCAACAACGCCACCGCCTACGAGGTCGGCAGCGGCATCAGCATCCAGGCCTATGCCGGCATCTGCGCCGCCGACAATCTGCAGCCGAACAGCGAAGACTATTTCCAGCGGATCAGCCTGGACGAGATGCTGGTCTTCACCACCACCGGCGGCGGCTCCAGCTGCGGCAGCACCAACGCCACCGGCAATACACCGCCGACCGTGAGCACCACGGCGACCTACACGATTCCTCGGCAAACGCCGTTTGAGCTGAGCGCCGTCGGCAGCGACGCGGATGGCGACACCGTTACTTATCTATGGGAACAGTTCGATCGCGGGACCAGCGCCAATGCGGCGGGCGTGCTGGTCGACGCCGGGCAAGGCCCGCTGTTCCGCTCGTTTGCGCCGACGCTGGAGCCGACCCGGGTGTTTCCGAGCCTGCGCTGGATCTTGGGCAGCGCCAACGTCGCACCGGCCACCGCGCCGCTGCCCGGCACGGCTTCGCCGAGCTTTTTCGCCGCCGAGCTGCTGCCCAGCACCGCCCGCACCCTTAACTTCCGGGTCACCGCGCGCGACAACCGCGCCGGCGGCGGCGGCACCAACGAGGCCAACACTGCGCTGACCGTGAGCACCGCGGCCGGGCCGTTTCTGGTGACTTTGCCGAACACCGCCGTGAGCTGGGCCGCCGGCAGCAGCCAGACCCTCAGCTGGGACGTGGCCAACACCGCGGCCGCGCCGGTGTCCGCGGCCACTGTGCGACTCCGCCTGTCGCTGGACGGTGGCTTCAGCTGGCCGATCGAGCTTGGCGCCAGCACCGCCAACGACGGCAGCGAAACTGTAACGATCCCGGCCAACACGCCGGCGACAACCCAGGCGCGAGTGCGGGTCGAGGCGATCGGCAACGTGTTCTTCGACGTGTCCAACACAAACTTCACGATCACCGGCGGCAACACGCCGCCCAGCCTTACCGTCAGCGGTTCGGTCAGCACCCGCCAGGGCAGCCCGACCGCGACGGCAGTCGTCGCCAGCGTCAGCGATACCCAGGACGCTGCCGGCAGCCTGAGCGTCAGCGTCAGCGGCGCGCCACCCGAACTGGCGGTCACTGCCAGCAACAGCGGCGGCAGCGTCAGCCTGTCGGCCAGCGCCGAATGCAGCCTGGTCGCGCCGGGCGGCAACCGCGTGTATCCGGTGCGGCTTGCCGTGACCGACAGCGCCGGCGCCAGCACCCGCGCCGACGTCAACATCAGCGTGTCGCGCAATTTGACCCCCACTCTGGGCACCTATGCGAACCAGACTCTGGCCCGCGGCGCCGCGGTCATTGTGGTCCCCAGCGCCCCGGCCAGCGACGCCAACGGCAACCTGGTGGCGCGCAGCATCAGCCCGACCACCCTGCCCGGCGGCGGCAGCGTCAGCATCACCGACGACGGCAGCGTGAGTATCAGCGTCGGCGCCGGCGCCACGTTCGGCAGCTACCCGCTGCGCGTGGAAATCACCGACAGCTGTGGCGCCGCCGAATGGCGTCAGTTCGACGTGGTGGTGGCCAGCAACGAGGCCGCGCTCAGCCTTCTCGGCACTGTACTCGCCACCGGCAACGGCCTGCTCGAGCCCAACGAGTGCAACCAGTTCAACGTGAGCCTGCGCAATGACGGCACCGTGGCGGCCACCGGCATCACCGCGACGCTGTCGACCAGCAGCCCGAACGTCAGCATCAGCCAGGCCAGCGCCGGCTTTGCCGACATCGCCGGCAACGGCGGCACCGGCACCAGCCAGGTGCCGTTCGAGATCAGCAGCAGCGCCGGCCTGGTGTGCTTCACCGATGTCGAGCTGCAGCTTGCGGTGAGCTACAGCGGCGGGCCCTCGCCCTACAGCACCAGCGTAAGTCTGCCGGTGGGCCAGCCGGCCTCGCCGAACTACGCGTTTGTCGCCAGCAGCGGCGCAACCCTGCCCAGCGGCGGCAGCCTCGTCGCCGGCAGCCAGGCCGACGATGCGGTGGTCAGCGTGGCGGTGCCCGCCGGCTTCAGCTTCAGCCTCTACGACACGGTGATCAACGGCGGTGCAACCCTGCGCGCCAGCACCAACGGCAACCTGCAGCTGGCGGCCAGCGGTGGCTCGGCGGATTGGGACAACACCGGCCTGCCCGCCACCGGTACCAGCAACAATCAGGGCAGCTTTCCAACCACCGCGCCGGTGCTGATGCCGTTCTGGGACGACCTCACCCCGACGGCGGCCGGCTCGCCGGGCGCCGGCATCTACACGCATCTGCTGGGCACCGCGCCGAACCGCAGCTGGCTGGTCGAGTGGCGCGGCAGGCGTTTTGATGATCCCAACGGCACCCGCACGGTCAACTTCGCGATTGAGTTCCGCGAGGGCCAGTCGGAGTTCTCGTATCTGTACGTGCTGACCGGCGCCGGCGTCAGTAATGGCAACTCGGCCTCGGTCGGTGTGCAGGCCGCCACCACCGGCACCCGCTTCACGCAGTACTCGCTGAACCAGGCCGCCATCACGCCCGGGCTGCGGCTGGATGCGAACTTTCCCGCGGCCCTCTGCACCAGCGGCAGCGGCGGCTGCGGCGCGCAGCCGGGCGTGGTGCTGATCCAAAGCGGCGGCGGCACGGCGGTCACTGAAGGCGGCGCGGGCGACAGCTATACCGTCGCCCTCGACAGCGTGCCCAGCGGCACGGTCAGCTTCACCGCCACGGCCGACGCGCAGGTTTCGGTCACCCCGGCCAGCCTCAGCTTCAATCCGATGAACTACAACCTGCCGCAGACGATCACCGTCAGCGCCGTCGATGACAGCGTGGTGGAGGGCGCACACGCCGGCCTGATCACCCATGCGGTCAGCGGCGGCGGCTACAGCGGCGTGAGCGTGGCGCCGGTCAATGTCGCGATTGTCGACAACGACACCGCGACCGTGACCACCGCCGCCGCGGTGGTGCCCGAGGGCGACAGCGGCAGCGCGCCGATGAGCTTCCTGCTGCAGCTTCAAGGGCAAGTCGCCGGGGGCTTCAGCGTCAACTACAGCACCCGCAGCGACACCGCGGTGGCCGGTCAGGACTTCACTGCCGCCTCCGGCAGCGTGGTGTTTGACGCAAGCCAGAACCCCAGCCGCACGGTCACCGTGCAGATCAGCGGCGATGCGCTGCCGGAAGCCGACGAGCGCCTGTTCCTGGATCTGACCAGCAGCACGCCGGGCATCGTGTTCGCGCCGGCATCTGTCGACGGCCTGATCGTCAACGACGATCTGATCGCCGACCTGCGGGTCAGTCTGCTGCGCCAGCCCGGCCTGGTCACGGCCGGCGCTACGGTGACCTACACCCTGCGCGTGGAAAACCTGAGCAGCGTGCTGGCGGTGGCGGATGCGGGTGTTCGGCTCAGCCCCGCAGCGCTGCTGACCGCGGTCAGCTGGGCCTGCACGGCAGCGCCGGGGTCGAGCTGTCCGGCCGCCAGCGGCAGCGGCGCGATCGACGAGGACATCAGTCTCGGCAGCGGCGGCCTGGTCGAGTTCACTATCACCGCGACGGTGCCGCCGGCGACCGCCAACGGCACTTCATTTGGCAGCAGCGCCAGCGTCACGCCGCCTGCGGGCTACAGCGACCCGAACAGCGCCAACAACGCCGCCGTGGTCAACAGCCGAGTCGGCATCGACGGCGTGTTCGCCGACGGCTTCGAGGCCCAGTAAGGCGGCTCTGCAGCGCACGCTGCGGTCGAAAACGAAAAGGGCACGCCGCGAGGCGCGCCCTTTTTTTTTTCGGCAGTAACTTCGTCGATGCGAAACCGATCGCGTCTACCAGCTGCCCGTGTTCGGCATCGACAGCCAGGGCTCGATCGGCGTCAGCGCATCACCCTTCTGCAGCAGCTCCACCGAGATCAGATCAGGGCTGCGGACGAAGGCCATGCGGCCGTCGCGCGGCGGGCGGCTGATGGTGATGCCCTGCGCCTGCAGGTGCGCGCAGGTGGCGTGGATGTTGTCGACCGCGAAGGCGAGGTGGCCGAAATTGCGCGCCGACCCATAGTCTTCCGAATCGTAGTTGAAGGTCAGCTCGATTTCGGAGTCGGGGTTCTCGGGCGCACCGAGATAGACCAGGGTGAAGCGGCCCTGCGGATAGTCGCGGCGGCGGGTCTCGATCAGACCCAGACCGTCGCACCAGAACTTCAGCGAGGCATCGAGATCGCGAACGCGGACCATGGCGTGCAGATATTTCATCGGTGTACTCGGCAGTGGGAGTGGGGATCGGGAATGGTAGAACCGGCGGCGATATCGCCCAAGGCCAAGGCCAGGCCCGACTCGACCTGACCCGACCTGACCTGACTCGACGGCAACGAGAGCTTTTCGCGGCTGCGGGCCCCAGGCTCCGGGTTCGCGCTTCGCGCTGACCGGCTGCGCGTAACGCGAATCGCTTGCTCAGCGCTGCCCCGACGCGCGCTGACCTGGCCGCAAGCCCGTACGGACTCTCGCCGCCGCGCGTCCAGGTTCGTGTGCCCTGTTATGCCTTCGGTGCACAGATCTCTGGAACTCAGATTTTGACCAGTTCAACCCGGCGATTTTTCGCGCGACCCGCTTCGTCGGCATTGTTGGCCAAGGGCTGGTCGGGGCCGAAGCCTTTGGCGCTCAGTCTGGTTGGATCGATCCCTAAACTAACCAGCGCAGCCAGCACGCTGTTTGCCCGCGCGCCCGACAGCTCGCGATTGCGCGCGGCGCCGCCAGTGTTGTCGGTGTGGCCTTCGATGGAAACCTTAAGCCCGGTATTCGCGTCGAGCAGCGTCTTTATTTCAGCGATGGCCGCTTGGCTGTCTGGGCGCAGCGTAGATGCGTCAATATCGAAATTGATATAAAGCGCGACGCGGCCATCGGCATCGAGCGCTTGTTTCATCGTGCTGGCGTCGAGGAATCCGAGCGATTGCGTCATCACCGCTTTCTCCAGCACGACGATGTGGCCCGATGGTTTTGCGGCGGCGGTACTGACGAGAACCCAATATTCGTTGTCCGGCGTGCGGATCAAGTAAGTGTGGTGCTCGTAGCCGCTGGTTGGGGGTGCGCTGCGCCAATGTGCGTTGGTTTCGCGCAATCCGCCTGCCTCGTCGACAATCGCGCGGGTGAACTGCGTTTCGCTGATCTTCGCACCGCCCAACGCCAGCACTGCATTTTCGTAGTTGCGGTGGAATTCGGTGGGCGAGTATTCGCGGCTCTTGTCCAAGCTGATCAGGCTCATGGTGTTGTAGTACAGGCGGCCTTCGACCAAGACCATTTCTTTCCCGGCGAGAAAGAAATGGCGATCGAAGTTGATGGTGTTTTTGTCGTCTTTGACCGTTCCCGTCAGCCCTACCGGGATTTTGAAGAATGGGAACGGCGGCAGCGCCGCAGTCGATAAGGCGACGCTATCCACGCTGAAACCCAAGTCAGCAGCCGGCGCGGGTGCGGGTGCGGGTACAGGCGCCGGAGCTTCGACGGGCCGAGCGACTTCAGGCACCGCGGTTTCGGCCATGGCCTGGCTGGATATTTCGGGGACAGTGACAGGCGCTGGCACCGCCTCTTCTTTTTTGCACGCAGAAAGTAAAAGTAAAAACAGCGCGCTACCGATCAGCAGCCGGCTCTGAAACATGGTGTCCCCTCGACGAAGTGGAATGTCCCTTGAGAATACCGAACCCCAGCGCTTGGCGCCGTACCGCGAGTGCGATTCCCAAGCCACCCAACTTAAGCCTCAACCCGCCTTGAAGCTGATGTGCTTGTGCGGCTTTGATGCTGCCGCACGCCGGCCAGCCAGCGGCAGGGATAGCCGCGATCAAACAGCAGAGGATCGCCCCTGGCCCAAGCGATGCAGCTGTTCGAACAGCGCCTGACGGTTGCCAACGCGGGTGCGGTTGAGCTGAGCGGCGAGCATCAGCTGCGCAGCTGGAAGTTAGCGCGCCAAAGCCAGCGCGTCGCGAGAAGCCGCCCGCGTCACATGGCTGGCAGGCTCGGCGAAGTGTCAGACGGACAGGGTGGTAGGTTTCATAACGTCATCGAAAACGGCGACGCCCGCGAGCAGGCGGCGGAGTTCTTGTCGGAGCGCGATCGACGTGTTGCGGACCTTTTCGGGTTCATCCAGTGCGCCTAGTGAATCAGCCGGTAATTTCACCGCACTCGATGCGCAGGCCGTGCGCCACGGTGTGCCGGACGCGCGGATACGGCAGCGCCATCTTCACTTGCTCCCGATTCGATGCCTGAACTCTGCGGTCATACTCCGCGACCGATAGCGCCGCGAGAGGCCTGCCATGAGCAGCCCAAACATACCCACCGATGACGAGACGCCGACCGAGCTGCTGGGCGCTACCACTGACATCCGCGGCGGTGATTCGCAGGCGCGGCTGCAGGCGGGGGCACGCATTGCCGCGTATGTGCTCAAACGCCCTTTGGGTGCCGGCGGCATGGGTGATGTGTGGCTGGCTGAACAGCAGCAGCCGGTGCGTCGACCGGTCGCGCTCAAGCTGCTGCGGCGGCAGATCTCCAGCCCGCTGAGCGAGGCCTATTTCGAGGTCGAGCGGCAGGCGCTGGCGCGGATGGACCACCCGGCGATTGCCAAGATCTTCGACGCCGGCCGCGATGCGCAGGGGCATCCTTGGTTCGCGATGGAGTGGATCGACGGCCAGCGACTTGACAGCTGGTGCCGTGAGCGCAGCCCGTCGCTGGCGATTCGCCTGCAGCTGATCGCGGGTCTCGCGCGCGGCGTCCAGCACGCCCACCAGCGCGGCGTACTGCATCGGGACCTCAAGCCCGGCAACGTGCTGGTGGTCGAGGTCGACGGCCAGCCGCAGCCCAAGCTGATCGATTTCGGTATCGCGCTTGGTTTGGGCTCAGCGCCTGCAGCGCCCGGGGTCTCGCTGAGCTACGACGCTGCCGGCACCGGCAGCTACATGAGCCCGGAGCAGCGCGCCGGATCGGCCGACTCGATCGATCCGCGCGCCGACGTGTATGCGCTGGGCATGATCCTGCTGTGCGTGCTGCTGCCCGAGGCGCGGCTGTCGGCGTTGGGCCCCCTGGTCGACAGCGCCGACGCACTGCAGGACGCGCTGAGGCGAGCGATTAAGCGCGATCGCGGGCATCCGCTGCTAAGCGCGCTGCCGCAGCCGCTGCTGCACGTGCTGCTGCGCGCCTGCGCGCCGCAGGCGGCGCAGCGATACGCCTCGGCCGAGGCGCTGGCGAAGGAGCTCAACCGCTTCCTGCGGGACCGCCCGGTGCAGGCCGTGCCGGCCTCAATGCGCTATCGGCTGCGCTGCTTCGTGCGCCGTCACGCGCTGGCGACCGGCGCGGGGCTGGCGATCCTGCTCGCCCTGGTGGGGGGCCTCGGCGCGGCGCTGTACGGCCTGGATCGCGCCCGCGACGAGGCCGAGCTGAGCCGCGCGATCTCCGACTTCATGGCCGACGTGCTGACTGCGGTCGACCCCGAGCGCGCCGGCGAACTCGACCGCAGCCTGCTGCGGCTGATTCTTGACGACGCCGCGCTGCGCGCCGAATCCGCGCTGCAGCAGCGGCCCGAGGCGCTGGCCGAAGTGGAGGCGGTGATCGGCAGCACGTACGTCTCGCTGGGCGAGGTTGAGCGCGGCGTCGAGTTCACCGGCAAGGCGCTCGCCCGGGCCGATCGCGCACTGGCGGAAGGCGATCGAAGCCGTCTGCGGGTGCTGCGCCGTCACACCGACGCGTTGATCATTGCCGGCAAGCCCGCCGAGGCCCAGAGCCTGCTGGCGGCCGGGCTCGCCGCCGCCGGCGATGACAGCGATGAACCCGAGCTCCTGGCGAGTCTGGAGGTCACCCAGGCCTGGGCGCTGCGCGACCAGGGCAAGTTCAGCGAAGCGCTGGCGGTGCTGGAGGACGCGCTGCGCCGCCTGCCCCCGAGCGAAGACGATCCCGACCCGCTGCAGATCCGCTACATCCACGCCATCGTGCTCAGCGACCTAGAGCGTTTTGATGAGGCCGAAGCCGAGTACCTCGCGCTCAACGAAGCTCTGGTCAAACGCTTCGGCGCAGCCCATGCCCGCACTCTTCGCGTGCTCAACAGCCGCGGCGTGCTGCTGCTGCAGCAGCGCCGCCATGCCGACGCGGTGCCGGTTCTGCGGCAGGCCTTGGCCGGGAACGAGACGATCTTCGGGCCGCAGCACGCGACGACTTTGAGCTCGGCATCGAATCTGGCGGGTGCACTGCGCCAGTCCGGTCAGCTGGAGGAATCCGGCCCCTATTACCGTCGGGCGCTGGACGGCTTTGTCGCGACCCGCGGCGAGCGCCACCCGCGCGCCATCCTCGCGCTGCACAATTTCGGCAACTACCAGCTGGCGCACGGCGAAGTCGAGGCCGCGCTGGCCACCCAGGATCGCGCGCTCGTGCTCGCCAGCGAGGAGCTGGGCGCCATGCATCCGGTGAACCCGGAAATCCACGCCAGCCGCGGCAAAGCCCTGCGTGCACTGGACCGCTGGGCGGAGGCCGAAGCCGCCTTGCTGAAGGCCCTCGCCGGCAAGCGCGAGATCTACGGCGAGCGCCATCGCACCATCGAGGACACCGAAGCTGAACTGGCGGCGCTGCGAGCGGAGCGAGCAGGGAAGCAGTGACTCGTTCGAGGTCGGGCTGGCATCCAGCGACGAAGGCAGCCCGGCACCCCAGCGACGAAGCCGCCCCGGCGTGCGGCGAGCTGTATCGAAGCGCGTAGGTTGGCGCTGAACGCAGTGAAGCCCAACGTCGCGACATCCAAGCTCGGCGCGAGACCCGATCTCTGCGACGTTGGGCTTCGCCTTCGGCTCAGCACCCACCTACCAAGGCTCGGAATCCACCTACCGAGGCGCGGCATCAACCTACGAATGCGGTCCGGCACCCGGCGAGGAAGCGGTCCGGCGCCCGGCGACGAAGCCGCCCCGGCGTGCGGCGAGCTGTATCGAAGCGCGTAGGTTGGCGCTGAACGCAGTGAAGCCCAACGTCGCGACATCCAAGCTCGGCGCGAGACCCGATCTCTGCGACGTTGGGCTTCGCCTTCGGCTCAGCACCCACCTACCAAGGCTCGGCATCCAGCTACCGAGGCTCGGTACCCACCTACCGAAGCTCGGCATCAACCTACGAAGCCCGCTCGGCACCCAGCGACGAAAGCGGCTCAGCATGCGGCCACGCGATGCGATGCGACGCGACGCCTCACGACGCGACGCGAGACGCCACAGCCATGCCGCGTCACGCCAGGCCAAGCCACGCCACGCCACGCCACGCCACGCAGCGCCGTGCCGTGCCGTGCAGCCCAGCGCGCGCGCAGCGCGCCGCCGCCGAGCTTGCGGGCTTTGGTGGCGGCGAGTGAAGACGCGTTCGAGCGCGCTGCGCACGGATTGAAGGTCTCCGCGTTCCGCCGGGGCTCGGTGTCTTCGCTGTCGTCTGGATGACCGATTTTGCGTTCGTTCTCCGTAACGCTACCTGGCAGCTTGAATCAAGGACCCGGCATCACGTCGCCGGGAGCGGGTTCGGCCAGCTACCCCACTTCGACTAGGAATCTGCAATGCCTTTTACCCGCGTGCTATTGACACTTCTACTGGCGCTGAGCTGCTGGGCGCAGCCGGCTGCGGCCGATGCCAAAGCCCAGAAGGCCCTCTCGGCGGCCGCCGGTGCACCGCCGGCAGTCACTCTCATCAACGGCAGCCCGCTGACGATTCATGTCGGTGCTGATTTTTCGTTTCAGGTCTTCAACTCGACGGTTCCCGGCCAAGGGCAGATTTTCCCTAGCGGCACCGCGCCAACCGGTGCAACCGCCGACATGGGCTGGTTTGTGCGTTCCGCAGGGACGCTGTTTGCGCCAGATTTCAGCGCGCATGAGTCGGGCACGGCGACCGGCGGTATTGGCGTCAACACCCCCTTCTCCGCTATCGCGGTCAGCGCAGTCAGCGGCAGCGGCAGCAGCGCCAATCCGTTTCGGGTCACCGTCACCGGCACGGCAGGCGCTTCCGGCCTGACCGTCTCGCAGCAGGTGGAGTACGTCAACGGCGAAAACTTCTTCAGGAAAAACTTCACCCTGACCAACGCAGGTTCAGCCAGCCTCACGCCGACGGTGATCCTCGGCGGTGACATCTTTCTGGCTGCGGCTGATTCGGGCAGGACGTTCCGCGAGGCCCAATCCGGCTCGCCCGGCGGGCAGGACTGCGCCAGCCCCCCGACCTACACCATTCTGTACATCCCGCTGACTCCTGCAGATCGCTATACCGGCGCCTTCTATAACACCGTGTGGACGCAGATCGGTGCGGGCCAACTGGACAACGCGCTGGCGCCGGGCTGCATCGACAACGGTGCAGCGCTGCAGTGGAACCGCAGCTTGGCCGCCGGCCAGGGCGTCACCCTGCAGGCGGCGACCTCGTTCGGGCAGATTCCCGGAATTGCTCAGTTCAACGTCAGTGCGGTCAACCCGGCCAGCGGCGCGCAGGGCGCCACCCTGCCGGTGACGATCAGCGGCTTCGGCTTCGAGGCCGCAACGACCTTTACGTTCGGACCCGGCATCACGGTCAGCAATGTGGTGGTCAGCGGCCCGAACTCCGCCACCGCGACCCTGGTGATCTCAGCGGCCGCCAGCGTGGGCCCGCGCGACGTGGTCGGCACTCAGCGCCCGGCAGGTCTTACGTCAACGCTGTTTGCCGGCTTCCAGGTGAGCGGCGCCGGCGGTGGCCAAAACCCGTCCGGCCCGACCGTGGTCAGCAGTCTGAGCGCCACTGGGCTGGGCCTGTTGGCGCTGAGCCTGCTGTTGATGGGCTTCATCGCTGTGCGACGTTTCCACTGAGCCGCTGAAGTCGGGCGCACGGCAGCCGCCGGCGCCCGTCGGAGGTCGGGTTCAGCGCCAAAGGCTCACTGAACCCGATCCGCCTGCGTGCTGCGCTCCTTCTGCTGGGGGCGCGCGTGACTGCGGCTGTCGCAATCCGAGATCAGTTGGCGCCCGTGGATCGCGCAGGCGAACGGATGCGGGCAGCCCGCCCCGGCCGCGGTTGACACCGCGGCGCGGCATCGTCCGATTCGTCAAGCCGGCACGGCGTCAAGCCGCCGCGGCGTCAAGCCGGCACGGCTCATTGCGCTGCGGGGCTCTACTTCCCACGTCAGGGTTTGACTCGACCACGGCAGCGCTGCGCGAACTCCGGCGGCGCTTGGGCATCGACTGCGGCGAAGCGATTTTGTGGCGTGTTCAGGGTGCCGACCAAAGGGTGTTCCGGTGCGTGCCTAATACAGCGGCGGCTGCCCCGGCGGCCGGCGTTTGTAGCGCTTGTGGACCCACAGGTATTGCGCGGGGGCCTCGCGCACCATCCGTTCGACGGCCGAGTTCACGCGTGCGGTATCGGCGGCCGCGTCGCTGCTGGGGAAATCGGCCAGCGGCTGGCCCAGGCGCATGACGTAGCGGGCGCCTTCGCGGCGATGGAAGAACGGCACCACGGCGGCACCGGACAGCCGCGCCAGCTGGTGGGTGGCGGTGATGCTGGCGGCGTCGATGCCGAAGAAGGGCACGAACAGGGTGTCTTTTCCGAGCATGTCCTGATCCGGCGCATACCAGAGCACGCCGCCTTTTTTGAGGTAGCGGATCGCCGCACGCAGCTCCTCGCGTTTGAACATGGCCTCGGCATAGCGCAGACGGCCGGCCAGCACCGCGGCCTCCATCACCGGCTCGTCGTGGGCGCGGTACATGCCGGCCACCGGCACGTGCGCGGTCAGCAGCCGGCCGCAGGCCTCCAGCGTGGTGAAGTGGCCCGACACCAGCAGCACGCCGCGGCCTTCTGCCTTGAGCTTTTGCAGGTGCTCCAGGCCTCCGATCTCAAGCCCCTTGCGCCAGGGCGCCTCGCTGCCGAACCAAGCGCGGGCGAACTCAAAAGCGCCGGTGCCGAGCGCTGCAAAGTGCTCGCGCAGCAGCTTGGCGCGGCTTTCGGCATCCAGCGCCGGGAACACCAGCTCAAGGTTGCGCGCAGCGACCTTCCGACGCTCGCGCCCGACCCACATCAGCACGCGCCCGAGCACGGGGCCCAGCTTCAGCTGCCAGCGCCAGGGCATGCGCCCGGCGGCTTTCAGCAGCAGCACGCCGGCTTGGGCCGGCCAGTGGCGGGAGGAGTTCAGGGAAGGAGAGGGTTCGGGCATCGCCGCAGTTTAGCGGCTGCGGCGGCGCCCGCCGACCGGGGCTGCCGCGGCACCGGCCCTTCGGCCGGATCCTGCGCAAGGGGCGGATGGCCGGACGCACGCACGGCGGCAGCGCGGCGCTCGCGAACCACGGCAGCCAAGCGGTGAGCCCGGCGGCCGCGCGCGCTGGGCGGCGCGTGCTCGATTGCAGTCGCGCGCGGCGGCGGCCACGGCCGAGCCTCCGCAAGCGTCGATGCAGGCGTCTTACGTTTGACCTGTCGACGGCCCCCGCTGCGCGCTTCTTCTAATTCGAGCCTTGCGGCCCCGCCGGCAGCGCGCTGACGTAGCGCGGTGGCTGGCGCAGTTCGGTGGCCTGTTCAAAGGCGAAGGCGAAGCCGATCAATTGGGCCTCGCTGAACTTGGCGCCGAAAAAGTTGATCCCCACCGGCAGCCCGTGTACCTGGCCCATCGGCACGGTGATGTTGGGATAGCCCGACACCGCCGCCATGCCCGAGCTGCCGCCGCCAAAGGCGTCGCCGTTGACCCAGTCGACCGGCCAGGCCGGGCTGTTGCTGGGGGCGATCAGCGCGTCGAGTTCGTGTTCGGCCAGCGCCTTGTCGATGCCCTCGGCGCCGGCCAGACGCTGCGCAGCCTCGCGCGCCTGCAGGTATTGCTCGGCGGCCACGCCGCCGCTGGCCTGCGACTGCTCCAGCAGCTGCTGGCCGAACCAGGGCAGCACCGTGGCGGCATTGGCGCTGTTGAACGCGATCACTTCGGCCAGCGTCTGCACCGGCATGCCGCTGCGGGTCGCGAGATAGGCGTCGAGGCCATCCTTGAACTCGTGGATCAGCACGGTGAACTCGTGGCGGCTGGCTTCGGCGCGGGTCGGCAGGGCGACCGGGTCGATGATTTCGGCGCCGGCGGCGCGCAGCGCGCCGATCGCGGCCTCGAAGCGCTCATCCACGCCCGCATGAAAGCCGGCCAGCTCGCGCACCACGCCCAGCCGCGCGCCTTTCAGCGCATCGGGCTTGAGCGCGGCCAGGTAGTCCTGCGCGTGCTCGGCGGCCGCGGCGGACTCCGGATCGCGCGGGTCGCTGCCGACGATCGCCTGCAGCAGGACGGCGGCATCGGCGACGCTGCGCGCCATCGGCCCGGCGGTGTCCTGGCTGCGGCTGATCGGCACGATGCCGGCGCGGCTGACCAGGCCGGTGCTGGGCTTGATGCCGACCAAGCCATTGATCGAGGCGGGGCAGATGATGCTGCCGTCGGTCTCGGTGCCGATGGCCGCGGCGGCGAGGCTGGCGGCGGCCGCCGCACCGCTGCCGGACGATGATCCGCAGGGCGTGCGGTCCAGCGCATACGGGTTGCGGGTCTGGCCGCCGCGGCTGCTCCAGCCGCTGGAGCTGCGGCGACCGCGGAAATTCGCCCACTCGCTCAAGTTGGTCTTGCCCAGAATCACCGCGCCGGCCGCGCGCAATTTGGCCGCGACCGTGCTGTCCTGCGCGGCGGGCTCGCCGATCAGGGCGATCGAGCCGGCCGAGGTTTGCATGCGATCGCCGCTGTCGATGTTGTCCTTGATCAGCACCGGAACGCCGTGCAGCGGGCCGCGCAGCTGGCCGGCCTCGCGCTCGGCGTCGAGTTCGGCGGCAATCGTCAGCGCGTCCGGGTTGAGCTCGATCACCGCATTGAGCCTCGGCCCGGCGCGGTCGACCTGCTCGATGCGTTCAAGGTAGGCGCGCACCAGGTCCTGCGAGCTGACTTCGCCCGCGGCCTGAGCGGCGGCGAGCTCGGCGAGACTGGCCTCTTCGACTGTGAACTCAGCCCGCACCGCCGACGGCAGCGCGGCCAGCAAACCCAACAGCACCCCAGCAATAATGTGCATGCGCGACCCCACTAAAAATGTCTCACACAGCGTGGATTCGGGTTCGCGGCTGCGAAAGTGACGAATGGCATGTGGGCGGGCTTGAGCCTTAGGCCGGGCTTCCGGAGGCTCCACGCGGTTGACGCGCTGCTTAGACGCCTGCCTTGATCAACCCCAATCACGGCAGGCGCTAAGCTGGCGCACCGTCCCTCACCACGGCTGAGAGAGCGCCGGCAAGGCTGCTTGCCGCAGCGATGCCAAACGCGTCAATTGCTACTCAGTACCGGACTTCCCAATGCAAGGAAGCCCCCATGCGCACCGTGCTGGCACGCTGGATATCGACCCTCTGGCATCCGCTGGTGGCGATCGCGGCATCTGTACTGCTGGCGGCCGTGCTGGCGGGACGCCTGGAGCAGGGGCTGGGCGTATTGCTGCCGGTGTCGGTACTGCTGGCGGCCGTGCTCGGCTATCTCGGCGGGCAAGTTTGGCGCGGCCGCTGGACCCACGTCGATGCCAGCGAGCCTGCTGAGCGCATCCGGCTGAATCGTTTTCTGCTGGTCGGCTTGATTCTCGCGGCGGGCTTGGCGGCAGTGGGTGAGGCCGCGCCTGAGCTGACCGCGGGTCTGATAGCTGCAGCTGCCTGCATGGCGGCAGTCGTCGTTTGCGCGCGCTGGCTCAAGGTCTCGCAGCACTGCCTGTTCGCCGTGTTGCCCTTGGCCTGGTTGTGGCCCTCGCTTCTGGCCTCCGCGGTGTTTGTCGCGATGGCCCTGATGGTGGCGGCTTCCCGGCTGCAGCTGCGGCGGCACAGCCTGGCCGAGGTGCTGTGCGGGCTGGCCTTGGGCGCCGCTGCTGCCTGTGTTGTGGTGTATGTAGCGCCTTCGCCGACCGCATTCAAACCGAGCCTGCTGAGCTGCGCCGGCGCGGTCGAGCGCGCCGATGGGTGGCCCGTGGGGCCGATGCCCGCGGGCGCCGCTGAGCGCGTGTGTGCAGCACTGCAGCAGCAGATCGATGCCGGCGCGAACCTGCATGTGCTGCTGATCGAACAGGGAGGGCAGCTGCGTTTTGAGGCCTACGCCCGCGGCGTTGATCGGCCGATCAATGCCCTGCTGCCGCGGCTGAGCAGTTTCGACCCCGAGACCGCACACGATCTGCGCTCGATCAGCAAATCGGTGCTCGGGCTGCTGGTGTCGATCGCCCACTCCGAAGGCAGTCTGCCCTCGCTGCAGCGCCCGGTACTCGACTACTTTCCCGAGTACTCCGACCTGCGCGGCGGATTGCTGGACGAACTCAAGATAGTTCATCTTCTAAACATGAGCGCCGGCCTGGATTGGGACGAGAGCGGCAGCTACGCCTCGCTGACAAACAGCGAAACTCGGATGCGGATGTCGCGCGAGCCAATGCGGCATGTGCTGACGCGACCGCGGGTGGCCGCACCGGGCGAGCGTTTTCTATACAGCGGTGGCAGCAGCGCGCTACTTGCGGAAGTTCTGGAGCGCGTCAGCGGGCAGGCGCTCGGCGACTACGCCCAGGCCAAACTGTTCGCACCGCTGGGTATTTCGCATGCCGAATGGGTGACTGATCGCCACGGCAAGGCGCTGGCGTATTCCGGGCTGCGGATGTCGGCGCGCGATCTCGCTCGCATCGGTCGGCTGTTGCTCGACGGCGGCCGCTGGCAGGGACGCACGCTGCTGCCGGTCGCTGAGGTGCAGACTTTGTTCGAAGCGCAGATCGACACCGATGAAGGCCTGCGCTATAGCCACCAGTGGTGGCTGTCTCCAGCTGACGTCGAGCCGGCGTGGATCGCCGCCTTTGGCAATGGCGGGCAGCGTCTGTATCTGCTGCCGGCGCTGGACATCAGCGTGGTGATCCTCGCTGGCGACTACAACCGCCCTCAGCAGGGGGGAGCCGCACGCGCGCTGCTGCGTGCCGTCACCGCAGTGGAGCCCTGAAACGCGGCGACGCCGCGGTTGGAAGTCCGCGGCGCAATCCGATGCCGGATGCCCGGCAGTGCTCCCCCAAGTTGTCGTTGCGCGCACGCAAGCTCGACATCGCGGAAGCCGCAACTGTCGCGAGCTATCTGGGCCGCGCGGCTGGGTCTGGCGCTTGGCTAGGCGGCAACTGCCAGCGACGAGCGGCGCTGTACCTGCATCGAATCCCGCTTCCGTTTGGCGCCTGCGGCCCACGCCGCGATGCCAGCTCGAGGCAATCGATTTGCTCGCTCCGCACTCCTACAGCAGCCACACTTGCGGCACCCCCTGTCACTCCCGAGCCCCGGTTCCCAATGAAGACACTCGCCCGTATCGTCCTCGTCCTCGGTCTCGCCGGTCTGCTGCTGTGGGGCTGGCAAAGCGGCGCGTTTGCCGCGCTGGATTTCGCCACGCTCAAAAGTCGCCAAGCCGAGTTCGTGCAGCTGGTGCAGGCCAACTGGATGCGGGCTGCCGCGGCGTTCTTCGGGCTGTACGTACTGGTGACTGCGGCCTCGATTCCGGGCGCCGCGGTGATGACGCTCGCCGCCGGTGCGCTGTTCGGGCTGGGCTGGGGCGTGCTGCTGGTCTCGTTCGCCAGTTCGATGGGCGCGAGCCTCGCCTTCCTGACGGCGCGCTTTCTGCTGCGCGCGTTCATCGAGAAGCGCTACGGCCAGCGCCTGAAGGCGTTTGATGCCGGGGTCGAGCGCGACGGCGCGTTCTACCTGTTCACGCTGAGACTTGTCCCGGTCGTTCCGTTCTTCGTGATCAACCTGGTCAGCGGTCTGACCGCGCTCAAACTGCTCACCTTCTACTGGGTCAGCCAGCTCGGCATGCTGCCGGCCACCGTGGTCTACGTGTACGCCGGCACCCAGCTTGCCAGCATCGATTCCCTCGCCGGCATCGTCTCGCCGGGCGTGCTGGCGGCGTTCGTCGCCATCGGTCTGCTGCCGCTGCTGCTGAAGGGCCTGCTCGGCTGGCTCAAGGCGCGGCGGGTCTATCGCGGCCACGCGCGCCCGAAACGCTTCGACTACAACCTGCTGGTGATCGGCGCCGGTTCGGCGGGCCTGGTGACCAGCTACATCGGCGCCGCGGTGAAAGCGAAAGTCGCGCTTATCGAAAAACACCGGATGGGCGGCGACTGCCTCAATACCGGCTGCGTGCCCTCAAAAGCGCTGATCCGCAGCGCGCGGCTGCTGGCCGAGGCGCGCGAGTCCTCGCGCTTGGGCATCCGCTCAATGCAGGCAGAGTTCGATTTCGGCGAGGTGATGGAGCGCGTGCAGCGGGTCATCACCCAGATCGAGCCGCACGATTCGGTCGAGCGCTACAGCGCGCTGGGCGTGGAAGTGATCGAGGGCGAGGCCACCCTGATCAGCCCTTGGGAGGTTGAAGTCAACGGCAAGCGTTTGAGCGCGCGCAGCCTGGTGATCGCCACCGGTGCGCGGCCGCTGGTGCCGAAGATTCCGGGGCTCGAGGACCTCGACTACCTCACCAGCGAAAGCGTCTGGGCCCTGCGCGCGTTGCCTAAGCGTCTGCTGGTGCTGGGCGGCGGGCCGATCGGCTGTGAGCTGGCGCAGAGCTTCCGCCGCTTCGGCGCGGAGGTGCGCATCGTTGAGATGGCGGAGCGACTGCTGCCGCGCGAGGACGCCGATGCCGCCGCCGAGCTCAGCGCGCGGTTCGCACATGAAGGACTGTTGATCGCCAGCGGCCACAGGGCGCTGCGCTTCGAAAAACTCGCCGACGGCAGCGGTCGCCTGCACTGCGAAGGCCCGCAGGGCCCGGTGAGCTTCGAGTTTGATCGCCTGCTGCTGGCGCTGGGGCGCACGGCCAACGTCGACGGCTTCGGCTTGGCCGAGCTCGGCGTCGAGCTGGAAAAGCGCGGCACCGTGCGCGCCGACGCCTGGCTGCGCACCAACTTCCCCAACATCCTGGTTGCCGGCGATGTCACCGGGCCCTACCAGTTCACCCACGTCGCCAGCCACCAGGCCTGGTACGCCGCGGTCAACGGCCTGCTGGCACCGTTCTGGAGCTACCGCGCCGACTATCGCGTGATCCCCTGGGTCACCTTTACCGAGCCGGAGGTCGCTCGCGTCGGCCTGTCCGAAGACGAGGCGAAAGCCCAAGGCGTCGAGGTCGAGGTCACTCGCTACGGCATCGACGACCTCGACCGCGCCATCGCCGACGGTAACGACCACGGCTTCGTCAAGGTGCTCACCGCACCCGGCAAGGACAAAATTCTGGGTGCGCTGATCGTCGGCGCGCACGCCGGCGAGCTGCTGCCGGAGTTCGTGCTGGCGATGAAACACGGCCTGGGCCTGAATAAACTGCTCGGCACCATCCACGTCTATCCGACCATGAGCGAGGCCAACAAATACGCGGCCGGCGTGTGGAAGCGCGCCCACGCCCCGCAGGCGGCGCTGCGCTGGGCAGAGCGCTTCTTTCGCTGGCGGCGGGGTTGAGGCCGCTGCCACAGCGCGCGGCAAAGCGCCCCACGGCATGGCGCGCCTCGTGGGGCGAGTCGGCTATTCGCCGACCAGGCTGATGCTGTAGCGGCAGCGGCCGATGCTGAAGCTGTCGCAGCGCACGCTCACCCGTTCGATCAGCGCAGCGCGCGGCAGCGGGATGATCACATCGGGCTGGCCTTCGTGCAGCTGCACGCTGAAGAGGCTGCCGCCCGCCAGGTGAAAGTTCAGCATCAACGAGCGCCAACCCGGTACGCCAAAGCCGGTGGCGGTGATCAGCGAGGCCGCGATGGGCGTCCTGAACTTCACGTCCTGAAACTGCTGATCAGGCAGATCGCCTCGCGGGCTGTTGAAGGTCTCGGCGCGGGTCATCGGGGTGAAGGGGTCGAAGGCCTGGCTTGGGCTGGGGCTGGCCAGCAGGCAGAGCCCAATCAGAGCGGAACCGGCGAGGGTGAAGGTGCGAGTCAACAGGCGGGACATCCTATGTTTGGGGAGGACAATTCGCCGAGCGCCGAGCGCGCCGCTACTGTCATTGAGAGACGGAGCACCGGCGCACGGGACATGCCCCTCCGCTGCCGCGCAGTCACAGGGGCCTCCCGCCTCGCCCGGGCTACGCTGATCTGTCGAAGCTGCCTGCGCGCCGCCTAAGGCGCGTCTGCGCGGCAGGCGCACAGGCGCTGAGTCCGGCCAGGGCCGGCGTTCGCCCGCACAAACTCGGGCGTCGCCTGCGGCCACGCCCGCCAGGCGGGCGTTGTTCCGACGCGCTGCTACGGGGCTTCGAAGCCGTTGGCGAAAATCGGCCCGGCGGCGACTTGAAACTCGTAGGCGCCGGCGTCGTGAATGCCGAAGATGTTGGAGCGCGGCGCATCGCTGAGTGCGGTTCGGCCGAGGATGTCGCCGTTGGCGCGCGCGCCGCGGCTTGAGTCACACAGGTCGACCATAGCGGCCGAGCCGTTGGCCGGCGCGTAGTCGCCTGTCAAGGGGGACAGCATGCCGTAGGGCGAGCCGGTCTCGAACGCGCGAACGGCGAACGAATCGCCGGCGAAAACGCTGTCGAGCAGCAGGCAGTCGAAGTCCAGGGTCATCGGCGGCGGCATTCCGGGGCCGCCGACCTGGGTCAACTGCAGGAAGGTCTCGCCGAGCAGGCTGCCGTAAACGCGCAGGGTGCCGGTGGAGCTGCTCATGCTCGGCAGCGAGAACATGCCGCCGGAGACGCTCTCGTAGTGCCCGCTTACCGTCGACCAGGCGATCTGCTGCAGGCCGCTGAAGCCGACTACACCCGCGCTGGTGGCGCCGCCGCCGTCAATGAAGAACGGCTGCGAGCCGCCGCTGCGGGCGATTACGCTGGAGTCAATGCGAAGCTCGGAGTCGAGCCGCTGGTGGAAGGCCCAGCCGTTGTCGGAGGGGCAGTTTTCTTCCACAAACGTGTTGTGGATTCGCACGCGCGCGCCCTCGCCGGCAAATACCGCTGCCCCGAAACAGACGGATTCGCTGATTGGCTTGTCATTTAACGACAGGCTGGAGCAGTACTTGGACGAGTGACAGGCGCTCTCGGCCAGAGTGCGCTGCATCAGCAGCTCGCCGCCGGCCAGCAGGCCGAGCCCGGCGCCGTTCGGCGCGCGGTTGCTCTCGACCCAGCTGTTGAAAATGTTCACCCGCGAGCGATTGGCGGCGCTGACCGGCAGGGCATCGCGCACGGCGATGCCGCCGCCGCCGCCGCCGGCTTGGTTGTCGATCACTCGCACCGGCGTATCCGCGTTACCTCTCAAATCCAGCTGCGCATCGTTACGCAAATAGAACCCGCCGCCGTCGCGCGCCGCGCGGTTCAGCACTACGCCGTCCAGTGGACCGCCCAGCGCCGTCAGGCTCATTCTGCATCCGTACAGGGCTGCGCCGCCGCCGTTGCCGCTCTCGGCCGGATCGGCGCCGCCGTTCTCGGCCACGTTCTGCAGCAGGCTGCCGCCGCCGATGCCGATGATTTGCCCGCCCTGCCGACAGTAGATGCCGCCGCCGCTGATCGAGGCGGTGTTGTTGCCGATCAGAGTGCCGCCGGTCAGCACCAGCGCTGCGCCGTTGGACCCGTCGATGAACACGCCGCCGCCGCGCCCGGCCCGGTTGCCGCTGACCGCCACATTGCGCAGCTCCACCGCGAAGTCGCCCTCGACGCGCAGGGCTCCTCCGCGGCGGCCGATGCCGCCCAGCGCGTTGACCAGCGCAATGTCCTCAACAACAAGCACATAGGCCGCCGCGGTGCCCGAGGTGCTGATCGTGCTGTTGGAGTCTCCGGTGCCGCTCAGCAGCGTGCGCCCGCTGGGCGTGCTGGCGCTGCAGCTGGCGAAGCCACCGCGCAGATGCACACTGTGGCTGCTTACCGGCCCGATGACGCCGGTATACGTCTGGTTGGTCGCGATGCGGATTTCGTCGAGCCCGGGCCCGTTGCCGGAAGCAGCAAGAATCGCCAAGAGCACGTTGCTGTGGGTGCAGGCGGCATCGCCGCCAACGGTAAAAATGGCGGCTCGCGCGGGCGCAGAGAGGCCGCCGGCCAACAGCACGGCGAACAGAAAAGGGACATGTAAGCGGAACTGCGAGCGCATGGGGATCTCCGAAAGGCACAGCGTGCGGCTCGGAATGAGCCGCCTGTCATTTACAAGCGCATATCGGTGCGGGCAAAAGACACAGTCCGATGCAGGCGGGTCATACGCGTGCAGTCCGCGCTGGCGACCATCCGTCAACTCTGCCGCTGCCGGTTCGCGTCCATGTTCAGCTCCACTGTCGAAGCTCACTCCACCGCCGTCGCTCCGGACAGCCCAAGCTGGCGTCTGCTGGAGACCTTGCTTCTGGTTGCGCTGGCGACCAGCGCCAGCGCCGCGCCGCTGCGTATCCACGGCTCCAACACTATTGGCGAGCGCCTGATGCCGGCGCTGCTGGAGGCCTGGCTCAACACGCAGGGCTACGTTGAGATCGTGCAGCAGCCGGTAGCGCTCGATGAGTCGCGGCTGACGGCGCGTGGCCCGTCCGGCAACCTGGAGATCGACCTGCACGCGCACGGCAGTCCCACGGGCTTCGCCGGTTTGATTGAGGCCGGCGCCGACCTGGCGATGTCGTCGCGACCGATCAGCACGGCCGAGCGCGAAGCGCTGGGCGAGGTTCAGGAACGGGTCGTTGCGCTAGACGGCCTAGCGGTGATCGTGCATCCCTCGCAGCGTCTGCAGCGCATCGACCTTGCCCTGCTGCGCCGCGTGTTCAGCGGTGACATCGACGACTGGGCTGCGCTTGGCGGCAGCCCTGGCCGCATCGCCCTGCACGCGCGAGACGAGCGCTCGGGCACCTTCGACACCTTCCGCAGCGTCGTGCTCGCCGATCGCAGCCTGTCTGGCTCGGCGCAACGCAACGAGAGCACCGCGGAACTGGCGGCAGCGGTAGCAGCCAATCCGCTGGCGATCGGGTTTGTCGGGCTGGCCGGAGTTCAGGGCGTGCGCGCGCTGGCGATTGCTGACGGCTCTTCGAGCGCGCGCGCCAAACGCGCGCGAGGTGGCAGTCGAGGACTACCCGCTCGCGCGACGCCTTTTTTTGTATTCACCCCCGCGCCCCGATGCGCGCTTGAGCTCACTCCTTGCGTTCGCGATGTCCGATGCCGGACAGCCGATCGTGGAAGAGGTCGGCTTCGTTTCGCAGCGCGTGCAGACCTTCACGCCCGAGTTCGCCGAAGGCAGCCCGCCGGAGTACCGTCAGCGGGTTGAGGGCGGCGAACGCCTGTCGCTGAACATCCGCTTTGACGAAGGCAGCGTCGCGCTGGACAGCAAGGCCCAGGCCGATCTCAAACGGTTGGCTGCCTTCATGCGCCAACCCACACGCCAAAACCGCACGCTGGTGCTGGTCGGTTTCGCCGACGCGGAAGAAGGCTCACCGCTGCTGGCCGAGGCGCTCAGCAATGACCGCGGCAATCAGGTCGCCGACCGCATGCAGCAGATCGGCTTGCGCCCGCGCGAGGTGCGCGGCATGGGCGGCCGCCTGCTGCTGTCCGGCGAAGACAGTCCGCGCGGCCGTGCCCGCAATCGACGGGTGGAGGTATGGCTGCGCTAGGCGCACCTACGGGCTCGCTGCTGGCAGGGTGCTTCCGCTCCGCGCCTGAACGGTTCAGACTTTCGACCGCGCTGGCTGCAGCGTTCAGCCGCCCGAGGCGGAGGCCGTATGGACACCGAAATCACCGAGCTGCTGCGCCGACACCATGAGGGTGACCACAGCGCCTTCGATCGAATGCTGCCGCGGGTGTACGCCCAGCTGCAGCAGATCGCGCGCCGCCAGCTGCAGCGCTTCGGCGCCACCCCGACTCTGCAGGCCACTGAGCTGGTGCAGGAGGCCTATTTGCAGCTGGTCGATGAATCCGGCGTCGCCTGGCAGGACCGCGGCCATTTCTTCGCTGTCTGCGCGCGTGCGATGCGGCGGATCCTGGTCGACGCCGCGCGCCGCCGCAGCGCGCTGAAACGCGGCGGCGATCTGCAGTTTGACGAACTATTGCCCGACAGCGCATCGGTGGAGGCGATCAGCACACACGTGCTGGCGCTCGACCAGGCGCTCGGCCAGCTGCAGCAGATCAACCCGCGGCTGGTGGCGCTGATCGAATGCCGCTACTTCGCCGGTATGAGTGAAGCTGAGGCCGCGCTGGCGCTGGAAGTGCCGCTGCGCACCCTGCAGCGCGACTGGCTGCGCGCGCGGGTGTGGCTGCAGCGAGCGCTGGGATGAGCGTCGGGCCGGGCGCAGCGGCGGAGCCCGAAGGCATCGATCGCGCGCGTCTCGACGCCGAGTTCGATGCGCTGCTTGCGCTCGATCCGATCGCGCGCGCGGCGGCGCTGCGGGGTCTTTACTCACGCGCCCCGCGCCTGGCTGCAGCGCTTGCAGCACTGCTGGCCGAAGCGGCTGCGCTGGGCTCCGATAGCCCATCGCTGCCGAGCCCAGCCGCGCCGAGTCCGGCGCAGCTGTGGCAGGCGCTGCTGTCTGACATGGCGCATCCGGAGCCGGCTGCTGACGCGAGCGATCTGGCCGGTAGTCCGGCGCTGCAGTCGATCGGCCAGTGGCGCCTGCTGCGCGAGCTGGGTCGCGGCGGCATGGGCAGTGTGTATCTGGCCGAACGAATCGATGCCGGGTTTGAGCAGCGTGCGGCGCTCAAACGCATCCGCAGCGATCGCGCCGCCGCCGAGTTCCTGCCGCGCTTCGAGCGCGAGCGGCAGATCCTGGCGCAGCTGTCGCACCCTGGCATTGCCCGCCTGATCGACGGCGGCGCCGACGCCGACGGCCAGCCGTTTCTGGTGATGGAGTACGTCGAGGGCGAGCCGATCGACCGCTGGTGCGATGCGCACTCGCTCGACATCGATGCGCGCCTGCGCCTGTTTACGCAGGCCGCTGCGGCACTCGCCTATGCGCACCGCCAGCGGGTGCTGCATCGGGACATCAAGCCTTCCAACCTGCTGGTGACCGCAGCGGGCGAGGTCAAGCTGCTCGACTTCGGGATCGCCAAGACCTTTGAGGACACGGCCCCGCCCGAATCCGCCACCGCCACCGGCCTGCGCCTGCTGACCCCCCAGTACGCCAGCCCCGAGCAGCTGCTGGGGCAGCCGATGAGCGCCGCTGCGGACCTGTATCAGCTCGGCCTGCTGCTGTACCTGCTGCTGACCGGGCAGTCGGCGCAGATCCCGCGGGACGGCAGCCCGGCGGAACTGCAGGCCGCCGTGTGCGAAAACGATCCGCTGCCGCCGAGTCGCTGCTTTGAGCACGCGGCGGCGGCGCGCGCGCAGGCGCGAGCGGCCAGCCCGGCGCAGCTGCGCAAGCGTCTGCGCGGCGATCTCGATTTGATCGTGCTGATGTGCCTGCGCAAGCTGCAGAGCCAGCGCTATCCCGATGTCGAGGCTCTGCTCGCCGACCTTGAACGCTGGCAGAGCGGGCGGCCGGTGCGAGCGCGCGCGCCGGGCATGGTCTATCACCTGCGTCGCTTCGCCGGGCGCCATCCGTTTGAGTCCGCTGCCGCCAGCCTGGTGCTGCTGCTGCTTCTGGCCTACGCGCTCACCCTGACCTGGCAGGCGCAGGCGCTCGCGGTTGAGCGCGATCTGGCGCGCGCGGAGTCGCAGAAGGCAGCGCAGGTCAAGCAGCTGCTGCTGCGCCTGTTTGAGCAGGCCGACCCTGAGCGCAGCGGCGCCGCCGACGCCACTGCCCGCGAGGTGCTGGCGGCGGGGCTGAACAGTCTCGACACTGAGCTGGTCGGGCAGCCGGAGACCGGGTTCGAGCTGCTGCTGGCGCTGGCCGAGGTGCATCGAAGCCTCGGCCTGCCGGCGGAGTCACAGGCGCTGCTGCAGCGGGCCGACAGCGCCTGGCCACAGACCCAGCGAAGTCCCCTGCAGCAGCTTCAGTTTCAGCGCAGCCTGGGCCGCGTGCTGGCCGCGCGCGGTGCCTACGACGAGGGCCGCGACCAGCTCGTTGGCAGTCTCAGTCAAGCGGCTGCACTGCCGCCCGAGCTCGCTCCGCGCGAGCGCTTGGCCAGCCAGGCCGCACTGGGTTGGCTGGAGTTGAATGCGGGGCGCCTGGCGGAAGCCGAAGTGCAGTTTGCGGCCGTGCTGGAGTACCGCGAGCGCGATCTCTTGGATGTGCTGCCGCTGGCCGAGGCCTTGCGCGATTTGGGTGCGCTGCGCCGCAATCAGGGCGCCTATGCCGAAGCACTGCCGCTGCTGGAGCGTGCGCTGGTGCTGTATCGGCAGCAGCTGCCGGAGGAGCATCCGCTGCATCGACATGCGCTGGTAAACCTGGCCGAAACCCTGCGCAGCCTCGGCGACGAGGACCGCGCCGAGGCGCTGTATCGGCAGGCACTGGACAACAGCAAGAGTGCGCGTGGCGCGCGCCATCCCGGCACCGCACTCATCATGAACAATCTGGCCCGGCTTCTGCGGTCGCGCGGGCAGCTGGAGCAGGCGCAAGCGTTGCTGCAGGAGGCCCTGTCGATCCGCATCGAGCGCCTCGGCGAACAGCACGCGCTGGTGGCGATGACCTACAGCGATCTCGGCCTAGTGCAGCACGACCGCGGTGACCTCGCCGCCGCCGAACGCAACTATCGGGCCGCGCTGGCGCGCTACCCGCAGGGCCACGCCTGGCGCGCCGCCACCGTGTTCAACCTTGGCCGCGTGTTCGAGGCGCGCGGGGACCTGGAGCGCGCCGAGCGGCAGTACCGGCAGGCGCTGGAGGCCCAGCGACGCCAGTACGGGCCGGGCCACGAGCGGGTCGGCATTGACCTGATGTATCTCGGCGGCGTGCTGCGCAAACGCGGCGACTACGCAGCGGCTGAGGAATCGCTGCAGCAGGCGCTCAGCGTGTTCGAGGCCGGCCTGCCGGCCGGCCACGATCGAATCGCCCAAAGCTGGATCGCGATCGGCGAGCTGCGCCAGGCGCAGGGCGATGCGCGCTCGGCGAAAGAGGCGTTTGAGCGCGCGCTGCAAATGCGGCGCGCGCTGTTCGGCGATGACGACCCGCGCACGCTGGCGGCGCTCGCGCACACGGCGCGCGTGCGTTCGTAGCCTGTCGCGATTTAGATGGTCGGGCCGAACAGCAGGCCGCATGCGAGCACAGCGTCGGCGACCTGCCGGCCAACGGCGGCGCGGGTGACCCAGCCTTGGCGAAGCTACGGACCGCTAGGGTGATGCGTGGCGCGGCCCACCTGAGTCTGAAGCGCGGCTAGCAGGTGCCCACCAAGTCGATCCGCACCCTGCGCTGGTTGTTGTCCTCGACCCTTTCGGGCACGCGCTCAGCGGAGTCCAGGCTGACCTGAAGCCAGACCCTGCCGGGGGCAAGTTCGAGCTGTGAGCGGAAGCGTTGACGCGCCCCCGCGGCCAGCGTGGGCTGTTCGACTTCCCACACTGCGGCGTGCGCGGCTGGCGGCATCGCAGTCAGCGGGCCCGGCGGCGCCAGCCTCAGGCTGTGGCGGGTGGCGCCGCTGCTGACCAAGCCGCTATTGACCACCTCGAACTCCAGCTTGAACACGCAGCGCCCGTTCGGGCCGCGTTGCCCCAAGCCGGCATGCAGCTGCATGCGCCGGCCCCAGCGCGCGTCCTGTCCGCCCAACCGCAGCTCCGGCAGCAGGGCCAGATCAGCGCGGCGCAAAAAGTCCGCCGCGTTCTCGCCCTGACTGGGTCCTCCGGGGTCACGGGTCGGCACTGCCGGCGACACAACCTGATCCGGCCCACCCGGATCGCGCTGCGCCTGAACAACAGCGGGGGCAAGCAGCGACAGCAGCACGACGGCGCAGGGCAGGCGGCACAGAAACAGCTTCATGAAGATCTCCAGGTGGCAACACAGGCCGACGGCTGCCGGCGTGCTCAGAGTCGCAAACCACGCACAAATCCCGCCACTCGGCGTTGACGAGGTGATCGAGCCGCGCGGAACTCCGGGCGGCGAAAACAGTTGGCGGGTTTTCTCCCGCCTCTGCGACTACAGGTTCGGAGCACGCAACAGCCGCCGGCTGCGCGCCGGCTCCAGACCCTTTATCGCACTTGCAGGAGAATCCCATGAGCACCGACCAGAGTTTCGGCGTCCGCGCACCGATCACACCCGAGCAGCAGGCCGAATTCAATGCCCCGGCGGTTGAGGCATTTAGCCTCGACAGCCTGGAGCCGCGCGAACGCGCTGAAGCCGAAGCACTCAGCCAGCGCGTTGCCGCTGTTTTAATCAAGAGCCTGCTGCACCGGCTGGACCCGGCGGCAAACCCGATCACTGATCCCACCAGCTTGGAGGGCCGTCTGGCGGCCGCGAGCTACACGGTGCCCACCGCCGCTCTGGCGCGCATGGCGCCGGGCCTGCGTGCGCTCGCGCGCAGCCCGCAAAAGCTGCGCCAGGCCTTGGGCGGCGCGGACCTCAAGCTGGCGGATCTGAAGCCGGCCGGCCTCGACCAGCGGCTCGGCCTGAAGCTGAAGCCCACCGCGCTGCCGCGGCTTGCCGTCAAGCCGCCGCAAGCGCCCCCGGGCGGGCCGCGCGGCACCCAGCGGATGGCCGGCCAGTTCACCCGTTGCAATCTGATACTGCGGGCTATCCACTGTGTGCGTGAAACGAACCCGGCCGCGGCCGGCACTGACGAGATCATCTTTGGCGGCCTGCGTATTGGCTCCAGCGGCAATGTAGCGGTGATCAACGCCTTCGACGCCGGCGACTTCAACACCGGCACCTATGCGAGCTTCGGTGAACTGTATCTGGGCCAGTACAGTCTGCGCACCACGTCGGGCTACCCAAAGCACCTGTACGCGATCTTCAAGCTGGTCGAGTCCGACAGCAACGACGCCGAGGTCGCACGACAGCTCACCGACACCCTGAGCTTTCTCGCACGCATCATCATCGGCGCGCTGCTCGGCCCGGCCACCGGGGTGGCAGTCGGCGCGGTGCTTGCCTCGATCGGCAACTTCATCGCCAACATCATTGATGAAGACGAGCTGCGCCCCTACGGCATTCGCCTGAACCTGAGCAGCCAGAACCAGTTCGGCAGCAATGGCATTGGACCCAGGGTGCACACCGGCGACATCACCGGCCACGGCGGACGCTACCGGATCGGCTATCGCTGGGTGTTGGGGGCTTGATCGGCGCCTGAACGATCGCGGCAGGCTATTGACGCCCTGAACGGATAAATTCGCCCGCCGCCGTCGCTGTCGCTCAATCCTGCGGCGGCTGCGGGCGGTCAGCGCGGCCGGCCAGATGCGCGCGCATCATCATCAGCGCCGAGACCGGCGCGGTAATGAACAGGAACAGGGTGATCAGCAGCTCGCGCAGGCTGAAGGCGTCGGTCCAGAACAGGTGGAACAGCATCGAGGCGATCAGCAGGCCGCCGACGCCCAGGGTGCTGGCCTTGGTCGGGCCGTGCAGGCGTTTCTCGAAGCTGTCGAGCTTGAACAGGCCGAAGCTGCCGACCAAGGCGAAAAAGCCGCCCAGCAGCAGCAGCGCGGCCACCAGATATTCGAGTGCAGCGTCGATGTTCATTCGATGATGTCCCTGCGCATCACGTAGCGCGACAGCGCCAGCGTGCCGACGAAGCCGAGCATGGCGATCACCAGCACGGCCTCGAAGTAGATGTCCGAGCGCAGCCACATGCCGAGCAGCATCAGCAGCGCGATGGTGTTGATGTAGAACGTGTCCAGCGCCAGCACGCGGTCCTCCACGGCCGGCCCGCGCAGCAGGCGAAAACCGGCCAGCAGCATGGCCAGCAGCAGCATCCCCATGACGATCTCGATCACGGTGTCGATCATCGGAAAATCTCCTTCAGCGGCGCCTCGTAGCGCTGCTTGATCTGGGCGATGGTCGCGGCCTCGTCCTGCAGGTTGAAGCAGTGCACCAGCAGGTAGCGGTTGTCGCTGCTGACCTCGGTCGACAGCGTGCCCGGGGTCATGGTGATGATGCCGGCCAGGGTGGCGATGGCGTAGGGGTTCTGGATGTCCAGCGGCACCCAGATGAAGCCGGGGTGGATGTTCGACTCGCGGCCAAGGATGAGTTTCGCCACCTCGATATTCGAGATCACGATGTCCCACAGCACGAGCGCCATCAGCCGCAGCGCTGTGATCGGCGACTTCAGTCTGGCGGCGCCGCTGCGCAGGCGCTGGGCGATCAGCGGCAGCACGATGGCCTGCGCGGCGCCGAGCAGCAGATGCCCCGGCGCGACGCTGCCGACCAGCAGCAGCCACACGCCGAACACGCACACGCTGAGCGCGGGGGCAGGGAAGATTTTTGCTGCCAGGCGGCTCATCGGCGCGGCTCCTCGGTGTCGATCGCCAGCGGCGTGGGCGAGCGCAGCAGCGGCTGCGCGCGCTCTATGGCCTCGCGGTAGTCGCGGGTCGAATGCACCTGCTGGGCGGCCTCGCGGGTGTAGCGCAGGGTCGGGTTGGCGAACAGGCTCAAGGCCACGCCCAGCGCAATCAGCGCGGCTACCGCGACGACTTCCACTCGCGCCAGCGGAATCGATACGCCGGCGCCGCCGCCCTTCCAGAACAGCAGGCTGCCGGCGCGCGCCATCGCCAGCAGGTTGAGCAGGCTGCAGAGCAGAATCAGCGCCCACAGCCAGCCCATACGCTCGCCGTCGATCGACAGCAGCAGGGTGAACTTGCCGATGAAGCCCGACAGCGGCGGCATGCCGACCATGCTGACCGCGATCAGCAGGTACAGCGCGCCGAGCAGGCCGCGCTGCGGCAGCGGTGCGATCACCCGCAGGCTGTCGCCGGCTTCGCCGCGGCGGCGCCGCACTTGGTCGGCGAGCAGAAACAGCGCGGCCGCACCGAAGGTGCTGTGCATCAGGTAGTACAGGCCGGGCCCGGTGCTGGCGGCCTGGTTCAGGCCCAGCACAATGAACAGCGTCGCCGCTGAGCCCACCAACAGGTAGGCGGCCATGCCGCGCAGCGTGCTGGCGGCCAGCGTGCCGAACGCGGCGAGCAGCAGGGCGATGGCGCCGGCCGGCAGCAGGTACTGGGCGAAGATGCCCGACAGCGCGCCGGCATCCTCGCCGAACAGCAGCGTGTAGACGCGCAGGGTGGCGTAGATGCCGAGCTTGGTCATGATCGCGAACAGCGCCACCACCGGTGCCGGCGTGCGCGCATAGGTCTGCGGCAGCCACAGGTACATCGGCAGCAGCGCGGCCTTGGCGCCGAACACCACCAGCAGGATGCCGCCGGCCGCGGCGATCAGGCCGAGGTTCTCGGCCGGGGCGGCAGCGATGCGCTGACCCATCTCGTGCATGTTGAGCGCGCCCAGCAGCCCGTACAGCAGCCCCAGCGCGACCAGGAACAGAGTGGAGGCGGTGACGTTGAACACCACGTAGTGGAAGCCCACCCGCATCCGCGGCCCGCGGCCGCCGGACAGCAGCAGGCCGTAGCTGGCGATCAGCAGCACCTCGAAGAACACGAAGAGGTTGAACAGGTCGGTGGTGAGGAAGGCACCCGCCAGCCCGGCCAGCTGAAACTGGAACAGGGCGTGGAAATGCGGCGCGCGGGTGTCCCAGCCGGAGCCGGCGAACAGCAGCGCCGCGGCGCCCAGCAGCGTGGTGGTGACGAGCATCAGCGCGGACAGGCGATCCACCGCCAGGCTGATGCCGATCTGCGCCGGCCAGTCGCCCAGCAGGTAGAGGCTGATCTCGCCGGCGGACGCCTGGCTCAGCAGCGCCAAGGCGATGCCCAACTGCAGCAGCATGGCGACCGCGGCCAGGCTGCGCTGGGCGACCACTCCGGCGCGCTCGGTCAGCAGCAGCAGGGCGCCGGCCAGCAGCGGCAGCACCACCGGCAGCACGGGCAGATGGTTCATGCCTGGTCTCCGTCAGCAGGCTCGGCGGCATCGACATGGTCGCTGTCGTTGTCGCTGCGGTTGCGAATGGCCACCACCGCCACCACCGCGGTCATGGCGAAACTGATCACGATGGCGGTCAGCACCAGCGCCTGCGGCAGCGGGTCGGTGTGGTTGGCCAGCGTCGGCGCCAGGCCCTCGCGCAGGATCGGCGGCGCACCCACTTTCAGCCGGCCCATCGAGAAGATCAGCAGGTTGACCGAGTACGAGAACAGGGTCAGGCCCAGCAGCACGTCGAAGGTGCGCGCGCGCAGCAGCAGGTAGACGCCGGACGCGGTCATCGTGCCGATTGCGGTGGCCACCGCGAACTCCATCATCGGGCTTCTCCTTGCGGGCGCGCCAGCTCGCCGGGCAGGCGCGCCGGTTCGCCGGGCTGCGTGTGCTGTGGATGCGGACGCTGCGGGTGACGCGGCCGCTCGGCGCGCGAGCGGCGCGCGCGGCCGAGGCTGTCCAGCATCAGCAGGGCGCCGCCGAACACCGCTAGCAGCACGCCAATATCAAAGGCCAAGGCCGAGGACAGCGCGAATTTGCCGACGATCGGCAGCTCGACATAGCCGTAGGCGCTGGTCAGGAAGGGATAGCCGAACACCCAGGCGCCGATGCCGGTGGCGGTGGCGATCAGCACGCCCCAGCCGATCGTCATCACATAGTTGAAGCCGATCCGGCGCTCGACGAAAGCGCTGCCCGACAGGATGTACTGCAGCACCACCGGCACTACCAGCACCAGGCCCGCAATGAAGCCGCCGCCCGGCTGGTTGTGGCCGCGCAGAAACAGGTAGAAGGCGGCCGCCAGCGCCAGCGGCAGCAGCAGACGCGCCAGCGTGGTCGGGATCAGCAGGCGTTCGGGCTGGCCGCTTTGGATTTCATCCGGCTGCAGGAAGGCGCGCCGCAGCAGCGCGTGCACGACCAGGCCGGCAATGCCGAACACCGCCAGCTCGCCGAGCGTATCGAAGGCGCGGAAGTCGACCAGAATCACGTTGACCACATTGGTGCCGCCGCCCTCGGGCAGCGAGCGCGCCAGGATCTCGGAAGCCACCGTATCGAACGGGCGAGTAATGATGGCGTAGACCATTGTCGCCACGCCGCCGCCGCAGGCCAGGGCGATGGCGAAGTCGCGGCCGCGGCGCCAGCGGCTGCGCTCGACTGCGCCCTGTTCGGGCAGGTAGTTCAGCGCCAGCAGCAGCAGGATCACGCTGACGGTTTCCACCAGCAGTTGGGTCAGCGCGAGATCGGGGGCGGACAGCATCACGAAGCTCAGCGAAACCAGCAGGCCGACGCCGCCCAAGGTGATCAGCGCGGGCAGCCGCTGCCGATGCAGGATCGGCACCGCGAGGGTGGTGGCGATCAGCAGCGCCCACAGTGCCCAGCCCATCCACGGCAGGGCCTGGCCGCTGCCGAGTTCGCCCAGGCTCGCGCCGCCGATGAAAGGCGCTGCCGCCAGCGCCATGGCCGACAGCAGCATCAGCAGCAGGTAGCGCTGCAGGCTGCCGTTCTCCAGCCAGCCGGTGAGCGTGCGCGACACCGTCACCAGCACGTTGAGGCTCCACTGGAAGGCGGCAAAGCCGAACGAGCGGCCGGACTCGCCGTGCAGGCCGATGAAGCGGCGCAGGCCGAAGTACAGGGCGATACCGCCGGTCAGCGCGATAAAGCTCATCAGCAGCGGCAGGTTGAAGCCGTGCCAGATCGCCAAGTAATAGTCCGGCACGTTGCCGTGGGTGGCGCCGCGCACTGCGGTTTCAAGCGTCGGCCCGATCACCCAGGCCGGCGCGATGCCCACCGCCAGACACAGCAGCACCAGCAGCTCGACCGGCACCCGCATGAAGTGCGGCGGCTCGTGCGGAATCTTGTTCATCACCTCGGGGCTGCCGGTGAAGAAGCAGTCGTGCACGAAGCGCAGGCTGTAGGCGACGCTGAGAATGCCGGCCAGCAGCGCAGCGATCGACAGCACCCAGCCCATGCCGCCGTGGCCCTCGATTTCGAGAGTTTCGGCGAAGAACATTTCCTTCGATAGAAAACCGTTCAAGAACGGCACGCCGGCCATCGACAGAGCGGCGACGATGGCGAGCGTGCTGGTGATCGGCATGGTTCTCAGCAGGCCGTGCAGCTTGCGCATGTCGCGGGTGCCGGTTTCGTGGTCGATGATGCCGGCGGCCATGAACAGCGAAGCCTTGAATATCGCGTGATTGAGGATGTGGAACACGCCGGCGACCACCGCCATTTCGGTCGGCAGGCCGAGCAGCAGGGTGATCAGGCCAAGGTGCGAGACCGTCGAATAGGCCAGCAGGCCTTTGAGGTCGTGCTGGAAGATCGCCAGATAGGCGCCGGTCAGCAGGGTGGCCGCGCCGAAGCCGCAGACCACGTAGAACCAGAGATCGGTGCCGGCCAGCGCCGGATGCATGCGCGCCAGCAGGAACACGCCGGCCTTGACCATGGTTGCCGAATGCAGGTACGCCGATACCGGAGTGGGCGCCGCCATCGCATGCGGCAGCCAAAAGTGGAACGGGAACTGCGCCGACTTGGTGACGGCGCCGCCGATCACCAGCAGGGTGGCGACGGTATACAGATCATGGGCGCGAATCGCGTCGCCGGCGTCCAGCACCGCATCGAGCTCGAAGCTGCCGACGATATGGCCGATCACCAGCACGCCGGCGAGCAGGGCCAAGCCGCCGGCGCCGGTGATCGCCAGCGCCATGCGCGCGCCCTGGCGGGCGTCGGCGCGGTGCGTCCAGAAGCCGATCAGCAGGAACGAGCTGATCGAGGTCAGCTCCCAGAAGGTGGCGAGCAGCAGCAGGTTGCCGGAGATCACGATGCCCAGCATCGCGCCCATGAACAGCATCAGATAGGCGAAGAAGCGCGGCGCGGAATCGCGCGGGCTCAGGTAATAGTGCGCATACAGAACGATCAGCGCGCCGATGCCCAGCACCAGCCCGGCGAACATCCAGGCCAAGCCGTCGATCCGCAGCGACAGGTTGAGCCCGACCTCGGGGATCCACGGGGTGAAGCTGCGGATCACCTCGCCGTCCATCACCTGCGGGGTGATCAGGCCGAGGATGACCAGACCGGTGAGCGGCGCCAGGGCTGCGATCGACGCCGTCATTACGCGCGGCACGCGGTGGGCGAGAGCGATCAGCAGAGCGCACACAAACGGCGCAGCGAGCAGGATCTCGAGCATGGTGCGATTCCGTAACGGGGGAGGCGATCGCGAGGCGTGAAACGTGCCGCAGTCGCGGTCACGCGCCGCACGTCGCCTCGCGAAGCCGCGCTAGTCTAGCCGAAGCCGGTGAAGACCCCGCGCGATTTGCCTGCATATTCGTGCACTTGCACGGGTGGACTGGACATATAACCGGTGTCTTTGCGGCCGGGAGTCGGGAGTCGGGAGTTGGCAGCCGTCAGGAGCAGTCCGCGCCCGTCGAGAGGGCGTCCGCAGAGTGCGTTTTCAAAGCCCAGCTGATCGGGCAGCTGCCCGCAACCCGTCGCGCCGGCGTTTCGATTGCCGATTCTCCCTTGCCGATTCCCGGCCTCCCTCATCCAAATCTCCAATAGCACACCGCCGTAATCACCAGCGCCCCGATCATGTTCAGCACGGCGCCGTGGCGCAGCATGTCGGCGGCGCGGACGTGGCCGGAGCCGAAAACGATCGCGTTCGGCGCGGTGCCGACCGGCAGCATGAAGCTGCAGCTGGCGGCCAGCACCGCTGGCGCCATCAGCACCGCGGGGTCGAGGCCCATGCCGACAGCGGTGGCGGCGAGGATCGGCATCATCAGCACCGAGGTCGCGGTGTTGCTGGTGATTTCCGACATCAGGCTGATGCTGATCGCGATCAGCGCTATGGTCAGCAGCAGCGGCAAATCCAGCGCGCCGGTCAGCAGGCCGGCGGCGGAGTCCGACAAACCGGAGCCCTGGAACGCGGTGGCAATGGCGATGCCGCCGCCGAACAGGATCATCACGCCCCAAGGAATCCGCTCGGCGTTTGCCCAGTCGAGCAGGCGGCCGCCGCGGCCGTCGGCGGTCAGCGCCATCGCCACCACGCCGAGCAGGGCCACGCTGGCATCACTGGCGCCGGGCAGGCCGAGCCAAGCGCGCCAGCCGCCGAACGGCTCGGTGCGGGTGACCCAGGCCAGCGCAACCACGCCAAAGATCAGCAGCACGCGCTTCTCCGCAGGACTCCATGCGGGCAACTGCGGCAGCTCGGCGCAGGGGCTGTCCTTGAGCCCGCGCGACAGCCACAGCGCGGCCAGCGGCAGCATCAGCAGCACCGTCGGCAGGCCGAAGGCCATCCAGTCGGAAAACCCCAGAGACTCGCCGGTGGTGTCGGCATAGACCTTCATGAAGACCAGGTTCGGCGGCGAGCCAATCGGCGTGCCGAGGCCGCCAATGCTGGCGCCGTAGCAGATCGCCAACAGCAGCGGCACCGCCAGGCGACGGTCCGGATAGCTCTGCAGCACCGCCAGCGCCACCGGCAGCAGCATCAGGGTGGTGGCGGTGTTCGACAGCCACATGCTGGTCAGGCCGGCGGCCGTTGCGAAACCAAATATCAGGGCGCGGCCGCCGCCGCCGCCAAACGCGCGCACCATACCCAGCGCCAGCCGGCGATGCGCCTGCGCCTGCTCCAGCGCCTTTGAGAGCATCGCGCCGCCGACCAGCAGCAGGATCAGTTCATTGCCATACGCTTCGGCGACCTGACGGCCGCTGAGCACGCCGCTCAAGGGGAAAAGCGCCAGCGGCAGCAGCGCGGTCACCGCGTGCGGCGCGGCTTCCAGCATCCACCACAGCGCGCACCACAGGGTCACCGCCAGGGTGATCGAGGCGTTCTGCGACAGCCCACCCGCGAGCCCCGCCCAAAGACCCAGCGCAGCCATCAGCGGCCCCGACAGCAGCCGCAGTCCATGCATCGTCATCCATCCCCTCCCGCCTTCGAACCCGCCGCACTTTAAACGCAGAGCCCTGCCGATGCGGATCGCCAGCCGGTCGTGCGCTGACTATGCTTGCGCAATGACCAAGCAACCCCTCGATCACTGGCTGCTGTTTGGCGCCAGCGGCACCGTCGGCAGCTATCTGCTGTCGCGGCTGCTCCGCGCCGGTGCGCAGGTGGATGCGGTCAGCCGGCAGCCGCAGGCCGCTGCAGCCCCCGGCCTGCGCTGGATTCGCGGCTCGCTGGAGAACGCCGCCGATGCTTTTGCATTCGCAAATGACCGCGCCCCGTCGGTGATCGCCTGTGCCGGGCCGCTCGACGCCTTCGCCGCTTGGCTTGAACGCGCGCCGCCGCCGGCGGGCACCCGCGTGGTTGCGCTGTCGTCGCTCAGCGCTGAGTGGAAGCAGCAGTCGCGGCAGCCGGCCGAGCGCGCGCTGGCGGCGCGCCTGCTGCAGGCCGAGCAGACGCTGCTGGCGGTCTGTGCCCGCGCGCAGGCGCCTGCCACCCTGTTTCGCTGCGGGATGATCTACGGCGCAGGCCGCGACCGCAGCCTGAGCCCGCTGCTGCGCTTCGCTCAGCGCTGGGGCGCGCTGGTGCTGCCGCGCGCAGCGCGCGGACTGCGTCAGCCGGTGCATGCCGATGACCTCGCACAGGCGCTGCTCGCGGCGGCGCCGCGGGCCGATCTCGCGCAGTCGGTGCTGCGCCTGCCCGGACCGGACGCGCTCGATTATTTCCAAATGGTGCAGCGCAGCTTGGCGCGGCTGCCGCAGCCACCGCGCCTGATTCGGCTGCCGGCGCCCGGCCTGGCGGCGCTGGCGGCCGCGCTGGCGACTCGGCCACGGCGGCTGGGTCGGGCCGCGGCGGTGCTCTCGCGCCTGTTTCAGGATCAATGCGCACCTGCGACCGACTGGCAGCGGCTGAAACTGCAGCCGCGCGCCTTCGACGGCGATCTCTGCGGCCCTGCCGCGGACTTCCAGAACTGATGAGGTTATAAAACAATGCGCTTAGGCCGGCAGCAGAACCAATGCTGCATCGCGTCATTCGCCCGATGAGCGCCCATACGGCACAGCATTGCCTAACTGAATCCGCGCTGGCTACAGTAGCTCGGCCCTACCACCCAACAACCAGAAGGACACGGACATGCAGGCTCGATTGACCCTTGCATTGGCGCTGTCGGTTTCGCTGCTCGCAGGCTGCAGCGGCTCCTCCAACAGTCCACGCGCAGTGCCGGTGACCCCGGCGACCAACAATGGCGGTACGCCCGTCTCCGGCATCATCACTGCCCGTTTCGATCCTGCCGCTGGCGTGATTCCGACGCCAAACAACCTGCTGCTGTCCGGCACCACCGACCTGACTCTCAATATTCCGCTGCCGGCCGGCGCCAACCCGAACAACTTCGGCGACCCGCAGGTGGCGCTGAATTCGCTTGACGGCTGGAGCACCACCTCGCCCTGGTCGTTCTCTTTCAGCGATGCGCCGAACCCCGCCAGCGTGGTGCCGGGCTCCAGCGTGCGCGTGTTTGAAGTGACCCTGACCGGCCCCGGTGGCGGCGTCACCGGCGTCGTGCGCGAGCTGCAGGCCGGCGTCGATTTCGTCACCGCGCCGATCAGCAGCGACGGCGCGGGCCGCACTTTTGCGATGGTGCCGATCAGGCCGCTGAAGCAGCTGACCTCGTACATGACGGTGCTGACCACCGGCATTCGCGACGCGCGCGGTAACGACGCCACGCCTTCGCAGACCTACTTCTTGACCAAGCGCACCAGCCCACTGTGCGTGGGAGGCGTGAGCCAGGATCCGCTGCTGCCGGCCTCGACCGCCTGCGCACTGGAGCCGCTGCGTCAGCTCAACGGTTCGCAGCTGGCCGCCGCCGCTGCGGCGGGCGTCAACCGCGACAGCGTGGTGCTGAGCTGGGTGGCGACCACCCAGAGCATCAGCCCGGTGCTGCAGGCGGTGCGCTCGATTACCCGGCCCGGGGCAGCCACGGTCGTGCCCTCGGGCCTGACCACAGCCATCGCCGGCCTGCCGCCGATCGGCGACATCTACATCGGCACGCTGCGTCTGCCCTACTACCTGAGCGCACCCAGCGCGGCGAACCCGACCGCGCCGCTGAACACGTTCTGGAGGGCCGCGCCCGGCGCCTACGTGCCGCCGTTCAGCGCGTTCGGGCTCAGCCCGACCTCGACCAACATCACCGTTGCCAACCCGATCCCGGTCGCCACCGGCAACGAGACCGTGCCGGTGCTGATGACGGTGCCGAATGCCGCCTCCGGCCGCAGCAAGCCGGCCGCCGGCTGGCCGGTGGTGATTTTCCAGCACGGCATCACCCGCAACCGCAGTGATGCTTTGGCGATCTCCGCGACGATGGCGGCGCAGGGCTTCGCGGTGGTGGCGATCGATCTGCCGCTGCACGGTCTGCCGTCGAGCAACCCGCTGGCGATCGGCAACAGTCCGTTCGGTGCGGTTGCTCGTGAGCGCACCTTCAACGTCGACTACATCAACAACAGCACCGGCGCGCCCGGCCCGGACGGCGTGGCGGATACCTCCGGCGCGCACATGATCAACCTGGGCTCGCTGCTGACCTCGCGCGACAACCTGCGCCAGGGCGTCGCCGATCTGTTCGTGCTGGCGCGGACGATCCCCAACATCGACCTTGACGGCAACGGCACCGGCGACCTCGATGCCTCCCGCGTGAGCTTTGTCGGGCAGTCGTTGGGCGCTATCGTCGGCACCTCGTTCCTGGCGCTGGAGCCGACCGTCAACGTCGGCCTGCTGTCGGTGCCGGGCGGCGGCATCGCCCGCATGCTCGAAGCCTCGCCGACCTTCGGCCCGACCATTCGCGCCGGCCTCGCCGCTGGCGCCGGCCTGCAGCCGGGTACGCCGAACTACGACAGCTTCTTCGGCGCCACCCAGCAGATCCTCGACCCGGTCGATCCGGTCAACTACGGCTTTGCCTCCGCCACCAACGCCATCGTGCTCCACGAAGTGGTCGGCAACGGCGGCAGCGTGCTGCCTGACCAGGTCATTCCGAACAGCGTCGCCGGAGCACCGCTGTCGGGCACCGAGCCGCTGATTCGCGCGCTCGGCCTGCCGAGCCTCACGGCGTCTACCAGCGCCGCCAACGGCGTGCGCGGTGCGGTCCGCTTCACCGCGGGTGACCACGGTTCGCTGCTGAACCCGGCCGCTTCCGCAGCAGCCACCGCTGAGATGCAGGGCCAGATGGCCAGCCTGATCGCCTCTGGCGGAACCCAGGTGCAGATCACCAACACCACCGTCATCCGCACCCAGTAGGCCGAGGACATCCACATGACCCACACCACGAAGCGTGTCCGCCCGGCTCGCCTGACCGCCTCCCGCGCGCCGATCGCACTGGCCGTGAGCCTTGCGCTCCTGGCCGGCTCCGCCACCGCCGCCGAGTTTTCCCGCGGCGATTTCTCGATGAGCATCGATACCACCCTGACCTACGGCGCGTCGCAGCGCGTCGAGGACCGCGACAATCGTTTGATCGGCAAGGCCAACCTCGATCCGACGCTCGGCACCCGCGTAGGCGCCCTGCAGGCGCAGAACCGCTGGGTCGAAGCCCAAGCGCTGGCGGCCTCTGCGCCCGGCCGGTTCTCGGTCAACTCCGACGACGGCAACCTCAAGTACGACAAGGGGGATCTGATCTCCAACGCGCTCGGCATCACCTCCGAGGTGAGCATGAACTGGCGCGAGTGGGGCGCGTTTGTCCGCGGCACCGGTTTCTATGATTTCGAAACCCAGAGCCGCGACGACATCAGCGACGTCGCCAAGGACCAGATCGGCAAGCGTGTGCGGCTGCTTGACGCCTTCGTCTACCGCGACTTCATCATCGCCAACGACATCACCGGCAACTTCCGCTTCGGTCGTCAGGTGGTCAGCTGGGGCGAGAGCACCTTCATCCAGGGCGGCATCAACGTCGTCAACCCCGTCGACGTCTCGCGCCTGCGCGTGGCCGGCGCCGAGCTGAAAGAGGCGTTCCTGCCGATCAACTCGATCTGGGCCTCGTTCAACCTGACCGACAACCTCGCGCTGGAAGCGATGTATCTGCTGGAGTGGTCGGAAACCGAAGTCGAGCCCTCGGGCACCTACTTCAGCAACAACGACTTCGGCCTGACCGGCGGTGAGTTTGTGATGCTGAACTTCGGTCTGGTTGATGAGCCGGCGAATTTCAACGCCTGTCGCACCCCCCCAGTGCTTGACCCGCGCTGCGGCGCGGCCTTCCCGCGCGCCGACGATCGCAAGGCACGCGACCTCGGCCAGTTCGGCCTAGCGCTGCGCTACTACGCCTCGGAGCTGGGCGAAACCGAGTTCGGTTTCTACTACCTGCGCTACCACAGCCGCCTGCCGTTCGTGTCGGGCACCTCGATCACCACCTCCAGCCCGAACTCCGGCCGCTACTTCATCGAGTATCCGGAAGACATCAACCTCTACGGACTCAGCTGGAATACCAACATCGGTCTCCTTGCGTTCCAGGGTGAGCTGTCCTACCGCGACAACGCTCCGCTGCAGATCGACGACGTCGAGGTTCTGTTCGCAGGCCTGTCGCCGCTCAACCCGCTGATCCAGGAGCCGTTCCAGCGCTTCCGCAGCCGGCTCGGCCAGTTTGGCCCGGGCCAGTACCTCAAGGGCTGGGAGCGCCACGAAGTCAGCCAGCTGCAGTTCACCCTGACCAAGCTCTTCGGCCCGGGCAATTTCCTAGGCGCCGATCAGGTCGCGACGGTCGGCGAATTCGGCGGCACCAAGGTGTGGGATCTGCCTTCGACCGACGTGCTGCCCTACCAGGGCGACGGCACCGACACCGGCTGCGGCCCCGACTGGGCGACCGGCAGCGGCCGCAATCCGCTGAACTCCTGCGCTGGCTTCGCGACTTCGTTCTCGTGGGGCTATCGCCTGGTCGCGCGCGCCGACTACAACAGCGTCGGCGGCAGCCCTTGGAACGTGGCGCCGCGTGTCGCCTACAACCATGACGTCAACGGCACCACCCCCGGCGCCGGCGGCAATTTCATCGAGGACCGTCAGCAGGCCACGTTGGGCGTTGAAGGCAACTACCTCAACAAGTGGGTGCTTGACATGTCCTACACCCGGTTCTGGGGTGGCGGCATCTTCAACCTGACCAGCGATCGCGATTTCCTCGCGGTCACCGCCAAGTACCTCTTCTAAGCATCGCCAGGAGAAACCCCGCATGCGCATGTTCACAACAACTGCCCTGGCCGTCGCCGCACTGACCTTCAGCGCCGGCGCGCTGGCGGCGACGTCGGCCGACCAGGCTGCCCGCCTGGGCAAAGATCTGACTCCGGTTGGCGCCGAGATGGCCGGCAATGCTGCCGGAACCATTCCCAGGTACGAGGGCGGCATCACCCGCCCACCGGCCGGCTACAAGGTGGGCGACCATCACCCCGACCCGTTTGCCGATGATCGTCCACTGTTCAGCATCACCCCGGCGAACTTCAAGGAGTACGCCGAGAATCTGACCGTCGGCCAGCAGGCGATGTTTGCCCGCTACCCAAGCTTCCGGATGGATATCTATCCGACCCGTCGTTCGGCCGCGTTCCCGCAGCGCACCAACGAGTACAGCATCAAGAATGCGAGCACCGGGACGCTGGTGGCAGACGGCGAGGGCGTCGAGAACGCGGCCGAGGGCATCCCGTTCCCGATCCCGCAGAACGGCCAGGAAGTCATCTGGAACCACAAGATGAAGTACAAGGGCGTGTCCAGCGCCCGCTGGGCCAATCAGGCAGCGGTGACCACCGGCGGCCAGTACAACCTGGTGCGGATCCGCGAGGAGTTCCTCGGCCTGTACTACAAGCCGGGCAACACCATTGCCGACATCAACAACATCCTGCTGTACTTCTATCAGGTGGTGGAGAGCCCCGCGCGTCTGGCAGGGCAGGTGCTGCTGGTGCATGAAACCCTGAACCAGCAGGCGCAGATCCGCCAGGCTTGGGTCTATAACCCCGGCCAGCGCCGCGTCCGCCGCGCCCCCAACGTGGCCTACGACAACCCCGGCACGGCGTCCGACGGCCTGCGCACCAACGACATGACCGACATGTTCAACGGCGCGCTCGACCGCTACGACTGGACGCTGGTCGGCAAGAAAGAGATGTACGTCCCGTACAACTCCTACAAGGCGCACAGCGACCAGGTCACGCTCGACGACCTGATCCGGCCCAACCACCTCAACCCCGATCTCCTGCGCTATGAGCTGCACCGGATGTGGGTGGTCGAGGCCACGCTGAAAGAGGGCAAGCGTCATATCAATCCGCGCCGCACCTTCTACGTCGACGAGGACAGCTGGCAGATCCTGGTGCTGGACCACTACGACAGCCAGGGCGAGATCTGGCGCTATTCCGAAGCGCCGTCGGTGAACTACTACGAGGTGCCGGTGTTCTGGACCACGCTTGAAACCCACCACGACCTGAAGTCCGGCCGCTACATTGTCAGCGGGCTCGACAACCAGGACGAAATGGTCGACTTCTCGCACCAGAGCACGCCCGATTCGTACTCGCCGCAGAACCTGCGCACTCGTGGCGTGCGCTGACGCCGGCACGATCATTTGCTCAGTGACGTAATCACAGGGCCAGCCGCGACCCACACGTCGCGGCTGGCTTTGTTTTTGGCACTCGGCTAGTTTGGAAGCCGGCTGCATTTGCAGCCTGCAGCAGTACAGAACATCGACGGCGACGCACTGCGCGGCGCCGACAGGGAGCTGACCATGAAACTCAAGCCCGCAGCGCTGGCGTTCGCCATCGCGTTGTCCGCGACCGCGCTGCAGGCGCAGTCGCCGGAGGTGACTGACGCCGAAATTTTGCCGCTGGTACTCAGCCAGTCGCTGCTGCTGGACTTCGCCGAGGGCGCCAATCGCGCCATCGCGGTGGGCGAGCGCGGCCACATCGCGGTGTCTGAATCACGCAGCGACTGGCGCCAGATCGAGGGCGTTCCCACTCGCGCGACCCTGACCGGCGTCGCCGCGGTGGGCGATCTCGCCTGGGCCGTGGGCCACGACGGCACCATTCTCGGCAGCCGCGACGGTGGCTTGAGCTGGAGCGTGCAGCGCGTCGACCCGTTCAAGCCGCAGGCCGCCGACACCTTCGATGACGACTTTAATCCGACCCAGGGCGCGCCTTTGCTTGACGTGCTTGCGCTCGATCAAGACCACGTGATCGCGATCGGCGCCTACAGCCTGATGCTGGTGACGCGCGACGGCGGCGCCAGCTGGCAGCAGGTCGATCCCAATGTGGGCGATACCGGGGCGTCGGCTGCTCCCGCGGGTGACGCAGCGGACGGATCAGCGGACGAATCGGCGGACGAGATGGCCGCTGATGTCGACTGGACCCTGTCGGATGAGTCGCTGATCCTCGAGGACGAAGAAGATCCGCATCTGAACGGCATTGCCCGGACCTCTGACGGCACCCTGCTGATCGTCGGTGAGCGCGGTGCCGCCTACCGCTCCGTCGATCAGGGGCGGACCTGGGAGCGTCTGCGCCTGCCCTACGACGGCTCCATGTTTGGCGTGCTGACACTCGGCGAAGGGCACGTGCTGGCCTATGGCCTGCGCGGCAACGTGCAGGAAAGCAGCGACGGCGGCGACACTTGGGCGCAGCCGGATTCCGGCACCGAGCTCAGCCTGCAGGGCGGCAGCGTGCTGGAAGGCGGCGGCGTGGTGCTGGTCGGCTCCAACGGTGTGGTGCTGTATCGCGCTGCCGGCGGCAACACGTTCAGCCAGCAGACCTTCATCAATGAGCGCGAGGAAACCCCCGTGCTGGCCGCCGCACTGCCGCTGTCGCGCCGCGACGTGATGGTGGCGGGTGAGAAGGGCCTCGGCCGCCTGTCCCTGCAGTAACCGACCCATCGACCGGACAATTCAATGAACAAGCCTTCGATCTTTCGCCGCGGCGCCGAGGCGCTGGTGTTCGGCTCCCGCCCGCTGGTGCTGGTCCTGTTCGCCCTGCTGACGGTGGTGATGCTGTATTTCGCCGCGCAGCTGCGGGTCGATGCCGGGTTCAAGAAGCAGATCCCGCTCGATCACGAATACATGCAGACCTTCCTGGAGTACGAACAGGACTTCGGCGGCGCCAACCGCGTGCTGATCGCGGTGATGGCCAACGACGGCGACATGTTCGATCAGGAATTCTTCAAGGTGATGGAGCAGGTCACCGCCGAGGTGATCGCCATCGACGAAACCGATGACGCGCGGGTGCGCTCGATCTTTACCCCCAACGTCCGTTTCGTCGAAGTGGTGGAGGACGGCTTCGCCGGCGGCAACGTGATCCCGCCGAGCTTCACCCCCAGCCTGGAAGGCTGGACCGCTACGCCGTCGGACTTCGCCACGGTGCGCGACAACATCGTCAAGGCCAGTATCGTTGGTCGGCTGGTCGCGCACGATTTTTCTGGCGCAATGATCTGGGCCGACCTGATCCCGGAAACCGACCTCAACAAGCTCGACTACCAGAAGGTGGCGGCCGAGCTTGAGGCGATCCGAACCAATCACGAGAACGCCGACTACACCGTGCGCATCATCGGTTTCGCCAAGGTCGTCGGCGATATCTCCGACGGCGCCAAGTCGGTGGTCACCTTCTTTGGCGTGGCGATCCTGCTCACCTTCATGCTGCTGTGGTTCTATGCCGGCAGCTTCCGGCTTGCCGGCTGGACCGTGCTGGCCGCGCTGATTGCCACCGTGTGGATGCTGGGTGCGCTGCGGCTGATGGGCTTTGGCATCGACCCGATGAATATCCTGACGCCCTTCCTGATCTTTGCGATCGGCGTCAGCCATGGCGTGCAGATGGTCAACTCCTGGCTGTCCGAGCGCCTGTTCGCGGGCGCCGAAGGCGACGCGGCCGCGCTGACGGCCTCGCCGGGCGTCGATTCTCTTGAAGCCGCCAGACGCACCTTCCACCGTCTGCTGGTGCCCGGCTCGATCGCCCTGCTGTCGGACTGCATTGGTTTTATCACCATCCTGTTCATCAACATCCGGATCATCCAGGAGCTGGCGATCACCGCCTCGGTGGGCGTGGCGATCATCATCCTGACCAATCTGATCCTGCTGCCGGTGCTGCTGTCCTTCACCAATTTTGGCAAGCGCTACGAGGGCTACCGCGCCAAGCGGATCCGCAAGGCGGCCAAGCCGCATCCGCTGTGGAGCGTGATCGGGGCCTTCTCACGTCCGCTGCCCGCAGCCGCCGCAATCGTGGTGGCGCTCGGCATCGGCGTGCTGGCCTGGGGCAAGGCGCAGGAGATGCAGATCGGCGACAGCGAGGCCGGCGTGCCCGAGCTGCGCGCGGATTCGCGCTTCAATCGGGACGCCGCCGCGATCGGCGAAGCCTTCGCGCTGGGCGTCGACATGATGTACGTGATCGTCGAGGCGCGGCCGGACGCCTGCACCCTGAGCTACCCGACCATGGAGCTGATCGACCGCTTCGGCTGGCACATGCAGAACATCGAGGGCGTGCAGCAGGTGATGTCGCTGCCGGTGGCGGCGAAAACGGTCAACGCCGGCTGGAACGAAGGCAACGCGCGCTGGCGGGTGCTGCCGCGCGATTCCGACCAGCTGCGCGTCGCCACCCAGGGCTTCGAGACCGACTCCGGCCTGCTCAATGCCGACTGCAGCGCGATCCCGGTGATGCTGTTCCTGGCCGACCACAAGGCCACCACCATTCAGCGCGTGCTCGATGGGGTCAAGGAGTTCCGCCAGGCCAACGACGCCTGGTTCCCCGGCACCAACCTGCGTCTGCAGCTGGCCGAACAGCGCGATGCCGCTGAGGCCAAGGGCGAAGACTTCGAGAGCCATCAGGTCAATCTGCGCCTTGCGACCGGCAATGCCGGCGTGATGGCGGCCACCAACGAAGTCGTGGCGGCGAAGCAGCTGCCGATGATGCTGTGGGTGTACGCGGCGGTGATCGTGCTGTGCCTGCTGACCTACCGTTCGATCATGGCGACCCTGTGCATCGTGCTGCCGCTGGTGCTGGTGTCGATCCTGGCCAATGCGCTGATGGCGTACATGAACATCGGACTGAAGGTCAACACCCTGCCGGTGGCCGCACTCGGCGTCGGCATTGGCGTCGACTACGCGATCTACATCTACAGCCGGATGAAGGAGTTCCTCGACAAGGGCGCTTCGCTGCACGAGGCGTACATCAAGGCGCTGAAGCTGACCGGCAGTGCGGTGCTGTTCACCGCCGTGACTCTGGCCATCGGCGTCGGCACCTGGATGTTCTCGGCGCTGAAGTTCCAGGCCGACATGGGCATCCTGCTGAGCTTCATGTTCCTCGCCAACATGGTCGGCGCGATCGTGCTGATGCCCGCCCTGCTGCGCTGGCTGACCCGGCCGAAGCTGAAGGCGACGGAAGATTGAGGCCTGGAGTCTGGAGTCTGGAGTCTGGAGTCGCTAAAGGCGGCTTGCGCTGACGTCGCGACTTTGGCTCCGGGCCGCGGCAACTCGGCGCGCTTGCCAGCGAGTCCCGCTGCTAGCGTGCGGGCGGTCCTGACCTGACCCCGATTCCCGATGCCCGGCTTTCTATTCCCGGCCTCTAAAGCATCCCCCTCGCCGCAAACGAATACGGCTCGCCTTCGCCGACGATGAAGTGATCCAGCACGCGCACGTCGATCAGGGCCAGCGAGTCCTGCAGGCGGCGGGTGATCTGGCGGTCGGCGGCGCTGGGTTCGTTGACCCCGCTGGGATGGTTGTGGCCGAAGATGACCGCAGCCGCGTTGTGCGACAGGCAGCGCCGGACCACCTCGCGCGGATGCACCTCGGAGCCGTCGATGGTGCCGCGAAAGAGTTCCTCAAAGGCGATCATCCGGTGCCGGCTGTCCAAGAACATGCAGGCGAACACCTCGTGCGGATAGCGCATCAGGCGCTGCCGGAACAGCTGGCCGGCGCTGCGCTCGTCGGCGATCGCCGGTCCGCGCTCAAGGCGTGCCGCGAGTGCGCGCGTGCCCAGTTCCTCGGCGGCCAGCAGCAGCGCGCAGCGCGCCGGGCCCAGCCCGCGCTCGCGCTGCAGGCCGGCGCTGCCCAAGGCCAGCAGCGCGGCCAGGCTGCCGTGGCGGGCGATCAGCCCGCGCGCCGCGCTCACTGCATCCTCGCCGGCACTGCCGGAGCCAAGGAACAGCGCCAGCACCTCGGCGTCGCTCAGAGCCTGCGCGCCGCGCGCAAGCAGCTTTTCGCGAGGACGCTCGCCGATGGGCCAATCGCGAATCGCCATGGGGATCTCTACTCGTCAAGTGTCTGAGGCGGCGAGTCTGGACGGCGAACGCGCCGCGTGCTGCCGGCGTCCACCGGCCTTTCGGGTAATCTATCGGCCGGTTTCGGGGTAGGACTTTTCCGGTGACGGCGGAGCACGCGACGCAGCGCATCCTGCTTGGGGTTTCCGGCGGGATCGCCGCCTATAAATCAGCGGAACTGGTGCGCCTGCTGCGGGCCGCCGGATTCGAGGTGCAGGTGGTCATGACCCGGGGCGCGCAGGCCTTCATCGGCGAGCTGACCCTGCAGGCGCTGTCTGGCCGTCCGGTCCGCACCTCGCTGTGGGATACCGCCGCCGAAGCCGCGATGGGTCACATCGAACTGGCCCGCTGGGCCGACCTCATCCTGATCGCCCCAGCCACCGCAGACCTGTTGGCACGGCTAGCGCAGGGCCGTGCCGACGACCTGCTCAGCACGCTGTGTCTGGCCAGCGATTGCCCGCTGCTGGCGGCGCCGGCGATGAACCGGCTGATGTGGTCGCATCCGGCTACCGTGGCCAACGCCGCCCTGCTGCGCGAGCGCGGCGTGCAGCTGCTCGGGCCGGGCGTGGGCGAGCAGGCCTGCGGCGAGCACGGCGAAGGCCGCCTGCTGGAGCCCGTCGATATCGTTGCCGCAGTCCGCGCCCGCCTGCGCCCGCCGGTGCCGGGCCTGGCCGGGCGCCGGCTGTTGATCAACGCGGGCCCGACCTTCGAGGACATTGATCCGGTCAGGTTTCTGGGCAACCGCAGCTCCGGCAAGATGGGGTTCGCGCTCGCCGAGATCGCTGCCGCCTCCGGCGCGCAGGTGCAGCTGGTGGCCGGGCCGGTGGGGCTCTCGACGCCCGCCGGAGTGCGCCGGCAGGATGTGCGCTCAGCGGCGCAGATGCGCGATGCCGTGATGGCGGCGGTCGACGGCGTCGAGGTCTTTATCGCCGCCGCGGCGGTCGCCGACTATCGGCCGCGCGACTGCGCCTCCGAAAAGATCAAGAAACACTCTGAAACATCGTTGATCGACTGCATACGCAATCCCGACATCGTCGCTGAGGTCGCCGCGCGTCAGAATCGGCCGCTGGTGGTCGGCTTTGCGGCTGAAACTGCGGATGTCGAGCACCACGCTCGCGGCAAGCTGGAGCGCAAGGGCCTGGACATGATTGCCGCGAATGACGTCGCCGCGCCGGGCCAGGGGTTTGAAAGCGACACCAATGCGCTCACCGTGCTTTGGCCGCAAGGCCGCGCGCGCATAGAATCAGCGCCCAAGCTTGAGGTGGCCCGACTTTTGCTGGAGTTGATCGTGCAGCGACTGGGGAGTCGCGATGAGTGAGGTGCGCGGGCTGCAGTTCAAGGTCTTGGACGCGCGCTTGGGCTCGGAGTTTCCACTGCCAGACTATGCGACCGCCGCCTCGGCCGGCATCGATCTGCGGGCGATGGTTGAAACCGACCTTGTGCTTACGCCCGGCGAGGCTCTGCTGGTGCCCTCGGGGATTTCCATACATTTGAACGATCCGGCTCTGTGTGCTGTGGTGCTGCCGCGCTCCGGCCTCGGCCACACGCAGGGCCTGGTGCTCGGCAATCTGGTCGGGCTGATCGATGCCGACTACCAGGGCCCGCTGATGATCAGCCTGTGGAACCGCAGCGACACTGCCTGCAGGGTGGCCGCAGGCGATCGGGTCGCGCAACTGGTGGTACTGCCGGTGCAGCGCGTAGTGCTGCAGCGGGTCGAGGCCTTCGAGGCCAGCGCCCGCGGCGAAGGGGGCTTCGGCCATACCGGCCTTCGCTGACGCAAGACCGCTGCACCCCGGCACAACCGGGCCCCTACCGGATCGGAGCTGATGGCCAAGCGCAAGAAAAAACAGAAGGAGCCCACCCAGCTCCCGCCCGAGCTGCTGGCACTGCGTCGTCCGATCTATTTCGGCGTGGCGATGGTGGCGCTGTTGGGTGGCCTGCTGATCCTCTGGCAGGGCTTCGAGGCCTGGCAGAGCAGCCGTGCCGCGCCCAAGCTGGAGGCCCTGCGCGCGTCGTTGGCGGAGTCCATTTCGGTTGATATCGAGGCGCGCGGTCGGCGCATCGAAAGCGCGGTGAACGATCCCTATTTGCGCGCAGATCTCGCCGCGGGCGCGCTTGATTCCGCCGCCGCCCGCGCCGCCAAAGTGTGGAAGGACGCGCCCAACCTGCACGCCTACAGCGCCCGTCTGGAGGAAGCCTTCGAGTCCGACCTCACGGCCTTCGGCTACAGCCGACTGCAGCTGCTGAACAAGGCGCGAGTGTCGGAGGCGCCGGTGATCGGGCCGATCGGCCGCGGCAAGGACGTGGTGATGGGCATTGCCTCGCCGGTGCGCGAGGACGGCCGCACGCTAGGCGTCATCCTCGCCGAGTTTCCGGTGAGCGAGTACGTCGAACAGGTCAGTCGCGCCAACCTGCCCGGTGGCTACCTGGATCTACGCACGGATGCTGCGGTGCTGGTTGCAAGCGGTTCCGAGCGGCTTGCCTCGGAGGCCAACGCCATTTCGATCGCCGGCAGCGGCCTGCTGCTGGGCATTGCCGCGCCGCCGGTCATCACCGTCATTCCCTACGACCCCCCGGTGCAGCTGGGCCTGGGAACGGTTGTTCTGCTGCTGGCGGTGCTGCTGCTGTGGCAGTTGAAGCGCACCCCGGGCATGGGCGTAGCCCCGATCAGGCCGGACGAGCCCACCTTCGGACAAACCCTGGAGCAGGAGCAGCAGACCGCCAGCAGCAAGCCCAAACCGGCGGAATTGAGCGCTGCGGCGGCGCGCACTTCGCGCAAGTCGGTCAGCGTGGATCGAAGCATCTTCCGCGCCTATGACATCCGCGGCGTGGTTGGCAAAAGCCTGGACGAAGGCGTGGCCAAGCTGATCGGCCAGGCGGTGGGCAGCCTGATGGCCGAGCGGGGTCTGCGCGAAGTCGTGGTCGGCCGCGACGGCCGCCTGTCGGGGCCGATCCTTGCAGAGGCGCTGATTGACGGCCTGCGCGAGGCCGGCCGCGACGTGATCGATATCGGCATGGCGCCGACCCCGGTGGTCTACTTTGGCGCGTTCCAGCTCAACACCGGCTGCTGCATCGCCCTGACCGGCAGCCACAACCCGCCGGACTACAACGGCTTCAAGATCGTGGTCGGCGGCGAGACGCTGCACGGCGGCGCCATCCAGGACCTCTACAAGCGCATCGCCGAAGGCCAGCTGGTGTCCGAGGGCGGCGGCGGCCTGCAGCAGTTCGACATTCTGGAAGACTACGTCTCGCGGATCAGCGGCGATGTGCAGCTGGAGCGTCGCCTGCGGGTGGTGGTCGACTGCGGCAACGGCGTCGCCGGGGTGATCGCGCCGGCCGTGCTGGAGTCGATCGGCTGCGAGGTCGAGCCGCTGTACTGCGAAGTCGACGGCAGCTTTCCCAATCACCATCCCGATCCGTCGGAGCCTGAAAACCTGCGCGATCTCGCGACCATGGTCAAGCGCCTTGGCTTCGACCTGGGCATCGCTTTCGACGGTGACGGCGACCGACTCGGCGTGGTCAGCGCCGACGGCGAGATCATCTACCCCGACCGCCTGCTGATGCTGTTCGCGCAGGATGTGCTCAGCCGCAATCCGGGCGCTGCGATCATCTACGACGTGAAGTGCACCGGCCATCTGGCGGGCCACATCCTGCGCAACGGCGGCAGCCCGATCATGTGGAAGACCGGGCATTCGCTGATCAAGGCCAAGATGCGCGAAACCGAGGCCGAGCTCGCAGGCGAAATGAGCGGCCACTTCTTCTTCCGCGAGCGCTGGTTCGGTTTCGACGACGGTATTTACTCCGCCGCGCGCCTGCTGGAGATCCTGGCTGCCGACGGCCGCGAACCTGCGGAAGTGTTTGCTGATTTGCCGAAGGGTGTCTCCACGCCGGAGCTCAAAGTGCAGATGGAGGAAGGCGCGCAGTACGCCTTCATGGACCGCTTCGCTGCCCGCGCCAAGTTCGAGGGCGCCAAGCTCGCCACCATCGACGGCATCCGCGCCGACTGGCCCGACGGCTGGGGCCTCGTGCGCTGCTCCAACACCACGCCCTGCCTGGTGCTGCGCTTCGACGCCGACAGTGAATCCGCACTCAGCCGCATCCAGGAGATCTTCCGCGCGCAGCTGCTCGCGGTCGATCCTGGTTTGAAGCTGCCGTTTTAAGCATCGGCCCACGCACGCGACGTGGGCCTCGCATGGCTTCAGGGCGCCGACACAGCGCGGCCGTGGACGCCTGAAGTCGCCGGATCCGCGCTGGAATCACTGGATCGGTGCCCATGCGGCTCAGCGCTGGGCTGTCGGGCCAGATCTTCGCTGCCGCCACTTCCCGGGCTGGCGTCTGCGCCGCACGGCCCCACAACGAGTGCGGGCCGGGTGATTGCTCACCCGACCCGCCGTGCATCGCTGCGCCGTCACTAAGCGCCCAGCGCCGTTGGCTCTGCGGTTTGGCTACTCAAAGCCGTTGGCGAAGATATCCACCGGCGGTGCCGCCAGCGTCGGCAGCAGGCACCAGCGGTTCACGCGACCGGTGTCGGCGGCAACGTTGTCACTGACGCGCAGTGACCAGGTGCCGTCCAGCGAGCTGCCGGCAAACGCAGCGAGCGGGTTTGCGGCACGGTAGTTCCCCTCGATGACATAGGCCGGATTCGCGTTGGCGCAGTTGGCCTGGATGCTGAGGCTGGCGCTGTCATTGAGAACGAGCTTCATGTTGTCACCGCTGCAGCCGTTGGTGGCGGCGGGTCTGCCGGGGCGGCTGACAATCTCGACCTCGGTGCCACCTTTGCTCAGCCACAGGCGCAGGTCGCCGATCCAGGTGTGCTCGAGGTCCAGCGACAGCCGCAGGTCGCCGAGCGTGCCGGCGTTCACCACCGTCAGCGTGTCGGTGACTCCGGCGGCGTTGTTGTCTGGAATCGCCAGAGCCGGCTCGCTGCAGATCAGGTCGGCCGTGGTGAAGCTGCGGGCGTCGGCAGCTTCGCCCGCTCCGCAGCGATTGCTGGCTGATACGCGCCAGAAGTACTGCGTGTTGGAGGCCAGCGCCGAGCCCAGCGTAAAGCTCGTCGACGCAAGGGTTTGATCTACCAGCGTGGTGCTGAAGTCGGCGCTTTGCGAAACCTCGACCCGGTAGCCGAGCGCGCCGGGAATCGGATCCCAGCTCAGCACCGGCCGCAGCGCCTGTGCGACCGCCGCGTCAGCGGGCGAGGCCAGGTCAACAGAAGGAGGCACTTCAGCGTCGACCTGCAGGGTAACCGTGCGCAATTTGCTGGCGGCCGGGAAGCCGGGCCCGTTGCTGGCGCCAACGATTGCCACCGCGAACGGGCCGGCGGGCAGCGCGCTGCTGCCGCTGACTGCGAGCACGCTCGCCGAGGCGGGCGCCGCCGGAATCAGCGGGTTGACCGAGAAGCTGGCGCTCAGCCCCATCGGCAGGGGGCCGTGGCTGAGCGCAACCGCGTCATCGAACGCTTCGAAACTGAAGGCGGTGACGTCGATGTTGATCGGGTCGCCCGCACAAATCCCGGCCTCGCCGCTGCGCGCCTGCATGACGAAATCGGGCTCGGTCAGCCCGAGCAGCGTGCCGGTCGCGGCCAGCGCATAGGGCTGAGGGCCTTCGGCGACCTGGATGCCCCGCACCCGGACGATGTAGGCCCCGCTGGCCGGCGTTGGAAACTCGATCTGATGGACGTTGTTGCGATCGTCGTAGTTGGCTTCAGTCGTGTCGGCCACGGGATTCGGGTTGGTCAAGCCACCGGTTGCCGGCAGCTTCTGCGTCCAAACCGCTCCGGTCGGATCTTCGACCTCCAGCCGCAGCTGGTTGACGCCGTGAGGAGTGGCGTTGACCAAGGCCGGCGCGTCATGCCAGACCAAGGTCACGATCAGCGGTTCGCCGGATTCCACGGCGAGCGGATGGATCACGCTGCCGTCGGTTTCCAGACCCTCGCTGTCATCCTGAACCCACAGCCCGCGGGCGTCGTCGAGAAAATACAGGCTGTTGCCGAGGTGGGTCCGGCCCCAGCCCTGCGACTGGCTGGGAGCGCCGCCGGTGGTGCCCGCGCCGGTCATTTCGTGGGCGCCGTTGATCATGATCGCCTTCACCAGTGCGGCGGACGGCGTCGGAATGGCGTGCGCGGGGTTCTCGATGCCGGACGGATAGAACCCGCGCTCAAGGTATTCGCGAACCAGCGCCGACAGGCCCGCAGCGGTCGGCGTTGCCATTGAGGTGCCGCTGTTGCTGACCGTGCCGCAGGCGGTGCGCGACGCTGAAATGATGCCGCTGCCCTGGGCGGTGATGTCCGGTTTCAGGCGTCGATCGCTGGTGGGCCCGCGCGAGGAAAAGCCCGACATGCCGGTGCCGGCGGTGCCGCGTCCGTTGCTGCCGATGGAGAACACGTTCTTGGCATTGCCGGCCGCGCCGACGTCAGCACCGGGCCCGCAGCCGGCGCTGCCGCCCAATCCGCCGCTGTTGCCCGCCGCGACGAGGATGGACAGCTGCGGATGCGCCCAGACCGCGGCATCGGCATCGCGCGTGGTCTGCCGGTACTCGACCTGGCAGTTGGCGATGCAGCTGCCCACGGCGCTGCGGCAGCTCGAACCCCAGGAATTGTTGTGCGTGCGCGCGCCGTTCTCATAGGCGATCTCGGCGGCGTGGAAGATCGTTCCGCCCAGGCTGTTAAGGTACTGCAGGCTCGCGCCCATTTCCTGCGAGATCAGCTTGGCGCCCGGCGCGGTGCCGTCCAGATCGGTGATTCCGCCCGGCGAGGTGCGCGCCGCGCAGTCGACGCCACCGCCGTTGGCAAGGTTGTTGCCGAGGATGCTGGCCATTACATGAGTGCCATGGCCTTGGCCGTCCGCGGGCGCGCCGGAGGTGCTGCCCTCCCACTTGTAGTGAGCGCCGATTTTGCGGTGGGCGAAATCGGGCGTCACCGAGCTGCAGCCGGTGCCGCTGGCGCAGACCGAGGTGATCGGCTGGCCGTAGGTGGCATCCGCGAACGAGCAGTGGGTGGCATGCACGCCGCTGTCAGCCGCACCAATGATCTGGCCGCAGCCGAACAGGCCGTTCTCAAACGCCGGCATCGAGCCCTGCACGGGAGCCTGCTGGCCGCTCTGATGCAGCCAGCCGGCCTGTGAGTTGGTGAAGTCTTGGGTCCAGCGCAGGCTGATGGTGGCGACGTCGTCCTGCAGCGAGGCGGCGTTGACCGCTTCAGCCAGCTGATCGCGATTGAATCCCACGACGACGCGCTGATGGTCGAAACCCTCCTCTGTCATCTGATAGCGCAGGCCGGGCACAGCCAGCAGGCCGTTTCGCGCGCGCGCAAGGTCCGCCCCCGGGTGCATGGCGATCGTCAGCTGCTCGATGCCGGCCTCCTTGCTGATCGATCCGCCCTTGCCTCCGGCCAGCGCCGCGGCCATGTCGTGGGCCAGGTTGATATCGAGCTTGAAGATGGGCAGGTACGGTCCGGACCACAGAAAGCCCGGAATCGAGCGCGCGCGCGCCTCTGCGGCGGGCTGCATTCTGACCAGAAAGGCGTGGTGCGGCGCGTAGCCGAGGATTCTCGCGCCCGCGCGCTCAAGCGCTCGACGCTGGTCGCTGCGGATCGGTCCATCGAACTTGACGATGCGGTAGGGCGACTGTTCCGCGGACTGCTTATCGCCAAGCGAGCGCAAGGCCTCGTGGGCGGGCGAGAGTTCGCCGCTGCAGACGTTCAGCGTAGTGCTGTCGAACGAAATCTCGCAGCGCGCGTCGGGCTGGCCGGCGTAGGCAGTGAGTGGAAGCAGCAGCAAACTGGGAATCCAAAAACGCATGGTTGGGTCTCCGCAAGGTCAATCAGTGTCGACCGGGTAGGTGGAGGTGTAATGAATGGGCGCGGCAGGCTGCATTGCTTTCGGCAGCACGCAACTCGCACCCGAGGAATCTGCGCTGCGACAGCGGGCGATTCGAGCAAAGTCGACGTCGTGATCGGTGTCCCCAAGACCATCATCGCCTCGGCAAGATCAACGCATTGGTTGGTAGGCCGGGCTGTTCATCCCCAAAACCGCCGGTCTCCCCCACGAAGCCCGGCGGTGCGGGCGGAGCATATCAGCGGATTTGCCGGTGCGCATTGCTGCGGGCGAGTGCGCGTCCGAGGCGCCGCCAGCCCCTGCTATCCTTCCGCCCATGCGCTCAAGCCCTCGCCGTCACGGCGGCCGCGGCCGCCTCTGATGCGGTTGCTTTACACCCTTGCCATGTACCTGCTGACGCCGCTGATCCTGTATCGGCTGCTGGCCAGGGGGCTGCGCATGCCCGGCTACTACGCGCGCTGGCGCGAGCGCTTCGGGCATTTCAAGGCGCCGCGCTTCGACCGCTGCATCTGGATCCACGCGGTGTCGGTGGGCGAGGTCAACGCGGCGGCGCCGCTGATCGAAGCCCTGCGCCGTCGCTATGCCGATTCGAAGTTTGTGGTGACCACGGTCACCCCGACCGGCTCCGACCGGGTTCGCCAGCTGTGGGGCGACCGGGTCTTCCACGTCTACCTTCCCTACGACCTGCCGGCTTCGGTGCGGCGCTTCCTGCGCAAGACCCGGCCGGTGCTGGCGGTGGTCATGGAAACCGAGATCTGGCCCAACCTGTTTCTTTCCTGCGAGGCCGCCGGCATTCCGATCGTGGTCGCCAATGCGCGGCTGTCGGACAAATCCCTGCGTGGCTACGGGCCGGTTCGGCCGATCATCCGCGCGGCCATTCGCAGTGCGCGCTTTGTCGCCGCGCAGTCGCAGCAGGACGCCGACCGCCTGCTGACCTTGGGCGCGCGTCCGGAGCGCCTGCGCGTGGTCGGCAATTTGAAGTTTGATCTGCAGGTGCCCGCCCGCCTGTTCAGTGACGCTGCCGGCGCGCGCACCCGCTGGGGCGCGGCCCGGCCGGTGTGGATTGCCGCCAGCACCCATGAGGGCGAAGAGCTGGCGGTGATCGAAGCGCATTCGCGCCTGCTCAAACGCTTCCCGGATGCGCTGCTGCTGGTCGCACCGCGGCACCCGGAGCGCTTCAAGCCGATGGTGCAGCTCTGCCGCAGCTACGGCTTTGCCACCCGCACCCGCAGCGAGGACGACGACCCCGAGGCGCAGAGCCAGTGCTTCGTCATCGATACGCTTGGGGAGCTGGTCAACTTCATCGCCTGTGCCGATGTCGCCTTTGTCGCCGGCTCGCTGGAGGCGATTGGCGGGCACAACGTGCTGGAGCCGGCCGCGCTCGGCGTGCCGGTGCTGGTGGGCCCGCACACTTTCAACTTCGAGGAAGTGACCGACCTGCTGCTGGAAAAGGGCGCCGCGCTGCGGGTCGCCGATTCCGAGGCGCTGTCCCGCGTACTGCAGACCTTGCTGGCGGATTCGCAGCAGCGCCGGCAGATGGGCGAGGCGGCCAAGCGCACGGTCGCCGCCGAGCGCGGCGCGGTCGAGCGCACCCTTGAGGTGATCGGCCGGGTTCTGCGCGGCGAGATCGAGCCGGGCGAGGATGCCAGCGACAGCCGGCCGGCCAAGCGCGCTGAAGGCTGATCGGAAGCGTGCGGGCGCACGGGCTCGCCAGCGCACGGGCTCACGGGCTCACCAGCTCACGATCCACCGCGCCGCCGGGCATTTTGCAGGCGTGCGGAACTCACCTAAACTTCTGCCGAGCGAAAAACCGCCCGCCTGCTGCGGCTTCGCGCCGACGCCTGTCGCAGCCGCGCACTGAAGCGAATCCTGCGCTCGGCAGGCTGCACCAGACTCCCTGCATTCACCGGCTGCGCCGCGTCAGCAGCGCCCGTGCTTCCGCCTCGCAGCGGCGTTTGAGTTTTTCCGGTGGTCTCAATTTTTGAAACGGCATTCTCGAAGGCCCGGCACATGCTTGATTACTCGCCGAATGACCCGCGCTCGCCGCTGCCGCTGGCCGCGCTGCGGGTTTTTCTCAACAGCGGTTTTCTGTGGCTGCCTCGCGTCGGTCGGGCGGCTGCGCTGCGCAGCCCCGTCGAGATCGCGCCGGCGCGTGCCGCAGCGGCGCTTCGGATGAGCGTATCGGCGGCGCCCGGCGGCGACCCGGCATGAGCGCCGCTGCCTCCACCGACGATGACCGCCTGCGCCGCCTGATCGGCGCCGCCAGCCGCATCGCCGTGCTCGGCATCAAGACTGAGGCCGCCTCCGGGCAGCCGGCGTTTTACGTGCCGGCCTACCTGCAGCAGGCCGGCTTCGAGATCCTGCCAGTGCCGGTCTACTACCCGGAGGCCACCCACATTCTCGGCCAGCCGGTGCAGCGCCGGGTCGCCGCGTTTCCCGGCCCGATCGATATCGTCTGCGCGTTTCGCCGGCCGCAGGATCTGCCCGCCCACCTGCAGGATCTGCTCGACGCCGCACCGCGCTGCGTCTGGCTGCAGTCGGGCATCCGCAACGATGCCTTCGCCGAAGCCCTGCAGGCCGCCGCTATTGAAGTGGTGCAGGACCGCTGCCTGATGGTCGAACATCGGCGCCTGTTTCCCGTCCTCTGAAATCGAGCGCCGCCCATGAGCCTGTACTACCCGCAGTTCGAAGTCGCCCGTGGCAATCCCGCGCGCGCCCGCTTGCGCAGCATGGCCCCCGAAGCCCTGCAGGTCGGTCAGATCAGGCTGCGCGTCGATTGCTTTGCGCTCACCGCCAACAACGCCACCTACGCCCTGCTCGGCGAGCGTTTCCAGTATTTCGATTTTTTCCCCAGCGGCGCCAGCGCCTATGCGCTGGTGCCGGTGTGGGGCTATGCGCAGGTGATTGAGTCGATGCACCCGGAGGTTGCTGTCGGTGAGCGGCTCTACGGCTTTCTGCCGATGGCCGCGCAGTGCGTGATCACGCCGACCAAGCTCAGCCCGCAGCGGATGTTCGACGGCGCGCCGCATCGCGCCCAGCTGCCCGCGGTCTACCAGTGGCTGCAGCGCCTGGGCCGCGATGCCGCCGCTGCAGCGGATTTGCTGCGGCCGGTGCTGCAGCCGCTGGCGCTGACCGCCTTCCTGTTGCGCGAGGAGGTCGCCGCGCTCGATCCGCAGGCGGGCCGGCCGCTGCTGATGAGTTCGGCATCCTCGAAGACGGCGATGGCAACGGCCTGGATGTTCCGCCGCGATCACGACAGGCCGCGCCCGCGCCTGCTCGGCCTGACCTCCGCCGCGCATCTGCAGGCGGTGCGGGCGCAGGGCCTGTTTGATGCGGTTGAGCCCTACGATGCGCTCGCCGAATCGCCGCTGATTGAAGCCGGCAGCGCGCCGATCCTGCTCGACTTCGCCGGCAATGCGGCGCTGCGCGACACCGTGCATCGGCGCGGCGGGCCCGACAGCCTGAGCCTGCTGATTGGCCTCACCCACGGCCTTGGCGCTGCCGCCGGCCAGGTCGACGCCGCGGCGGCCGAGACGCCGCGCAGCGAGCAGCTGTTTTTCGCGCCCAGCGTCGCCGTCGAGTGCATCAAAACCTGGGGCGCCGAGGCTTTTGGCGAGCGCAGCGAGGCCGCCTGGCAGGGGTTGCGTCAGCACTTCGAGGATCGCATCGCGCTGCATCAGGGCATCGGCGGTGAGGCCATCGCCCAGGCCTGGCATCGCGTGCTCGAAGGCGAACTGGCGCCGGAGTGCGCCGAGCTGCTGCGGTTTGCCGGCTGAAGGTGAAGATCAGGCTGAAGCCGCAGCCGTCGCCGATGTCCATGGCCCGAGTCGGTCCTCCGCTGCGGGCACGCGGCGCGCTCGTCCGCATCCAGGCCTTCCCGCAGGCGCTGGCGCGGGCACAATGCGGGCCCGGACATTTGCCAGGAGTCCCGCGTGGCGCAGGCCAGCCGCATCGACGCCATCGAGCAACGCAACGCTGACGCCAGCCGCGGCCTGGTGATCTACCGCGCCAGCCGGCTGGAGGCGCTGCTGGAGCCGCTGCTGGATCTGCTCGATGCCGCGCCGCCGGCGGACCCGCTGAGCCCGCAGACGGTGCTGGCGGCGCATCCCGGCATGCGCCACTGGCTGGCCCGCGAGCTGGCGCGCGCGCGCGGGCCGCGCGGCATCGTCGCCAACCTGGACGTGCTGCTGCCCAGCAGCTATATCGACCGGCTGGCCCTGCAGCACGCAGGCGCGCAGGCGGTGGCGCTGCCCGGCTGGCGTCGGCCGCAGCTGCGCTGGACCCTGTTCGAACTGCTGCAGGCGCCGCCGACCGCAGTGAGTCGCGAGCGCCTGGACCACTACCTCGGCGCAGGCGACGCCGGCGCCCGCGCGCGGCGTCGCTTCCAGCTCGCCGACCGGCTGGCCCGGCTGTACTCGCAGTACCTCGTCTACCGGCCGGACTGGCTGCACCGCTTCGAGCGCGGCCAGGCGGCTTTAAGCCGTCGCGACACCCCGCGCGCAGCCCTTGAGGCCGAGCTGATCGCGCCGCTGTGGCGGGCGCTGAAAGGCCGCTTGGGGGAGCATCGCGCCGACGTGCTGCAGCGGCTGCCGGCGCTGCTGCGGCGCCTGCCGCCGGCGCCACCGCTGCACGTGTTCGGCCTGAACCACAGCCCGCCGCAGGAGCTGGCGGTGCTGGCGGCGCTGGCGCAGCGGCAGCTGGTGGCGCTGTACGTGCCCGACCCGTGCCGCGAGTATTGGGGCGGGCTGGGCCGCGAGGCCGCCGAAGTGCGGCCGCAGCGCGCCGCCGAGCAGCAGGCGCTGGAGCACGCCGGCGAACACGACTACTTCCTTGAGCACCGCGTGTGCGACGCCGACGGCATCGAACACAGCCATCCGCTACTGGCGCGCTGCGGTCGGCTTGGCCAGCAGTTCTTCATGGCGCTGGCCGATGTTGAGGGCGTGCGCGAGGACGTGCGCCACTGGCGCGACCGCGAAGACCCGGCCCCGGCCAACCGCCTGCAGCGGCTGCAGGAGAGCCTGCGTCGATTGGCGCCAAGCCTGCTGCGGGTGGACCTGAGCGACCCGCAGCAGGCCGCGGCCGAGCGCGCCGACGACAGCCTGCGCGTGCACGCCTGCCACACCCGGCTGCGCGAACTCGAAACCCTGCACGAGGTGCTGCTGGCCGCCACTGGCGCCGCACCCGGCAGCGGCGAGGCGCGCTTTGCGCCGGGCCAGATCGTGGTGATGGCGCCGGACATCGGCGCCTATGCGCCGCTGATCCCGGCCGTGTTCGGCGCCGCCGGCGATACGCGCGCGCGGCTGCCGTATCACCTCGCCGACGTCAGCACTGCGCGCAGCCATCGCCTGTTCGCGGCGGTGCGCCGGCTGCTGGCGCTGCCGGCGGCGCGGCTCAGCCCGCCGGAGCTGGTGGATCTGCTGCAGGTGCCCGAGATCGCCCGTCGCTTCGGGCTGGATGCGCAGCGGCTGGAGTCCGACGACATCGAGGGCGTCATCGAATGGCTGCGCCAAAGCCGCGCAGGCGGCGGCCTGGACGCCGAATTCCGCCTGCGTTTCGGGCTGCCGCCGCTGCATGCGCACAGCTTCGCCTGGGCGCTGGATCGGCTGCTGGCCGGCTATCTGATCGAAGACGCGTCCGGCAGCGAGGGCCTGCGCGGGCTGCGGCTTGCCGACGGCAGCGAGCTCGCGCCGCTGGGCGGCGTACACGGCGCCGCGGCCGATCAGGTCGGCGCCCTGGATGCGCTGCTGCAGGCGCTGCAGGGCCTGTTCGACCTGGCCGATCAGACGCTGCCGCTCGGCCGCTGGATGCAGCGCTTCGAGACGCTGTTCGACAGCTTTTTCCGGCTCGACCCGCAGGACCCCGGCGCCCGCGAGGCCGACAGCGCGCTGCGCCAGCTGCTGGCGGCGCTGGCTGCTGAGCCGGCGGGCGTGGCCGCGGATCCACTGCTGCCGTTTGCGCTGGTCCGCGATCTGCTGCTGGAGAAGCTCGACGCGGTGCCCGAGCGTCAGCCGTTTCTGCTAGGCGGCATCACCTTTTGCGGGATGGTGCCGCAGCGTGCGATTCCGTTCGGGCTGGTCGCCGCGCTGGGCCTGAACGAGGGCGAGTTCCCGCGCCGCGCAGTCGACGGCGGGCTTGATCTGATGGTCCAACAGCCGCGGCTGTACGACCGCGAGCAGCGCAGCGATGACCGCTATCTGTTTCTGGAAACCCTGATGTCGGCGCGCGGCCAGCTGCATCTGAGCTATGTCGGCGCCTCGGCCAAGGACGGCAGCCCGCGCAACCCGGCGGCGCCGCTGGCCGAGCTGCTGGCCCTGCTCGACGTTGCGGCCGGCATCGCGCCCGAGCAGGGCGAGGCCGAGCGCCCCTGGTGCGTGGCGCAGCCGCTGCAGCCGTTTGACGCGCGCCTGTTCGACGGCGGCGATCAGCGGCTGTTTTCGCACCGCGCCGCGTTTGCAGCGCTGCCGAACAGCAGCGGACTCGGCGCGCTGCCCGCGTTTGCCGACGATCTTGATCTCGATGGCAATGGCGATGCCGATGGCGGTCTCGATGGCGATCTCGATGGCGATGGCGCCAGCCCCGCCGCCCGGCCGGCCGTCCAGCCGCCGGCTGAGCTGGAGCTGCACGCCCTGCGCGGGTTCTGGCGTGATCCCGCGCAGCAGGTGCTGGCGCAGGGCCTGCAGCTGCGGCTTGACGCGCTGGACGCCGAGCGGCTGCCGGACAGCGAGCCGCTGCAGGCGCGGGTTGACGCCCGCGAGCAGCTCAGCCAGCGCCTGCTGTTTGAGCATCTTCGTTACGGCCTGGACGTCGCCGCTCCAACCGCGCCGCCGGCCTGGCTGCGGCTGTCCGGCCTGCTGCCGCCGGGGCGGCTCGGCGCGTCCGCCTGGCGCGACGAGCGGCTGAAGCTCGACGCGATGCTGGAGGGGCTCAGGGCCCGCACCGGGTTTACCGCCGGTGCGCCGCAGTCGCAGCGGATCGAGCTGCGGATTGGCGACACGCGCCTGCGCGGCGAGGTCGACGGCCTGATCGCCCGCGCCGACGGTGGCCACTGGCTGCTGCGCGCGTTTCCGAAGGCCGCGATCAGCGCCGACGCGAGCGCGCTCAAATCCGAGGACGATCTCGACTTCAGCCGGCGCCTGCCGCTGTTCCTCGATTGGGCCTGTTTGCGCCTTTTTTCCTCGCAAGCGACCCCCGCACCGCTGCGCCTGCTGGCCCTGCTCGATGCCGATTCGCCGAGCCCTTGGATCGACGGCATCAACGCGTTTGATGCGGCCCTGTGCGCGGCCGACGTGCACGCGCGCGCGCCGCTGCTGGCGACCTTGAGCGAGCGCCTGCAGCAGCTGCTGGCGCTGTGGTGCGAGGGCCAGCGCGGGGCGCTGCCCTACCTGCCGCGCAGCAGCTGGGCGGCGTATCGGGTCGAGCGCGAGCCGGACAAGGGCACGGGGACGTTTTCCCAGCGGCTGGCCGCGGCGGTGCACTCGGCCTGGCGCGGCGGCCACCAGCGCGGCGAGATCGACTACGGCCCCGGCTACGCCCGGCTGCTGTTTGCGGCCCTGAATTTAGGCGAAGACAGCCCGCAGTTGCTGCGCCTGCGCGCGCTGTCCGAGCACCTGCAGCAGTGCATTTCACTGCAGCCGCCGATGAGCGGCAGCGGACAGACACGTGAGCCGCCGTCGATGAGCGGCAGCGGACAAACATCGAAGCCGCCGCCGATGAGCGGCAGCGGACAAGCACGGAAGCCGCCGCCGATGAGCGGCAGCGGACAAACATCGAAACCGCCGCCGATGAATGGCAGCGGACAAGCACGGAAGCCGCCGCGATGAGCGGCAGCTGGCAGACGCTGGCGCTGGCTGCCGGCGGGCGCAGCCTGATCGAGGCCAGCGCCGGCACCGGCAAGACCTGGACGATCGCCGTGCTGTATCTGCGGCTG